>JAEEGL017342706.1_pt1 | contig 63497 bp, 68 predicted proteins | sample 9134231 | NCBI WGS metagenome assembly JAEEGL01 (sample SAMN16246548, study PRJNA631951) | gut metagenome | biome: gut microbiome; feature: rumen; material: fiber-attached | host: Bos | place: Iran: Karaj | collected 2018-10
CAGATAGGCCTTCCAGAAAGCCTTGAGGTTGGCCTCAGAGGTATCGCCCTCGAACAGCACGCCGCCATAGCCGTATGGCGTTACGGAATCATATTCGCCCTCGATAGCCGTAGGCCTCTTCATATACACATAGATGGCGCGCAGGCCTTGGCCTTCATAATAAAGGAGAAAAGGCTCTCCGTCGCCATGAATATGGAAAGCCTTCACATAACCGCTGAGATAATAGACATCGTAATTCGTAAAAGTGCTTACGATGTCGTCCCACTCTCCCGAATGAGACAAGTCATATAATTTGATCATAGGTTACAAAACAGATTCTATGATGGATTTCAGTTGAAGTATGTCGTCCGTCGAATACCTGCCGTCGCAATGGACGGACAGCATCCCGCGAGAAAAATGGAAGATGTCCCCGTCGGTAGGAGCAGGTATGTTCCATAGGATGGCTGGGTAGACTTGATGGTCTATCAATGCCTTTCGCACCCTGTCCCTCTCATCTATGCTATCGAAAAGAAGTATCAATGAAAACGGATAACCATCCACGTTCTCTGGTCTCAGTATATGTACGCCATCCTTCCTTATCTCTTGAAGCACGTTCCAGTTGTCACGTTTGCTGCCGTACCATTCCCGCACGTTGAACGACTCAAGGTAAGCCAGGCTGGCGTTGTCCAAGGAACAGACAGGTGCATGGTCGAAATACTCTTCCGTGTTGACCAAGCCCGCACGGAAATCCGTTTTCTCTATTTCTTCACCAGCAAGATAGCCAGCTTTGAGTTTCATGGCCTCCCAACGGATGGCGGCAATCTCTTCGTTCTTTGTAGAACGCTCGGGGGCTTCGGGCAAGGGCAATCCCTTGGGCGACCACAGCATCCCTCCTTCGGGAAGAGGCAACGTTTTGCGCAACGATGCGATGCACCAATCCGCTGTGCTATGTACCGCCCAATCGCCTATCAAGTCGTGGGTGTGGTCTTCCACCACGGCAGCCACCGAGAGATGCTCTGTCCTCCTGGGGGAACGCATGCCGAAATAGTTCACTTGAAGGACAGCATCCGTATGACGGAAATGGCCATTCCGTTGGATGTTCTCCAATGTGTTGCCATCATCATGATAGCCTGGCCAGTCCTGATAGAACATCAAGTTCAGGTCTGCCTCTCTCAGCGACGCTATCACATCGTAGCAGAAATACTCCGGCACCCAAAGACGTTGCCAGCCTTTCGAGTGGTACAGGTGTATCAATGCCTGTCGACCATCTGCATAGTAGTTGGCATGCGGATAGAAGTCGTGCAGAGTGTAGTTTGTATCCTGGAAACCGTTAATATAATGAAAGTCAGAGCCGAATTCTATCATTATTTAATCAGATTCAATTCAAAACGAGTACCTTTATTAGCTTCTTTAATGAATTTTTTTCCAATAATATCCACTAAATACTTTGGATGTAACCCATATCCAGGCCTAACACTCCTCACATTCTGTTCCGTCACCACATCACCAGCCTTCACATCTTCCGCGACATACAAAGAACGGCAATATTCCCTACCTTTTATCTTGTTAGGATTAGTAGGATACTTTACACTGCCAAGGGCTTTTTCCACTTGCCTTATGTTTTCCACCATTTGCCGAAACTCATCAGCCTCCATACTGAAAGCCGAGTCCGGACCTCCAATGCTGCGATTGATGATAAAATGTTTTTCCACCACTTCTGCGCCCAAAGCAACGGCAGCCATAGGAACCGTGCTTCCTTCTGTATGGTCACTTAATCCCACTTTCACGCCAAAGCGCTGCTTCATATCGGGAATGGTCAACAGATTGGCGTCCTCAATTGGAGCTGGGTATGCCGATGTACACTTCAAAAGTGTAATATCATTACACCCCTCGGCACGGATAGTATTAAGTGCCAACTTAATGTCTTCTTCCATAGCGATGCCCGTGGAGAGAATAATCGGTTTATGTTTGGATGCGATATACTTAATCAGGGGGATGTCTGTAATCTCGAAAGATGCAATCTTATAAATGGGGTTGTTCAATTCTTCCAACAAATCCACTGCGGTCTTATCAAACGGTGTAGAAAAGCAAACTAAACCCTCCTCTTGAGCCACTCGGAAAATTTCCTCGTGCCACTCCCATGGCGTATATGCTTTTTGATAAAGCGTATAGAAGGTTTCGCCCTCCCACAACCCTTTGCCCAAACGGAAGTCTGGTGCATCACAGTTCAGAGTCAGTGTGTCGGCTGTGTATGTTTGAATTTTGATAGCATCTGCACCTGCCTTCTTAGCGGCCTTTATACTATCTATTGCCGTTTGTCTGCTTCCGTTATGGTTAGCGGATAGCTCAGCTATGATGAATGTCTTGCTCATTGTAGTCTCAAAATATAATAAATATATTCGTTGTCTCTTGATTGTTCTTGGTATCCAAGTTTCTCGTGATACTTGATTGATCTAGGATTATCAAGTTTCACTTTGGCTGTCAAAACCCGGATGCCAAGTTGAGGCAGGTCGACCATTATCTGGCGTTCCCACTTCTCTGTATCGCCTCTCCCTTGCGATGTAGGGTTGGCAATTATCCCCCTTTCCCAAACACCATCTTCCTCTTTGGTCAGGTTATACGTGCCCACCAGCTCTCCTCTCTTGAAAATTGCAAAGTACAATCTGTTAGGGTTGCCTTTCAATGATTCTACAAATTTAAAATGATTCTCTTCTTGGATTACCTCTGGATTCACCATCCATTTTCTCACATCATCCAAATTTCTCAGATTTAGTATCTCTAATTGCTGCTCTTGAGAGCAATCCAAATAATTAATGACTTGATAGGTCTTGTTCAAAACGGAATGAATTACTACATCCTTATATTGGCCATCAAAATAGCAATGTTCTTTGTATGTTGCCTCTCGATAGAAACCATTAGCTTCTAATATCGGATACAAATGAGGGCGCAAGTCAAAAGCATAAGTAAAAATCTTATGCAACCCCAGATCATTGAAGGCCAGCTCCTTTAGCATTGTCAAATAATTGCTCCAATGTTCAGCAAAATGTTCCTTTTCCAAACGGGTGTCCATGATAAAGGATATCTCGGCATTGTTGTCTTTCCAATTGATATGGACAAGACCTCCATACCCTATGCAGACACCCTTCTCGATATATGAGAAGAGTATCTGGTCGGGCTTAGGGTTGTCGTATAACTTGGCTACCACATTATCAAAATACCACTGCTGGTCATCCTCTGTAAGTGGGCGTGCCTGACGCAAATGATATATTTGTTCATTGCGCCACTTCATTATAGAAAACCTATCCTCATAACGGAGAGGGACAATGGAATAGTCACCAAGTGTATACTCCTGATGCTTAATACATTTGTAATTAGGCATAATTCAGTCTTGATTCAACAATTTATACTTCATCTCAGCCATTTTCCAATCCGTCTCGGTATCTATGTCTTGAATCGTGGTCTCATCGACTTCAATTCCTCCAACCCTTATTTCCCCAGCCAACCACTCTTTAGTCTTATACCAATAGAATGTACCCGTATCGTGATATTCCTTGGGTAAATCCTGACTGCGACTATTTTCAAATTCCGGCCAATGACGTGTCATCGTACCATCCTCTGCAAGGTCGAGACAACGCCAAATCGGATACGAAAACTGAACAACAGGATAGACACAAGTAAAATCCGACTGCCTTAACCTCTCGTATGCAGCAACAACGTCTTTACTATGCACGAGAGGCGCAGTTGCATAGAAGCAACAGAAATTGTCGAATTCAACACCTTGCTCTTGGTATTTGGCAATTACTTCTTTAAGGACATCCGCAGTTGTTGCAAAATCATTTGCCGTTTCAGCCGAACGCATAAAAGGAACGCTTGCTCCATACTGGCGAGCAACCGTAGCAATTTCCTCATCGTCGGTGGAGACCATAATCTCATCGAATAAACCTGATTGCTTGGCAGCCTCAATTGAATAAGCCAACATCGGTTTGCCCAAAAAAGATTTCACGTTTTTTCGTGGTATTCGTTTTGAACCGCCACGAGCAGGTATAATACAAAGGTTTTTCATTATTTCATAAATTCTATTACTCTCTCGATAACCCAATCTTGTTCCTCATTCGTAAGTGTTGGAAACATCGGTAAGGCAAGGCATTTGCTGTAGTAGTCTTCAGCAACTGGCATATCACCGTCTTTCCAACCTAAACCCTTATAGTAAGGCATGGTATGGGCGGGAATATAGAGCACTTGTGAGAAAATTTTATTGGCACGCAGATGGTCATACAAACCTTTTCGCTTGGCTGGGTCGACTTGAATGATGTAGAGATGGAAGGCGTGTATAAGTCCTTCGTCGCGGAATGGGGTTTTCACGGCTGTACCAGCAAAAGCTTCATCATACTTGCGGGCTATCTCGTTACGACGCACAATGCTCCAATCCAATCGTTTCAACTGCGTCATGCCCAATGCAGCCTGCATTTCGGTGATACGATAATTATAGCCCAACTCTTGCATCTCGTAGTACCACCCTCCATCATTTCTTTCCAAACGAGCAGGGTCTTTAGTAATACCATGAGTGCGATACAAGGCCACCTTCTCGTACAAGTCTTTGCGGTTGGTAGTCACAGCACCGCCTTCGCCCGTAGCAATATGCTTCACAGGGTGAAAAGAGAAAACAGTAAGGTCTGCATACTTGCAGTTGCCCACCATCTGCTTTTCACCTTTGCTGTCAATAAAACTACCCCCAGGGGCATGACAGGCATCCACCACAATAGCAAAGCCATATTCATCGGCCATTTTGCGCAAACGCTCTTCATCAATAGGATAACCGGCAAAGTCAACAGGAACAACAGCTTTGTATGTTCCTTTAGGTGAAACTTTCAAAATCTGCTCCAATTTATCCAAGTCCATCAAGAATGTCTTAGGGTCAATGTCGCAAAAAACGATCTCAGCACCTTGATATCGGAATCCGTTCGCAGAGGCCACAAACGTAATAGGCGTGGTGATAATTTTGTCACCAGGCTTAATACCTAAAGCCATCGCACAAAGGTGTAAAGCAGCAGTACCATTGCTCACCATACAAGCATATTGGCAACCGAGATAATCGGCAAACATCTTCTCGAATTGCCCAATAAGTGGGCCTTGGGTCATATAATCGGATGTAAGTGCAGCAACAACAGCCTGCACATCATCTTCAGTTATATGCTGATGACCGTACGGAATAGGTTTATCAATCATGGCCTCGGTTATTTAACTACAAAATTGGGATCAACAAATTGTTTGATTTTCTCTCTAAGCGTTTCGGGGGTTTCCCAATCGGTATTGTTATCAGAGCTGTAGTGGAAACCGTCGGGAACAGGAACCGCATTATGATGCTTGATAAAATCTTCTCTTGAATGCTGGAACGAAACGGAAGGTAAAATAACGTAGTACTTGCCCAAATCTACTGTGTCTAATGCGTCGGTAACCGTAATCATCTCCTCATGAAGCTTTTCACCAGGACGAATACCCACTTCAACTTGCTTAAGATTAGGAGCAATTGCGGTAGCTACGTCACAAATCCTATAGGAAGGAATTTTGGGGATAAAGATTTCGCCACCTATGTGATGTCCAATTGCATACATCACCATTGCCACACCAGCTTCCAAGGAGATATTGAAACGCGTCATGCGCATATCAGTGATGGGCAATTCGGTTGCACCCTCGTCCCTCTTTCTGATAAAGAATGGAATAACTGAGCCACGAGACCCCATCACATTACCATAACGAACGACTGAGAAACGAATATCCTTTGAACCCTTGATGTTGTTAGCGGCAGTGAAAAGTTTGTCTGAAGTCAATTTGGTTGCACCATAGAGATTGATAGGAGCACAAGCCTTATCGGTACTCAAAGCCACAATATCATGAACGCGGCAAGCCAAAGCAGCCTTGATCACATTCTGTGCACCATGTACGTTGGTCTTGATACACTCTTCTGGGTTGTACTCAGCGGTATCTACTTGTTTGATGGCGGCAGCATGGATAATGACATCCACACCTTCACATGCACGAGTGAGACGTTCCAAATCACGCACATCACCAATAAAGTAACGCATCATTGGATACTTTGAATCTGGGTACTTTAATCTCAGTTCATACTGCTTCAATTCATCGCGTGAGTAGATGATAATTTTTTTAACGTTGGGATAATCACGAAGGATAACCTCAACAAACTTTTTACCGAAAGAGCCAGTGCCTCCAGTAATCAAAACGGTTTTGTTGTTAAGCATAATATTTAAATTTAATTATTTATATCTCCATCATAAAGATAACATCCTATTCTTCGATTTTCTTTATAATAGCTTTGGTAATATTATTAATACAATCGTCTTCTGACATATTCAAAGTATCTTTACCATACGTTTTAAAATAATAGGCGACAGAAGTGTTTTTGCTGACAGCAGCAAGATAAGCCTTCAACGCGTGTTCGTCATATTCATAGTTCTCTATAAATTCGCGAATTTGCCTCACATTCTCTTCACTTTTAATTCTCAACACACCTTTTGTGTAATTTTCATACCAAGACACACCAAATAGAACTACAGGTTTCCTATGAACGATTGACTCCCAACCAACTGTTCCACATACAGTACCGATGCCTTTCGAATGGTCAATCAACTCAAAGGTATCCACTGAAGTTGAAATCAATCTCACCCTGCTGTTCTTTACCAAGTCGTCATACAAATCTGCCATACGACTCGTATGACCTTCATTATTGATCATAAATTGAGTAGGATGCTCTTTCACATATACCATATAATTTGAGGGCAACGATTTCAAGAACATTTCGATGCATAATCTTTGATCTACAAAAATATCACCCGTTGGACATGTAGTGGCTTCGGGTTGATAATGCAAGAAATAGACAACATACGGCGTATTATAATCAGGAAGTTTGGTCAATGAATTATAATGCTTTTCCAAATTTTTCTTAAACTTATTGTTTTGAAGCTTTATTAATCCATACTTCAGGGTTGAATAACGACCCGTGTCCTCCACTTTTTTATCCCTTCTTTTGTAATATGACCCACCAGCATTAAATAATGCGCCATCACGTCCAAAAAGAGCTTTACCATGGAACAACCCGGAAAATGCTCTTTTAAACGCACTGAAAACATAATGTTTAGCAGCCTTTTGGTTTTTTGCATGAGCCACCATATAGGTAGGTATTGCCTGTGAATAATCACCCTTGACCGCTTCAAAACGTTTCAGGACATCAGGAGCTATTGGGAAATCATCCGTCTTTTGCTGAGCAAATTGATTAAAATCATCAACAAACATATTGTTGATAGAGAAGAAATTATTCTTCATCAAAATAAACCTGCCCATAAATGGCATGTGATCGAAATTGATAAAAGGAATATTCTTCTCAACACACAGCCAGAACAACACATAATCGAACAAACGGTGAGGAATTGCCGTTGTTATCACCAAATCAGGCTTTAACAGTTCTATCCCCGCCGTCCACAACTTTACTAAATTACGAAAATGTCGTTGACGTTCCATAAAATTAAAGCTGCGACGGTCGATATCCAACCTGTCCATCATTTTTATCGCCTGTAATTCATGGGTGGCGTGCTTCCGCAAAAAATCGATATCAAGATATGCATCGGATGCTTTATCAACTATCTCTTGTGGAAACAAGCCTTTCCAGCCGTCAATTGTATCTTGATACATACACCCAGGAAACAATTTCGCCACTAATTCGCGTGAATTATCCTCAGTATCATAGCCCGCCCAATAAACAGGTTTGAATCCATATGATTTCTCAAGTTGCTGCGCAACTTTTATCCAAGGATCCGAAAAGCAATTAATATATATTACATGTTTCATAACAATAAGTTTTATATCATTTAATATAGTTGACGGGCAATGCCAACATTGGCCGTGTCTTCAGCAACATCGTTCCCCAAGTCAGTCCGAGTCCAAACGAAGAGCAAAGCAACGTAAGCGGACGAGACGAAAGTTCATCCGCTATTTCAGAAGCCATCAACATCAAAATGGAAGCACCACCCAAATTACCAAATTCCTGAAGATTATATGGCACTTTTTCTGTCGGCAGCTTCAGTTTCTTCACCAAACGGTCAACAATCAATTTGTTTGCTTGGTGGACGAGAAAGAAGTCAATATCCTTGTCCTTATCCAGGCCTTGGTCTTCCAGCATCTTCTTTACACTGATAGGAGGCTTGGTGATGGCAAATGAGAATACATCCATACCGTTGATAAGTGCATCTTTGGGAGCACGGATAATGCCATTGCCAAAATCCTCTTCAATAAAGGATTCCGCCGTAACAGGGTGGCGATAGCCACCATGAGGGGTCATCAAGGCTTGGTAGCCAGAACCCATCGTATTGAAATCGATGATGATGTCGGCAGCTGTGGGGTCATACTCCAATGCCATAGCGGTGCCACTATCACCAAACAGCGGTCCACGACTCTTGTCGTTTGGGTTACCCATACGCATAGCGGTATCACCCACCAAAATGAGCGCACGCTTGGCAGTGCCAGCAGAAAGCATATTGCCAGCCACATTGATGCAATACATGCAGCCGCAACAACCCATTGGCACATCAAGTACAAAAGTGGTTGAAGGCAAGCCCATGCGCTCTTGCAGTATGGCTGAAGTGGGAGGCGTTTTATAATCACCTGTCACCGATGCAAACAGCAGCACATCTACATTCTCTTTCTCCCAACCGAGACCTTCCATCAGACGCTCTCCCGCATCAAGGCAAAGGTCGGAGGCACACACATTGTTCGGGGCAATATAGCGGTTCTTGATACCCACTGTTGCGTCGAAGGTGTCGGCTTCTTCTTGTGTGAAATATGGCAGTTCTGCTGATTTGACAGGATGGTTGGGTACGGTTCCAGTCACGCCACGCACAGCCACATTTTTTATTTCCCAATAAGCCATAATAATAGTTTACAGGTTAGCGATTAGAGAACAATCTCATACTTCGCCAATACGGCCTTGGCGTTGTCGTATGAGGTGAATTCCAAAATGTCTTCGGCATCGAGCATAATGTCGAATTCGTCCTCAACCGATGTGGTGAGGCTCAGTTGATGAACGGAGTCCCATCCGTCAACGGTGCATTTATTGAAATTGCTGTTTAAAGCAGATTCCTCCACCGAGAACACTTCGCAGAAAATCTTGTTGAGTTTTTCCAAATTAGTCATAGTGATATTTTTTATTGATTGATTACTTTTCCAGCTTCGTTGCGCAATATTTCTTTCACCACCTGCACCTCGATGCGCTGATGGAACAGGTGGGTTTTCTCTTCAATGAAGGTGGGCAGCACCTCCTGCAAGCGGGCATCCGTAACCAATACCACCAACTTCTCATCGTCGCCCTTGCAGTAGCAGTCCGTCTTGTATTCGGCCTTAATCATGCGCTCCACCTCGTCGAGGCCGATGCGCAGGCCGTAAATCTTCAAAAAGCGTTTCAGTCGGCCAATGATGAAATAGCAGCCGTCAGCATCACGACGAGCAAGGTCACCCGTGTGAATCACGCCATGGTTCTCGTCGCCATTCAGCAAATCCTCGCGACAGGTGGCATAGCCCAAAGTGACGTTCTCGCCTCGGTACACCATCTCGCCCTGTGCCTCACCTTCGAAAGTCTCATTGCCACTGTCGTCCACAATAGAAAGTTGTCCACCTGGCTCGGCAATGCCGATGCTGCACACCTTCTTCAACGCCAACTCTGGCGGCAGGTAGGCCATGCGGGCGGTACACTCGCTCTGCCCGTAAGTGGCAACAAACTGCTTGCCCTTGTCGGCTGCATACTGCGCCAAGGTGTTCCACATTGCTTCGGTTAGTTTGCCACCGCCTTGGGTAATCACCTTCAGGTTGGGCAAGTCCATGCGGGTGAAACGCATTTTGGTCAAAATCTCGTAGCTATACGGTACGCCCGTGAAGCTCGTTGCCTCCTTCAGCGTAGCCCAGAAGCCTTTATCCAAAAGCGAGCGTCCACTCAGCAGCAAGGTGGCACCAGCCAAAAGATGCGAAGCAATCACCGACAGGCCCATGGTGTAGTGCATCGGAAGGATAGCCATAGCCTTCTCCGTGCCATCCAGTTTGAACAACCGACGCACATTGTCGGCATTGGCCTCGATGTTGCGATAACTGTGGCGCACCAGTTTGGGGCTTCCAGTGGAGCCACTGGTGGGCAGCAGTAGCGAAAGCTCTTCATATATCCGAGTTGGCTGATTACCTGTCTTTACCAGGCAATAGTCCCAAGCAGAGAACACCACCTCCTTGCCTTCGGTCTTGCTCTGCGGCATCCAGAGATATTCTGGCTGATACAACTCGTAGAGGTGGTTGTACAGACCTTCTTCGGTAGTGGCACTGATAATCAGTGGCACAATGCGGTTGCTCAAGGCAGCGGTATAACCCAGCAATGAACCGATGCAGTTCTCCGAAAGGATGAATATCAGCGACCGCTGCGGCAGGTGCTTGGTGAACTCTTGGGCAAAGTCGCATATCTCGCCGTAGGTAATAGAACGTCCGCTATCGTCGATAGCAGCAATCTTGTCTTTGGGCTTTTCGTCTAAATCTAAAAACATTTTTTTGTTTAGTGATGAGCGGTGAGCGTCTTTCGGGTGCGGCAGCTTCACTAACCGTTAACCCATAACCGCTAACCTAAATAATAGCTCCTCCGTCGATTCCAATTATCTGCCCTGTCATATAAGAAGATTGGTCAGAGGCAAGGAACAGACATAGGTTGGCCACTTCTTCAGGATTGGCAAGCCTACCGAATGGCACATCATTTATTTTCTGGGCAAACTTCTCTTCCAGCACGACCTTGAATCTTTCGGAACCAACCATGCCTGGGGCAATGGCATTCACACGAATCTTAGATTCAGCCAATTCCTTGGCGGCAGATTTGGTGGCAGCAATCACAGCCCCTTTGGTGGCAGCGTATGAAAGCTGACCTTTGGAACCCTTCTCGCCTACCATACTGGCCATATTGATAATAGAGCCACTCTGCTGGCGGGTCATTATTCTTGACACCAACGACATCAGATGAACAAGTGCGACCACATTTACGTCCAGCATCTTGCGGAACTTATCATAGTCAATCATCGGCATCAGCTCGTATGAGATAAGACCAGCAATATTGGCTAGCACATCAATACGACCATATTCCTTTTTGATAGCCATTACAGCATTTTTTACTGCAGCAAAGTCACAAATATCCAATTGGATTGGAACGATGCGACCTTCATTTGGGGTGTATGATTCTATCCATTCAAGCCCTTTGATGTCAACTGCATACACTACAGCCCCTTCTTTGGCAAACACTTTTGACGTGGCTTGACCAATGCCGGCTCCAGCACCTGTAACGATAGCCACTTTGTTGACTAATTGTTTATTCATATCACTTTAACATAAATCCGCCATCCACTATCAAGGAAGTACCCGTAACCCAAGTAGAAGCATCGGAAAGGAGATAGATGATAGCCCATGCAACATCTTCTGGTCTACCAAATCGATTCAAGGGATATTCCTTCAAGTTATTTCGCAACTCTTCTTCCGTTAAATTTTCAGCAATTAATTTAGTTTCAACCAACCCTGGATGAACAGCATTGGCACGAATGCCTTTATCCGCCAGTTCAATGGCAAATGAACGCATGAAAGCCGTCAATGCTGCTTTGGAACCAGCATATAATGCACGACCTGGAGCGTTAAAAAATGCTGAAACTGACGAAGTGAACACAATGGAACCATTCTTTCTCAGCTTCTTTTTCTTGCATAGCAAACGAGTTAGGTTGACCGCTGCCCATGTGTTGCTTTGGAACACATAGTCCAAATCGTCTTGTTTAATAAATGTAACAGGTTTAACACGATTAACACCAGCATTGTTCACCACGCCATCAAGAATGTCTATCTGTTCAACAATGGAGTTTAAACTTGCTTCATCGACAAGATCAGCAATCATCATTAAATGATTAGCTCCAAATGAAGTGTCAAGATGATCAAAAGTCTGTTTCAGTCGTTCTTCATTACGCCCTGTGACTATCACAATGGCACCCATTTTTGAACATTCTACAGCTGTAGTTGCTCCAATTCCTGATGATGCTCCCGTCACCAAAATAGTTTTTCCTTGAAGAAAAAACGGATTATACATGATAGCTTTAACTAAAGATGAGCAAGTACCTTGTTATAAAGGTCTTCAACAGTAACTGATGATTTAATGTCGTCGCCTTTCAGTGCCACTTCGAACTCCTCATCAACCATGGCTATCACTGATAGTCCAATAATCGAAGACCATTCATCCAAATCATGGAAAACAGTCGCTGCTGTGATTTCACCCGCTTCAGTGTCGTCAAACTGCTCTGTAAAGAGAGCTACAAATTCTTCTAAACTTTTCATAATTAACGTTATTTATATATTAAATTTTTTTGCCGGACAACCAAAAACTTTCGTTCCAGCTTTAACTTTACTGAACACAATGCTGCCAGCACAGATATATGCATCGTCGCCAACAGTCAATCCATTGAGAACAACGGCATGACTACCAACGAAGACACGCTTGCCCAAATGTGCAGAAGCGATATTAGTAAAACCCGTAGTTGTTGAGAAATCGCCAATTGTAGAGTCTTGTCCTATCATAGAGCCCATAATATTTACAAAATCACCAATCTTTGCACAATCACCTACGGAACCCGTAACAATGCTACCTTCTCCAACTCTTGCAGTTTCATTTACCCGCGCATACGGGGCAACTAAACTTTCAAATTTTGCACCTTTTTTTTTCATAATATCAACTATGATCTCTTTGGTCTTGGGCGCAGAAACACCAAGAGCAAAAACCTCATTATCTGAAGGACACCAATCTTTGATGGTGCCGATAATGGGCAAATGGACATTCACTCCTTCAAGAGCGTGAAGATTGTCATCAATAAATCCTTTAATATTCCATTTACCAAGTGCTTTGGCAATATAATAGACCTCGCGGCCAAAGCCCCCAGCACAAACAATTATTAAATCTTTCATCTCTTTCTCATCTTTCATTAATCAATCAAACCATTTGCCCGCATTTCGTGTATTCTGTCCACAAAATGCAAATCATCTACCTCCCGCATGTCGCCTGCGCCCTCGCCAATATCAGAGCGTTTGAGAACATTCATCACGGTCATCAAAACTATACGAAAGTCAGTCCACAAAGTGCAATGGTCAACATACCAAACATCAAGCTTAAACTTCTCGCTCAGTTTACAATGATTGCGACCGTGTACCTGTGCCCAACCCGTGATACCTGGACGGACTTCATGACGACGCTTCTGTTCATCGTCATAAAGAGGAAGATATTGAGGTAACAAAGGCCTTGGCCCTATTAGGGACATATCACCCTTGAACACATTAATAAGCTGAGGCAGTTCATCGATTGACAAGCTGCGCACCACTCTGCCCACTTTGGTCAAACGTTGTTTGTCTGGCAAAAGCTTGCCTTTCTCATCACGTTCATCAGTCATAGTCTTAAATTTGATGACACGAAATACTTTACCATCCTTACCAGGACGGTCTTGGGTGAAAAATGCACCTGCGCCTTTATTGGCAAAACGCAGGAATAAGGCTACGAGGAGGATAAACCAGCCAATAAGCAGCAAGGTTATGCTAGATAGGATAAGGTCTAAGAGCCGTTTGAAAAAATGCTTATACATAATTTTGTAACGTTTACAAATATTGTTATTATTGTACAAAACTAAACCATTAATCCCTCTATCACTATCAACTCCTTAGCCGCTAGCACCTTATAGTCGAAACGTTTAGCCACTTCATGCACACGCTCACACATAGCATCATAATCTTCTTTTGGCTGTTCTGCGAGTTTCCGAATAGCCTCAGCAAATTCCTCGGGTGTGGTTATATTCTTTGAAACACCCAAACTATTATCGTTAATGACATTATCATATCTGAATTTGACATTACAGATTATTGGTTTCCCCGCTGCCAAATACTGGAACATTTTGCCCGAACTAGCGCCCCATTTACCAAAACCCTTTTCGTAATTCATTATGTTGACAGTTGCTTGACTTGTTACCCATGCACATTCTTCCAAAGGAATATGTTTTTCCTTAAATACCACATTAATAATATGATTGTCTTTCACAAATTGCTCTAACTCACTACGATAAGCACCATTACCATAAATAAAAAAACGATAATTTGACAAATCTTGCATCTGTGAAGCTGCCTCAATCAATGTTTTGACGTTGTTGGCCTTATTGATGGAACCCAGATAGATAATCTTGATTAGATTCATATCCTTCATGTCAGTATCAATACGAGGATATTTTTTTCGATTTTGTTCAAACTGGTCAAGGTCTATACCGTTGTTGATATAATGCACGTGTGCAGGATCAATCTTGCCACCCTGCTCAATTGTCCATCTCTGCTGTTTCAGATAATCAACAGCTCCTTTCAACGTAAAAACAATCTCATCTGCTGAGTAATAATATCTCTTCTCAATAGCATGAGCGACTTTCATCAATGGATTTGACTCCTTAATTAGTCCAAAACGCACAAAACTCTCCGGCCAAAGATCCCAAGCCTCAGCAATATACCTGCATTTGAGTTTCTTCGCCAATTTTACTATGGGATAGTCGAAAGGCGGATGTATGTTTTGAAGAATCACATCAGGACGCTCAAACTGTTTGTAGCCATTACGGATAATTTGAGCGAATTTTCTGATGGATAGCATTCGCTTCATGCCATTGCCAACGAAATGCGGCGCCCTCACTTCCACAAAATCAAGTCCGTTAATCGTTTTTCTTTGGAACAATGGAGCAGATTGGTCACCCCCGTAATTAGCATAGAAAGTAAGAACTTCATGACCTGCTGCCATGAAATGCTTTGCAAACTCCAAATACCTAGGGTTAGAACAAGTGGGGCTTGTGTAATAGTTTACAATCCAAATGCGCATCAGGTTGATAATTGATAATTATTTATAACGGTTGATGAGATTGACAACCTCGGCGACTTCCTCTATGGTGATAGCTGGACCCATAGGCAAGCTCAACTCTTCGTTGGCAATGCGCTCGGTGATGGGAAAACTCATGTGGTTCCACTCCTTGTAGCACTCCTGTTTGTGAGGAGCAATGGGATAGTGAATCACGGTGCCCACACAGTTCCGCTCCAAGTAGTCGTGCAAGGCATCGCGTTTGCCTTCGCCAACTAAAATGGGGAAAAGATGATAAGCATTTTGCTCGTCAGGCATTCTATCTGGCAAAGTGATCAAAGAATTATTGATATGGTCGTAATAATATTTGGCAACTTGCTTACGGTGAGCATTGTCTTCCACCAAGTATTTCAGTTTCACATCCAGCACAGCAGCCTGGATCTCGTCCAAACGGCTGTTACGCCCTGTATATTTGAACACGTACTTTTTAGAAGAGCCATAGTTGGCCAGAGTGCGCACCGTCTCTGCCAGCTTATCATCATTGGTAGTCACTGCACCACCATCGCCCAAAGCGCCCAAGTTCTTGCCCGGATAAAAGCTATGCCCCGCTGCATCACCTATTGAACCTGTAACCATTAACCCCAAACCATTAACTGGGGCTTTGCACCCATGCGCTTGCGCATTATCCTCAATCAATTTCAAATTATACTTCTTGCAAAGATCACCTATCCGTGAGGTGTATGCGTTGCGGCCATAGAGATGAACGATGCAGATAGCTTTGGTCTTGGAGGTAATGGCTCCCTCGATGAGGTCATCATCAATCTCCAAGGTGTTAAGTTTCGGTTCCACCAGCACAGGTTTCAAGCCATTCTCCGTGATAGCAAGAATGGTAGCAATATAAGTGTTGGCTGGAACTATCACCTCATCGCCTGGCTGCATAAGCCCCAACTCAATGTAGGCGCGGAATATCCAAATCAGGGCATCCAAGCCATTGGCACAGCCAATGCAGTGTTTGGAGCCAATGAATTGTGCATAGTGGGTCTCGAATCTCTCATTCTCCTTGCCTTGGAGATACCACCCACTGTTTACGGCATTGGTAACAGCAGCATTAATTTCGTCACCATGCAATGCAGTGACATCGTGTAACGATAAAAATGGAATATTCATGATTTAGAATTTTAGTCTTCAAATGCCAATGATTTACCATAATTACAGAAATCCTTTAGAAACGCCGCTTCCGACTTTCTAATGTTGTCATAGGTCAAGATCTCCTTAGGGCCTTGTACCATTTCATAACCTTCTCCATCACAAGTGTTATCGTCAACAATTGGCCCATAGGTCTTACCTACCTGCAATCCGCCATGGTCATTATACATTACTGTGATTTGCGGGTCAAGATAATCTGCTAGTGAGGTTTTCTTCACACAAGTGCAACCGGCTGGAATATTATATTTGTACCACATAGCCGACTGTGTACCATTGATATGGTCTGTACTTCCAATATTTTTGCCATGAAGCATATCCACGTAGTCCCGAAGATAATCATGTCCACTAGCCGCTGACACCAAATGACTACCTATAAAGCCACTAGTACGTGCACCAATCTCCACAGGAGTTAAAGTGCCATCCTCTTTCATGATGATTTCAAGATGTCCAAATGAATTTTTTAACCCAATTGTCTGATAACATTCGCGACCTCGTTGGGCAATTCTTCGGTAGGTTTCGTCGTCATATACATTGGAGTTCCAATGGAGTTTCACTGCACAACGGTTCTTTACCGCATATGGTGTGTGGTATTTAACAGAAATGCCATATACAACTACATTGCCATAATCGTCGCCCAGCATATCCACCGTAAACTCACGCCCCACCACAAATTCCTCAATCAAGCAAAGTTTGTTGAACGAGGCTTCCTTTGCCATATTAATGGCAGTAACAATTTGTTCTTCAGTTGAGTTTTTTTCAAGCATAGTGATGCCTCGTGAACTAGCAGCCACGTCTGGTTTAATAATAATCTTGCATTTTGTATTCAGTTCGACCACATCATCTAGAATGATAGCATCAGACCGTTCTGAAATCCGATTAAATATGTTTGCCGCCTTCCAATCCAAAGCCATTTGCTCTTTTGTTAGGACGGTATTGTATTTTTCGGGCATGTACTTCAACCCATATGCCTTATGAATTGCCGAAACGGAAGGTGCAGCCAAATCAATACAGGAAATAGCACCATCAATGTCATAACCTCTTTCCTTAAAAATGCGAAGGATTGTCTCGTAATCTTTCACATCGTGTTGAATGTGCAAATTGCCCACAACAGCGGGGTTCTCGTTCCAGTCAACCACAACGACGTAATAACCATACGATTGCAGTTTATCACAAATCCCTTTGAGCAACTTATTACCACCAAGGATTGCAAAACTTTTTTGATCCATATATTCTTATTTTAGTTGAATGCTATTTGTTATTGTTTTTGCTCTGCTCTATTAAATCAAGAATCACTTTTTCATACACTTCAAACTGCGTGTTCCAGTTGTATTCTTCAAGGACAGCTCTGCGTCCATTTTGCCCCATTTCGTAGGCTTCCTCCTTGTTTTCTACAAGATAGCGAATCGCCTTCTCAACCGAATCCACATCATTTGGGTCGGCACATACACCGCAATGCCATTTATTTACCATATCCCTATATAAGGGCACATCAGAGAAAATGACAGGCAATCCAGCATCCATGCTCTCAAAAATTTTCAAAACACCATATGAGCCATCACCACTCAAAAAGTTTCTTAGAGTATTGGAAATGGTTGACCTTTCAAAATAACACTTCAGATCCTCTTTTCGGAAACCATTAATAAATTCAACATTATTCCACCATGGATGTGATTTTATTCCATTTGATTCTAGTTTCCCGACAAGAAGATAACCCACATTTCCTATTCTTTGGAGAGCGTCAATAAAAACATCTTGTCGACTGCTTGAATAAATTGTACCCTCGTAGATAACAACGTCTCTTCTCGATAAATAATCTTCCTTACTTAAAACAAAGTCATAATCAGGTATTGGAAAATTGGCTGCAAGATAAGAATTAGACACACCATACATTATCTTTAGTTTTTCAACATCTTGGGAATCGGAGGAAAAGACTGCTCCATATTGTGGAAAATACTTCTTCATCATCCTAACATAACTTCGAACCACAATCTGTCTTAAACAATGAGGAATATAACTCTTCTTTTTCAACAAATCAGGATAATACTCTCTCATATTGAATATGACAACTTTGCCACGCTTACGAAAGTGTTTTATGAGACCAATGTGTTCTGGGTCGGAAATTTGATAGATATCTGCATCCACTTCGTCAGCAAGATGAAGTATTTTTTTCTTTGTCTTTATAAATCTCTCCAATCTATTCTTTGGCACAAAGCGCGTGGAATAGATGTAGATTCCTTCTGCCACTTCGTCTTCCTGATTATCGCATACAATATAGGAGACTTTATGGCCGGCCGCCACCATGCTAATGCCTTGCCTATAAAACATCAAAGGATCACGACGTTTATAAAGCCCTGTAATATAACATATATGTATCATGGTGATTTAAAAACTATTTTCATTACTAATAGTTACAATACCTTGTATCATTTGTAACAATATGCACTTTCCCAATAATAAGGAAAGATTCGTCGTTTTTTTTGTTGTATCTCTTTAGTCCCAACAAATCAATATCCGCAGGGTATCTTAAGCCATTTGATTCGTCGAGTAACCTCAACAATTATTGTTATTGCAACAAGTTGCAATACAAAAACCGTTAAAATAATTATAAATGGGTTGGTAATATGAAATTCAGATACTATGACCCATCGAATCAATGGGTAGCAAAAAGTGAAGAGATAGAACTGCAATGAGTACTTGCCACAATATTCGACATATCGAGCCACATGGTTTTTTTCTATTACTTTCTCTAACTGGAAAGCCATAGTCATCACCGCAAAAGTGCCTGTAAAAGGTAGTACGAAGCGGAACACAAATGGAAGGTGATAGAAGGTTCTGATAAAAACGATATTTGCCATCACAAACACCAAATACCCGACCCAACACCACCTTAACGCCCATTCTTTGACAGCTAGATAATAATCATCCAACATATAACCCGCAATAAAAAACACCATAAAGTAGAATACTTTATTCAACGCAAAGATTGAGGGCAGGAAATCAAGGAAATTGACCACAATCAGCACCGTTATCAAAACCAGATCCACCCATTTGTTTTTCAGATAGTTCCGAACAGGTATCAATAACACGAAAATGAAGAAGAGTGTGTAAACAAACCATCTATCGCCTCCATAACATAAAGCATTAATAATCAAAGACCTGCACCCTCCTTTGGCTGCGGAATTGTATGATAATGAAGCTGGTAGCACCAACTTCACGCATACTAAAATCAGCATTGTAAAGAGGTATGGCACCAAAACACGTTTCACCTTGCCCTTATACAACTCTGCCGTGCTTTTCCTCGTCTTTGAAAACAAAAAGCCCGATATGATGAAGAACATAGGCATATTAAAAGATTCTATAATACGTCCCAATACATCACACCACTCATATAATGCCTCCATATTAATTGGATGGTACAATATGCTGTGTCCAAGATAAACAAACAGAATGGCCAAACCTTTACCAAGGTCAATTGAACGATCCCTACCCATAATTGTTTTATTATTAACGGGATTTAGCTAATCCTTAAGTTTTAAAAACTTATATTATTCCTTTTTCATTTTTTTCATAAACTTGGCAGGAATACCAGCCCAAATTTCTCCATCAGGAATATCATGAGACAAAAGACTGGCGGCACCCAACATTGAACAGTTGCCAATGGCTGAATGTGCCAAAACTATAGAGCCAACTGCAACATCTGCACATACACCTATATTAGCACATGAAACAACGGTCGCCCCCATTGCAATATGACACAAGCGACCTATATTCACATCGTGCCCTAAATTGGTGTTTGCTTTAACCATAGTACATTCGCCAAGAACAGATCGCGGGGCTATATAGGCATTATACATCACAAAACACCCCGGACTAACAGTTACAGTATCATCAATAAAAGCCGACCTATGAATAATTGTAGCCAAACGGTCTTTAGGAATATCCAAGCGGTCATACAACTCCAAGGTCCTATAATTATTCCCTATCAGATGTATTCCCCAAGCAAACCAGTAACCTTCATCTGCCAATTTAGGAATGTCAGCCAATTTCCCCACAACTGGAAATCCATCAATTTCCGTGTCAAAATCATTACAATATCCCTTAATATCCCATTCCAAATCGTTATAGCGCTTACGATTGTCTTTCACACATGCCTCAATAAGACACCCATGGCCGGAGCCACCAATGATAATTAATGGTTTGTTTATTGTATGCATATTAAGATCATATTTATTATTCCACAATTAAAAAAAACAAAAAGAATAAATAAATCAAAAACTAAAATTCATCATATAGGGCAACCAGCAATTTCTACGACCAATAAACAAAGGATGGGTGGCGTTTATGGTCAATTCATAAAAGAACATAAAAACAAATATAGAATAAAGTGCTATTTTAGAGATTTTCTTGTTTCTATAAAACGGAATAATCAATGTCAAAAAAATAGAAAAGAAAACACTAAGTCTATTAGCGAAAATAGTATTGAATGAAAACAAAAACATCAAAGAACACCCAATATTATACATGGTAATATAATGACCTAACCGATTATTTGTTTTGATTTGATTATTCTTTTGAAATGAAAACAAATTGATGAAATTAATCAAGGCAAAAACCAAAGGTGTTTTTGAAAAATTAACAGTACCTTTGTTTTCCATATATTGCACTCCAGATTCAAACACATCACCAAACAAAGAAGAATCTGACAAGAAAGAGAAAAAAGAACTGACGTACGAGAAAGAGCCAATAATAGTTCCAACAACAAAACAAGTTATAAAAACAATCAGATTAGTTATCAGACTAAATTCCTTTTGAAAAAGAACAAGCGGTATCGTAAAAACAGCAAACAACGCCACCTTATGACATAGAAAAGCCACAACCAACAAACCGAAATAAGGAATATACTGTTTATTATATCCAAAGTAAGCGGAAAGAAAAACAGCAGAAACTGCCATAAAGTAACGAACCATAACCATCGAATTCAAGAAAAACGAAGGCACACACAACAAAACAAAAAGAGATACTGCGGGGTTTGTTGATTCTTTTGAAAACATCAAGAAAAACAAAAAATAAATAAAAAAACTGGTAGCCACAAAAAAGAATTGCACGAGGCCATTTCTTTCACAAAAAAGAGCCAAAATTCTAACTAATGGTTCCAATCTATCAATGGCCCACCCGCCAGTTTGAATAATAGCCACGTAATTGAAATAATCCCAACCAACTCCATATCGAAACCCACTAAAGACAAAATAAACAAGAAAAAGAAGAATCAAATAGGTCTTCTCGTTAGTAAATTTCGGAATCAGCAACGTAAACAGCAGCAAACCTATATATGGCAATAAATCGATTAACATCATATTATTGTTTTATTTGTTGGAATTTTGAACCGTCTGAAGCTGTCTGGTCTTGAGTACAAAATGAGGCAAAAAATAGACAACCGCAAAAATCAATGCGCCAATTAAGGCATTAAGTATATCATTCGCAATAAATTGTCCAATATAATATGAAATGAATCCAGCCATAAGAGCGAATAAAAAATTTGGAAACATATCCTTGAACTGCATCAAAAGATTATACCCAATCTTTCGCCCGGTTGAAAAACCAATAAATAACCCATTTATAAAAGATGTACAAGCTATCCAAATCACAAGCATCTTAAGGTCGTAACGTAGGAAATAAGCAACACCAGCTAATCCAATGATGGTAGTGATGATTTGTGTAAAAAACAATCTACGCGTCTCACCTACTGACTTTAACACATTTCGATTTATATGGATAATTGCATTAAACACCCCCCCAACACACAGAATCCGAAAGAATTCAACCGATGGCAGCCATTTCGAAGAATACAAAACAACGATAATCGATTTGGCAAAGAAAAATAAATAAACTAGCAACGGAAAGGTGAAAAAAGTTGTAGCCATTAGTACCCTACGAGTATTGTTCAATATACGATTCGTATCATCTTGCATTCTCGACATAAAGGGGAAAAGAACATTTGTAATAATCATCGAGATGGAATACACGGGAATCTGTTTTAAAGAATTTGCTTGATTGTAATAGCCCAACTCTTTTACTGAGTATCTCTTCCCTATTAAAAAAGAAACCCCCTCCGAATATATAACATCACAAAAAGTTGTCAAAGCAACCGACCACCCATAACCAAATAATTCTTTAAAATTCTTCTTAAAAAAACCAAATTTGTAGGACACTTTGGTAACACGCCTACTCAATAAACAAATAGATAAATGTAGAATAAGATTTTTGGCCACAAGACTCCAAACACCACATCCCATTGCTGCCATTACAATTGAAAAGACTGCACTTATTGTTGAAGAAATAATACTTATTTTGGCAAGGTTCTTGAATTTTAAATTTTTTGACATCGAAGCCGATTGTATGCAATAGAATGCTCTAATCAAAACAGCAATGGCTTCAATTCTCAAATACCATGTGAGATTAGCTACTCCCACAAAACGACCAATAGAGGGAGCAGAAACGAAAATGCCAACAAATAAGATAATGGAAATGATTAAGTTTGTAGAAAAAACAGTGGAGACATCATGATTACTAACATCTTTTTTTTGTATCAACGCACTGGTCAAACCACTATCCACCAAAATATCGGCAAAGCTAACAAAAACCATCATAATAGCAACTGTACCAAAGTCTTCTGGTTCCAACAAGCGAGCTAGAACCATATTTGTAACAAAGCCTATTATTAACGAACCCGCTCGTTGGATGAAACTCCAAATAGTCGCTATTAAAACTCTATTTTTAATTAATGGCATAACCAAATAATATGTTGACCATTTAATGGTATCTAATCCTTTCTATATTCCAAAAACTCCTGATAATCACGAATATAATCCTCTTTCAAATACACATCCGAGGCCAAAACCATACATACGGCACCCGATGAGAAATCGTCAAGGTCTCGCCACATACCTGGTTTCACATACAAACCTTGGTAAGGACGGTTGAGGAAAAAACTGCGCTTGCATTTACCATCATCAAGGGTCACTGTGAAAGAGCCGCTGGCTGCGATGATTAGCTGGCTCAGTTCCTTGTGGGCATGAGAGCCACGGTTTTCCCCTCCTGGCACATCGTAAAGGTAATAGACACGTTTCACATCAAAAGGCAACGTGATTCCATTCTCCACCACCGTAAGGTTGCCTTTGCGGTCGCTGTGATGGCGGTCCAACTCAACCATAGTACAATCGAAAACATTATATTTTTCCATCACGCTTCAGTTTTTGGAATTCTTCGTAATCGTAAATATAGTCGTTGATGTTATATAAGGTAGAGCCAAATTCCAAGGCGAAAGCATTGGTGGAGAAGTTCTCCATCTCGCGCCAAAGGCCTTTCGGAACATACAAACCGTAATAAGAACGATTGAGCGAAAACACTTTGCGTTCCTTACCATCATCAAGCACCACATCGAAACTGCCCGAAAGGGCAATGATGAATTCCTCGTTCTCCCTATAGGCATGCCCTCCGCGACATTCGCCACCTGGCACGTCATACAGCCAATAGGTCCGCTTGATCTCAAAGGGAATCTGCTTGAAGTTCTCGGCAAAGGAGAGATTGCCTCGAGCATCCAAAAACTTGGGGAGATCTATGATTTTGGCATCTTTTACGGTCATCTTTATCTGCCTTTATACATGTCCTCGTAATACTTCTGGTAGTCTCCAGAAGTTACATTGTCCATCCACTCCTGGTTGTCGAGGTACCAACGCACGGTCTTCTCAATACCTTCCTCAAACTGCAGGCTTGGCTCCCAGCCCAACTCTTTTTGCAGCTTGGTCGAGTCGATGGCATAGCGCATATCGTGGCCAGCACGGTCGGTGACGTAGGTGATCAAATCCATGTCGGCACCCTCAGGACGGCCCAACAAACGGTCCACCGTATTGATGAGCACCTTAATTATATCGATGTTCTTCCACTCATTGAAGCCGCCGATGTTATAGGTCTCAGCCACCTTGCCCTCATGGAAGATGAGGTCGATGGCGCGGGCGTGGTCTTCCACATAGAGCCAGTCACGTACGTTCTCGCCCTTGCCGTAGACGGGCAACGGCTTGCGGTGTCGAATATTGTTAATGAACAATGGAATGAGTTTCTCCGGGAACTGGTAGGGACCATAGTTGTTGGAGCAGTTGGTCACGATGGTGGGCATCCCGAAGGTATCATGGAAGGCGCGCACGAAGTGATCGCTGGCGGCCTTGGCGGCGCTGTAGGGGCTGTGGGGCATATATTTCAAGTCTTCGGTGAAGAACTTCTCGCCGTAGGCCAGGTGATGCTCACCGCTGGAGGCCTTCGTGGTGAAGGGGGGCTCAATGCCCTCGGGGTGAGTCATCTCTAAGGCACCATACACCTCGTCTGTTGAAATGTGATAGAATCTCTTTCCCTCATACTTTTCAGGGAGACTTTCCCAATAAGCCTTGGCAGCCTGAAGCAGGCTCAATGTTCCCATCACGTTGGTCTGGGCGAAGGTAAAAGGATCTTTGATGCTGCGGTCAACGTGGCTCTCGGCAGCAAGGTGGATGATGCCGTCCACCCTCTCCTCTTGCATCAGCTTATAGATACCATCAAAATCACAGATATCCATCTTCACAAACCGATAGTTAGGCTTGTCCTCAATGTCCTTAAGATTGGCGAGGTTACCGGCGTAGGTGAGCTTATCGAGGTTGATGATTTTATATTCGGGATATTTGTTCACGAAAAGGCGGACGACGTGGCTGCCGATGAAGCCGGCTCCGCCAGTGATGATGATAGTGTGTTTGTATATCATGATGTTATGTGTTTTTCTATTTGCTGCTTACGCAGGGGTAGGTAAATTACCCTAAATGCGGAGTAAATTGAAAGTAAATTTCTTTTTCAAAAACGAAAAAATTTACTCCTAATTTACCGTTAATTTACTCCAAATTTACTCTACCCGTCTTTAGACGGCATGACAGCAGGTCGTCAATCCAATCCGTTCAATCCGTGGCAATCCGTGTTCGAAATAATACCGTGTTTATCCTTGTCTGTTCGGGTGCGTCAGCGTGTCGGAAGTGATTTCCGCTTTGTATTCGTCAATCACCCGCAGCAGGTATTGCCCATACTGGTTCTTCAGCATCGGTTTGGCCAATTCACGCATCTTCTCCTCCGTGATCCAGCCGTTGCGGTAGGCGATGCCTTCAAGGCATGCGATCTTCAAACCTTGGCGCTTCTCGATGACCTCCACGAAGGTGGATGCCTCGCTCAGCGAGTCGTGCGTGCCCGTGTCGAGCCAGGCAAAGCCTCTTCCAAACACTTGCACCTTCAGCTCACCGTCCTTCAGGAACTCCTGGTTCACCGTGGTAATCTCCAGCTCGCCTCTTGCACTCGGCTTGATGCTCTTGGCCACATTGACAACCTTGTTGGGATAAAAATAGAGGCCCACCACGGCATAGTTGCTCTTGGGCTCTTTCGGCTTCTCTTCTATACTGAGGCAGTTGCCGTTCTTATCGAACTCTGCCACACCGTAACGTTCAGGGTCGCTTACCCAGTAGCCAAAAACAGTGGCTTTCTTATTCTCTTCGGCATCTTTAACGGCGTTGCGCAGCAAGGTGGTGAAGCCAGCCCCGTAGAAGATGTTATCGCCCAGCACGAGGCAGACGCTGTCGTTGCCGATGAACTTCTCACCGATGACGAAAGCCTGGGCCAGGCCATCGGGTGATGGTTGTTCTGCATATTCAAAATTGACACCATAATCAGAGCCATCACCAAGCAAACGCTTGAATCCTGGCAGATCGTAAGGCGTAGATATTACTAAAATGTCTCTAATCCCTGCGAGCATCAAAGCCGAGATAGGATAGTAAACCATCGGTTTATCATAAATGGGCAACAACTGTTTGCTCACACCCTTGGTAATTGGATATAATCTTGTGCCGGAGCCTCCAGCAAGAACTATGCCTTTCATGTTTTTGATACTAAATTATTTGTGATAAAGAATTTGATTATCTATGCTATTAAGAATGTCATCAACAATATTTTGAGAAGGACTGCCCTTTGGCATCAATACGTCATTGATAAACTTTGAGCGTTGTTCTCTCATGGGATCTTCTCCCTTAATAATATTCTGAATAAAAGTTTCGATATCTTGCTCGTACGAAGCCAAATAGTGATTATTAATACATTGCAATCCAAACGGATTATACATTGCGCTTAAATCCTCACCATTAAGAGTGCGCATTACCGGTTTGTTCAGGTATAAATATTCGACAATAAAAGATGCGCTATCATGAATCATTCCATCGCTTTCAATGAAAAGGTTTTCATAAGCACCCTCATTCAAAGAGGTGTTTTCCATTTTCTCCCATAAATGATAATAGGCATCTGTTTTCTCCCTCCCCCATTTTTCATTTAATTTGTTCCGAAGCAAAGGATGGGGCTTAAACACAAAACGTACACTCTCCGAATACTTTTTTGCAAACTCAATCATCGTATCACAATACTTCAAGAAACAAGAATAAAAAATAATACCAACAGGTTCAATTGTATGATGAGGTGCCCAAATAATGCATTTTCTGTCATCTATCTTATTTTGACACTTATTAAAAAGATAAGCCTCTATACCAGGATAGCCTGAATTGACCACATTAATGCCTTTATTAAGTGCATATTTAATTGATAATTGGCGATGATATTCTGTTTCGGAATACCTTCTCCATACAAGATTGTGCATTTCAAGGTTACAAGCCATTTGATAATCCTTATTACTATTCATAAAATAAGGAACATATACTGTCAAAATATCCTTGAATTTGGAAATATAGTATCTATCGTCAATCAAGCCCCTATACGGGTTTGTATAGAAAACAATGTCAGGTTGAAGTGTTTTTCTGACATCAATATATGTATTTGTTTTAGGGTCATACGATTGAATAACATTGTATCCTTTTTTCTTAAAAGAAGCAAAACAGTGTTCCATCCGGTCAATCATGTTTTCGCGTCCATAATTCACAATAGGACATACTAAAACAACAGGATTAAACCGAGGATTTTGGGCCATCTTTTGGTATACTTTGTCATATTTCCAAACCTCCTCGAACAAAGCAAAGAACACACAATTTATAGTTTCTTTATCTTTTAAACGTAGGATTGCTCTTTTATGTTCTCTACTTGATTCAAATATATGCCATTTTAACCTTATACGATTTGCATATCTTCTAGCAAAGGAAGGTATATATTTTCGAATTAATGACATCGCAAGAGATTTTAAATTATCTAATTAAATCATTATATATAAACCTAGTATCACCTATATTTAATTCAACCGGATTATTCTTCAACCTCACAGGATTCACCGAAGTAGCAAGAATCTCCAGCTCCTCAGCCCTATTCTCAGCCACTGGGTTCTTCAGATCCATCTTTTCAATCATCTGACGGAACTTGGCAATGGCTTCCGTTGGGGTTTGGCAGCCCATGGCTTTGGCAATCTCATTAAAGACACCTGCCAAGTATTTCTGACCGCGGCTGTCGATGCACTTGTCCATATTGCCCACCATGTATTCCCAAATCACTGGCAAGCCAACCGCTACGGCATGGCCGTGAGGCAGTTTGTAAAGCGAAGTTATTTTGTAGCTGAACGCATGGGGAGCGGTTGTCTGGGTGATGCAGATAGCTTGACCGGCAAGGTTGGCTGCATGCATGATTGCTTCGGCCGAGGCATCGGTATTTTCAAAAATATACTCATGCCACCAGCGCATGATGGTTTCAACTGCCTCTTTTGAAAGCTTTTTGCTTTCATCGGTGCTATTCACACTCCACCACGACTCAATACCCTGACACAAGGCATCCATCATGGTGCATTTCTTCTGATACACTGGCAAGGTTTTCAAAACCCCAGGCTCCAAAATGGCCACATCGGGGATGATGCTGTCGTGCGTCACACTCTGCTTTTTGCCATCGTAATAAATAACGGCATATCGTGTGGACTCCGAACCTGTTCCAGCAGTAGTCGGGATAGCAATGAGTTTCACACCAGTGTCTTTATAATCCTGCTCCAAATAGAGTTTGTCTTTATCCATCTGGCAATAGAGCTTGATGCACTTGGCCATGTCCAAACTGCTGCCGCCACCCACGGCAAGGATAGTATCACACTTGGCACTTTGGAACAAATCCACCCCCTTGCACACATCTTCATAAAGCGGATTGGGTGTAAACTGGTCGAATGTGACGTATGGCACCTTCATCTGCTCAATATCACCTTTGATACTGAGGAACGGGAAGCTGCTATCGCACACAAGGAGCACCTTGGTGGAGCCTTTGAGGGCTTCACCAAGGTTATTGATTCCTTTGAAGATTTTTTGCATGATTAGTTATTTGGATAAGAAGCTCATCAAAGCTTCCTTGTTCTGAATAGGTGTGGTAGTGGGGCGACCAAGGTCTTTACGGTTGCCTTTCTTCACCTTGACTTCAAGGAGAATCGGGCCTTCAACCATATTGACAGCCTTCAAAGCCTCCATGAGGTCTGCCTTGTTGTCCACACTGAAAGCATTGGTATAATGAACCGCCTTGGCGATAGCAGGCAGATCAATCTTCAAGCCCACCGTAGGCTGACCACCCACGCTGTCGTGGGCTCCGTTGTTGAACACCACATGGACGTAGTGTTTCGGAGCCTTGTTGCCCACAATAGCCATGCTGCCCATGTGCATGATGGTGGCACCATCGCCATCGAAACACCACACACGGCGTTCAGGTTGAGCGAGAGAGATGCCGAGGGCAATCTGCGAGGCATGTCCCATGCTGCCCACGGTGAGGAAGTCGCGCTCGTGGCCTTGGTTCATGGCGGCACGGTATTCAAACAGCTCGCGGCTGATCATGCCTGTGGTTGAAACAATGCAATCCTTCTCGCCCAGAGCGGCAGCCACGGTTTGGATGGCCTCCTCGCGGCTCATGATTAGGTCATTTTTCTCCACGTTCTGGAGCTTGTACTCGTCGAAGGTGTCCTTCTCAATCACCAAGGCAAACATATCCTTGTTTTGGAGGGCTTTGATGGCTTTGGCAATCTGCTTTTCGGCCTTGTCCTCTTCTTTGGCCAGCACCTCATAGTTGATGCCCATCACGTTGAGCAGGCCAGTGGTCACCTTGCCTTGCTTCACATGCTGCGGCTCGTCGTGCACTCCAGGGCGGCCACGCCAGCCAATGAGCAGCAATACAGGGATGTTGTACACCTCTTGGTCGGTCAACGAAGCCAATGGGTTGATGATGTTGCCCTCGCCACTGTTCTGCATATACACGCAAGCGGGCTGACCCGTGGCCAGATAGTGACCGGCAGCCAAACCCACGGCAGCACCCTCGTTGGCGGCAATAATGTTGTGTGCGGCATCAAAGTGGTCGGTGATGTAGGCGCACATATTCTTCAGCAGAGAGTCCGGCACGCCTGCAAAGCAGTCGATGCCGTTCTCTCTCAGTTTCTCAATGAAAAATTCAGGTCTAATCATATCGCAAATTGATAATTGACAGTTAACAATTGATAATTATTCCTCTGGGATGAGCGTAATGATTTCCTTAATGCTCATGCACTTGTCGTCGCACTCTTTGGCGCGGTGGTTCTCCAAGATGGTGCGGGCAGCATCCTGCATGGCCGGGAAGCCAGTACGGGTGAGCTGGTTGGCATAAATCACCACGTTCACGCCACGGTCTTTGAACTCCTGCTCGGTGACGGTGTTGAACGAGGTAGGCACCACCACAATCGGGGTAACATTGTTCTTCTCACGGAACTTGGCCACAAACTCGAAGATTTCAGCTGGGTCTTTCTTACGGCTGTGAATCATGATGGCATCGGCACCAGCCTCGCTGAAAGCGAAAGCACGGGTGAGGGCATCTTCCATACCCTGCTCAAGAATCAAGCTTTCGATACGGGCGCAAATCATAAACTCCTTGGTCTTCTGGGCACGCTTACCGGCCTGAATCTTGGCACAGAAGTTCTCGATGCTGTCCTGCGTCTGCTTCACCTCGGTACCGAAGAGGCTGTTCTTCTTCAAACCCGTCTTGTCCTCAATAATAATCATGCTCACGCCCATACGCTCCAAGCTGCGGACAGTATAGACAAAGTGTTCGGTCAAGCCACCGGTGTCGCCATCGAAGATGATAGGCTTGGTGGTTACTTCCATAATATCATCGATGGTGCGGAAACGGCTAGTCATGTCCACCAACTCGATGTCGGGTTTGCCTTTGGCAGTGGAGTCGCAGAGGGAGCTGATCCACATGGCATCAAACTGATAGGTCTTGCCGTCTTGCAGCACGGTGGTCTTTTCCACAATCAGGCCTGTGATACCGCTGTGGGCTTCCATGGCGGTAACCAAGCCCTTCATATTGATGAGCTTGCGCAGGCGACCGCGACGGATGTCGGGCATAGCGGCCTCGGCACGGTGGGTGGCATCCAGCTCTTTGTATTTCGGGCTGTTGCTGTAAGGATATTCCACCAGTTTGCCACCATACTCGGCCAGCACGTCAATCACCTCCTGACGTATAGGCTTCTGGAAGCCTTCGCACCAGTCGGTGCCATGCACCACATAGTCGGGTTTCAGTTCACGCAGGTTCTTGGCATAGCTCAAAGTATCCTGAGTAATCACACGCTCCACACCGGCAATATTTTCCAACAGAGCCTTGCGTTCCTCGAAAGGAATCAGAGGATAACGTTTGAAGCTCGACACGGCCTCGTCTGAAAGCACACCGATAATCAAGCGGCCCAAACGGCGAGCCTTGTTGATGATGGCCATGTGTCCACTGTGGATATATTCGGTGCTGAAGCACATATACACGGTGCGCTCATTTACTTCGACCACCTTTTGGCTCACCACCTTCAGGTCTTCGGGGGTGTCGATTTCAGCACAGAGCATGTCCTTCACGTCGCAAGGATAAATCTTGCACTGGTCGCTCACCTCATTGAAGGCGTTCTCGGCATACACTTTACGGTTGTCCGCATCACAAAACTTCACGATGTTGTTCATCCACACCTGCCAGTCTTCTTTCAAAATCTTGTAAAGAGGCTGTGCAGCCATAGCGTTCTCAAAAAATTCGATGCCTACCTTCTCGATTTTACCGTCTTTGATCACAGCCTTGAAATCCTTCTCAGGCAGTGGCAGGGTGCTACTCACCGCCATGCAGCTCACAGGACTGTCAATCACCGCCTCCATCACTAGGCTTTCCATCACCAGGTCGCCATGCATCAGCAGGATGTCGTCATCCTTCAGCTGCTCCTTGGCGCAGAAAATGCTGTAGATGTAGTTAGTTTTGTCGTAAAGCGGATTGTTCACGAAGGTAATCTTCAGCGGGAGGTGCAATGCCTCGCAGTAATCCACGAGCACCTTGTCGTAATATCCCGTGGTGATTACCACGTCTTCCACCCCGAAAGACACCAACTGTCTAAGTTGACGGCTCAGTATGGTGTTCTTATAGGAGATTTCCGTCATGCATTTGGGGTGCTCATTCGTGATGACACCCATACGCTGGCCTAAGCCGCTGTTTAGGATAAGTGCTTTCATTTGATATTTTATTAATATTTGAGTGATATTTTCAATGTGAATATAAGAAACGTTTCCAAATTGGCATTTTAGATAGCTTTTCCTTAATGGTTTCCTTATATGAGCGATCAAGATCTATTTCTACACCTTCATGAAGTGAGCCTCCCATTACCGGAGTACGCCAATCTCCATATTGAGATGTAAGTAACGCATCCCATCCCGAAGGACATGGAAGTTCATAGTTTTCAAAAGGCAACATCACTGTCTTTTCAAACCATGCTGTCTCATATTGTGGTATTTTTTTTACTTCTTTTGCCAACGACCATATTAAAAATGGCCATACGATTTTTCCACTATATTTTTCCTTACAGCTTCTAAAAAAAACTTCAAGCTCATTTCGTAAGCCCTCAAGACTACGAAATAAAAAGAAAAATCTTATCAATGCATGCCTTATAAAAAATACAGGTGATTTAATCATCGCATAATATGTTAGCTTGCGATTTCTATATAACCTTTCTTTTATTTTTGCATTCTCGAATATGCTTAACGTATCATTATTCAAAACATCAGGTGCGACATCAAGACAAAAAACATCTATCCATACACCTTGATTAAATTTTTCATGCATCCGATATGAAGAATTAATTGCAGTGGTGTCAGAACGACGTAATTTCAAAACACTGATATCTTCGTTGTCAAAAGCATAGTTTTTCGGCAATAACTCCAATACCTCTTTTTTCTGGCACAATTGAACAAGCCTATCATAATCAGGACGCATCATAACAAAATCCAGATCATCGTCCCAAGGAATGAAACCTTTATGTCTAGCTGCCCCAAGAAGAGTACCGAAACATGCCCATATTTGCAAATTATACTTTTTACAAATATTCAATAAAACATCTGCCATTTCCAGTTCCAAACTCCATAACCTCTTCGTTTGTTCGCTGACTGGATAATCTTCTGATGTAGCCATTTTATGCAATTTTACTTTTCAAAATCCTGATAATATCCTCAAAACTCTTCATCTCACCAATCTCTTCCGGCTCCAGTGAAACATCAAATTCTGTTTCTAATTCAACCACGAGGTTCAACTGGCCCATCGAGTCCCACTTTTCGCAGGTCTGTTGTGAGCAGGTGGTGTCAACCGTCTCCAGTTCGAAGACGTTTTTCAGAATTTCTAATACTTTTTCTTCCATTATTTATCTATTTTAATTTGTTATTCTTTAACCTTTAAGCCTTAACCTCTAACCTTTATTTGAGGTTTATATGATAATACTCTTTTATACTTAAATCAGCGTCCTGCAAGTTGAGGGCGTATTTTCTGCTGCCGTCGGCCTCTTCTGCCACGCAGGGGAAACCGCAACGGTCGTAGAAGTCTTTCACCTGGGCGTTCTTGGCCGTGGGCAAATAGTCGGCCTTGACTGATGTTACGCCACTTTCTTTCAGCATCGAGAGAATTTTCTTGATAAAGGCCAGCTCAATGCCTTTGCCCAAGATGCGGCAGCTCAGCAGGAAGGTGTCGATTGTGTCGCCATCAACCATGATGCAGCCAGTGATGCCATTGTCGCCAAACTTGTCGGCCACGCTGATGCACCATATTTTCCAACCGTTCTGCAAGAAAGTGCGTACATCGGCATCGGTGTATCGCTTGGTGGTGAGGTTAAATTGGTTGGTTTTTTGCGTCATTTGGGCAATGCGGGGAATGTTGAACTCATTGGCCGCCTCGATGGTGATTTGGATGTCCAAGCTCTCCAAAAAGGCATCGAAGTCAACGAAACTTCTCTGTGCCTGGGCACGCTGGGCGTTGGCCTTATATTGCTCGGTCTTTTTCTTGTCCTCGCTGGTGACGGAATACACCCGGAAGTATTTCTCCACCACCTCTTTGAAGAACACCGGCAGCTCGTATGGCTGGGCTGGGAAATCAGGCACCTCAACCATCGGCAGCACCTGCTTGATCAATTCTCGCTCAGTGGGGTTATCATCGATAAACACGAAGCTGTCTAAGCCAATGTTCAGCTCATCGGCCAGTTCCTTGATGTTGGTGGCCTTATCCATCCAGTTGATGCGCCAAGTAGCAAACTGGTCTTTCTTCAGCACCATGAAGGGGTTCTTTTCCCATGCCTCCAGCACGTCGGCCTCGTTATTCTTGCTGCAAACGGTGAGAATCACACCGCTCTTGCTCAGCTCCAACAGAGCCTCTTGGAAGTAATGGAACGCCTTGCCGGGATAGTCGCCCCCCAGCTTGATACCCTCAATGCCGTCCTCACCCAGCACACCGCCCCAAAGGGTGTTGTCCAAATCAAGCACCAGGCATTTCTTGCGCTTCAGGGCTATCTGCTCAAGCTTGTGGCTGAACCAGCCCATGAAAGGCTTGGTCACCTTGGGGTTCATGCCCATCTGCGAGATAAACCAAAACTTCCAGTCGAACACCTCGGCAGCAGGATATTGCCGTGAAAACTCACGGATGTCCAACAGCTTCACGTTCGAGTGTTCGGCCTCAGCCAGCACCAAGGCTGCATTGTATTCAGCCACGGCAGCCACCAGCTCGGTGCCCGAGGTGAACGGCACGTTGTAGGCGTTCTCGTCCATGGTGAGGGCGATGAACGGCTTGGCCTTGTCCACCTGCGACAGCACGAAAGAGAGCTTCTGTGCATATCCTCTGATTTCGGAGCAGAGTATCTCCATGTCATATTTCACCGGCAGCTGGTAGAACCACACATAGCCGTCAACGTCCGCTGGGACGTAAGAGATGTCATCGTAGCCGCTGAACGCATAGTCTTTCGGGAAGAAACGCTCCACGGTGTTGTTTCTAAACACAAACATATTTGATATTTACTTGGTTGTTTTCGTTATCGTTATCGTTTTTGTTAATATAACGTTAGTCGATAATTGCGGCAGGCTCTTCCACCAGTTCTATCAAGCCCACAGCCTTGTTAAAGAAGAACGCCACTCGTGAACCGCAAAAGGCCACTGCCTCGGCTGGTTTGCTCACCATCACATAGCGTTGCTTGCGCAGCTGCATGGCGGCCTCCTCGATGTTAGACACAATGTAGCAGGTGTGGTATGGCGTTACGCCATTCTTCTCCAAGGTTTTGTTTACAGGCGATTTTTCGTCCACGGGCATCAGCAGCTCCACTGTCGGGTAACCCTCACGGGTCAGCCAACAGATGTTCACATTCTGCACGGGATCGAAAATGGTGGCAGAGCGGTGGTAGCCACCCTGCTCATACACTGGGGCAGTAGCGTCAATGTCGTTGACCGCCACGCCAATATGGTGGAATTTGAATTCGGGAAGCATAGTCGGGTTTAGTATTCTATTACGGGTGATATTTTGCAGTCCTTCATCTTCACGCTTGCCACGCCCCACGAAAGACCTGCGCCAAAACCAGCCATCACCACTTGATTGCCATCTTGCAGTTTGTCATGCAACTCGCTCACAATGGTTAGCGGTACACTGGTGGATGAGGTGTTGCCATAACGGTCGATGCAGTAAGGCACACGCTCTGGATTGAATTTCAGTTTCTTCACAAAAAAGTCGGTCATAAAGCGGTTGGCCTGGTGGAACACCAGCCAGTCGATATCTTCGAGGGTAGTTCCTGTCACTTCTGTTATCTCCTTGATGGTCTTAGGCACACGCTTCATGGCAAAATTGAACACATCCATACCGTCCATATACACTTCCAAACCGTTATGGATGTCGCCATTGGCGTTTTTCTCTTCCACCAACGATTCGGCCTTGATCGGATTGCGCATACCATCGCGAATAATCACAGAGTCTTTTCCCGAGCCATCGCTACGGAGGATGAATGTCGATTCACCAAAGTCGCCCTTCTCCACCAATGTGGCAGTGGCGGCATCACCATAAAGCGGCCAGTCCACCTTGTCGTGACGGTTCACAATCTTCGAGAAAGTTTCACCATCGAGCAGCAACACCCGTTTCACATCGGGCAGCGAGGCATAAGCGTATGCAGTAGAGAGCGCAAACACATAGCCCGAGCAGCCCAGCGACAAGTCCATTGCCAAGGTGTCGATTGACAAGCCAAGACGGTCTTGTAGCACAGGGGCAGTGGCAGGGATGCGGTAGTCGGCTGTCTGGCTCATAAACAGTAGCACGTCGATGCTGGCAGGATCAATATTATTGTCCTCCATCAACTTCACCGTTGCCTTATAAGCCAAGTCGCTGGCACACACATCGGCATCGGCAATGCGACGTTCACGCACACCAATGCTGTCGATGGTTTTCTGTATTTCTTCTTCTGGTATCAGATAGCCAAGGTCTTTGTTATAGACCACGCCCTGCGGCACACAGGCCGACACGGCTCGGATACCCACATTGTTATATCTTATTGTTGCCATAGTTCCTTTTTACAATAACGTACTTCCTCCATCCATTTTGATAATACTACCCGTAACCCATTTGCTTGCATCACTTAAAAGATAAATGACAGCGAAAGCGATATCTTCTGGCTTACCGTATCCCAAAGGATATTTTGCTTCATCCTTCTCAATATCTTCTTTCGAGAGGGAACCGAGGGTTTCGATAAGTTCGGTCTGAACCATCATGGCCATAATGGAGTTGGCACGTACCTTTCGAGCAGACAACTCTGTGGCGATAGTCCGCATAAAGGAATTAACAGCACCCTTTGATGCCGCATAAATTCCCAAACCTGGGGTTACCACCTCAGCACCGTATGAACTCATATAAACCAAAGAAGCACTGGCCTGAATCTTTTTCTTTTTCACCAGCCACTTGGTAAGCAGCATGGGCGACTTGATATTGATGCTGAAAACACGCTCAATCTTATCTTCGTCGATAAACTTAGCAGGGGTTGTATCTGTGACACCAGCACAGAAAAACACTCCGTTGAGGGGTGGTAATTGCTCCATCAAAGCCTCCATATCCACATCTTCGGTCAAGTCACCAGCAAATGTCAAATGACCTTCACCCTCAAGGCTTGATAATGTGTCGTTCAGTCTTTCTTGATTTCGCCCAGTGATAACCAGCGTTGCCCCCATTTTTGAACACTCAATGGCAGTTCTACGTCCTATTCCTGAGGAGGCTCCAGTAATAAGAATTGTTTTTCCTTCTAATGAATATGGATTATACACGACAATTAAATTTCAATTAAATCGGGTACAACAATATGGTCAGTTTCAAAATACACCGAGCCCCACGAAAGGCCGACACCAAAAGCACAGCCTATGCTCTTTTGATATGAGTTTCTCAATGCATCCTGACGTTCTGTTACCATTGTTACTGGAATAGTAGCGCACGAACTGTTGGCAAACTTCTTCATCGAATATGGCACTTTTTCCTCTGGGAGTTTGAGTTTTTTGCGAACAGTTTCATTCAGCTGCATATTGGCTTGGTGGAAGTAGTAATTGTCCACCTGATCCATATCAATGCCGAAACGTTCGCAAAGCCCCTTAACGCTCTTAGGAGCTTTTGAAATAGCAAAGGAGAACACCGTCATGCCATCCAATTGTGTGTGCATCGGGGTTAACACCTTGCCATCACCATAGTCAACGAATTCAAGGCTTTTCGCTGTCGGTGGATTGCGATAGCCACCGTCAGTGATAATAATAGCCTCATATCCGCTTCCATCCGTTGCCAAATGGAATTTCACACCTGCTGACGACTCATCATAAACAAGTGCCGTACAGGTTCCTGCATCACCGAAAAGCGGATATGAGGTCTTGTCTTTATAAGATTGTGTCCGTGAAGCAAGGTCGCCACAAAGCAGAAGAGCCTTGCGGACAGAACCATTGCTCACCAAACTTGCAACCGAGCTCATACCATACACCCAGCCTGAGCAACCCAAAGAAACGTCATAAGCGAGACATTCTTTAGACAAGCCCAGTTTGTCCTGGAGCAGACACGCTGTTGCCGGAAGGATATAATCGGGGGTTTGGGAAACAAATACAAGTGCCTTTATCTCGTCTTTTTGCCAGCCCAACTCTGCAATAAGCTTTTCAGCGGCAGCCAGGCATAAATCAGACGAACAAACACCATCGGGAACAACCCGCTTCTCTTCGATGCCCGTTGTTGTAATGAGTTTTTCACGTTCAGCATCAGGTATCAAAGGAGAAGTCCAATTGCTCTCAATTTGTTGAGGCACACATGCCGAAACACCAGCAACGCGAACTGCCGGGTATGATAGATAAGCCATTATTCAACCTTTGATTTAACAATATTGAACAAATCTTCCACGGTAACGGCACTACGCATGTCGTCGCCCTTGAGCTGCACATCGTACTCCTCGTCAACCATAGCGATGATGCTGAGGGCAATTAGCGATGAATACTCATCGAGGTCGTGAAAAACAGTTGTTGCGGTGATTTCACTGGCATCCGTGTCATCAAATTGTTCTGCGAAATTGGCAATAAAATCTTTTAATTCCATAATTTTCTCCTTTCTTGTTATTAAAGTGATTCAACATATTCCCAAAGTTCCTTCACAGAGTTACGGGCGCGCACATCGGCACCGGTAATCAGGTGGTCGTATTCCTCCTCAATCATAGAAATGATCGACAAAGAGGCCAACGAGCCCCACTCTGCAAGTTCTTTGTAATTGGTGTCGGCAGTGATGGTGCCAGCAGGGGTTTCTGTCATTTCGTCAGCGAAATGTTCAACAAATTCTTCTAATGTCATAACTTTAAATTTTTAATTGTTAATATTAAACTGATTTGCTTTGATATTATTCTGGTAATTGTTTATAGTTGTGTACACGACCAATATAGGTGTCGATGTCGAGCAGCGATTGCTGGTGAAGGTCGGGATACATACGGCGGACTATTTTCTCCAATGTATCATCAGTGCCCACTTCATAGAACTCGGTCACGCCATCCTTTACCATATTGTGGGTCATTGAAGTCCACAAAACCGGGTGGGTAATATGCTGGATAAGGTTCTCTTTTATTTCATCAGCATTGGTATGCGGCAGGGCATCCACACATTGATACACCGGGAACTGTGCATCATGGAACGGGGTCTTACGGATAATATCGCCCAATTCTTCACGAGCCTCGTCCATATAAGGCGTGTGGAACGAGCCACTGATAGGCAGTGCCACCGCTTTCTTGGCACCCTCCTTCATAAAGGCTTTGCAAGCGGCACGGACACCCTTGCGTGAGCCGCTGATGACTACCTGTCCGGGACCATTGTAGTTAGCGAAATAGATAGGCTCACCTGTTTCGTCCCATATTTCCTTGATGCGCTTGGCAACATATTCGTCTGAAAGACCAATCACAGCCCCCATACCCGTTTGCACCTTGTCGCAAGCTTTTTGACCAATGACGGCACGATTGAGCACAAGGTTTAAACCATCCTCAAACTCCATCACACCATTTACAACCAGGGCAGCAAACTCACCAAGTGAATGACCGGCAACAACATCAGGGTGAACCTCTGTTTGTGTCAAAGCCAGCACAACCTCATACAAGAATACCGAAGGCTGGGTGTTGATGGTTTGCATCAGTTCAATCTCTGTACCGTTAAACATCACATCGGTAATGCGGCGGCCAAGATAGTCATTGGCGCGCTCAAACAGTTCTTTGGCCTTGGGGAAGTTCTCATAGAGATCCTTACCCATACCCTCTTTTTGGCAACCTTGGCCAGGGAAGATAAATGCTTTCATATTGCGTTACTGATTAATGGGTCTGTAAATCTTAGTCTTTGAAAGGTCGCAAGCAATGCTACCCCAGCTGAGTCCAACACCGTAAGCGGCAAGGATAACCTTATGCCAAGTGGAAGTGTCAATATCTTCGGCACGATATGGCCAGTCGGTTAGCACCAAAGGCACTGTGGTTGGGCCAGTGTTGCCGTAGTTCATAATGTCGAATGGAGCACGTTCAGGATGTGAAAGTTTTAGTTTACGGCGCATAAAGTCAACTGTAATTTTGGTAGCTTGGTGGAGGCCATAGAAGTCCACTTCATCCTTATCCCATCCAGCTAATTCAAGAACTGATTTGATGGTCTTTGGCCCAACAGAAACAATGAAACTGAACACATCATCACCTTGCATAGGAGGTTCTTCCGTTTTATATTTCGGGTCTTTGTTTTGAGGCCACATCCTATATCCGCCCCAATCGCCAATCACCGTCTTATAGTCATAGCCATTCGACATAATGTGAAAAGCCATATCCGTATCACCTTTGCTCACAATAGAAGCAGAGCCAGCATCACCAAATACCATCACATTCGATTTGTTTTCAGGATCATGGTTTTTGGAGTTGGTGTCGCCTGCCAATACAAGCACATTATTGCATGCGCCAGAAGAGATAAGTGTAGCCGCTTGGAAAATGCCATAGATATAACCGCTACAACCATAGCTGATATCGAAGCAGACACAATCGTTAGACAAACCAAGTTTTCCTTGCGACACACAAGAAGTAGCAGGGTTAAAATAATCGAATGTTTGTGACACAAAAACAACACCATCAATCGTGTTGCGGTCTATTTGCTCTTTTTCAAATATCAATTCTGCGGCACGTTGGCACAAATCAGCCGTGGTTTCACCCACAACCGCATGATGCAAACGTTCAATGCCAGAACCTGAAATAGTTTCATTAACAACTTTTTCGCCAAACTTGTCAGTGTAACTTGTCATTTCAACCACCTTTTCAGGCAGACAAGTGGCAATGCTCTTGATTTCTACGTTTTTAAATACGCACTTCATAGTTATAATTCTTTTGTTAAATTATCGATTGCCCCCCATCCACTATCATATTGGTGCCGGTTACCCATTTAGACGCATCCGACATCATATAGACAGCAGCGTAAGCAATATCTTCGGTGTGGCCGAAACCTAATGGGAAACGGGCCTCTTCTTTATCCAACTCCTCTTGGGTTACAGCCCAGTCTGCCGGAGCCATATCGCTCTTTATTATTCCAGGGCTTACACAATTGGCTCTTATCTTTCGGTTGCCCTGCTCTATAGCCAACACTTGGCAGAATGAGTTAATTGCACCTTTAGTTGCAGAATAAAGAGCATTGCCTGCGTATGGGCGATAAGCAGCTACTGAAGAGATGAAGAGGACAGAACCGCCATCTTTGATTTTCTTATTCTTCAATATCAGCTGCACTAAGTCGATGTTGGCAAAGGTGTTGGTTTTGAAAATTTCCTCCGTATATTTGCGACGGTTGTTGCGTATAGGAGTAGTTCTGAAAACCGCAGCACACATAATAATTCCATCCAATTCAGGAAGTTGTTCAACGAGTACGGGGATTTGTTCTGCTTCCGACAAATCGGATGCAATAAATTGATGACCTACACCCGACATCTTTGACAATGTTTCTTTCAAACGCTCCTCATTACGGGCAGTTGCAATTACCTTTGCTCCCATCTCGGAACACTTCACGGCTATCTGACGGCCAATATTTGATGAGGCACCAGTAACCAATATGGTTTTTCCTTCAAGAGAAAATGGATTATTCATAGATTATACGTTTAGCAGGATTACCCTGAACGGTAGTCCCAGGTTTAACACTACGGATAACAAAACTCAGCGCGCCCACTTTGGCACCTTCACCGATATGGACATTGTGGTTGATAACCGAACTGGTATGTATGCAGACATCATCTTCGAGTGTAACACCAGCTATTAGCACCACATTACAGTCGATACGGCAAAAATTGCCTACACGAACATCGTGACCGATGATGGCATTGTCCTGAATCAAGCAAAAATCGCCAATTTCAGTTTCTGTACCGATACCTGCACGAGCCGAAATCATACAACCCCGACCAACCGTGGCACCCTCTGAAATGCTAGCTGTTGGGTGTATCAAGGAAATAAACTCGCCGCCTCTTACGAGAATCTTGTTGATGCAAACTTTCTTTGCCTGAATTTCTCCAATTGAGTTGAAAAAGACATCATCAGGCTGTATCTCATAGTTGTCAACACTACCCAGCAGTGGCGGAAACTCCTCGAAACCGACCATCGCATTAGGGTTATCGTCTAGAAATCCTTTGATGACATATTCTTTTTGGTAACCATTACACATTTTGGCAAACAAGGATACCTGCCTGCCCATGCCACCTGCACCAATAATAATTAGATTTTTCATGGCTTTAAATATCAATTTGTTCCATCAAAAGCTTTTAATTCAGCCGCACCATCGAAGTTAATGTCCTTTCGAGCCAGCACGTTCTTAATGGTGATAAAGATGACTCTGAAATCCGTCCAAAGCGTGCAATGATCCACATACCACACATCCAATTTAAATTTCTCTGTCCAGCTGATGGCATTGCGACCATGACATTGGGCCCAACCGCTAATGCCGGGGCGCACTTCATGTCGACGTTTTTGCTCTTTGTTATACAGCGGCAAATATTGTACCAACAAGGGCCTTGGACCAATCAACGACATATCACCTTTGAACACATTGATAAGCTGTGGCAATTCATCAACCGAGGTAGAGCGCACAAATTTACCAATTTTTGTCAATCGTTGTGAATCGGGCAACAAGTTTCCTTCAGCATCCCGCTCATCGCTCATGGTTTTGAACTTGATGACCTTGAAAATCTTTTCATCCTTACCGGGGCGTTCTTGGAAGAAAAACGCTCCTGCACCTTTGTTGGCAAAATGGAGGAAGATAGCAACCAATAGCAAGAACCAACCAATAAGTAGCAAAGCAATGCCCGAAATAAGGATATCTAAAACTCGCTTGAAGAAACGCTTGTACATGTATTCTATAGTATAGTTTAGAGTTCAGGGTTTAGAGTTTAGAGTCAGTTAAAAGTGGGTGTTTGAGAGTTGCAAGAATTGGAATTGTATCAAAAATGCTTCATAATAGCATCGTATGTGTGCTCAACCGTGTAATTATTTAAATAGAAACGATAACCATTCTCTCCCATTTGCGCAATATCCGATTGCAACATTTTTTCCACACACTGTGTAAAGGCATTCACATCATTGCTCGGGCACCACAAGCCATACCCGTTTTGCTCAGCAATACCGCCCATGTCACAATTGGGATCGGTAGCAGCAATGATGGGCTTCTTCTCCATCAGATAAGGCAATAACCTTGATGGATAGTTGGGGATGGTGAAGCGGTAATCCAAAAAGATGAGTCCAACATCACAGGCGCGAACCAGCTGGTCGTAGTCTTCCTTGGGCAAACTCTTAAACACAGAAACACTCTTAGGCTGCTTGGCCTTGCACCATGTTTCCAGCTTATTGTACTCTGTGCCGTTGCCTATAACTACAAAATGGCAGTCCCGGCGTTCGGCATTGGCATCAAGACATTTTATTAGAAAAGGGATGCCCTGAGGCTTGCCAAGGTTACCTCCGTATATAAAAACCGGGCGGTCCATCGGCAATTTGTATTTCTCTCGGATCGCATGGCATTCATTCTCTGCAAGGACGGTTTGCTCAACGCGCTCATAAGAATTTGGCGCCAACTCCACTTTTTCAGGTTTGACTTCGGGGTTGTGCTCAATAACAAAACGCACATTGGCCGGACTCATACAACCGATATGGTCGGACAAGGCATAGAGTTTCTTTTCTTTGTTTCTGAAAAAGCGATACAAAAAGCCTTTCAAACCCGTTTTACGCATCATGCCAAGGTCAACGGCGTTTTGCGGAAAGATGTCTTTTAGCAACAAGTAGGTCTGTGCCGAAGGGTTGACCTTTTTCAAGTATTGTATCACTTTCGGAAAAGTGATGGGAGGGGTGGAATAAAGAATCAGGTCTGCCTTGACGTTGCCCAAATGCTTTTTGATGGCACGCTTAAACTGTGACTCTACAAGTACTTGGCCAATACCTTTTTCGATGATATTGGTCTTTTGAAGGTTAAGGGTTCGCACACCTAAAATATTGACACCGCAGGTCTGATAAAGATGCGTCTTTTCACCAGTGCGTCGCTCGCGAGGTGATACCATATAGACTTCATGACCCTCGTTGCGGAACTTGCGTATAAGGTCTTGATATATGCCATGGGAGTCGACCTCGGTAAGGCCCGCCATTGTAAGAAACACAAGCTTCATGATCTGATATATTTTTTATATAAGCTTATATATTTCTCGAAACACCTGTCCTTGTCAAAACACTCTTGAGCACGCCTCCTACAAGCTTCTGAAGACAATGAGTGTTGCTTAAGACCTTGTACAGCCAATGCGATTGCTCTGACATCGCCTTGCGGGACGACCACTCCTGTTCGTTCATCAACGATTTCTGGACTACCCCCAGTTTGGTAAGTGATTACGGGGGTACCACAGGCCAAGGCTTCCATGTTCACCGTTGGAAAACTGTCGGCATAAGTCGGGTTCACTAAAACGTCTGCCATAGAATATAACTCGGCTAATTCTTGAACAGAGTTAGTCCGTGTCATGCCCGTAATCCCAGATGGCAAATCTAGAATCTGTTGTGACGTTAAACCGACCAAGGTGATGGCAAATACGTCAGCTGGCAGAAGTTTTCTCAATTCATAGAAGTCGAACAAGCCTTTGCTCTGGTGCCAAACACTTGAAACGCCTAAAATAAGGAACTTTTCATTATTCACCTTAGCCAGGGGAGATAACGAGTTTAAATCAATACCATTGTTGATAACCTGTATGTCCTTTTCTTTCAAAAAAGATTGTTGTACCAATTCTTTCAGCCAGTTCGAAACAGTAATAATATGAAGGTTTTTGTTTTGGGTAAAGAGTTTCCTTTTTAGCAAATAATTACGACGGCACCTATCGAATACAGAATTACTTAATTCACAATTATGACATTCGGTTTTCCATTTTTCACAATTTGCTGTGACAAAATGAGGACAATGCCCGGTAAATGCCCAGCAATCGTGGAAAGTCCAGAAGACGGAAATGTTTGCTGAGTTTAAAAAACTAAATAGAATCCGATAGTTTAGCCAATGGTCGTGAATGTTGTGCAATTGGACGACATCGGGGTGTATCGCTTTTATAGTATTTACCAGTTTTCGTGTTGCCATGCACGAAGCCAATCCCTCATTGTCAAAAAGACGGTTTTCGACATAATGCCAAAGCACCGAGGCTTTGTTGCCTACTTTGACAACTCGCAAAACCGATGGATTAGCCATTCTGCCATACGCAATATAACTATCCCAACCGGCAGCCAAGGCCTTTTGCCCTATCTGTTCGGCAATCTTACCGGTACTGCCCCAGTTAGAGGTTACATTGATTTGAAAAAGGGTTGGCATTTGAATACTCTTGTTTTCCTGTTTTTAATGGGTACTAAGGTGCTGCTTTAGCAAGCGTTTCCTAAACAAACGAGAGGTGCCGTTTAGCATCCATTTCAACTCCGTTGCCGAAGAAAACTGAGCGCAAACACGACATATCAAACCTTTATCTTCCAAGTCATAATAACCACCATGAAGCGAAGAGAATTGGCGCTCGTAGCCATACTCTTTGCATAAATCATGAATGTGCATAGAAAAACGACCTTGAGGATAACAAATAGCCGTGAAAGGGTGCCCAAACCTCTTTTCTAATTCTTTTTTTGAGTCTTTTAACTCATGCTCCAACTCTTCGTCGTTGAAAAGCGTCAAGGATTTGTGCGACCAGGTATGCCCTTCAAATTTGAAACCATCGGCCTCCAACTCTCTGATTTGTTCTTCCGTCAAAAAACCGTCTTTTCCTATCAAATCAACTGCTATGAATATGGTTGGCTTGATGTTCTGAGCCATAAAATAGTCTTTGTAATCATAGATACCAGCCCATCCGTCATCGAAGCATATCATCACCTGTCCTTTGTGCTTGTCTATCGACGGCACAATCTTGAATCCTGACCGGCGGATCATTTCAATGTGCTTCTGCAAAAGACTCATTTCTGTCCCCATATCGGTAAATCGCTTTCCAACATCGTGGTAATAGACAACCTTGCTATCTTGGTTGTGATGCAACAGGTATGCCCAAAAAAACATTGTTTTTTTTATTATTTCTTTAATTTTCAGCATCATAAACTAATAAGTGTGAGCGTTTATTGACGGAAGAACTATTTTAAACTCGTCCACTTGCATTTCATCATCTAAGATTTTATAGCAAAAATTGCCATGAGCAGGGACTTTGATAAAACCAAGCACTTTGTTCAATGATTTATCCATCACAGTAGATGCATACTCAATCAGATCTGGACGAGCCTGCTGTTTAATATGTTTAACGACCTCTCCCATAATAAACTCCGTTTCACGGTTATCTTTAGCAGAGGCATACAATATATGTACACTTTTTAAGCCACCACGGGAACCGACCATGGAAACGGAGAAGAACTTTTCGTTATCACAAACCAGGTACTCTCTGTTGGGGTGTGTAAAGAAACGCCATTGGAGATACTCTTTGGTCCAAAGAGGATTAATAATATCGGTTGTAATTGCGGGTAGAGGTAGCTCTGGCACAGGCAAATCTTTTAATACAGATAAATTGGATGGTGCCGGAGTAAACGATTGGCGCATCTTTTTTAAATTACATAACACACGCAACGGGTGACACAACTTTATTTTAAATACTCTAATATCATTCCTACAAATCCAATTCATGTGCTTAAACCCAGTGATACTATTTGTATTAGGAAAATTATACAAAAACTGTATCCCTTCTTTTTTCATTTCTTGTTCAGCCAGCAAAATCAGTTTTTTGAACAACCCCTGCCCTTGGTAATCAGGATGAACAAACGTTTCGTATGATAACGCACATTTCCAGTCCTTTCCTTTATATTGGACAACACCTCTCCCATAAGCTACGCATCCGGCAACCCTATCTCCATCAAAAGCGCAAGCCATTATAGCTTTTCCATACGGGCTTTGCTCAAACTTCCAATGAAACCATTCTGCGCTTTTAATGGGTTGTTTATGAGCTAAAACCATTCCTTCCAGAAAACTCAAAATGTAGTTGTTGTCTGTTCCATATTGCCAAATACGTAATTCCATTATTCTTTAAAAATAAAATCAACAAAACATATAAACAAACCTTTTTCTATTCTACTTTTTTGAACGCTAAAAAACGCAAAAAAACAAACACCAAAAAAGAAAAACATAGGGCTATAAACCCTGTAATTGGGGAGCGAACCGCAAAAAAAGCATAACTCACCAAGATAGGCGCAATCAATATATTTACATTATTGGAATTTTGTTGTAAAAACTTACAATAAGAATTCATTCTTCTCAATATCCATCCAAAAAGAAATAGAAAGAGAAAAGAAAAGTATCCAAAATCCACATATAATTCACCCCATAATCCAACAGAAGAACTGTGTCCTTCACCAAAATTACCATAAAGATGAGGCAGCCAGCCCCCTGTCATTTCCGGCTTATTTGGCCATATCTTACGAGGGATCCACCAATAAAAAACGAATGCACTTTGTTTTCCATATGTATATCCATTCTTTCGGCAATAATCATGTAACCAAACATTTGCACTAACAATTCCTTCTGCAGAACCATAAGAAACTATTTTTTGAGATACTGTATACCCCTGTGTATCGATAATTTTCTCTGTATCATTGGAATCAAAGCCAGAGACTCTATTCTTTAACATTATTGAGCTAACAAAAAACAGCACTAAAACCAATGCTACTAAAAGAAGGATGTCTCTTCTTTTTACATTATAAAACTTTACTAATCCGGATCCTATAATCCAACTCATTCCAGAAAAAAGTAAAGGAAAGCGCGTGCCACACAATGTCAAAATTATAAACACCGGGCTTGCAAACAATAACGACCAAACCCATCCTACTTTTTTTTCTTTATAATAAAAACCTATTAATCCAGGTAAAACATACGATAAATCAGACACGAGTGTTTTCCATAAAGCTCCTTCATACATGGTTTCAGCAGCTCCTCTGCCATATCGCATGGCTAATACAGCCTTGGGTGACACAACCAGAATATACACAACCAGTAAACTAAAATACACTAACAAAAACCATAATTTGTTAATCAGTACATAATTTTTTGCCCTAAAATCTATTTTCTCACCAGAACAATAATATGAAAACAAAATGATATTGTTCCCCAATAATATATACTTTGAAACAATAAGGTTTTCTAACTGAGAAGAAACAAATAACATTTCCGCTAATACAATCACTATAAACCCGATTATCCAAACAACATCAAGAGAAACAGATTTGTTTTTAATTAAAGAAAAAAACATAATGAATAAATAAACCCAAAAATGAATGTTTGCAATCCAAAAAACATCGGTTGCAACAAAAATAAAAGATGATACGATTATTAATGCTATTGCAGAAACAACATTAACTAAAAGAGTTTGTTTATTAGCAATTGTCATTTTGTCTCTTTTTTCTATAGGACCTTGTTATATAAAGCAGGGGTCAATTTGCATTTCTACGTCATTTTAAGTAAAATAGCTATTCTTTTGTCCTTGAGCTCCTTCCTTTCATTTTGGTACAAAGAGGAGCAATTATATCTATAAAACAGTTATAAGCCTTGGGCTTAAAAATAACCGACCAGCCTATATAAAACAAGGAATAAACCAACAACTTAACTATGCCATCAAAATACATTTCCAAATTCAACAAACGGCTACAACAATAACTCAAAACTGCACAAACAACCGACGAGGCTAAAACTGGTAATAAATCCAATAACTGACGATGCCATTTGTACCCAATATGCTTTGATACCAAACCCATATTTACAAAATATGCGAACCATGCATTAAAAACAGTGCCTGCCAAAATACCTTTCATCCCCCAAAAAACCAAACCACCCACAATACAAGCAACACCTATGCCTCGTTTAATCATAGTCCAAACAAACGTCACTTTACTTTTGCCTATAGCTGAAATGGTATGGAAATTAACTGATTGCAAACATTGTGCTAATCCGCCAAAACATAACACTTGAAAAAAGGGCACACTTGGCAACCATTTTTCAGAGTACAATATGACAAACATAGGTTTAGCCACTAAAAGCATGATGAACATCAAAGGAAAAGTAACATATGACAATGCCAAAACAAGCCTCTTAACTATACTGCCCAGTCTCTGAAGATCGTCTTGAGCCTCGGCGTAAAGCGGGTATGTCACTTGATCTAGTATTTGAGAGATGGTTGTAGAAGCAACTCCTTCGGTTCCACTTGCTTTAGCATAATAACCCATAGTAGATGGGCTATAAACCCTACCTATAAGCAACCCTTGGAGTTTAGCACTAAAACTGGTCACCAAGTTGGAGAGGAACATATAAAAGCCAAAACTAAATAGTTCTTTGAATGATTTCCACGAAAATGACCAACTGGGCCTCCATTTAACATAAAACCAGAAAATAACAGAAGTTAGGCCCATGGCAATCAGATTCTTTGCAACCAACGACCACACACCACATCCATTATAAGCCATCAAGATAGTAATCCCCAAAGAAATAACAGATGAAACGACGGTGACAATGGCAATGGCCTTAAATCTAAACTGCTTTCTGAGCAAGTTCGCTTGAACTATATTAAAAGCATAAACAAACAACACTAGCCCTTGTACTCGTAATACCAAACTCAACTTAGGTATTTTATAAAAACTTGCTATCGCTGGAGCACAGAAAAAGAGTATTATATATAATACTACTGCCATACCAAGATTCCAAAAGAAAATAGTGGAATAATCTTCTTGGGTAGGTCGTTTTTTCTGAATAAGTGCAGCCCCAAAGCCTCCGTTAACCATGGTTTCCGATAATAACATAAAGATGGCCAACATTTCAATACAGCCAAAATCGTATGGCGCAAGCAAGCGGGCCAAAATGATATCCGATACAAAAGTAATGAGTGTAACGGAATATTTCTGCACCGCTGTCCAAACCACGCCGGATGTGGCTTTTTGTCTTAATGTTGTGGTTTCGGGCATTTTTGGGGAAAATGTTTTGGTTTTTGGGGTGTAGTATAAAGTTTGGGAGTTATGGTTTTATGGTGTGGCTGAGAATCAATGGTTGGCTGATAGTTTTGGAACAGTTCAGCCAACGAAGCCACAGCCTATTATTCCTACGTTGATCATAATTTATTTAATTGATAATTTATAATTGACAATTGAAAGTTGAGAGTAGTTGGTTGATAATTGACAATTGAGAATTGAGAATTTGGGGTTCAAGTGCTATTTAATGCAAAAGCCTTTATTTGTTTCGTGTTTGCCTTAATTATCAATTCCTAATTATCAATTGTCAATTACTTTTTCTAACGGCTTCGCCCCGTCAGTCAAGAGATGTTTGATGTTTGATGGAAGATGTTAGATGTGTTAGGTTTGGATGTGAGATGTTGGGGCTCTCTTCTGTCTGAGACCCTCACTTCTTACATCATCACATCTTACATCTTCCCTCCTCTTTTCACGGCTTCGCCCCGTCAGTCACAGGTTGTGGTGGCAAGGGGCTGGTTTTCTTGGTTTTACGGACTTACTTAAACACCGGCTTTTTGTAAGTGTCCGCTTTGGAATTCGATGACAAAGATAAGGTTTTTTTTATTGAGAAATGCGAAGCATTAACTGCGTTGAATCTTCGATTTCGACGAAGTCAATTGACAATTGATAGTTTAGAGTTTAGTGTTGAGAGTTGAGAGTCAGCGGGGTATTGAGAGTATTAACGAATAATTATACGGACAATTAACGGCAATTACATGTTTCTATTTCTTTTCGTCTTTTCTTCGCTCTTCCTTCGCTCTTCCTTCGCTCTTGGCATACTCAAACAGTACGGTTGAGCGAACGATGGGCGAAAGAACGGGGTATCAAACATGCTTCAAACTCTTGTTTTCACCAGTATAGTTCTCCCCTATGGTATATTCAGGATTATCCAATTCCGGAGCTATCATAGACGTGGCAAAAATGAGTTGATAGTCTTGATTCGGCATCTCCTTCAATCTGCTTACCACCAACCGCTGGAAGTTAGCCGCACGCTCAGGCTCCATTCCCTTGTCCTCCATATTGTCGGAAAACATCAGACGGGGATACATCATGGACGGAACTTGCAACGAAGCGAATAGCAAGGCAAACCTTGCGGCCATCTTCAGATAGAACTCCGAGCTGGCCGAGAGCTTCATACGCTGGTTGGAGATATACGCAAGGTTCTGCTTATAATCCACCTCAAAATCCGTTGCCTGCATAAACTCCGTCTGCCTATCCTCGTCGTTCTTAAGCATATACACACCATTCTCTGAAATGGAACGCTTGATGGCTCGCTTGGCCGTTTCAATTTGTCTTTCAGCGGCCTCTATGTATTGTCGAAGCTGGACTTCACGTGTCTTCAACTCCAACAATTCGCTCTGCAGACCCTCGTATCGCTCAGCCTGCTCCAACAGGGTGCGATACTGGTTGATGTCGCCCTCTTTATATCCGATGTCCTGTATCAAGCGGTCAATTTGCTCGTCCTGGGTACTGCGCACATTTTGTACCGCATTGTCGTATTGCTGCTGGGTGTTGGCCAATTGTTGCCTTTTTGCTTTGAGCAAGACCCCTTTTTCACGCAATTCCGTCTCATTGGCCAACATCAGGAGGTGAGACTCGCGTATCTGGAAGTCCAGCTCCAAACGGATACGGGCGGCCTGGGTCTTCCCTTTGCTATTGTCAATGACGGATTTGCACAAACGGCAACGGCCTTCTTCATCGTGGTCTTCTATCTTGGTGAGGCACTCAGGGCAATACTCCAGATGGAGCGTGTCAAAATAGTCGCGAGTGGCTATTGAACGGTCCAAAGCGTCTATCTTGCTTTGAAGCGCATCGATGAAATATTTTGTATCCTGCTGCTCTGCTTGAAGTTGCTGGATTTCGGTTTCGAGCTTCACACAGGCTTTACGCTGGTTGGAAATCTCTTCCTGAAAACGCTCATACTCGCGCTTCAGCCGCTCGTTCTGCGATGTGATAACAGCATTTTGCTGACGGAGAGCTTGTACCTGCTCGGTGTTGTCCTTAATCTCTTGGGTCAGTTTGTCGATGACCGACTGTATGTAAGCCACCGACTTGGCCCGAGGATCAGCCAAAGTATCGCTAGTGTATTTGATGGCCATCGCCGTCTCTTCTATCTTCTTGAGAACAGCCTGCCGCTCCAACTTGGCATCACTAAACTTTTTGTCGTACAACCCCATCAATAGCTCCGACACTGTCTCACGGATAATCTCCTTGTCGAACTGTTCGAAGAAAAACAACGAGGAGAGGGGCGACTCTTGATCCAAAAAAACCAAACGCAAGATCTGATGCATCGTGATGTTGCTGTCAGACTTGAATTCCGGCAATCCCATGATTTCAAACATGACATTGGAGAAACTACGGCGTTCCGTAGTCGTTTTGTAGCCATATTTCTGCCAACCATCATGATGAGTAAGAGCCTCGTCAATGGGACCGAAATACATATACATAGGCGCATAGCCATTCACTTTGCCATTCTCACGCTTTTCCAAATAGCGCTTGAGCGTCATCACCTGATTGCCGTTGACGCTAATCTCAGCCATCACGTATTCGCACTTTAAAGCCTCTGGGACAAAGTCGCCATAACACCCGCCCAACACAAAGAAGATAAAACGCACAATGGTGCTTTTACCGCTGGAGTTCTGACCACGTATGATGTTTACACCTTTATGGAAGGTTTCGTCATAGGCCACCTCTCCAGAAGAGGTCACCACATGAAGTCGGTTCAGGAAGAGGCTATTCGGCATCGTATTTCGATTCCAAAAGATGGGTTCTGGCTTTTAGGCTATCCGTGCCCGTCAAGGGCATCGTGCGAGAAAAGAAGCTCAAAAAAGAAAGCGCATTACTTTCACGCACTGTAAAATCGCCTGCATGCTTCACAAATTCATTCAGCGCACTACGATTGGCTATGCAAATTTTCCCCGACAGATAGGCATCCTTGCTTAGTATGCCACAAGAGACCAGGCAACTTAGCGCAGAGACTTGGAAAGGTTTGATCCATTCGAAGAGCTTGCGATTATCGCCACTATATTCATAGGGATTGCATTCTTTGACAACAAACATCTTACGTACTTCGCGCACTTTTTGTTCGTCGCGCTTGATGGTCAGAGCATAAAGCTTGGAAGGAAACAAAAGGTAGAAATCCCAAATGCGCACTTTGTCGATTTCGAAACACTCATTGTCCTCCAACCGTTCAACGATGTGTGCCATACGAAAGATGCAATGATAAAGGTCGAAAGCCGGGTTATAGGTTATCATAGTCTTTCCAATTGAGATGGCACATGCCGGTGAGGTAATAGATCATGCCGTAGATATGGTCGGTGGTGTAACGCAGGTCACTGTCCTCGGCTCCATTCTCGTTGATTTTTGCCATGATGGGAGTAACTACTTTTTCATGGATTCGTTCCATCACTGACTCTATAGGTTCTTCACGATGAATCATCGGTTCGATGTACACCCGAAAGGCATTGATGATATCGGTGAAAATGAGCAAGTTAATCTCCTGTGCCGAAGGGTAACAGTCGAATTGCATCGCCTTTTTGGCATATTGCTGTTTTTGTCGTAGTGCAGCACGGATAAAACTATTACTGAAACCGCCATCCTGCAATTTTTCTTCCATGCCCTTTGTGCCATCCAATCTGGTGGTATAATAAAGAAGTTCGTCGATAATCTGTCGTTTGGTTTTGTCTTCAATTTCGCGGTGAAGTTGCTGGAAATAGTTGCTCATTCGCGTAGATGCCGACATACCACCACCGTAGTTGTAGTTATAGACAGCCTGTGCGTTGGGAGCGTAGTTCTGCAAGCCATTAAGGTTTGTCTCGCTGTAAGTATTGTCTTGCCCAGGATTGCCTTCTAACTTTACTTCCATGCGTTTAGTATTTCTTAGTATTCAGCAATTGCGTAATGGCATCCTTGATGTCATCCGATGGGTCAACGGCCAATTCGCGACGAACCGAGTGTTCCCAATCGTGTTCAAGAGCTTCGGCCATCGCCTTGGCATTGAATGGGGCCTCGTATATTTTCTTGCTATCGAGAAAGTGGATTATTCCAGCCACAAGTTTACGATTGAAGTTGGTGTTTTTCTGTTTTCCTGGAAGATACACTTTTTCTTCTACAACACTCAGGTTGAGTATGTCATCCCACATCTGCATATACTTGTCCTTCAACTCATCCTTGACGAAAGGACGGATGCAACTCACGTAGTTCAAGATTTCTTTTCGTATAGGCATCGTGTCGATAAGGTCTTGCTCCAACATTGACTTTATGGTTGTCGTTGGCGTCTTCTTTGGCTTTGCCACTTCTCCTTCGTCACAGGTTCCGTTGTAGTTGATTACAGTTGTGGCGTTGGGATTGTAGTTCTGAACAGTCCCGATATGCACTTCTTGAAAAGTGTTCCCAGTTCCAGGATTTCCTTCAATCTTGATGTCCATAAGCCTGTGGTTTGAAGGTCGTTTCTCTTTCTATTACAACCTTGTAAATTATTGATTATTAGTTGTGAAAGATGAAAGAAAGTTGCACACAAGTTTCTTCCTAGGTTTCAGGGAGGCGCTCACCGTAGTTTTGCATCGTCATTCAGCCACAAACGGGTGGCAAAAAAGATGACCAGCGTTCTTTGACATACTGAAACCCATAGCAAAAACAAGGATGTGACGTTAACCTCATCGTGAGGTATTCCACACTATCGTACTACCTATTCAATAATTTATTTACTTAAAAATTTACAAAAATGGCAAAAATCAAACATCTCGGCCTCGGCCGCAAAAGTTCTGGTACCCTCGACGGTATCACCTATGTAACCCGCAACGGCGTCACCTACGCCCGTTCAGCACCCGACATTCCCGCCTATGTCTTCAAGACCCCTGCAGCCTTGAAGCGCCAGGCCATCTTCAAACTGATCCAGATGCATCAGAAGTATCATCTGCGCACCATCCGCCAGACCTTCACGCCTAAGGGCAATGGCACTCCGAGCAACCGTTACTTCTCCACCAACTACAAGGCTTTGGCTGCTGCGCTCGACGCACTGGCCGAACAGTATGTGGCTGGCGAGGTGGTGACCCTCACCGAAGTGGAGGCCGCCATTAGCGATTACGCCTCGGCTAACCCTCAGGCCATCGTCATCGCCAAGAAGAGCGGCTACGGTGAAGTTTACCTCACCGGTGCCTGGCCCGACACCATCACCCTCTATGCCAACGGCGGCGACAGCACTGTGATCATCGTTGTGGCCGAGAACGGCACCTCTACCACGATCAGCCACGAAGCCAGCGCGAACGGCAAGACAATTACTTACCAAAAAGCTCCAAAACAATGAAGATCAAACTTTCAAAAGAGCAAGTCGACGAAATCCTTGCCCATCCCGAAAAAGCCCAAGAAATCGGCATCAAGACCAACGACCCCTGGTGGGTGATCGTACTCAAAGTGTTGGCCTACCTCATCGGCCTACTGTTGGCCGGTGTGGCCACCACGAGCTGCGCAGTTGCGGCAGCAACTTATCTTACTTAACCTTCAAACGCTCACGAAAATGAGAATCATTTCCTTCATCATCATCCACTGCTCGGCAGTGCGTCCGTGGCAGCGTAGCAACATCGAGGACATCGACCGCTGGCATCGCGCCCATGGGTGGAAGAACGGCTGCGGCTACCATTTCGTGGTGCTTCGCGACGGCACCATCGAGACGGGGCGTCCGCTGGAGATAATCGGTGCTCACTGCAAGGACCGTAACCGTCATTCCATCGGTATCTGCTACGAGGGCGGCTTGGATGCCGAAGGGCGTCCTGCCGACACCCGTACCGAAGCCCAGAAGCATGCCATGCGCGAGTTGCTCGAGCGCCTGCATGTCCAGTTTCCAAAGGCCTTTATCATGGGTCACAACGTTTTCAACCCCATGAAGGCCTGTCCCTGCTTCGACGCGGCTGCTGAATATCGCGACTTGCAGCCCTAACCTACCCACCTAACGGGGGGTGAACGTCACTTCTTGTTCCATCCTTTTTCTCCAAGCCCATTCCTGTTGTTTTCGGGGGTGGGCTTTTTTGTTGGGCCTTTCCCAATGTCTTTGGAAAATGTTGAGTTTAAAGTTTAGAGTTTAGTGTTGAGAGTTTAGAGGCAGTTGTTGGTGTAGAGTTGTTAGTTGAGAGTAGAAGTTGAGTGAGCTGGATTAGGGCAACACCAATTGTATATTTATGTTAGATTTTCGGAAGATTTGCTTCTTTTTTTCAACATTAATTATCGTCTGTAAATCTAATTCTATACATTTCGGGGTGTGCTTGAATAATTGTTTTAATTGCACAAGCATAATTGTTTATAGTATAGATGTCAGCCAATTTGGCTTTTCCAATCTCCGTCATAATTTCCTGAAAGATTGTTTCCGGCATATCGCGTCCAAATAAGGTCAGATGCATTGCGTTGAAGTTGCCCCGAAAATCAATTCGCTTTGCGAGTAAATGCAATATGTTATCATTTATGTATTCGAATAACTCGTTAGGAAGTAATCCTATTTTTTCATCACATGTTCCGTTATTCAGTTCTGAGACATTACATTGAAAATTCATTCCCCACAGAACTTCGTCACTCAAAGCCGCACCCGCGTCGGAGAAAAGAACCATCATAAACTCGTCCACTATCAACATCGCCACGTCATCTTTACAATCAAATAAGGCAAAAGTTGGATTTGAATTTCTGTAATTCTTACAACAAAAAAGGGCATAAAAACAATCTGAATCGCGAATATCCTCAGAAAGTACAATTTGTCTTAGTTTCTCTTCAAATTCTGGTTTTAGTTTTGCATTAGAATGGCCTGTTGCTGATAAACGCCAAATAACACCATACCAGAACAGGGCAGCTTCGACCCCGGTTACATATGTGTTCGCAACTAATTCTTTATCAAACGGTAGATTATATGTATGGCAATATTTGCTTTCGTATTTTGAAAACAGTTTCTCACATTCAGGACAGAAAACATTATCAATTATGTCAAGATTAGTTCTGTCATCGATTCTGCTTTTATCATCAGTGTAATTCCTACGTATGTCCTCATAAATATCTCTCCCAAAATAAGACTTGACGGTTCCCAAGCCAATTGAAAAGCCTAATTCGTGGTCTCTCTTATTACACCCGTCAATCGAATTGATACGTTTCATGAAAAAACTCGGTATGATATGAGAGCCCTTTTTTGTGGCTTCACGTTCCTTACATAACAAGCATTTACACATATCGTAGCTTCAACGCTTCTCAGCTCTTCGCGTCTCTCTCGCCCTTATGCGTTGATGGTCGGGGCTATCGGCCTCCAAGATAATGTTTAATTGTTGGTCGGGTGTTGATGAAATGTGTCACTCAACCCCAAAATATTCGTACGCGCTATTTTGAAGTTCGTATTGGGGATCACCTTGACGATTATTCCCTTTATATGCAATAAATCCAGCATCCTGCAGCTTATCAATGAAAGCATTCCAACGAGCCTCTTCTCGACCTTCGCCAACTTCATATTGATTGTTTCCAAGTATATATATCTTGCCGCCCATGAATCCACATACTAAACCTATATTGTTTTCTGATTCTACCCATAGTTTCAACACTTCATACTCTTTTTCCGAAAACACCGTAGAGATAGGGGATGAATTGTATGCTATCTCATCGTGCTTCTCTTGTGGTGAATCGTATGATAGTGCCTGAACTTCTTTTATAAACCGGCCACGGGCTGTTTCCCATTTGGTTTCATCAATGGAGCCAGAATGGAAAAATTCTATGAGGTCGTCCTTAAACTCGTTAAGATGTCCGTTTAGCATATCAGCATCATCGTTGAGGTCGATGCATATCTTCTCTCTATTGATAACACCGTGCATATGCTCAGCCTTGCAATCGTTGGTCATGAAAGAGCTGAACTTGGTGCCTAGCACCCACGCCGCACCCATTTCATTAAGACATATCGCACTCTGATAATAACGAGGCGAATGTATTATCACCATGTAAACCTCGTATTGGTCAAATTGACGCTTTAATTCGTCAAGAATATCTCTCGACTGCCTGATTCCATATCCAGGAACAGAACTACAAAATATCTTATCGCCATCGGGACCTATTATGAAATTGATCAAGTTAACCAATGCGTCTGCAAAACCTTTGTCCTCCTTCTTGTGGCTGATGAAGACCTTCGGAGGACGCTTTGATTGCTCTTTCTGTGCCGCAGTTCCAATGCTTTGCTGCTGCAATCCTGTTTTCAGCGATTCAGCATTGATAATTGCTGAGAGTGCGTTTCTTCCTGCTTTTACTTCCCGTGCCAGTTCCTCTTTTGCATCTTTATAGATAACGTGGTCGCCCACAATTGAACTCTCGAAAGTCCGTGTGTGTTCACTATCTGCCCCGAAACATGACGAAAGAATGGCTTTAGTGGCATACTGCCAACGGCTGATCATTTCCTCAAACTCGGAAATCTCGGCGCTGTCATAGCATACCTCGGCCAAAGCCTGGGCACCGCCGGCTTTTATGCCGCCTGGCAAAGCCTTGGTATAGGTAAGACGCTGCAAGATTGGTGATGCAGCATCAATTTGTTTCATGATGGCTTCTATGACTTTTTCGTATGTCATTGTTGTAGTTGTTCTTTATTCAGGTTTGTGGTAACACGGGGCTTTTCAAACACTCTTATTTAACATCATCTTCAAATGGTGATGCGTCATCTTGTTGGCAAGATTTTGGTTAATGGTTACTGTTTTTTTTAAAAGTTGTCTTTAAGCTACCGCTAAAACGCGCTGGTCATTCGAAATTTCCCATATCTTAATAGATTGGAAAAGGGCCGTGGTGACAAACTTGTCCTTAGGATATGCTCTTCTCAATCTGCGGAAAAAAGGTTTCTTAGCATAATTCACCACATTAGCTGCTTTGGCCCGTATGTATATCCTCTCGAATATATCATGCCCATTGCACAATTCTTTAACAGACACCCCGAGATGAGCCTTCTTGAACTCATACATATCAGATAATGTAACATTCACAATACTCTCGGTTTTCGATATGCAGTCATCGAAATATATATTTATATCCAAATCAAGAGCAGACTCACTGAAATTAATGCCATGATGATTTGCATGATTAAACCACTTCAAGTATGATATGTCCTCAAGTTCAGTATACACCTCACTAAGATTAACACCCTGACAACGTATGGCATCCTCACCTTGCAGCTCTGACAAGCACTCCGACACTATCATCCCTTCCATATCGTGAGTATCAGTCAGCATCATGTTCGGATAAGGATGAGTGGTTCCTTCCAAACGATCAAAATCAGCATCCTTAATGGCTAGAAGACGTTTCCCGTATCGTCCATTCAGTGCATCCAGAATAACGCAATGCTTATCACAGTTGCAGTCTACGTACCAACACACCGCATTTACGTCCATTACTTTCTCGTACACTTCTGTGTCATCTTGTCCTTCTACGACCACAATCACCTTGCCGTCATTGACATGGGTATCAAATAGTGCCTTAACATCTGCAACCTTAGCATCTGTTACCCTTTCACTCGCCTCACGCATAGATGTTATCACCACTCCGTCAGCCATTGTTCCTCAGTGTATAAAGATCCAACGTATCGTCCCATCGTCCACCAACCAACATGGATGAGTGAGTAGCCAGGATTATCTGCATCTCTCTTCCCTCTTCCAACTTGAAGTCCTGTATCTTCTCCAATATAGTTACATACACATTAAGCCAAGCAGGATGGAAAGACAACTCTGGCTCATCTATCATAACAAGGTCACCAGACTTTCCATCAAACACCAGTTCAAATAACTGTAGTAGCACATGCTTTTCACCCGAAGAAAGTGCTGTGACAGGAATTATGGTCTTCGAGGCATTATTAATTTTGAATCTTATGCCAAATCTGTCATCCAACATCATCTCCTTGTCTGCAAACTTGAAGAAAGAAACGAGTTCCTGGAAAAAGTATAGCCCTCGTTCGTTGGCACCAGAAGCTTTGATTTCGGCTATCCTAGCTGCCACATTATTCATGGACGCATCTGTATCCGCATCTTGAACGCGTTTCCTTTGCTCCTTATTTCGTAGAAGAATACGTTTATCTGTCAGGTAGAAGCACTTCATGGTGTTAAGTACTAACTCAAAAGGGCCATCAATCTTTGCATCTTTGGTGCCATCCTCATCTGTGTTTACTGGCTTTTCTTCTTGATGACTCGTATCAACCATCTCAAAATAGATGCTAATCTCCTCATCACCAGGGAGGTCTGATTCCTCGTCAGGCTGAATCGCTGTCCTTGTTTGTACCACCTGAAAAATATAATCATCAACAAAGAAAGAAACACGTGAGAAAGGAATCTGGTAAAACAAATCTGTATCCTTACAGAAAAGGGCATATATTAGTTGCAAGACCGTAGTTTTACCATATCCGTTAGGACCAGTTATTATCTTAAGTCTCTTGTCTACACCTTGTGTGAAATCCAGCGAATAATTATATAAGCCATAAAGACCTTCTATCTCAAGTTTATTCAGCATAGTTATTGTTAAAGATTATATAGTTGCTTTAAAATCACCTGTTTTTTCTGATTCACTTCCAAAAACTTCGTCACATTCACGTTTTCAGAACCTTCCGATGTCACCACCGCTGTATAGCTGGGATAGTCATCACCCTTACTCGCATTGTTTTCATGTTGCAAAGCTCGAAGATTATCGTAATTATCAATATCCGTTTGACTGAATCCCTTTTCTTCAAGAAGTGTCTGTGGAACAATATGGTCTATTTCCCAACCGTAAAGGCTGTCATTATCGCCATATTTCTCCCGTATAATCCAGGCACCACACGCATCCTTGCGAAAACGGCTTTGGTCAAAACCCTCTACGATAATCGCACGATTCCACACATATTGTATTTGATCTTCACTCCAGGCCATATTATTCTTTTGTATTCTTTTAGTATTTATTCTATACTTTCTTTGCAAAAGTACGACTTTTTATTCACTAACAAAGCTATTTCCGTTCTGTTTAACCTAATTTACATATCTGATTGTGCTGTATTTTAATGCATTTGTTTTGTTATTTTTACCTGATTTAGGTTATTTTGAAACAAAGACAAAACCCTTCTCTTACCTGTCAACAAACCAAACTTTTTTTTGTGGATCATATCGCAATTGATCTCTATAAACACTTAACAGCATTAATGCCGAGTCCACCTTCGCACCTTCTGCCCAAATACGATGATCTTTATGTTTGATTGTAATACCATAGTTCTTTTTAATTACATCAAGATAAACATCCTTATCTGATAATTCGTTTTTTAAGTTGGCGTTTTCCTTAAGAAGGTCAAGATTCTCATCCATTAACTCTTGATAGGTAATCGGCCTTCCATCTTTGGTCCTATAAACAAATGTATGTGTTGAATCATTCTCAAAACGAATAAGCTTTTCATACTGTTCTATTACCCTCTGTTTCTGCTGGTTATCCGTTTTCAAATCTTTTTTCTGCAAATCGGTTATTATCCACATAAAAGCAGCCCCAAGTAAGAGAATAAACAAAAACAAAACAGTAAAGAGGTAATCCTTTGCGTCCATTTTAATTTTTCTCTCGATCTCTGCTGTATAACCCTCCAATTGCGACCTTATTTCAGGGGTTATCTGCTCGTTCTCAGAGGAAAGGGTTTTCAGATCTCTGATGATGTCTTTATATTCCCTTGTTTTCATTTATTGAATCGTTTTCATTGGTATTAATAATCATCTGCTCTCTCAACTGGAAATACTTCTCCATGTATTCCTCCTTTAATTGTAGAAGTTCAAAAGAATGCTTATTCTCTATTGTCATAATCTCACGTTCTTTGATAAGATTGGCATAATTAAACCCAATTGAATACGCGAAGCCAGCAACAGCCACAAAAGCGGCTATAGCCTTACCAAATTTTCGTGTAAAGTCTCCGATAGACTTTACTATTCCCACTTGTTTGACCTTCTTTGATGACATTAAATATAACTCACCTAATAAGGGGTGATAATGCGTGATTGATGCATCGCTACATCTTAGAGTTGACAGTTGAAAATTGACAATTGATAGTTTTTCTATGTTTACAACAGATCTTCATCCTCTAGTGCTGTCCAAGCACCATCCTTGGCCTCAAAGATCACCGTGCCCGATTCCATACTCTCTATCGAATGCCATTGGCCCATGGGGACGCTGAGTCCGACGAGGTCGCTATTGGGCGCAACGATAAAAGTATCGGTAAGCTCTCCTTGGTCGTTATAATAGAGCCACTTTACCTTACCTCTTAATACCACTATGGTCTCGGAGCTGTTGCGGTGGCGGTGGATGGGCATCACCGTGCCGGGCTCAAGGGCGTTAAACATACGCTGGCTTTGGTCGGCGGGGCTATTGCGTAGGTCGAGGTTCATCCGCAGCCGCGGGGAAGCCTTCGCCTGCTCCGTCAGGGCATCGAGAAGGTTGGTATCTATGATCATTTTTTATTTAACAACGAAATACCCGAAAGGCGCGAATAGGATGTTTCTAGTTTTCGTGGTAATATGAGTCTTTCGTTGTTGAATAATTATTCTTCTTCTTGAATATCAAATCTAACTATCCGTCGAGGAACTACTTTTCTTGCATTGAAGTTGACAAGCAACCCCAGTTGAAGTCCTGTGATATTTAAATAATTCAACACCTGTGAAGTATGAAATGGGATAAGCTCTTCAACTGCTTTCAATTCTACAATTATTTTGTCAAAACAAACAAAATCTGCAACATACTTTTGTTGTAGAGCTTTCCCTTTATAGATAACTTCGAATTCTTTTTCTCTTTCAAAAGGTATTCCTTGCAATAGAAATTCCTGTTCTAACGCCTCTTGATATACTTTTTCAAGCAAACCAGGACCAAGGTGCTTATGTACCTCATAGATAGCACCCACAATCCTATACGATTCCTTCGGATAAAGTACCTCGTTCATTTTGCTTGTTTACAACAGCGAAAAACGTTTTTTCTTTAACATCGAAATACCCCAAAGAACACGAATTCAAAAGACTGTTTTTTGGGGTCTTTCGTGTCTTTCGTTGTTTACAAATTACTTCCGCCAGACCATCTTGTTCACAATACCCGTATAGCTCTGTATGATCTTCACCACCTTGGTGGAGACGTTCGGTTGGTGAGTTCATCGAACCACGTCCACATTCCTTCGACAAGCTCAGGAACCATCGGGCACGGGGTCTAGCGTTTTCTATTACTTAATTGTTTTAATAGTTCAATGTCTCCGTTGATAAGAGCCTCTTTCTTGGCTCTTGACCAACCGTGGAGTTGTCTTTCTCTTTTGTATGCTTGATCAAATGTTGGATATTCTTCTGTGTAGACTAACTTTACCGGAAGGTGGGCTTTAGTAAAGCCACAACCTCTTCCTTTTTGGTGTTCTTTTAGTCTGTTTTCCATATCGGTGGTACTACCTACATAGTACTCACCATTGGAACACAATAGAATATACGTTACTGCTGATCTTTCCTCCATACCATTTTATTAACAACACCGACAGAAGATTGGATAATTCTAACAACCTTAGTACTTACGTTTTCGTCGGTGTAATCAGGAACTGGTATTCCAGGAAGACCATCCTTAATAAGACTTACAGCCACATCTACACTCTGGAGTAAGCCCTTGGTGTCAATACCGCTTAATACGAAACAACCCTTATCCAAGGCCTCGGGACGCTCTGTGCTCGTGCGGATGCACACCGCCGGGAAAGGATGTCCTACACTAGTGAAGAAGCTGCTCTCCTCGGGGAGGGTGCCACTGTCGCTCACCACGGCGAAGGCATTCATCTGCAGGCAGTTGTAGTCGTGGAATCCCAAAGGCTCGTGCTGGATGACACGCGGGTCGAGCTTGAATCCACTCGCCTCAAGACGCTTGCGGCTACGCGGATGGCAGCTGTAGAGGATGGGCATGTCGTATTTCTCCGCCATGGCGTTGATGGCGTTGAAGAGGCTGAGGAAGTTTTTCTCCGTGTCGATGTTTTCTTCGCGATGCGCTGAGAGCAGTATATACTTGCCTTTCTGCAAGCCCAATCTCTGATGAATATCTGAC
>JAEEGL011019590.1_pt1 | contig 63496 bp, 47 predicted proteins | sample 9134231 | NCBI WGS metagenome assembly JAEEGL01 (sample SAMN16246548, study PRJNA631951) | gut metagenome | biome: gut microbiome; feature: rumen; material: fiber-attached | host: Bos | place: Iran: Karaj | collected 2018-10
CCGCCTGCATCGTCAATAAAATACATCCAGACATAATATGTACCTTCCTGCGGAAGTTCTGATGTCGTTTCATTCGATGGCAAAAGAATATCTGTTTTAAAGCCCAAAACACTTCTTCCGTCTACAACAACACTCTGATCATCTACAGCTACAGTTTTCCAACCGTTATTTCCGTCTGCATTGAACAGTTCATAATCTGGAGCGCTACTTGTTTTTGTGTATGCTATATATGCATTTTCAGTATCAGTTCCATTGATATATCCAGATACTGTTACCGCTCTCTGCTCTTTTACTGCAAAGCCTTCTGCAACTCCAGTTTCTTTTATTTCCGGTTTAATAATTGCATACAAAGAAGGTGGCTCTGTATCAAGCCAGAAACTTCTTACAACACCTGTTCCGTCATAACCGCCGTCATTTACATTAAATTTAAATGTGCGTTTTTTTCCTTCTTCTGGAATTTCCAGGTCATAATACCAGACCCATTTTGTTACAGTTTTTCCGTCCTCAGTAACTGTTGTTTTTTTCGGGCTGACATCTGCATATTCCTCTGTTAAATTTACACGACGTTCTTCTTCGCCTTCAGCATTATAAAAAATTTCCACAATCGATGGAACAATGTAATCACCATCGTCTGTTGCAGTCATTGTTACAGTAAACACATCAGGATTTGTTTCTTTTGGTGAACATTTGGCCTCTGTTGTTTTTCCAGGTTCAATGATGACACTTGGGATACCTTCGTTTACTATAAATTCAAACACGTTCTGAATAACTGTGTTATTAGCATTATCAATGGCATCAACTGCAAGCAGATACTGTCCTTTTGTTGCAGGTCCTTCAAAAGAAATGATTTTTGTCGTTCCATTGACAATCTTATCTTCTGCAAATGCTGCTTCATTTTTTCCATCTACAGTAACATAAGAACTTCCGTTCCATTTTTGCAATGTATATTTAAGACTTGAAGTCTGAATATCCGTTTCATTTTTACCAGGAGCAACTGCAATTCTGAGTGTTGCAATTGGTGACACCTGATTCTGTATTGCACGGCGCAGAGAATTTTCTGAACCGATAAAAGTATAACTTGAATTTTTCTTTGTACCTGTTGCAATTATTTCACCATCGTTAATTGAAACAGTCGGCTGAACATTATTTGTAACACTGAAAACACCATAGTGTTTGCAGGCTTCTTTTCCTTCAGGAAGAATATTTGAAATCTGAAGTTCCTTTAAGTTTTCTGTATTTATATTTCTTGGGAACTCCTGTCCTGCCCTGGAAGATACAACAGTACTGCCGTTTTCAACATCATACAGTTCATTAATCTTTGGAGATCTTTCCCCAATTTCAACAAGATCTGTTATCTGTGTATATGAATAATACCAGGTTGCTTTATTTCCTTCTTTGCTCAAATCGGCAGTGTCATCTTCTGTATAATCTTTGTATTCTACAGCTCCGTCCTGAACTGTTACGGAATACCAGTATTTTGCCGATTCTTCAGCACCCATTTCATCAAGGAGTTCTTTTACCGGAGTTTCATCTTTTGTAAATGTAATAGACCAGTTAGCAAGAAAGCTTGAACCTGTAGCAGCGGCTACCTCTTTTCCTGTTTCATCAAAAAAGTTAAATTCAAATTTTCCGCCATTGTTTTTATCAAGATTTTTATCGTACTGCTGTCCGGTAAAATTCAGGATATTACCAAAAGTCCATTCCGAAGCTTCACCAACAGTACTTGGCTGTGTTACAACAAGGATAGGTGGGGTATTATCGATTGTGTAAACACTATAGGTTGACTGTGTACGCTTTGCATTATCTTCAACTGTTGCAGTAATACGATATTCGCCGTCTGGCATTGTATATGAACCGCCTTCTTTTATCTGATTTAATGTGGTTGTCCAGATTTGTCCATTTTTCTTATCATATTTTTTTGGATCAAATTCCGTTACAGGAATTCTTACAGGAGCAACTTCACAGCTCTGGAACACACCATCGCTGTCTTTTTTTTCAAACGACAAAATAACTTCCTTAAGAGAAGTTTCATCGTACATTGTTCCTTTTATCACAAAGTTTCCGCGGATAACACTAGTATCAGTCGGATAATCCAGAGTGATACTTGGTTTTTCTGTATCTACAGCCTCCCCAAGTCCAATTTTACAGGTTGCAAAAACAACCATTGCAAGAGATAAAGTAACTAAACCAAATACACGAAATGATTTCTTCATATACACCCCACACTAACTCATGCATTAAAACAAATTTATTCGAAGACCGCCGGAAATTTGCGTTTCGACAGACTTAATCGTTACTTCCGATTCAACATCAGTCGGAATAAACCAACATTGACCTTCTACGTAAAAACTGAAAGTCTTAAACATTTTTTGTTTTGGAACCGTGATTCTCGGAAATTCTATCTGTCCGATAATTGCCGACAACCACTGATTTTTTTTACTCTGTGTATTACTGAAATTACTGAAGTTTGCACCAATGGCAAATCTTGCAGCAAGCCAGTCCCAGTTACGACCAAGGAAATATGAGAACGGAAGATCTCCGATATTTGCGAGCATCTTTATACCCCAGATATTTCCACCATAACGCTGATAGGTTAAGTTTCCGTTTTTGAAAACTTTCTCCATCATATTGTATTGAGTCTGTGTATACTGACCGAATTGAACCTGAAGTTTTACAATATCGTTAAAGAATGTTGCACCAATTCCGAGGTCATAAAGTGTTGCACCCCAGAAATGCCAGTCAAAATACAAACCCTGAATAAACGAAGGAATTTCATAAGAAGATTTATCTCCGCTTCGAAGCGAAAGTGTAATCTCGTCCAGAACATTGTTATCAGAAGCAAGTCCGGAAAATTTTATGGAATCATTGAACTTCTGTCCTTCATCTGGAGAAACTACAAGTACATATGGCGGAGTTTTATCAATCTGAATAATTGTACGGGTTACGGCAATTTCACCGTTTTTCATTTTTGCCCGAACCACCATAAAGTGATATCCCGCTGCAAGATCATCATTTTCAATTCTGCAGCGCCACTTTTTTGTTTCACTTACCTGCTGGAATGTTTTGCCGTTATCAAAGCTGACTTCAATACATTCCACAGTTTTTTCTTTTATTTCTTTTTTCTCCATTGAAGAGATTTTCTTATTTTTCAGCTTCATCAGTTCTGATTCACGCATTGCATATCCGGCAGAACCTTCTATATAAGGTCTGTCAGTTGCAAAATCGCCCATATTGAAATTGTCGATTGTAACCCATGGACCCCAAGGAGTATAGATAATGTAATGTTCTACCGACGAAACAATTTGTCCGGCTACCATTGCACGAACAAGTACTCTGTGACGTCCAGCACTTAAATCTGCAGGGGTTAATTCAAACTTGAAGAAACCAGTCGGAGGAAGTTCTATAGCATCAGAAGCCTGAACATCATCAATGATAAGCATTGCATAAATTTTATCTGCTTCCTGCACACGCATTTTATCTGCATTTATTTTTCCATATAAATTGAATAAGCCCTGAACATGTTCTCCATTTAACGGATATAAAATATCTACTGTAGAAGCACTTACCGATTTATCCAGTTCAATGTTTCTTGAAACTCGGGTTGTATTTCCACCTGCATCCACACCACACAACTCAACATTGTAAATACCATCAGACAACTCTGAAATATCAATAACTTTCGAAACAATTGCATCAGGCTCCAGATTAATATGCGCAAGTTTTGGAGGCACCTGAACCTGTTTCATATCCAGACTGCTGATTGAAAGCGTAAGAGAATTTATGCCGATATTGTCATTTGTATGTCCGCTGAAGAACAACTGTCCTGAAGATTTTGAGCCGTCAACCGGAAGGTCCAGAACAATGTTTGGTGCTGTATTATCAATATTAATCAAAGTTGAATAGATTCCGTTTATGCCGTAATTATCCCAAACCTTGATAAACAGAACATGAGTTCCATCCTGATAAATTCTTGTATCAAGATCATATTCCCAGAATTCCTGTCCAACAACGTCGTTAAAGGTATTTCCGTTATCAAGCGATATCTGAACTTTTTCAATTCCGTTACGGTCTGTTGCCCGTCCAGTAATCTTGATAATGCCGTTTACTGTCTGATCAATTGTTGGTGAAACAAAGTAACCTTTTGGTTCCTCAATTGAAACGCGGAATCTTCTGGAAAATTCATCACCCTTTACACCAAACTGATCTACAGCATAAACAGTAACAGTATGTTCATTATCAGTAAAATCACTTAAGTACATTGGAATAGAAAAATTAGACGAAAGTTCTTCTGATACTTTCTGATAAGGCTGATTATCAATGCGGAAATATATTTCTGAATCACCGTCATCATCCAGCACAATTCCAGAAATAACAAAATCCGTTGTTATAACTTCACGTTCTGACGGCACGTAAATAAAAGCCTGCGGTTTATCTCCATTCAGATCTATTACAAAATCCCAGGAATCAAGTCTTGCAATATTTCCTGAATAATCCTCAAATTCAAAAACCATGTTTTCACCAAGCGGAGCCTCTTCTGTTCCAACGGTAAAACTCATCAGTGGCCGCACATCAAGAGAAACACGCTCGCCATTCGGTTTAACATAATATCCTGCTTTTACCTGAACATTATCCCGGATATAGAAAACAATTGTAGTTTCACCGTTTACAGTTACGCCGGCTTCCGGCAGCACAACATGAATCTCCGGCGGTGTTGTATCTTTCTGAATAATCTTTTGGACCTTTGTGATTTTTCCTAACGTATCCTGAGCCCAGATTTCAAAAACTACAAGTCCATCCTGCAGCATTGAGGTATCAATTTTCTGTTCAAACGGAATTTTTCCTTCAATATTGTGAGCCCTGTCCAGATTCAAAGTAAACAGAGATGCTCCACCATCAAAAGTGTAATAAACATTTGAAATACCATGAATATCACTGCACAAACCGCTTACAGTTAAACTGTCTTTTATCCACAGATTTTCATCACTTGGACTCATCAGTTCAATTTCTGGTCCGCCAAAATCTGCACGTACTGTAATCGGAGTACTTATATATTCCCGAAGGTCTGCATCAACTACACGAATCCGAACATTTTTATAAATGCCTTCCTTTTCAGCACTTACCATCACAACATCATTTTCTACTGATAACTGTAATCCAGGAATATCGTTCACAAATTCACATGACAAAGGCGGCTGAAAATTTGCAAGCCCTTTCATAGGATTATTCTGATCAATGTTATAATATCCGTCCTGAGAATAATTTGCATTTGACCAGTAAAGAGTCTTCTGATCCTTTATCAGGGCTGAATTTTTACTTCTTGCTATTGCAATAACGCCAGTACAGTTCAATGGAACCTGTTTTCCCCGTTCCGCCTTTACCGTAATTGCAGTATATTCAGGTTTGGCATCCTTCAGAGGAATTCGTACTGAATAAACTCCAGAATCTGGCTTTTGAGAAAAATCAATTTTTTTCGGAGCATTTTCATTAAAGCTATAAGATACTGCTGTCAGCGGTTCAAACGATTCAATATTCAAAGTAACGAACTTTTCTTCTTCAGAATCTTTTCCCATCGGAACTATTACTTTCATTCCACGTTCGTACACTTTACCACCGACATCTGTAATATATATTGAAGAACCATCTGGCAGAGCATCAAACACATCTGCCTTCATAGTTTCCAGATTTCCCCGTGGAACAGTTAAATTCTCTACATAAAACTGAAGGTCTGTTTCTATTTTGCGCTCTAACGTATCTTCCACATAAAAATATAAATCCGTTACCCCGTATCCGCACTCTGTAAAAGGAATGTCTACAGTAAACGGAGCTTTCTGTTTTCCGTCAAGTTTTTCTTCTACCGGCTGAATGCCGCTGAACTGATACACATATTTTTTTATTCCAGGTCCAGGATTAATCGAAAGCTTAATCATAGCGCCTGATTCAGGATCTATTTTCTGGCCCGGAATATATGGACTACCTGCAACCGATACAATGTTTATAGAAGGAGTTTCCGTTGTCACATGAAACTTTACTGATGCTTCATCTCCAGAAATCCCGTCTATATCTACAGCCCAGGCTTTTAAAACATGTTCCCCGTTTTTCAGTTCCATCTTGATATCGTTTTCTATAGAAGAAAAGAAAGTTCCTTTTGATGGAATGACTACCTCGGCACCGTTATCAACCTTGTAATGAACCTCCGCAATTCCGTCATCATCATAGGCAAAGCCGTCAAGGAAAACTTTGTTCGAATAATTTTCCCCTTCCACAGGTTCTGTAATACTGATATTCGGTTTATCCCTGTCCTGATTCACCGCAATTTTTTGAGAAAGTCTGGCAATGTTTCCAATTGAGTCTTCTGCCTCAATTTCAAAAAGTACAGTCGAAGCATTTTTTCCGCGTGTATCAACATCCACACACCAGTAAGGATTTCCCCGGACAACAGGAATTGCTCCGGATTCATCAGCACATTTCCATTTAAGCGATTTTAACCCAACAATATCACGGGCAATACCTGCTATAGAAAAACGTCCGTTAACAATGTCATCTGCCTTAGGATAAATTATGGAAACTTCCGGATCCGTATTATCAACAAAGAAAAGGAAAGAATACAAACCTGTACCGCCAAGTTCATCTTTTGCCTTTATCCAGCAAACCTGGGCACCATCGGAAATTTTTGTTGTATCAAGGTCAAAAGCAAAACTGCATTTTTTTGTCGCCTTGTCTTTTTTCAGTTTAATCTCCTGAAATACATCTGCATTTCCCACAGAATAAGAAAGGGACTTTATACCGTTTCCGTCTGAAACTTCACCTGTAATTGTTTGTTTTCCAGAAACTAAAGTTCCCATTTTGTGACTCGAAATATCTGAAACAGGCAGTCTCCGGTTCAATTTCCAGTTGATAACGACACTCTTGCCTTTTACAGCTTCCTCTGCCTCTCCATTTTCATCGGGTGCTTTTTTATCCCAGGCATATACTTCAATTTTGTGGTCACCTTCTTCCATTTCAGAAGTATCCAGATAGTAAGACCAGAATTCTTTACCTTCTGCAATAACTGGGTTTTCTTTATCTCCATCAAGGATAATTTCAACACGATCTACAGCATCATCATCATAACAGGTTCCAACAATATTCAAGTTCCCCTGAACATTCATACCTTCCAGCGGATTGATTATTCCAGTAACAGGAAGATCGGAATCTGCATCAATAAAAATATTATACGGTCCGCCCACTGTTATATTTCCACCAATATCACGGACATTTACAACTATATTATATTTTCCAGGACGTTTTCCCTTTAATGAGAATTCTTCATTCCAACCATCGATTGCTGAACCTTCAACTTTTAAATCATCAGTGTGTTTTTTACCAAAGGCAAATACACTGGAGACAGAGATAATTAAAGCTAAAGTCAATATACAAAATTTCTTCATCGGGATCCTCTAAAAAAAATTCGAAATTTCTTCCCTACTAATATCGGCTAGAATTCGGAATTTGTAAAGTATAATACCCTGAAATTTGAGAAAAATTTTATTAAATTTTTATAATTTTGGAGATTTTTTAGTTTTTTTTGAGATTATTGTTTTACAGTAAAAATATTATAAAGGCGATCCAGATCATCACGGGAAAAATATTCAATCTGAATCATACCCTTTTTTAAATCTCCTTTGAGGATTACCTTTGTTCCTAAGGCTTCTATAAATTGATTTTCCAGAGCAACTATCTGTGCATCCCGGTTATCTTTTACAGCAGTTTTTTTTTCAGTTTTTTTAGTCAGAACACGGTTTCCTTCATTCATCTGTAATGCCTGATTCTCTGCATCACGTACCGAAAGTCCCTGACCAAGAATTCTTGCAAAAAGCACCGCCTGATCCGATGGATTCACAACAGAAAGAATCGCCCGCGCATGTCCTGCAGATATTTTACCGTTAGCAAGCTCCGTCTGCATATTTTCAGGAAGCTTTAAAAGCCTGAGAGCATTTGCCACTGTAGAACGATTTTTACCAACCCTTTTTGCAACTTCTTCCTGATTTATATTGCTAAGTTCCATCATTTTCTTGTAGGCGATGGCTTCCTCTATCGGATTTAAATCTTCCCGCTGGATATTTTCTATCAGAGCAACTTCAAGTTTCTTTTCCTCAGTAAACTTCTGAACCCGCACAGGAATCTGTTTTAAGCCGGCAAGTTTTGCAGCCCGGCAACGTCTTTCACCTGCAATAATATAATAAGTACCGTTTCCGGCATCTTCTACCAGAGGCGGCTGAATGATGCCGTTTTCTTTGATTGAAGCGGCAAGTTCATTTAAGGCCTCTTCATCAAATTCCGTTCTTGGCTGCTGAGGATTCGGTTTTAAAAGCTCTATGTCTACAAGAAAATCAGATTTTCCATCAGCGTTATTTTTTTCGGCTTTTGATTTTTTTTCAGTTTTACCTGAAATTTCAGAGTCCTTTGTAACATTATACTCCGATGCAGCCTGCCCGATTAAAACATCAAGCCCTTTTCCGCTTAATCCGCCTTTTGCTTTAGCCACGGGAAATCACCTCATCTGCAAGTTTTTTATAACTTCTGCCACCGACACAATTCGGATCATATATATTGATTGGCTGGCCATAAGAAGGAGCTTCTGAAAGTCTTACATTTCGAGGAATAATTGTGTCAAAAACAGCATCTTTAAAATAGGTTTTTACCTGCATTACAACATCATGGGCAAGACGTGTTCTGCTGTCATACATTGTAAAAAATATTCCCCCGATTACAAGATTCGGATTTATTGTTTTTTGAACACGTTTAACGGTCTGAAGCAGCAAAGAAATTCCTTCAAGGGCGAAATATTCACATTGCATTGGAATATAAACAGCGTCAGAAGCAGCAAGTCCATTGAGAGTCAAAATACCAAGCGAAGGCGGACAATCAATCAGGATATAATCATATTTATCGCGTACAGGAGCAATAGCATCTTTTAAATAAAACTCACGGTCTTCTTTATCAACAAGTTCGATTGCTGCTCCAGACAAATCAATTGAAGCAGGAATTGCATCCAGATTTTTTACACAGGTCTTACGGATTACCTGTTCAGCTGTTGTCAAACCAGCAAGAAATTCATAAACAGTTGGTTTTTCCTTAGAAATTCCAACACCACTGGACATATTTCCCTGAGAGTCAAAATCGATAACGAGAACTTTTTTACCTGCATCTGCAAGATATGCACCGATATTTACGACAGAAGTGGTTTTTCCAACGCCACCCTTCTGATTAACAAAAACACATACTTTTGCCATAAGTACAATATAACATCTTTTTAAAAATGTAACAATAGAAAAAAAATAACATGCTTCCGCTTAAAAAAGTACTTTCAAACACAAGTATCTTTATAAAAATAAAAACTCTGATGCTACGCATGAAAAACACAGCCTTTAGTGCGCGCTACGCTTGCAATGCAGTCTGTGTTTTTCCGCTCCGCCGAGTTTTTATTTTAACACTTCCATAACATATTGTGTCTGCAATCTTGCTTTATCGCTCATGCATGTTATTTTTTTATTCTGATAAAAAACATACGAATAGCGACATCGGGAATATAAAAAAGCATCGTGCCGGGGGAGCGTTCACGCTCCTCTAATTCCTATTCGGCACGTTCTGCTTTTTTAATATTCACGATACAGCGGTTGTATGTTTTTTTTACAGATTGCTGTATCTATAGTCTTTTCCTTTATCTTCTTGTGGTAAAAAAATATAAAAAGACAACTCACACATGTGCTAAAAAATCATAGGAATAGCGACATCGGGAATATAAAAAAGCATCGTGCCGGGGGAGCGTTCGCGCTCCTCTTATTCCTATTCGGCACGTTCTGCTTTTTTAATATTCACGATACAGCGGTTGTATGATTTTTTTACAAATTGCTGTATCTATAGTCTTTTGATATTTTAGAAGATGTACAGTCGAATACCAGCAGTTAAGTGCTGAGTAACTGCTCCAACCTTAAAGTTGTTCGAAAGGGAACTAGTATCAACATCGGTACCTGTAAGCCATAACTGATATTCGGTATAGAATGAGAACGAACTCAAGAAATGGCGCGAGTGCGATGTGAAAATCGGGAACTCAAGGTTAGCCAGCAGGGCTGACAGCATCTGCGGATTTCCATTCTGTGTTTTAGTAAACAGCGAGAAATCTGCACCCAAAGAGAAACGTAATGACAGCCAGTTCCAGTCAGGACCTGCAAAGTAGCTGAAAGGCAGATAGAATATGTTGGCAAGGATCTTTGCTCCAAATACATGTCCACCATAGCGGATAGGCTGATTTGATTTTCCAAGCAGGTTAAGTACCCAGCTCCACTGAGCTTCAGTAAATTGACCATAGTTGAACTGAATGTTTACGTGATCATCAAAGAATGAGAGACCGACACCAACACTCCAGAGAGTAGCACCCCAGAACTGTGCATCAAGATAAAGTCCCTGTATAAACTGCGGAACCTCATAACTTGATTTATCACCGGTTCGCAGACTTAAGTTTACATTTTTCAAACTGATATCATCACTTGCAAGTCCACTGAATATCAGCTCTTCATTATAGCGTCCACCTTCTTCAGGTGAAATAAGCCGGATAGTAGGGGCTGTCTTATCAATCTGTAATATCATACGGGTTGTAGCTTTTTCACCATTTTTCATCGTAGCACGTACAATGATAAAGTGATAACCTTCCCTTAAATCCTGGTTTTCGATGCGATATTCCCATTCCTTTTCATCACCAAGGATATTAAATGTTTTTCCGTTATCAAAACTGATTTCTGTAACGCTAAGAGATTTATTCTTAATTTCAGCCTTTTCAAGTTTTGTTATAGTCTTTGAAGAATAAAGTTCCTTATCTGCATCACTTAAAACATAACCAGCATGTCCTTTAAGCCAAGGTCTGTTTACAGCAAAATCTCCGAGTGACAAAGAATCAACTGTAACCCATGGACCTGCAGCATTGAAAGTAACCAGGTTTTCTCCAGTCTGAACAACTTCACCATTTTCAAGTCCAACGCGTACAAAATATTTATGCCGGCCTTCTTCCATAACTTCAGAATCAATCGGGAACTTATAATAACCTGCTTCCGAAAGTTCAGTAGTTGCAGTTTCTGTGCCGTCAACAAACAGAGTAATTGATTCAACTTTCTGTTCCGAAGTAACTTTTCCATAAATATTAAACCTTGAATTCAGGATTTCGTTGTTTAACGGATACAGAATATCAACACGGGCTTTACTCAAAGCACGGTCAAGCTGAATGTTTCTTGATACACGAGAAATATTTCCACCAGCATCTTCACCAGTTACTTCAACGTTATAAAAGCCTTCTGGTAAAGTTGCAAGACTGACACTCTTTGTAATTATGTCGTCTACATTCAGGTCAATCCGTGCAAGATTTGCAGGAACTGCCTGTGCAGTTTTATCAAGATTACGGATAGAAATGTAAAGTTTCTGGAGTCCGATGTTATCGCGGGTTTCTCCAGAGAAGAAAATCATTTCTGAAGTTCTGGTATCATCTTTAGGAAGTTCCAGACTCAGTTTTGGAGCAGTATTATCTACGTTAAGCAAACTTGAATACAAGCCTTCAATTCCATATCCATCCCAGACCTTCATGAATATAACATGTGTACCGTCTTCTATAATATGTGTATCAAAAGTATAAGTCCATTCTGTTGTGCCGTGAGCCCGCATCCAGGTATTTCCGTTATCAATTGATATTTCAACGCGGTCAATTCCATTGCGGTCACTTGAAACACCCTGAAGAGTTACAACATCTTTTACAGTTTCTTCTACTGAAGGATTTTCAAAGGCACCCTTTGGTTCTTCCAGAGATATTCTGAATTTCCGGACAACTTCACGGCCTTTTACTCCACGAATATCTTCTGCATAAACTGTTACAGTATGTTCATTATCTGTCATAGATGAAAGCGGCACATTAATTGAATAGCTTGAACCGAGTTCCTCTATTGTCTTGTATTCGCCGTCATCAATTTTATACCAGATTTTTGGACCTGCTATAATTGAAGAGCCGGTTTCATCAAGCTGAATGCCGTCATCATCATAAACAACACCAGAAATTACAAAGTCTGTTGTTATAACTTCACCAATTTCTGTTCCTTCAGAATCCAGAACAAGCCCCGGCACATGGATTTCTGCGACCGGTAAATCAGACTCATTATCTACGACAAAATCCCATGAATTTACAGTTGCACTGTTTCCTGCTGCATCAGTAAAGACAAAAGGCATATCCGAAGCAAGCGGAGATTCTTCTGTTCCAACCAGAACGCTTGCCAGAGATTTTATTTCAATTTGGTTTTTCTTTACTCCAAAGGTATAATTTGCCGAATCAATTCTTCCATTTTCATTAACAGACATTACGACCAGCGTTTCACCATTTACGGTTGTTTCTGCTTCAGGAAGAATAACTGTTATTTCAGGAGCAACTGTATCCTTGTTGCAGACTTTCTGAAGTTTTGTAGTTTTTCCTGAATTATCTTCGGCTGCAAGTGTAATTGTTACCAGTCCGTCTTCCCGACCTGATAAATCAATTGTAGTTTCAAAAGTACTTTCAGTTGCAGATTTTTTTGTTAAATTCAGATTCTGCCAGTTTTCTCCATTATCAGTTGAATAAACCGCTCTCTGTAAGCCAACAGCTTCTGTAATTGTTCCAGCAATTTTTACAGAATTCTGTACCCAAATCTGTTTTTCAGGAATTGTCCAGCTGATATCTGGGCCTTTGTTGTCCACACGGATATTGATTGAATTAGATTTATGTTCTATACCGTCAGCATCCGTTATGATTAAAGCAACGTTCCGGTACTCACCTTCTTTTTCGCTTGAAATTTCTGCAATCTTTCCATCAGAAGTAACAGTAAGTCCTTCTACAGGATTCACCAGAGCAACTTTCTGGAATGGTGCATTAAAGTTGGCAAAAGCCTTTACTGTATCATAGCCCTGAAGAGTGCTGTCAATAAGATAATAGCCGTTTACATCAGTTGTCTGTACAAAATAAACAGTATTTGCATCTTCAATTTCTGAACTGTCTTTTGTACGGATAAATGACAAGGCTGCTTTTCCCTTAACCGGATCTCCGCCGTTAACATTTGCAGTAATGTCAAAGTTTACAAGCCCCGCAGAAAAATCCTGAATTACACAATCAGCCTGATACAGCATTGATGAACCGTCATTTTTTCGAAGTACCGTTTTTACAGCCTTTCCGTTTGCTGTAACAACAATGTCCTTTACCGGTAAAAGCGAATAAACATCAAATACAAGATTTGACGGAACACCCTTTTCTGCACTTACTGCCATACCCGAAATATAGGTTTCATTATTAACAGTTCCAATTGATGCATGATTAAACAAAAGACCGTCATTTGCATAACTGAACTTAAGTTTTTTATCAGAAGTATAGGTTGCACCGGTTTTTGAAACCACCTGTACATTAACAAACGCATTCGGGTCTGCTCCTGTCTCTCGGCCTGTACTTGTTATTACAAAACTTGAACCAAAAGCTTCAACCGTTGCATAAGGAGAATCTGGTATCAGTTTTACCGATGCAATTTCTCCACCGGCAAAATATCCGGAGATAGACTTAAAGTTTTCGTCAAACTGAACCTGAACAAAGCCGTCTTCATCTGCAAAGCCGTCTGGAATATAAACACCTGTATCTCCCTGAATTTTTGCTAGGTTTTCTACGTATAACGGCATTTTGTAAGTTGTGTTGCGGTCATAGATATCCACAGCATTTATTACAAGTTCTACATAACCCCATCTTGTATCAATTACAGGGATATTCATTTCAAAATTGCCCTTTGTAGGCGAAGCAAGATTTGCCGATTCTTCAGGTTTTCCAGAGAACTGCCAGGTAAATGACTTTATTCCGCAGCCAGATTTAACAGTTCCTTTGATGATTGTATGTGCATCAGGATTTACTGCAAAACCTGGTTTATAAGCAGTAGCCTGACCTGCTGATACAACACTTATGTCTGCAATTTCTGGTTTAGGACCAGGAGCTTCAAATACAACAGTCGAACGGATGCCTTCAACTTCATGAATATCCTTTGCCCAGACTTTAAGTGTATGCGTGCCAAAACCTGGAGCCAGAATTTCGCACATAAAGGCACCATCGCTTTCAAGTTCCACAGGCTCTTCTGAATCCAGTGCATAATAAACGGCTGCAATGCCGTCATCATCGCGGGCTATACCATTCAGGAAAATTGTTTCATCTACCATTGAATGAGCTGCAGGACTGGCAATTTCTACAACCGGCATATCAAGAGTATTATTAATGAGAAATTTCTTTGTTATAGAAGATTCGTTTCCGACAGTGTCTTTACCTGTCATTTTAAATTCAACAGAGGAACTGGCCTTACGTGCATCCACTTCTACAGAGAAAAACGGATTTCCAGGTATCAGGTCAATTTCGCCAGACTGATTTCCACAATGCCAGTTCAGAGAACGCATTCCTATAACATCTTTTGCAAAACCAGCCACACAGAATTTTCCATTCACAACAGTTGCTTCGGTCGGATAAACAATCTGAATATCCGGTTTAGTATTATCAACAAAGAAAAGGAAAGAATAATATCCGACTGTACCGCATGAGTCTACTGCTTTAAACCAGCTTACCTGTGCTCCATCCGAAAGTGCAAATGTATCAAGTACAAATTCAAAAGTGCAGTCTGCCGATTTTTTTACTTTTTTAAGTTTAACAGGAGCAAAACTGTTTCCGCCGTCTGTAGAAAAAGCCAGTGAAGAAATGCCGTTTCCGTCTGTTACAACACCCTTAATTGTCTGTTTTCCAGAAACAAGCATACCCATTCTGTGACTTTGAACATCGGTAAACGGAGCGCGGCGATCCAGCTGCCAGGTTACTTTTTTTGACTTTCCTTTTACGCCATTTATTTTTTCGCCTTCTTCATCAAGTCCTTTATCATCAATTCCATAAACTTCAATTGTGTGAGGACCTTCTGCCAGATTTGTCGTATCAAGATAATATGACCAGAATTCTTTTCCTTCTGCCTTGATTACATTATCTTTATCGCCGTCAAGAATAAGATAAACGCCTTCAACTCCATCATCATCAACACAGGTTCCTACAATATTCAAGTTACCGATAATGCGCATATCTTCCGAAGGATTTGTAATGTTGCTGACCGGCAAGTCAGAATCTGGATCAATAAAGATATTCATTGGTCCGGCGAGGGTCTCATTTCCACCAATATCTGTAGCGGTTACAACTATATTATGTTTGCCTGATTTCCGGTTTTTCAGCTCAAAAGATTCTTTCCAGCTGTCTGGATTTTCTACATCACGGGAATTTTTTTCGCGTTTTGCAAAAACCGATGCTAAACAGAAAAGACAAAGAACGATACAAATGATTTTTTTCATAAAACCTTCCTTTTTGACTTATCAACAAAAACATAAATTCTGTTATCATATATTATCACCCTATTTTTCAATATTTGCAAGTTTAAAATTGCCTTAACCTATATCTTTTTTTTGTATTTTCGCTATAATAGAAATATCATGTTAACCTTACAAGATATCGTAGATAACATTCCGATAAATGTCTGCTATGGTGCAGACGGATGGAAAAATATCGAAATTAAAAAGATTGTTGCCGGTGATTTAATGAGCGACATTCTGGTATCTACTGATGCAGATAATATTTTAATTACAAGCCTTGCTACTGAACAGGCTGTCCGTACTGCGGATATTGTTTGTGCAGCAGCAGTTTTACTCGTAAATGATAAACTTCCGACTCAAGCCATGAAAGAACTTGCTCAGGACAGTAACATCACTCTTTTATGTACACCTTATCCAATGTACGAAACCTGTGCAGAAATTGCAAATCTTAATTTCCGCATGAATTTATATCAGAATACATGATAAAACCGGAAACTAAAGCCCTTAACCAGGATATAACTGCCCTTATTCCAGAAATAATAAGTGCAACTTTTTCAAAAAACGTTAAAACCTGTGAATACAAAAAAATCCGCATAGATAAAAAAGACGAATTTTCGTTTAAAATTGAAAAATTTACAGAAACACAGGCCTTTCAATCCCTTCTTAATATAGAACAAATTAAACCGTTTCTTTTAGAAAACATCAGTAAAAACTTCAAAAACACCGCCATTAGACTTTCAGACGGAAGCACTGTGTATTATATGGCAAATAAAAAAGGTGTTCTTCACAAAACTACTGCAAAACCAAAGGATCAGAAGTCTACTCCAAACATTCAAAAACCAATGCAAAACAACCGCATTAAATCCTACATTATTCCAGAAGGCATTCCGGTTCCATTTTTAATTGAGCTCGGTGTCATGAATACAGAAGGAAAAGTTCTTGCAAAAAACTACGACAAATTCCGACAGATAAACAGGTTTTTAGAATTTATAAAAGACATTCTTCCAGAATTAAAGGGCAAACAAATCTGCGGACAAAAAACTATTTCACAACAGAATGAACTTTCAATAATTGATTTTGGCTGCGGAAAATCTTACCTGACTTTTGCTGTATATCATTATTTAAAAACTATTTGCGGAATAAACTGTAACATTACGGGCGTAGATCTGAAAGCTGATGTCATAAAGGAATGTTCAAACCTTGCAAAAAAATGCAATTATTCAGGATTACAGTTTTTTTGCGGCGATATTGCAGACTGGAAAACAAGCGAAAAATCAAAGGTCGATTTAGTAATGACGCTTCATGCCTGCGACACCGCTACCGATTATGCCCTGAATTTTGCAGTAAAAAACAATGCCCGCGTTATTCTTAGCGTTCCCTGTTGTCAGCACGAATTAAACAGTTTTTTAAGCATAAAAGAAAATCAGAAAAAAGCAGCACCAGAGTTTTCATCCCTTTTAAAACATGGTATTATCCGCGATAAATTTTTATCGCTTGCAACCGATATTTTACGCTCAGACCTGCTTGAACAGTACGGATATAAAGTTCAGGTACTCGAATTTATCGACATGGAACACACTCCGAAAAATGTTCTGATTCGTGCAGTAAAACGGGAAATCTGTACAGTTAGAGAAACAAAAAAAGGCTCCGCCTCTGCTGCCTCAGACTTTGAAAATCTGAAGCAGGCACTCGGAGCCAGTATCACTCTTGAAAGACTTTTGTCTTCCTGATGTTATTTTAGAAACCTTTATTCAATTCCCACGCTTGAAGGAAGATTTGTTTTTGAATCTGAAGCCGATGCTGCATTCCAGGTATATGGCGGCATATAAGAATTGCCATTGTAATTGCCAATGCCATAATTATTTACAGCTCTGTAAGTTCCAGGTCCTAAACCTGAACTGGAATTCCAGCAGCCGACAGTTCTATCTGACCTGATATCCTCAAAATAGCAGTTATCCACATATACCTGACTTTCGGCACGCACCTCGATTCCTGTAGAAGTTGAGCCTCCTGCAATGCCTTTGTAATAGCTTGAAAAAATATGTGCTTTTCCAAAACGGAAGAGCGGCATTCTTGAATGAATGTTTTCAAAATAATTGTTATAAAAAGTAATTCTTTCTACCATTTCTGTCGGCTGACTTTCAGCTTTGTCATTTGAACCGCCGCAAAGACAGGCTTTCCAGTGATCATGGAAATAGCAGTTTGAAATTGATACAAAACGGCTGCCGTTTGTTACGTCCAGAAGTCCGTCATAAAAATCTTTCTTGAATTTTTCTTCAGCAGTCGTATTTTCGCCTTCAAGATCTACATTATATTTGTCTTCGTATGCAAGTTCATTACCGTCATTATCATGCGGAGTCAGATGCGAGCTGAACTCACAGTGATCTATCCAGACATGTTCGCCGCCTTTTATGCTTAAAGCATCATTCCCTGAACCGCCAAAATAATCCAGAGCAATTACATCACCAAAATGCAGGTTTTTCACAATGACATTGCTGCCGGTAATTTTAACATTGATGTTCTTAAATCCGTAATCTTTTCCGGCTTCGCCTGAAAATGTTTTGTTTGAACCAACATCAAAATAAGTACTTTTATTATCTTCGGTTGTAATACGTGCAGTTACATTGATGATATACGGATCATTGCTTGATATCTTTGATTTTACCTGCTCAAGTTCTGCAAGACTTGAGATTGTTATGGTTTCGCCGCCGAGACCGCCTGTGATTGTATAAGGAGTTCCCTCATCATCAGTAACGGTAGCGTATCCCATGAGAGCTGCCGGAACTGATGCATCCTGTGGAATAAAGCGGGCAGTAATATTTGTATCAGCAAAAAGTTCAAAGGTTAAAACCGAAGTAGAAGCCGTTCTGGTACCGTACCAGCAGTCAAACTTGTATCCGGCTTTTGGGGTTGCCGTAACTGTTACAACTGTTCCTTCTTCATATTTTGTTCCGCCTGTTATATCTATCAGTGAAGAAATTGTTCCGTATTCAGTGTTTTCAGATTTTGCAACAACAGACCAGTAACGCGTTGCATTCGACGAACCGGCAGCAAGCTTGACCCCTGCGTCAACCGACTGAATCGAAACATAATCGATATTCGGAAGCGAAACAACCTGTCCTGGAATTGTGTCCCCATTCGAGATTGATGCAAGTTTATTTATATTTGCCCAGGACCCTGCAGAAGCAACAGTATTTCTGGTTAAGCCGTCTGCAGCTTCTATACTGATAAAATTGTCACCTTTTATAAGTGGAATTGAAACAGAAGCATCTGCCCATACTGCCCAGTTTTTTGCAGTATATGCAAATTCCAGTGTACCGTTTGTATTTTCAGGATTTAAATATTTTTCTCCATTAATGAAAATATAAGCATCCCGTAAAAAATCACAATAGCCGCCAAAGGCATAATGTACAGTTAAAATATAATTTCCAGCACTATCCGTATTAACACAATACTTGATATTTGCCCCGCCTTCTCCACCATTCCATGACGACGGAAAACTTTCAAAATACTTTCCATTTGAAGAATTTTTTGATGCATCAGTACTTACTTTTCCTGCATTCGATTCAATGAATCCTGTGTTATCATCCTGAATCGTGATTGTTACAGTTCCATCTTTATTGGTTGTAATCTTTGGTTCGTTATCTGCCGGGTCGTTGCAACTAACAAAACTAAATATTATTAAAGAAGCAAAAATCAATGCTAAAATCTTTTTCATATTTTCCCCCATTTTTTTTATTATATCATCGATATCTTTGTTTGTAAAATTTTCTGTTGTTTTTCTTTGTTTAATTTGCTAGATTATTTATATGTTAAACGCAGATACAATTAAAATCGCTCTGGACAAAATACGTCCACAGCTTCAGGATGATGGTGGAGACCTCGAATTCGTTGGTCTTGAAGATGAAACAAAAGTTCTTGTAAAACTTACAGGTGCATGCGGAAGTTGTCCTATGGCTACAATGACGCTGAAAGAAGGTGTTGAAGCTTTCCTTAAACAGGCCTTCCCTGGTGAAAACCTGGAAGTTGTTCAGGCTTTCTGATTTTTTTTTACATCAATAAATAAAAATCTTTTTACTCTGGAGAAAAACAATGATTGTTGAAAACGGAAAAGTAGTTTCCATTGAATACACCTTAAAGGATTCCTCAGGCGAAACCTTAGATACAACACAAGGCGTTGGTCCGCTTGATTATATTCATGGTATGCAGAATCTGATTCCTGGACTTGAAAAAGAATTAACTGGAAAAACAGTTGGCGACAGTTTCAGTGTTGAAGTGGAACCAAAAGACGCCTATGGTGAATATGTTGAAGATCTGGTCATGGAAATTCCCAGAACTAATTTTCCTCCTGATGTAAATATCGAAGTAGGAATGCAGTTCACTGCAGATGGTGCAACAGGTTCTCCAACCGTTACTGTTGTAGAAATTAACGGTGATAAAATCAAAATAGATGCAAACCATCCGCTTGCCGGCGAAAAACTTTTTTTTGACATAAAAGTCGCAGCCATCCGGGAAGCCACCGATGATGAACTGAAAAACGGGCTTTACAATTTAGGCGGTGGCTGTGGCGGTTGTTCCGGATGCGGTTCTGGTGGCTGCAGTCCTACTGGTTGTTCTGGATGCAATGGTGGCTGCGGTTGTGCATCAGATGATGAATTTTAAAAAATATCAGAACTGTAACAAAGCTGACAAAACAGCTTCAACTTATTCTGAAGCATTTTTGTCAGTTTTATTTTCTTCCATTTTTGCTTTTTCGTAATCTGAACGTGCATCAGTAATTTCATCAACGTCATTTGGCAAAACAAGTGCACATATCAGATAAATCCAAAGGCCTGTTCCCCAGAACAAAGTTCCTACAGCAACTATCAGTCTGACAACTGTAACATCAACACCTAAATATTCTGCAATTCCTGCACAAACACCAGCAATTTTTTTATTTTTTGTAGATTTACATAATCTCTTTTTCATAAAACTTCTCCTTCATATAAAGACTGCCACCTTATTTTCTTATAGATAAAAAGACCTGTACTTTTTCGATTCTATTATACTCACATCAATTATTCAATATTTATTCAGATTGTGCTTTTCATCCTTATCAATTATACTTTTTGTCATGATATCAATTGCAATGGCAACTTATAATGGTGAAAAATTTTTAAAAGAACAGCTTGATTCTATTCTTAATCAAACCTATAAAAATTTTGAACTCGTTATTTGCGATGATTGTTCAACAGACAGCACTCCTCAATTATTAAATGAATATAAAAACCGTGATTCCAGAATAAAGCTTTTTTTCAATAACTGTAATCTGGGATTTAAAAAAAATTTTGAAAAAGCCGTTTCCTTTTGTACAGGAGAATATATTGCTTTCTGTGACCAGGATGATGTCTGGGAAAAAACTAAACTTGAAGACTCTCTTTCAAACATAAAAGATAAAATGCTTTTAAGCACCGATTCCCTTCTGGTCAACTCGGAACTAAAATCCTTAAACCGGACTTTCAAGGAAAATCTTGGAATAAAATCTATAAGCACAGATGCTGAATTCCTTATAAAAAATTTAATTCATCACAGTTTTATTCAGGGCACTACAATTTTATGTTCTTCGGCTTTTATAAAACGACATCTGCCTGTTCCTGAAGACTGCGTTTATCATGATTTATACTTTGGAATTTGTGCAGCTCTTGAAAACAGCATCACTTATCTGGACAAAACCACTCTGCTGTACAGACAACATGAAAACAATATAATAGGAAATGAAAAAAAATCGAAATACTCTTTTTTAATTCCAAAAAAATATGACAGAAATCAGATTGAAAAAAACGCAAAAGAAAAAATCTGTTTAATCAATTTTTTACTCCAGAACGTAAAAAAACCTGAACTTCAAAAATATCTGACAGATTCAAAAAAATATTATGAAGCTCTTCCAGATAAAAAAATTTATACGCTGTGGTATGTCCTTAAATATTCTGAATATTTAATCTGGAATATCACTTTATCCAGAAAAATTTTATTACTAATTAAACGATTCACAGGAATATTAATTTTCAAAATGACAGGCTTTAAAAATAAACATAAAAAGGATATATCCGCATGAACCATATTGTACTTTGCACTAATGATAACTGGAGCATTCCAGCAGGGGTTCTTATAGAATCAATCCTGTTTTACAATCCGGATTCTGATTTTACCTTTCACATAATTGCAAAAAAATTTTCCAAAAAATCCCTCAGCATTTTTGAACAGATACAGAAGAAATATCAGAGAATTATTATTGATACAATTTTTGTAACAGACAACTATGTAGATTCTCTGCCTGTAAGAAAAACAGATCATGTAACCATAGAAACATATTTTCGCTTTTTAATTCCAGATTTGCTGGATAAATCAATCTCTAAAATTCTGTATTTAGACGGCGATATTTTATGCACCGGCTCTCTGGATGAATTATTCAAAACTGAGCTTTCCTCTTATGCCTGTGCAATGTGCCCTGACACCCGCTTCAGTGATATCGAAACTTTTAATCGCCTTAATTATCCGTATGAAAAGGGCTACTTTTGCGCTGGTGTAATTCTCTTTAATCTAGATTACTGGCGAACCCATAAACTGCATAAGCAATGTATTGATTTTTTAATTTCAAACAGCGATATCTGTCTTTGGCACGATCAGGATGCCATCAATAAAATTGCAAATGGTCAGATAAAATACCTGCATCCAAAATATAATTTACTGCCTGGCTTCTATTACACAATTCCGTTCAATAAACATGATTTTTCAAAACGATACAGGAACAAGTTTTTTGTGAAAAAAGAATTATGGAACGATCTGGCAGAAGCAATAAATGCTCCGGTTCTTATACATTTTTCCGGGACACTGAAACCATGGCATAAATCATATTTTGAAAAACCTTTTTACAGATTATGGAGACTTTTTTACAAAGAATGTACCTGGACAAAATACAGACTTTTCAAAAATCCGTTCGGTCTGAAAGGTAAGATTAAAACCATAATAAAACTGATTCTGCGTCTTGCTTCTAAACAAGACTATCCGGCTGAAGTATATTCAGTTGAAGAAAGAATAATTGCACAAAAAACGGGAGTATAGAAAAATAATGAAAAACACGAAGATTGATTTTGTGCTTTGCTGGGTTGACGGCAATGATCCTGAATGGCTTAAAGCTTTTAACAAATATTCTGATTCTGGGATTATTCGCGGCACGGATGCCCGCTCTGAACGCTACAAGGATTTCGGTTTTTTAAAATACTGGTTCAGAGGAGTTGAAAAATTTGCCCCCTGGGTCAATAAAGTGCATTTTATAACCTGCGGTCAAAAGCCTGAATGGCTTAACATAAATGCTCCAAAACTGAACTGGGTTAAACACAGTGATTACATCCCGGAAAAATACCTGCCGGTTTTTTCAAGTCATCCGATTGAATTGTTTATGAACCGCATTCCAGAGCTTTCAGAACAGTTTGTTTATTTTAATGATGATTTATTTTTAACAGCTCCCGTTAAAGAGACCTATTATTTTAAAAATAACTTACCTCGTGATTCTTCTTCGTTTACAGTACTTGGACTTGGCAAAGGCAGATGCAGAACTCCGCACATCCAGTTAAACAACATGATTGAAATCAATAAAAATTTTACAAAAAAACAGGTAATAAAAAATGCACCATTAAAATGGTTTAATATTTTTTCTCCAAAAGATTTCATAAAAAACATCGTCTCTTTGCCTTACAACACAATTCCTTCAATTACAATCCGGCATTCAGCACATCCGTTTTTGAAAACTACACTGGATGAAGTCTGGAAAAACTGCACAGATGCTTTAACAGTTACGGCAAGCCATAAATTCAGAAATCAGCTGGAAGATGTAAATCAGTGGCTGTTCAGATACTGGCAGTTATGCAAAGGAAATTTTTCACCAATGAACCACCTTAAAAAGGAAAAGATGATAAAAATTTCCGAATGGACAGACAAGGATACAAATGCCATCCTAAAGCATAAATATTCCGTGATGTGCATCGACGATGATACAGATGAAAATGTCTGCACAGATTTTGAAAAACGTCTTGCAGAGATAAGTTCTGCCTTTAATAAAATACTTCCTGAAAAATCCTCTTTTGAACTATAGATTCTCTGTTGCATTTGAGCCAAAACTCAATAATACAGAATCTAAATCTGAAAAAAAGGATTTTAAATGAATTGTTTTTTTTAAGTCCGTAAGTAACGAAAAGTATGAAAAAATTTCTGAAACAAATAAACTGATTTTTCCTGAGGGAACCCAGTCAAAGTTAAACAGAATTTTTGAAAGGTACACTGTGCCACAAACTGTAAATCCCCGTTTAAGTCCCGATGTCAAAGCCCCGTAAGTAACAGAAAATTTTCCTAAGCGGAACAAAACTTTTCCATAAGGTGAAAGCAGACTAAAAAAAACAACACTTGCAATTACCAGTAATGAAACTAAAAATCCTGGAATTCTTTTTTTTAAAATACGGCATTGAAATACATTTAATAAAAAAAAGACTGTACACATAATAATCGAAAGCCGGTAATCTTTTTGAAAAATAAAAAATGAAAGAACTGAAAAAAACAAAAACAGCATTAGAATGGAATTGGCAACAGGAAGTGTTTTTTTTGTATTGCTTTTGTTTTCAAGAGCACCTGATTGCACTGGAAAGGTTTCAGAACAAAACCATGTACAGCACTGCATAAAGCCAGCTGCAACAAGTCCAAGTAAAAAACCTGTAACAAACCCAGAAATTAAAAGCAGCGGAGAAATGAACTTTGTACTGTCTTTAAAAAGCATGAGTCTTGTAAGAAAAAGCTGAATCAGGGAATTTGACAGGCTTCCTGTAAGACTGATTCCTATAGGACTTATGAAGCGGCCTTTTTTGCATAAGCGGAATAAAAGCAGCATAGATGTGCTTGAGGCGAATGTTCCACAAAGACTGAATATAAAAACATAAGAAAAAAAAGTTCCTGAAATATATGCCTGACATATTACTTTCAGAAATGTAAGTAAAAAATAAGACGGAACAGAAAATTTGTACAAGGCCAGAATTAAAGGCAGGTTTGCCAGCCCCAGCCGCAGAAAAGGCAGTGGTTTTGGAATCAGGTATTCTATTGCGGACAAAAAAAGACAAAGCGCCGCATAAAACGCGACGCTTTTTTGCATGGGAATTTTATTCTGTGAAAATATTTTTTCTTCCAGAATATCAGCTGACACGCTTCAAAGCTTCCTGTGCTTCAGGATAATTTGCCCTGTATTTTAAGGCATTTGTGTAGGCTTCTTTTGCACCAGCCTTGTTATTGGCAGATTCTCTCGAGCGTCCTAAACGGAACCAGTACAAAGCATTTCTCGGGTCTTTATTCAAGGCCGTACAATAAGCAATATCAGCATGCTCGTATTTTCCCATCAGGCGGTATGCTTCTGCAACAAAGAACATTGCAACAACATTACGGGCACCGTTTGGCAAACCGGAAAGATATGTTTCAAAACATTTAAGAGACTCTGTATAATTGTCCAGATAAAAATATGCTTCGCCTTTTGTTTCGATTATTCTGTACTCTTTTGCATTAATCTTAAGAGCTTCGTTACACATATTTACTGCTTCACGATAATTTTTAAGACGGATAAGATCCCAGCACAAAACAACATAAGACTCGATATTACGGCTGTTTTCTTTTAATTCAGTCCGGCACACTTCTGCCGATTCAAGAAATCTTGCTTCTGCAGAAACCATATCACCTGCAGACTCATAGTCGCGGCCTAAATTATACAATTTAAGGGCATCTTTTTTTTCTTGTGCTAAAAGCAGTGAACAGCAAAACACTGCACATATAAAACAAACAATTTTTTTCTTCATAATTAAAGATTACGCAGATTTATCCTGATAGTCAAGGTATGATTTTTCTGTGATTTTTCCTGAACTTTAGACCTTCTGCAAAAACTAAAATCTTTCTACAGTTCCATCACTATGGGCAATGAATACAATCGGGATATTTTTTGTAAAAAAGCCGTTTTCCACAACACCCGCAATCTGATTAATTTTTTCTTCCATTTCAGCAGGATCTACACTTTTTGGCCACAAGCAGTCTACAATTAAATTTCCATTGTCACTTATAACAGGACCGGCTTTTTTAACACCTTCACGAATCGTACATTTTGCCCCAAGTTTCTCAAGCGCATTAATTGCACTAACCCGTGCATCTTTAACAACTTCGACTGGCAGTGGAAATTTTGTTCCGAGTGTCTGTACCTTTTTTGTTTCATCAGCTATCACAACAAAAACAGATGAATTATATTCAACGAGTTTTTCACGCAGGTGAGCTGCTCCACCCCCTTTGATTAACTGTTTTTGCGGAGTAATTTCATCAGCGCCATCTACTGCGACATCAAGCTGCCCCGCAATTTCCCGGCTGTTCAATGAAAAAACAGGTATACCGTAATTTTCACAGGCTATTTCTGTCTGAAAACTAGTTGCAACAACCTTAATGTTATTTAACGTTCCGTCATTAATTCGTTCTGAAAGCCGTCTTACCGCAGGCATTGCAGTAGAGCCTGTGCCCAGTCCTATTTTCATTCCGCTTTTAATAATTCCGTCTTCAATAAGACTATCAATTGCTGTTTTTCCTACAAGTTCCTTCTGTTCTTTTTGCGAAAGCATTTTTATAAATCCTTTTGTTTTATTTTTCTGAATTGATATCCAGACCTGTAAAAAGTGCAAACTGTTTTTCTGCCTGATATTCAAGCATCATTCTTCCGTTTTGAACCCTGCATCCGGCTTTTTCAGCAATACGCATCAAGGGAGTTTTTGCCGGATAATATATCAGTTCAAACACATTTTCGTGTCCCTGAAATTCATAATAATCTATCGGATTACTTTCTCCATCAGTTCCTACCGTTGTAGTTTGTACTATTATATCTGAATAATCTTCGAGTAAATCAATGCTTTCAGGTCCAAGCTGTGCATAGCGGAAATTGTAAAATTCTGCAATCTGGCGGGCTTTAGAAACCGTTCTGTTAAAAATACAGGCTTTACCATGCAGTTGCCTCACTATACTTGCAACGGCAAGAGCTGTACCGCCAGTCCCGATTATTGCTACTTTACGTCTGAAAAGCGTTTTTCCTCCGACAAAATCCAGCAGAGCCCGTTTAAATGCATAAGGTTCAGTATTGAAACCGCACCAGGAAGCACCACATCTGATAATTGTATTACAGGCTCCAACTTCTCCGGCTGTAGCCGAAACCTGAGGTAAAGTATGCATCACCTCTTCTTTAAAAGGTGAATCTATTCCCAGTCCTTCCATGCCTACTTCCTGCGCAAAGCGGGATGCTTCTTCTACAGACTGGGCCCTGACCGGAATGTAAAGGGCATTCATTCCATAAAGTCTGTACCAGGAATTATGTATAACTGGATTAGAAGTTTCGCGCAAAGGCCAGCCGGTTATGCCAAAAAGGCTTGTATTGTCATCAACTGCACGAAAATTATAAATTTCATTTATCGATATTGGATCCAGATGCCCTAAAAATTCCAGTTTGTTCTGTTTTTCAATTGGAGTAACATAAGTCAGATATGAATTAAGTTTATTTGCAAGAATTCTGGTTGGTAAGCCCACAGGTCCCATTGCACAAAGTATGTGATCAAACGAAGTTATTTCTTTGGCCTGATGAAAAATATCCGTTACATCATCCAGATTTCTAGGCTGAAGGGCTATCTTTGGAATTTCAAAAGCCGTCTTCCTCATCCGCTTCATGTGATCAAGGATATCAGGATCCGTTCCATTCATACAGTGATAACTACGGATAATGCGGGTACCAAAAGCAAGCGCCGCATCCTGAAGACTTGGGACATCATAATCTTCTTCCAGATCTATATATGCAAAATTTTTGGCCGGATCTGAATCAGCATAGGCAAGCGCCCGGGCAAAAAGTGTTGTTCGACGGGCTTCTCCTTCTTCATAACAGCCTCCATCTATAGCACGCCGGATTGTCAGAATGCATGGGATTTTAGCCATCCGCGGAAAATCCCGGATATCAAGCTGCTCATCCTTAGTCAGAAAATCTGCCCGGAGTTCTACCATATCGATATATTTCCGGTATTTTTCCAGTAGTGCCAGATCTTCGGCAAGAGTTTCACCTGTTAAACATAAACATATCTTTGGCCACTTCATTTTTAGCCCTGCTTTATTTTACTGAATTGTAGTCCTCTGTATATCACGACTGTCGCCAACACTAAGAATTAAAACAGAATTGCGCGGCAAATAGTATGGAACAGAAATCGTTCCGCCCGGATGATTCATTGTAACAAGATTATATCTTTCTCCGTCTGGAGTAAGAACATCCAGCTGAACCTGTAAGGCATACGGATAAGATGGCAGCAGATTTTTATAAATGCCAAACACCATATTTTTGTCTTCACTTGTCGGATAAGTAATAACCGCTTCACCACGTGAATTAACATCAACATAAGAACCTTCAACAGGCGACTGCGAAACTACAACACCAGGCTTTTCACCACCAGAAGCTTCCCGGGCTGTAAAGTCAAAAATAACTTTAGAGCGGGAAACCTGAAGCAGGGTATCATTAAGAGACAGCCCCGTTAAGGCAGGTACTTTTGTTTTGTCAAATTCAGGTCCCTTACTTACAACCAATTCAAGACTTACAGGATCTGTAATAATTGTTCCTTCCGGCGGATTCTGTTCCAGAATTGTACCTGCTTCTGCAGCATTAAAAACATAAAGCGGCGGATCCTGAAGCAGTATCATTGTTTTTGTACTTGTAAAAAGAGTCTGCAAATGCACTTTTACATCATCATATTTCTGATTGATATAGTTTTCGACTTTATCGATAACAGCACCACGGCTCACCACAAGCTCAACATGCCGGTCAGCCTTGACAATTGCACCTGCCGGAGGTTTCTGCTCAAGAATTTTTCCTTTTTCATCCGGATTATTTGAATACCGTAACTGAACTTTCGGATAAAGTTCCTTTACCTGCATATCCTGCAAAGCTTCTGTTAATTCCTTTCCAACGACATCTGGCATCATAACCTGTTCCTGACCTTTTACCGATGCAAAGAAAACTATACCGCAAACAATGGCCATGATAACAATCATCAGAAAGCCTGTAAAAACAAATACTTTGCCGCTTGCCTGAAGTTTTTCCATTAAATCCGTAAAGCCGTCACCAATACTAAATTTCTTCATTATTCTTTCCTGCCGTTTATTTTCCTAAAACAGTCCCCGCATAATTCCGCGAACCATTCATAAAGTCTTTCCAGTTCATTGCTTTTTTTCCCTGAAGCTGAACCTTTGTCAATCCAAGTAAGCCACTGCCAGTTTTCACAATTATTCCGCCAGCTTTATCAGTTCCGAGTACACAACCATTTTCCGCAGTCTGTGCCCCGGAAAAATCCTTGTCGTAAACAGCTGCCTCGTGTATCCGTAAAACAGTATCTGCACTTTTTGTATAAGTTCCCGGCCATGGATAAAACGCCCGGATTTTTGCATCAATATTGCGGGCACTGTCTGACCAGTCGATAAGTCCGTCTTCTTTTTTCAGCATTTCAGAATAAGAAGCTTCTCCCGTCTGCTTTCTGCCTTCTGTATTTCCTGCTTCATAATTTTCAAGAACTGTTTTTACCATCTGAAGACTCATCTGAGCAGCTTTTGCCAGAAGACTTTCAGAATTTTCTTCTCCATTAAGAGGAATTTTTTCCTGCAAAAGAATGTCACCGGTATCCATCTGTTGTGCAAGTTTTTGCACTGTAACCCCGGTTTCCTTTTCACAGTTTAGAATTGCGGCAGGAACAGGTGCACAACCGCGATATTTTGGCAAAAGCGACGGATGCACATTAATGCCCCCCATCGGGAATAATGCCATAAACTTTGGCCCGAAAATTTTTCCGTAAGCAAAACACAGAAGTAAATCCGGCTTTAATGCAGAAATCTGTTCACGAGCCGCCGCATCCAGATGCTCAAACTTAAATACCGGAACCTCCGGAGCAATTCTGGAAGCTGTCTGTGCTACACAGGTTTCTGTCAATGCAGCTTTCCGCCCCTGCGGGGCATCTGGATTTGTTAAAACACCGGCAATCTGCCAGACAGAGTCCTTCTGATTTTCCAGAAGATATTGTAAAAGAACTGCTGCGATATCCGGACTTCCGGCAAAGAGTATCCGCATATATTAAGAATTCCTTTGAGCCTTTGCAGCTTTTTTTGCGGCAATTTTCATGGCTTTTTCAGCCTTTGCCTTTTCTTTTGCAAGCCGTTTTTCAGCACGATGTTTAAATTTTTCTTCAATTTTGAATTTTGTAAACTGATCTCCACGATCGATATATAAAATGCCTTCCAGATGATCGTACTCGTGCTGGATAATTCTGGCTAAAAGTCCATCAGCCTCGAGTGTAAAAGGTCTTCCTTTTTCGTTTAATGCCTGAACGGTTACTGAGGTCGGTCTGATAATTGTTTCATATTCTCCGGGAATAGAAAGACAGCCTTCATCATAGGGACCCGTTTCCTGAGAAGTCTTTATTATTTGCGGATTGATAAATACTCTTCTGATATTGTCATCAGATTCTACAACAAAAAACCTTTCTGGAATTCCAACCTGAGGAGCTGCAAGCCCGACTCCGTCTTTTGATTCCATAAGTTCAAACATCTGCTCAGTAATTTTTACAAGTTCTTCTGTAACCTTTTCTACGGGCTTACATTTTTGCCTGAGGACTTCATTCCCAATAATAACAACTTCCATATATTATAAAATAAATTATTTATCTGGAATATTCAATATTATTTAAATCAATAAGTTTATCAAACCAGTCATTTCCATAACTGATGTTTCTCTTGAAAAACTCTTTTTTACCGGCGGCGTTCCATGGAAATGGCGGTAAAGCGTTTTGTAAGATAGTCCTGAATTATTTCGTATATTTCTGTGAAAACATATTTATTTACCTTTGCTCGTAAAATCGGATCCAGTCCATCTTTGCCCTCAGAGTTGCGAAAAACAAAAACATTTATCATCTCATTTCCCAGTTTCCGCTGCAAACATAAAACTGCCGAAGTTTTTATGATAATTCCATGTAGATTCATCATTATATCATCAACTTTTGCCCATTGGGAAAGCTGATTCATCCCAGGATTAAAAACACAGGAAAAATGACTGATACTTACATCCCTTAAGGTTCCCCGAACATTTTTTTCATCAATCACCATATCCAATTTGCAGTTATTTCCACAGATTGCACGAAGATTTTTTCTAAGACCATTAGCCTGATTAACCATAAGCACTGTATTTAATATCTGATAATTTTTGTTACGGTTATATTCCAGCTGGATACAGCCACACACAATTCCAATGTCAAATAAATACAGACGCTGAAGTTTTGCTGCTTCTTCAGGGCTTGTCTTTAAATACGTTACACCGATTAATGCCCGTTCTTTGTACTTTGTCTGAAGTTTTGCAATAAATTCAGACCAGCGGGGAATCCCCTGAACTTTCCGGTTCAAGTTAAAAAAGAGAATTATCTGATCAAATGTTTCAAAAAGTGCATCGATTTTCCACTCAAGTTTACAATTCTGGTCATCATCAAGAAAATAGGTTTCATAACCATTCATAAAAAAGTCTTCGAGAAAATCCTCACTCACCAGGGATGAATCTGGCGTTACAAAGAACGTTTTTACGCCCCTTGTCATTTCATCCGTAAGTTTATTCATGTGAATCACCTCACACAATGATATTTTTAACTTTCTATTCTTAAAAAAACTGGAGAGGATAATAACTCGTATTTTTAAATAGCCTTTATATCTAATTAAATCGTAACATGGGTTTTTAAATCTGTCAAATTTTTTTTTCGACTTTTAATAACATTTTAACTATTTTTATTTCTTACTTATGAATAAATTAGACATTTTTAATATTTTAAAAATATACTGGATTACAATGTAGTTATAAGTGCATTTATACATCTTGACCATTAATTAAAAAAATGTTTTTATTTACTTATGGATAATAAACAGCAAATCAGAGACAGTCTTATATCACAATTTGTTAAGCCAGCCGTCATCAAGGCAAAAGACAAGCTTTTAACCAGAGATGATGCAGATACTATCAGTTCGGCTGCCAACGAAATTGCTGCACTTTTCGGCAACAAAAAAGAGTTTTCAGCAATAATTACAGCAGATCAGCCAGAATCAAAAGCTCTGGAAGCTAAACTGATAAACAGTTTTTACAATAATCTTATGCTTCTGGTTCAAAAAACCTGGGTGGAAAAATCTGATGAGGCTTTAAAAGAACAGGTATTTGCACGACTTGAAACTTTATGCAAAGAAATACAAAAAAATGCCTATGCTTCGTCATACAAAACTTTCATCACAATTCTTCATGATGTTGTTTACCTGATGTTCGGTTCACAAACAAAAAAAGAAGATTTTGATGAATATGCCCTTCGCATAGACCCTGGTTTTGGAATTTTCTGGTGGTATCTGGAAAGCCTGCCTGCAGAAATAAACTGGAGCAACGAAAAGGCCCGTATTGTTATGTTGCCAGGAATCTTTTTCCTCGCAAATTACTAAAATCATTTATCAATAAGCAACACTATTATGGATTTGGAAAAATTTTACTCAAGTCTCCGAAAGGCTAGTTTTTGTCTTTCTCAGTTAAATGCAAAACAAAAAAATATTGCACTCGAAAACGTAATAAAATCTCTGGATAAATCCAGAAGCGAAATTCTATCCGCAAATAAAACCGATGTTGATAATGCACGCACATCCGGAATGACAGAATCCCTGATTGACCGGCTTAGTCTGAATGACTCCAGAATAGACGGAATGATAGATTCCATCCGCACCATTATTGCTTCAACAGATCCGATTGGAACAGGTGATGCTGCCTGGCTTACTCCAGAAGGCTTAAGTATAAGGCAAGTCCGTGTCCCTATCGGAGTTTGTGCCATCATTTACGAAAGCCGCCCGAATGTAACGGTTGATGCTTTTGCACTGGCCTATAAGAGCGGAAATTCAATTTTGCTCCGGGGTTCCTCAAGTGCATTGAATTCAAACCGAGCCCTCGTAAAAGCCATAAAGGCCGGACTTGCACAGTCTCCTGAAAACTGTGGCATTGTCGATTCCCTGGAACTGGCAGATTCTGGAGACAGAAGCGAAGTTAATGAAATTCTTACTGCGGTCGGAAAAATTGATGTAGTTCTTCCTCGTGGTGGCGCAACGCTGATAAAACTTGTAGTAGAAAATGCAAAAGTTCCTGTTATAGAAACAGGCAGTGGAATCTGTCATTTATTTATAGATGAAAGTGCAAAGCTGGATGATGCCCTTAACATTGCAGAAAATGCAAAGCTGCAGCGGCCAGGAGTTTGTAATGCGATTGAATGTCTTGTTATTCACAAAAATGCTGCACAAAAATTCCTGCCAATGCTGGCTCAAAGATTCAATGGCCGCTCAGTTTTAAAATGCGATGAATTCAGTTACAACATTCTGAAAAACTGTCCTGAGTCTGCTGAAACAAAAATTGAAAAAGCAGTTACAGAAGATTTTGACACAGAATTCTTAGATTATATCCTTGCTATAAAAACCGTAGAAAGCTGCGATGAAGCCATCAGTTTTATCAATGCCCACAACACTAAACATTCAGAATCAATTTGTACACAGAATTTTGATAATGCCCGCGATTTCCAGAAACGCATAGACGCCGCCTGTGTCTATGTAAACGCTTCAACACGATTTACAGACGGCGGGGTTTTCGGTTATGGTGCTGAGCTTGGTATCAGTACACAAAAATTACATGTCCGCGGACCAATGGGACTTACGGCATTAACAACTATAAAATATCTTATAGAAGGCAGCGGACACATCAGATGAAATCACTCAAAGAAACAATTGCAGATTCACGGAAAATCGTATTAAAAATTGGAAGCAATACTCTGGCAAAAGCAGATGGAACAATAAATTTTGAATTCATGAAAAATTTTGCAGGTCAGGTTGCCGAACTAATGAAAGCAGGCAAACAGATTGTCATTGTTTCTTCCGGAGCACAGGTAGCGGGAGTTTCAACCATAGACAGATGGGCCAGAAAAAAAGACATCCACTATCGGCAGGCACTTGCATCAATCGGACAGGTTGAACTGATGGATAAATGGCGTGCAGCTTTCAAAGTATATGGAATACACATTGGTCAGCTGCTTTTTACAAAAGAAGATTTTGAAGATCCGCACAGAACCCTCAATATGCGCAATACACTTTTTACACTGGTTGATGAAGGCGTTGTCCCGATTATCAATGAAAACGACAGTGTAACTTTTGAAGAAATCAGCATTGGCGATAATGACAATCTGAGCGCACTTACTGCGATTCTCTGGTCAAGTGACCTTCTGATTTTATTCAGCGACATCGACGGTGTTTACACAAAAAATCCAAAAGACTTTCCTGATGCAAAACTGATTGAAATTGTTGAGGATATTGAAAAACTGAAAAGTGAAATCACAATAGGCAGTACCAATGCTTTTGGAACTGGCGGCATTACCACTAAGATTGAAGCAGCTCAAAAAGCAACCGGATATGGAATCCCGATAATTCTTACAAACGGAAGCATAGATAACGTTCTGGCAAAACTTTCTTCCGGGGAACAAAAAGCTACTTTATTCTGGGCAGAATAAACTTAAATCGAATAATCAATTATTCTCACAAACACAAGAACGAAATCGCCTGGAAAAAAATTTTTTCCTTAGTCTTTGTATCAGTCAATACTTTTTTTCATTTTCCAAAATCCAAATAATGTGCTAAAATGAAATTAATAATTTTTTTCGGGGGCACTTTATGACAGATTTACGAAAACAAATATCAGATGCGTACAACAAATTGAACCAGCAGTATAACAATCCTAAGTTTGCTTCTGAATGGGCTCCTCGTTTACAGAAGGTAAAAGATGATGGGCTTTTCCGATACTCCACCAGAGAAAAGCCATACTGTCTTGATCCTGATGAACTGGACAAAGATGCTCCCTTACCAGATACGACAAACCGTCAGGGAGCTGAAACTGTCTTACGCTACATCTTTGATGCACTTGCAGAATGTTTCAGAGAAGAAATTCCTTAATATTTTTCCCTTGTTGTTTACACATTAATTATTCTCTCTTGATAAAAATTGCATGAACAATTACGATTAATCTATGAATGAAAAGATAGGATTAATTGGAACAGGCATGATGGGCGGGGCTCTTTTTCGTGCCGTAGCAAAAGTTGTATCAGTACAAAATATTTTTTTGTTTGATGTATCTAAAGAAAAAGCAATTGATTTTGCAAAAGAACTCGGAGGGGCAAATATCTGTACCAGTGCCAGAACACTTTCAGAAAACTGTGATGTAATTTTTCTTGCAGTAAAACCCCAGCACTTAGAAAACCTTATCAGTGAAATTTCCGGTAATCACATTGAAAACAAACTTATTGTGTCTATCGCTGCCGGCGTAAAAACAGAAAAAATAAAACACATGTTCAATCAGAACGGAAGCCAGATAAAACGACTTATCCGGCTAATGCCAAATCTTCCGGCCACTGTAGGTGAAGCCATGATCGCTCTTTGCGCGGATGAAAATTCACAGGAAACAGATATCAGTCTTGTAAAAACACTACTTTCTCAATCTGGTGTAGTTGAACAGGTTCCAGAAAAACTGATGGACTGTGTAACAGGAATTTCAGGAAGCGGCCCAGCCTTTGTTTTTATGTTTATCGAAGCTTTGGCAGATGCTGCAGTTTTATGCGGAATGCCAAGGAATCAGGCGTACATCTATGCTGCCCAGACAGTCAGGGGAAGTGCCTCTATGGTTTTAGAAACTGGCAAAAACCCAGCCATGCTTAAGGATGCCGTCTGTTCACCTGCCGGGACAACCATTGCAGGCGTAAAGGCCCTGGAAGATGGTGCATTTAGAGCAGCAACAATGAATGCCGTGATAAATGCAACAAAACGTTCAGAAGAACTGGGAAAATAAATCCGTCTGAATAATCATAAGGCTGAACAGATAACTCTATATCCAGAAAATAAATCCGCATGATATACTTTTTTTTATGAAAAAGATTTTTGTGTTTTTAGTTCTGGGTGTTATTGTGGTTTGTAATGCATGTAAAACAACTTCGTTAAAAGAAGAAACTGATTTTGAAGTAATGCTTCCGTCGAATGCAATTACTGACACAAAAGCATTCATTGTATGGAATTCAGTTTCAAAAGATGCAGAGCAGACTGATTATCAGATTTTTCTGAATGGAGAACTTTTATCACTTACAGCAAAGAAACAAAATACTCAGGCAGATAAAATACGTGCAGCAGGAAAATATACTGAATACTTTTATAAATATTACACCGAAGAACTCACCGGGCAAAAAATGCTTCAGGTTGATACTCTGCATTATACACTGGAAGACTTGCAGGAAAACACTTTCTACAAAGTTCAGGTAAAGGCAATAACAAACGACGGAAAAGTAATCAACGAATCAAACATTCTTTCTTTTAAAACAAAAAAAACTCCTGCGGCAGTTTTAAATATAAAAGACTTCGGCGCCAGATACGGCGAAAAAATTTCTTACGATGATAATAATAAAAATGAAAAAATTGATTTTATAAAAGCAAACACAAAGGCCATTCAAACTGCAATTGATGAATGCCCTAAAAATGGAATCGTGCTGATTCCTGCAGGAATTTTTGTTTGCGGCTCTCTTAATCTAAAAAGCGACATGACGCTGCAGATTGACGGAGAATTGTGCGGGTCCCCGTTTGCTGAAAACTATGACTTTGGTTTTTTAATGTATAAGTATTATACTGACACCCGCTACTTTGGTCTGATTAATGCCAATGGAGCAAAAAATATTACCATCTGTGGAAAAGGTTTAGTTGACGGAAACGGCTGGAAGTTCGAAGATGAAAACGGAAATCCGACTGATGATTATCAGACATACAGAGAAGAGAGTGATTTAGATTACAGAAAAGAAAAAACAATTGGACTGATAAAATATATAAAAGGTAACAATTCAAAAGTATACGGATTCGGAAACCTTGCAGACTCTTGTTGCCGTACATATTTTACAGAAAAAGGTCTGACCCCACAGAATGCCGATATAGAAGAATTGCGCATTGCCTATTCAAGACGGAGTACAACTGTAATTTTACGAAACGTTGAGAATCTTTTTATCACTGGTGTCACCTTTACAAATCCTGCAAATCATCTTATCAATATACTTGACTCAAAAAACATCAGCATTACTGGAATAATTGAACATTCCTATGATTGCAATAACGGTGACGGCATTGGGCTTATCTGCACTCAGAATGCATATATCTGGAACAATTTTTTTGATTGCGGAGATGATGACATTGTATTCAGTTCTGGAGTCGGAAAACTTGCTTCCACCACCGGAGAAACAGGAGCTGGAGAAACAAAAATTTTCTGCAACTATTTTCATCACGGACATGGCGGAGTAGCTTTTGGAAGTCATACAGCCCTTGGAATAAAAAATGTAGAAATACACGATAATATTTTCTGTCATACGGATGCACCATTTAGAATAAAAAGTGCACCTGCTAATGGTGGGGAAGTTGCCTATATAAATTTTTATAACAATGCACTTGCAGATATACTTCAATCCTTCATCATGTCGACTGAATACAGTGATGCAGGAACTGTCAGTAAATATGGAGCAGCTGATAAGATTGCAGTTTTTCATGATATCAATCTAAAAAACTGTTCAGTATTCAGAGCCTGGGAAAACTCAATTGCAGTTTTAGGCCGAAAAGAAAATCCACACTATAACATTAATTTTTCAGACATCACGTTTACAGGCAGTAATGGTGCCAGAGAAATAATCAGAAATGCAAGTGTAAATAAAAGTAACGTAACCGGATTACTTTCTTCCAAGTAAAGTAATCAGACGTTTTGCGGCTTCCTCAGTATCCTCTGTACTTCCAAAACTGGAAAATCTGAAAAAAGAATTTCCACACTTACCAAAGCCTTCTCCCGGAGTTCCGATAACCTGAATTTCATTTAACAGATATTCAAAAAAGTCCCAGCTGCCCATTTCATTCGGGCACTTAAGCCAGATATATGGAGCATTCTTACCGCCACAATACCAGATACCGCACTCATCCAGTGCTTTCATTATTATTTTTGCATTATTTTTATAATACTCAATATTCTTTTTAATCTGCTTCTGCCCCTGCACTGTAAAAACTGCAGCTCCGCCTTTTTGAATAATATAAGAAACACCATTTGTTTTTGTAGTTCTGTTACGAATCCACATTTCATTAAAGCACATTCCGTTTTTAACTAATTCTTTTGGAATAATTGTATAACCCAAACGTGTTCCTGTAAAACCAGCAGTTTTAGAAAGTGAACAAATTTCAATTGCACATTTTTTTGCCCCTTCAATTTCAAAAATACTGTGTGGAACATTTTCGTCTTCAATAAAGGCTTCATAGGCAGCATCAAAAAGAATAACAGAATCATTTTTCAGTGCAAAGTTAACCCACTGTGTAAGCTGTTTATGCGAAAAGACTGCACCTGTAGGATTATTCGGAGAACAGATATAAATTATATCTGCTTTGTAATTATTTGATGGCTCTGGCAAAAATCCATTTTCGATTGATGAAGGAATTGTAAAAATTTTTCTTCCGGCTATCACATTTGCATCAACATATGCGGGATATGCCGGTTCAATTATAAGAGCACTACTGGACTTATCAAACAAATCCAGAATATCTCCAAGTTCATCACTTGCACCACTTGATACAAACACTTCTTCCACAGGAATCTGTATTCCTCTGTGTAAATAATAATTACTGACCGCTTCTCGCAAGAAAGGAGCCCCCAGCTCACTCATATATCCATGAAAAGTTTCTTTATGACTCTGATCATCAACAGCTTCATGCAAAGCTTTAATTACTTCATCACACAACGGAAGTGAAACATCTCCAATTCCTAAGCGATATAATTTTTTATCAGGATTTTTTTCTAAATATTTTTTTATTTTCTGAGAAATATTATAAAATAAATATGAATCCTTTAAGTTTTTATAATTAAAATTTGGTGTAATCATAATTCAACTTCTCCTTCATACACTGTTTCTGCAGGTCCTGTCATAACAGTTTTTCCCTGCGCATCAACAGAAATTTTCAATTCACCACCATCCAGCACAACTGTAACCGGACAATTCTCTGAACAATAATTTTTATAAACAGAAGCTGCAACACTTGCACAGGCTCCTGTACCACAGGCCATTGTAACACCGCTTCCACGTTCCCATACACGCATACGGATTTTTTCTTTTGATAAAACCTGGACAAACTCAACATTGACACCTTCTGGAAAATCTGAATGCTTTTCAATCAATGGTCCAAGTTCTGTTAAAGGTGCTTGTGATATATCATCAACAAAGATAACTGCATGAGGATTTCCTGTAGAAACAGGGACATAAAGAATTTTTTTATCGTCAACAACAAGTTCTTTTTCTTTCTGCACCAGTGAAGTACCCATATCTACTGTAGCATATTTTACTTTTCCACCCTGTATGAGTAATTGAATTTTTTTAATCCCGGATAATGTTTCGACAGTTAAAACTGTTTTATCAGTATACCCCTTATCAAACACATATTTAGCAACACAGCGAATTCCGTTTCCGCACATTCTGGCTTCGCTTCCATCTGCATTAAAAATTCTCATTTTAAAATCTGCCTTATCAGATTTACAGATATAAATCATTCCGTCTGAACCTGCACCAAAATGTCGTTCTGAAAGTTTAACAGATAGAGTTCTGACATCCTCAGGAACTTCGCCATATACATAAAGATAATCATTTCCTAAACCATGCATTTTTGTAAATCTTAACTTCTGCAATTATCTTGCCTCCTTAAAAATTATTTTTCATCAATCGTAGATATACCCAAAGTAACTTCTTCAAGCACATCCAAAACCATTTTTACTGTATCAAGAGAAGTAAGCATCGTGATATTGTTCTGTGCTGCAACTTTTCGAATAGCAACACCATCTCCATAATGTACGCCGGATAAAACTGCACGAGTATTAATTACATAACTCACATAGCCAGCACTGATTGAATCTAATACTTCAGAACTTCCTTCACTTGGTTTATGCCGGATTCTCGTGCGAATTCCATGAGCTTTCAAAACTTCACCAGTTAATGTGGTAGCTTCAATATTGAAGCCCATGTTATAAAAACGTCTAATAAGCGGAACTGCTTCTTCCTTGTCTTCATCCGCAACACTGACTAAAACTGTTCCATAATTTTTTAATTTAAGTCCTGATGCAATTAATGCTTTATATGCTGCACGATGCAGGGTCTTATCATAACCAATTGCTTCTCCTGTTGATTTCATTTCGGGTGAAAGATATGCATCCATACCGCTTAACTTCGAAAAAGAAAAAGCTGGAACCTTAACGTAATAACGTGATTTTTCCTTCGGATATTTTTCATTTAAGCCCTGCTGTTCAAGCGAAACACCTAACATTACAAGGGTTCCTATATCAGCAAGACTGTAACCTGTTGCTTTTGATAAAAACGGAACTGTACGACTTGAACGTGGATTAACTTCTATGATGTAAACATTTTCTTCAGCATCAACTATAAACTGAATGTTAAACAAACCAATTATGCCAATTCCAAGACCAAGTTTTTCTGTATAGTCCAGAATTGTATTTTTTACCTTTGCAGAAAGTGAACAGGGTGGATACACACTTATTGAATCACCTGAATGCACTCCTGTTCTTTCAACAAGTTCCATAATGCCAGGAACAAAAACTTTTTTACCGTCACAAACTGCATCAACTTCAACTTCTTTACCCCGGATATACTTATCAACCAGAACAGGTTTATCTGCGTCAACACTTACTGCAGTTTTCAGATAATTCCACATAGATTGCTCTTTTGCAACAATCTGCATAGCTCTTCCGCCAAGAACAAAACTAGGACGAACAAGGACAGGATATCCGATTTTTTTTGCAACACGAATTCCTTCTTCAATACTTTTTACAGCTTGTCCTTTTGGCTGAGGAATATTTAAAGAAAGAAGCAGCTTTTCAAACATATCCCGGTTTTCTGCTTTATCAATCGCATCACAATCAGTTCCTATAATTTTTATTCCCCGTTCTTTTAATGGCTCTGCTAAATTTATTGCAGTTTGTCCACCGAGTGTTACAATTACACCTTCTGGTTTTTCATACATAATGATATTACATACATCTTCAGGACAAAGCGGTTCAAAATACAATTTATCAGAACATGTGTAATCAGTAGAAACAGTTTCCGGATTATTATTAATTACAATCGCCTCATATCCATATTTCTTAATCGTTTGAACAGCATGTACAGTTGAATAATCAAATTCAATCCCCTGTCCAATTCTTATAGGACCAGACCCTAAAACAATAATTTTTTTATTGTCAGAAACGATGGATTCATTTTCATCTTCATATGTAGAATAAAAATATGGAACATAACTTAAAAATTCTGAGGCACAGGTATCTATCATTTTAAAAACCGGAACAATATTATTTTTCTGCCGTAAAAAATAAATTTCTTTTTCTGATACATTCCATAATTTTGCTATTTCCTTATCTGAAAAACCAGTTTTTTTTGCAGCTTTTAAAATAGAAATATCATTTATATTTTTTCGCAATTCGTTTTCAAAAGAAATTATATTTTGAATTTTCCGTAAAAAGAAATAATCTATTGCAGTAATTTGAGCAATCTCGTCAGGAGCAACGCCCAGCCTGAACAACTGTGCAATTGCAAAAATCCTGTCATCAGTTCCTTTTTCTATATAGCCTGTCAATTCATGTTTATTTTTATTCTGAAATTTCCCAAGCTCAAGATGGCAGGCCCCTGTTTCTAAAGAGCGTATTCCTTTTAAAAGACTTTCTTCAAATGTTCGTCCAACACTCATTACTTCGCCTGTTGCTTTCATTTGAGTAGACAATGTATTATTTGCATCTGTAAATTTATCAAAAGGAAATCTTGGAAATTTTGTAACAACATAATCAAGCGAAGGTTCAAAACATGCCGGAGTGTTCGCTAATTTTATTTCATCAAGTGTCATTCCTACACTAACTTTTGCAGAGACCCTGGCAATTGGATAACCGCTTGCTTTTGATGCTAATGCGGAAGAACGGGATACTCTTGGATTAACTTCTATCAGATAATACTGAAAAGAATTTGGATCAAGAGCAAACTGAACGTTACAGCCGCCTTCAATTTTTAATGCACGGATAATTTTAAGTGCACTATCGCGAAGCATATGATACTCTTTATTTGTAAGTGTTTGCGAAGGACATACTACTATTGAATCACCTGTATGAATTCCACATGGATCAATATTTTCCATATTACATACAGTAATTGCTGTATCATTATGATCACGCATTACTTCATATTCTATTTCTTTGAATCCTTTAACACTTTTTTCTACAAGTACCTGCTTTACTGGCGATAATTCAAGACCATTTTTTATAAGTGGAATTAATTCTTCCCGAGTATTTGCAAAACCGCCTCCTGTTCCACCAAGTGTAAATGCAGGACGCAACACAACAGGATATCCTATTTTTTCTGCAATGCTGATTCCTTCTTCAAGATTAGTAGCAATATCTGAAGGTAATACAGGTTCTCCAAGTTTTTGACAAAGCTCTTTAAATTTTTCACGATCTTCTGCCTGTTCTATTGATTCACTTTTTGTACCAAGCAATTCAGTTCGGGTTTCTTTTAAGATACCTTTTTTTTCAAGTTGCATTGCAAGATTTAATCCTGTTTGTCCTCCAATTCCATGAAGAATAGCATCAGGCCTTTCAAATCGTATTATTTTTGCGACATATTCAAGTGTAAGTGGTTCCATGTAAACTTTATCTGCAATTGATGTATCAGTCATAATTGTTGCCGGATTCGAATTACACAAAACAACTTCATAACCTTCCTCTTTTAAAGCAAGACATGCCTGAGTTCCTGCATAATCAAATTCACCTGCCTGTCCAATTACAATCGGTCCGGAACCTATAACTAAAATTTTTTTTATATCTGTCCGCTTCGGCATTTTTTATTCCTCCATCAATCTTATAAAAGCATCAAATAAATAACTGCTGTCCTGTGGTCCTGGAGAACTTTCCGGATGATATTGAACTGCAAACACTCTGTCTTTATCGCATTTAATTCCTTCAACTGTATTATCAAGAAGATTAACATGTGTACAACGCAGTAAAGTATTTTTAAGACTTTCAGGTTTTACTGCATAAGAATGATTTTGTGAAGTAATTTCTATCCTGCCAGTTTCTAAATTTTTTACTGGATGATTTCCACCGCGATGCCCAAATTTTAATTTAATTGTATTTGCACCATAAGCTAAGGAAATAATCTGATGACCGAGACATATCCCAAAAATCGGGCAATACCCTGAAAGATTTTTAACTGTAGTAATTGTTTCTGGAACCTCATTAGGATCTCCCGGCCCGTTAGACATGAAAACACCGTCTGGCTTTAATGATTTAATTACATCTGCAGAAGTATTCCATGGCACAACAGAAATTCTGCATCCTCTTTTATTTAGTGAATTCAGAATGTTTTTTTTCATTCCGCAATCGATTGCAACAACATGAAATTTTTCATTTTCACAATGTACATCAAAGATTTTTTTAGTACTTACTTTTGAAACAGCATCGTTTTTTATTTTTGTATCTTTTATTTTTTTTAAACCATCCTCTAAGGATGTGTTTATATCGGTGATTAAAACTTTTCTGCTTCCTATATCCCTGATAGAACGCACAAGTTTTCTTGTATCAATACCGCTTATTCCTGTAATACCAAATTTTTTCATAACTGCGTCTAATGATGCTATACTTCGAAAATTTGAATACTCTGAAGTATAATCACGAACAATTAACGCACCAACAGATGGTTTTTCAGATTCAAAATCATCTGCTGCAATTCCATAATTTCCGATTAGGGGATAACTCATTACTACAGCCTGATATGTATATGAAGGATCAGAAATTATTTCCTGGTATCCGACCATTGAAGTATTAAAAACAATTTCAAGAATCTTTTCCTGTTCAGAGCCAAATGAATAACCGGCGTATTCCTGTCCATCTTCCAGAATTATCTTTTTATTATATTCAATCATAATTCACAACCTTCAATTATTTTTTTCAGTCAGATATTGTTCAAATTTATTTTTTCTATAATCTTTTGAAACTTTAGTCGGATAATTTCCATCAAAACAGGCACAACAGTATTCATCAGTTTTAACAAGCTCGCAAAGTTTTTCTACTGGCAGATATCCTAGGGAATCCACATGTATCATTTTTGCAATTTCAGTAACATTATGCTTATCAGCAATAAGATTTTCCTTTGAATCAATGTCTGTTCCATAATAACAGGGAAACAAAAAAGGCGGGGAAGAAATTCTCATATGTATTTCTTTTGCACCTGCATCACGAAGCAACTGAACTAAACAAGCACTTGTTGTTCCACGAACAATAGAATCGTCAATTAACACAATCCTTTTTCCTTTTACCACTTCTTCAATTGCAGAAAGTTTTATTTTTACCTGTGCATTACGATTATCAGGTGCAATAAAAGTTCGTCCAATATATTTATTTTTTATTAATCCAATTTCATAAGGAATTCCAGATTCCTGACTATATCCAAGCGCCGCGTCTAAACCTGAATCAGGAACACCTATAACAATATCTGCATCCACAGGATATGTTTGTGCAAGAATTTTACCGGCATTTAATCTTGAAGCATGAACTGAAATATTATCTATAACAGAATCTGGTCTTGCAAAATAAATATATTCAAAAATACAAATATGTTTTTTTTCTTTTCTGCAGTGTTCTTTTCTGGAAATAATATCTTTCCCATTAAAAATAATTATTTCACCAGGTTCTACATTTCTGATAAAAGTTGCTCCCACAGCTTTTATTGCACAACTTTCTGAAGCTACAACATACGTTCCATCATCTGTTTTACCAAAACATAATGGACGAAAACCAAAAGGATCCCTGCAGCAAATTAATTTTTGCGGTGACATCAATACTAAAGAATAAGCACCTTCTATTAAATTCATCGCACGACTTAAAGCTTCTTCGATTGATGCACTTTGTAATCTTTCCTTTGTCACAATGTATGCAATTGTTTCTGTATCCGTTGATGTATGAAAAATTGCACCAGAAAGTTCCAGCTTAGCTCTCAACTCTGCAGCATTAGAAAGATTTCCGTTATGAGCAATAGCCATATGTCCTTTCTGATGATTTACTTCAAGTGGTTGAGAATTAATCCTGTTATTTCCACCTGTTGTTCCATAACGAGTGTGTGCAACAGCAATCTGACCAGCCGGAAAATTTTCAAGTACATCTTTTGAAATCACTTCATTAACAAGACCTACATCTTTATGTGATGAAAAGATTCCATCATCATTTACAACTATTCCACAGCTTTCCTGTCCACGATGCTGCAATGCATACAAACCATAGTAACAAAGGTTCGCTGCATTTATTTTTTTATCTGATATAACACCAAAAACGCCACACTCTTCATGAATACTCATCTTCAATCTCCATATCCACTTTGTATTGCAGCAAAAACAAAACCTTTAAATAAAGGATGAACTTTATTCGGGCGGCTTTTAAACTCAGGATGAAACTGAACTCCGATAAAAAATTTTTTATCAGAAAGTTCTATCGTCTCAATTAAATTTCCATCTGGAGAAGTTCCGCTAAGTACAAGTCCTGAATTCTCAAGCACATTACGATAATCATTGTTAAATTCATAACGATGCCTATGCCGCTCTGAAATTTCATTTAAGCCATAACATTTTTTCATCAGGGTTCCTTCTTTAATTACACATGGATAGGCTCCAAGACGTAAGGTTCCGCCTTTTTTAATTTCTGCACTTTGTCCGGGCATAAAATCTATAACTTTATTCTTACTGCTCTCATTAAACTCGCCTGAATCTGCATCTGCAATTTTTGCAACATTTCTTGCATATTCAATCACAGCTATCTGCATACCAAGACAAATTCCAAAATATGGAACATTATTTTCACGGGCATACTGACAGGCTAAAATCATACCTTCGATTCCACGACTACCAAAACCTCCAGGAATAATAATTCCATCAAGACCTGATAGCAAAGAGACAACATTTTGAGAATTAATTTTTTCGGAATCTATCCAGTGAATATTTATATGCACGTTGTGATAAAAACCTGCATGGCGCAAAGCTTCTGCTACAGAAAGATAGGCATCATGAAGTTCTACATATTTACCGACTAATCCGATTTCAATCTGATGAGAACGTGCTTTATTTATTCGACTAACCATTTCTTCCCATTCTTTTAAATCTGGTGGAGGAGCATCTATTCCCAATTCCCGGCAGGCAATCTCTGAAAAATTGGATTTTTCGAGCATAAGTGGAGCTTCGTATAAATTCGGCAATGTTATATTTTCTATTACACAATCTGGTTTGACATTACAAAACAGTGCAACTTTCTGAAAAATACTTTTTTCAATATGTTCATCACAACGAAAAACAATTATATCCGGATTAATTCCCATTCCCTGTAATTCTTTTACAGAATGTTGTGTCGGCTTTGATTTATGTTCTTCAGATCCTTTTAAAAAAGGAACTAATGTTACATGGATAAATAAACTGTTCTGACGTCCTGCTTCTAAAGAAATTTGTCTGACAGCTTCAATAAAAGGTTGTGATTCAATATCACCAATTGTTCCGCCAATCTCGGTAATTACAACATCTGCATTTGTTTTTTTACCGACAGAATATACAAACTCTTTTATTTCATCTGTTATATGAGGAATAACCTGAACAGTTGAACCTAAATATTCTCCGCGTCTTTCTTTATTTAATACATTCCAGTAAACTTTTCCAGTTGTTAAGTTAGAATACTTATTCAGATCTTCATCAATAAAACGTTCATAATGTCCCAGATCTAAATCAGTTTCTGCACCATCTTCTGTAACATATACTTCACCATGCTGATAAGGGCTCATGGTTCCAGGATCTACATTGATGTATGGATCCAGTTTCTGTGCAGCAACTTTTAAACCGCGTGCTTTTAACAGCCGTCCAAGAGAAGCAGCAGTTATTCCCTTTCCCAGTCCTGAGACAACACCACCTGTAACAAAAATATACTTTGTCATTTTCTATTCCCACTCCACTGTTGCCGGTGGTTTAGAAGAAATATCATAAACCACTCGTGAAATACCTTTTACTTCATTTGTTATTCTACGACTGGCAGATTCAAGAACCTCATAAGGAAGTCTTGTCCACTCTGCTGTCATAAAATCATCCGTATTCACAGCCCTAAGCGCTAATGTATATCCGTAAGTACGCTCATCTCCCATAACCCCGACTGTAAAAGTATTAGTTAAAACTGCAAAATACTGATTCGGATTATGTTTAAGTTTTGCTTTATGGATTTCATCCCTAAAAATTTCATCAGCCTCCTGAAGAATTTTAACTTTATCTTTTGTAACCTCTCCGATAATTCTTACAGCAAGTCCTGGACCAGGAAATGGTTGCCTCCATACAAGTTCTTCCGGAAGACCTAGTATTATTCCAGTTTTTCTCACTTCATCCTTAAACAATTCTTTTAAAGGCTCAACAATTTCTTTAAAAGAAATCACATCAGGTAAGCCACCTACATTATGATGACTCTTTATTACAGCAGAATCTCCTTTTCCACTTTCTATAACATCCGGATATATCGTACCCTGAGCAAGAACATCAATAGTTCCAAGTTTTTTGGCTTCACTTTCAAAAACTCTGATAAATTCTTCACCTATAATTTTTCTTTTTTGTTCAGGTTCTGTGATTCCTTTTAATTTTGAAAAAAATATATCCTGCGCATTCAGTCTGATAAAATTTATTTTAAACTGGTTTTTAAAAGTTTCTTCTACAATATCGGCCTCATCTTTTCTAAGCAGTCCATGATCTACAAACACACAGACTAAAGAGGAGCCTATTGCTTTTTGAAGCATCAGTGCCGCAACTGAAGAGTCAACGCCCCCTGATAATGCAAGTAATACTTTTTTCCCTGATAATTTATTTCTGTATTTTTCTATTTCTTTAGTAATATAATCTTCTACTTTCCAGTCACCAGAACAATTACAAATCTTAAATAAAAAGTTTTTTAAAATCTGATTTCCATATTCTGTATGGGTTACCTCAGGATGAAACTGCACGCCAAATAATTTTTTTTCTTCATTACACATTGCAGCACATTTACACTTTTCAGTTGATGCAATTGATTTAAATCCTTCAGGTAAATCCTGAATACAATCTGTGTGACTCATCCAGCATGTACTTTCTGCAGGCAGATTATTAAATAAAATGTTTTCACTTACATAAAGAGTTGCCTTTCCATATTCAGAATTTTCTTCTGCATGAACAACGCTTCCTCCAGCCATATAAGCTAAAAGTTGATCACCATAACAAATTCCCAAAACAGGAATTCCTGAATCTAAAATTTTTTTATCATAATGTGGTGATGTTTTATCATAAACACTATTCGGACCACCCGTAAAAATTATTCCTTTGTATCCTGCGTCAATTATTTCTTCAACACTAATTTTATTATAAAGCTTGATTTCTGCATAAATATTCTGCTCACGCACACGTCTTGCTATCAGCTGATTATATTGACCACCAAAATCTAAAACCAGAATTTTTTCCATTAAGCTTCTCCTAGTCAACTGCTATTTCAATTTTTGGATCATATGAGGGCATTAACTCTAACTTAAATTTATTTTTTTTATGCCTGATATCTATCTGCTTTTTTAATTCTTTATCTGCAATTTCACCAGTGCGGATATATTTATCAAGAACTTCATATGAAAAACCAAGATTCTCTTCATCACTTTTACCTGAAAGACCATCACTTGGAATTTTATTTATAAGAACATCAGGTAAAGACAATACTCTGCCGATTTCTTTAACTTCTTCTACAGTAAATTTTGAACACGGACTAAAATCTCCCGCTGCATCTCCATATAAAGTTGAATAACCCACATAATCTTCCGAAAGATTACAAGTATTTGCAACACGACCATTACAACTTTGAGAAACAGCATAAAGAGTTGTCATTCTAATTCTAGCAGGCAGATTTACTTTACTTTGTTCAGACAAATCAATAGAAATATTTTTTTTTAATCCTTCGACGGCATCTTTAATATTCACGATAAAATACTTTATTCCTAAATGACTCACCAGGAGTTTTGCAGCATCAATATCATTCTGAATTCCATTTGGCATCAATACACCAATTACTTTTTCTTTTCCTAGAGCTTCTGCACAAAGGGCTGCAACAACAGAACTGTCTTTACCGCCAGAAATACCCACAATTGCATTACAGTTATTTCCATTGCTGACAAAATATTCTCTGATCCATTCTACACATTTATTTTTTTCTTTAACCGCATCAAACATATTGCCTTCACCTCACTCAACTGTAACTGACTTTGCAAGATTTTTTGGTTTATCTATATCGCATTCATTTTCTTTTGCAACATAATATGCAAGTAATTGAAGCGGAACAATTTCAATTGCAGCTGAAAACAAAGGTTCTACTTTTGGTATAAATAAAACATCATCAGCAACAGAAAGAATCTTCTGATTATCTTTAAAAGTTAAAGCCAGAACTTTTGCACCACGTGCTTTTACTTCAACTATATTGCTTAAAGTTTTTTCCATAATATTCTGATTGCAGCATAAAGCTATCACAGGCTGTTTATTATCAATTAACGCAATAGTTCCGTGTTTTAATTCTCCAGCAGCATAAGCTTCCGCATGCAAATATGAAATTTCTTTCATCTTTAATGAGCCCTCAAGAGCAATTGCATAATCTGTATTTCTTCCAATAAAAAAAATAGATTTGCTCTTATGATATTTTTTTGCATATTCAGGAATTCTAGTATTCATATCTATTGCCTGCTGAATATTCTTAGGTAAAGATTCAATTATTGAAATTATTTGATCATATTCATCATTTATTAATCGTAATTTGTCTGCAAAATAAATCGAAAGCAAATATAAAACAACAACCTGAGTTGTATAGCCTTTTGTAGTTGCAACAGCAATTTCAGGACCAGCCCAGGTGTAAACTGTATTATCTGCAAGTTTTGAAATTGTACTGCCAACTACATTTACTACTGCTATAGTTTTCGCTCCAAGTTTTTTACATTCTTTCAAAGCTGCAATTGTATCTGCAGTTTCCCCAGACTGCGAAACTGTAATCACCAGAGTTTTTTCATTAATCAGTGGATTACTGTAACGCAATTCACTTGCAAGTTCTACTTGAACAGGAATACCCGTTAGTTTTTCAAGTGCATACTTACTGGCACAACCTGCATAATATGCAGAACCGCATGCAGTAATAACTATTTTATTAATATTTTTTAAATCTTCATCTGTAAAAGTTAATTCATCAAAAAATACTTTATTATTTTTTATTCTTGGAGTTATTGTAGCTTTAATGGCTCCCGGCTGCTCCATAATTTCTTTTAACATAAAATGTTCATATCCGCCTTTTTCTGCATCCTGAACATTCCATGCTACCCGCACAATTTCTTTTTTTACTTCATTTCCAAGACAGTCGAATATTTTTATTGAATCTGCTGATAGTTCTGCAAATTCGCCGTCTTCAAGATAAATAACATTTTTTGTGTATGCAACAAGGGCTGTAACATCAGAAGCAAAATAGTTTTCTTCAACACCTACTCCTATAATTAAGGGACTGGATTCACGAACTGCAAATATTTTTCCAGGAGTTTCTTTACAAATAATTCCAAGTGCATAAGAGCCTCGCAACCGGTTTGTTGTTTTTATTAACGCCTCTTTAATGTCACCCTTATAGTACATTTCAATTAAATGCACTATAACTTCTGTATCTGTTTCACTTTCAAAATGATATCCGCACGAAACAAGTTCATCCCGAAGACTGCTGTAATTTTCGATTATACCATTATGAACAATTGCAAATCTTTCATCATTACTTAAATGTGGATGCGCATTTTCCTCTGTAGGAGCACCATGAGTTGCCCATCTGGTATGCGCAATTCCCGAAGTTCCTGTAATGCTTTTTTCAGCAGAAACTTTTTCACAAAGATTCGCAATTCTTCCCCGAACTTTTGTCACAAGAATTCTACCACTGCACATTACAGCAATTCCGGCTGAATCATATCCACGATACTCTAATTTTTTTAAGCCATCAAGTAATACAGGAACTGCCGACTGAACTCCTGTATAACCAACTATTCCACACATTTTATTCCCCTATTAATTTTTTATTTACCGCTTTCTCCATAATTAGAAAGAACTCGTGCAGAAGGATCATTTACATTACAGCCCTTCCATGTTTTATTTGGCATCCAGAAATCTACAATCATCTGTGACTGTCCTGGATAATACTTCTCAAAAATTTCTCTGTACAATAAAGATTCTTTTGTAAAAGGTGCAGCAAATGAGTACTTTTTACAGCCTTCTTCAAATTCCTTATCTGTATATTTTTTTTCTGCATATTCTTTTAGGTAATCAACCATTGAATGTCCGACTGCATCAGAAAAAGCAGCTTTTTCACGCCATAAAATAGAATCTGGAAGCAGCTCATCTTTTTCAAATGCATGGCGCAATAAATATTTTCCTTTTCCATATTTATTAATCTTTAGTTCAGGATTTAGACTCATTACATAATTTACAAATTCAAGATCTCCAAATGGAACACGTGCTTCTAATGAATTTCCAGAAATACAACGATCGGCTCTCAACACATCATACATATGTAATTCATGAACCCGTTTTTGAGCTTCTTTCTGAAATGCCTGTGCATCAGGAGCAAAATCTGTATACTTGTAACCAAAAAGTTCATCAGAAATTTCTCCAGTCAAAAGAACACGTATATCTGTTGTTTCGTGAATTGCTTTACAAACCAGATACATTCCCATACTTGCGCGAATTGTTGTTATGTCATAGGTTCCAAGAAGATATATTACTTTTTCCAAAGATGCGATAACTTCTTCAGGTGTCATGTATACTTCGGTATGATGACTGCCGATATAATCAGCAACTTGTCTTGCATATTTTAAATCGATTGCATCTTCACTCATTCCAATTGCGAAAGTATCAATTGGTTTATTACTTTCTTTTGCTGCAATTGCACAAACCAGAGAAGAGTCAAGTCCACCCGAAAGCAAAAATCCAACTTTGGCATCAGCAACAAGTCTTTTTTTTACACCTGCAATCAGTTTATCGTGAATGTTTTTGCAGGCTTCGTCTAAATCAGTATTTATTTGTTTTTGTACTTTTGAAATATCACAATAACAGATAAATTGTTTATCTTTATAATAATGTCCTGGAGGAAACGGAAGAATTTTTTTTGCCAGACCTACCAGATTTTTTGGTTCACTTGCAAAAATAATTTCATCATTTTCAGTATATCCATAATAAAGAGGACGAATTCCTATAGGATCGCGGGCAGCTATAAACTGGTTCTCATTTTTATCATAAATGATACATGCGTATTCTGCATCAAGCATTGCAAACATTTGTGTTCCATATTCACGATACATCGGCAAAATTATTTCACAGTCACTGTCACTTGAAAACACATATCCCTTTTGCTTTAACTGTTCACGTTGTTTTTTAAAGCCATATAATTCTCCATTGCAAACAGCATAACTTCCATCTAATTCAAACGGCTGCATTCCCTCTGGATGTAATCCCATAATAGCAAGCCGATGAAAAGCCAGAAGGCCATTTCCTGTATCAATTACTCGTGAATCATCAGGTCCGCGCGATTTAGTTTTTTCAAATCCCTGTTCAAAATCTTTTTCTGTTGTTCGTTTCCCACAGTATCCCATTATGGAGCACATATTTATTTCCTTTAAACATAATGAAGATGCAGTCAGTAAAATAAATTTCCGACTGCACCTTTCAAGCATTGTTTTACAAATGATAGAAAAAATATTTCTTCATTTCTTCCTCTATTTCACACTGAATAAAATATCTGCATACGACGGATACGGCCAGTATTCTTTTGCTGTAACCGTTTCAGCCTGATCTACAAGAACCCGCAGTTCACACATTCCAGTTAAAAGTTTATCGCGGATTGCATAACCAAGCCTGATTGTATCCGTTTCTTCCAGAATTTCTATAAGGATTTTTTCAAGAGCTTCAGTTTTTAACATTATGCCATCATTAAGTGCTGAAAGTTTTTTTACTACAGCTGTTTCATATTCACAAGGAATGTCATCTGCAACTGTTTTTTTAAGCTTAAGAGTTTTAGCAAGAGAAGCTGCATAGGCAGAAATTGCTGGAGTAATTTCTGTTTTTGTCATTGCAATCATTGTGTTTGCTTCAATTAAGACTGCTTTATTATAATTATCAAGCATTATTTCACAACGAGATTCTAGTTCTGCCTTCGAGAACACTCCCTGACCAATAAGCATGTCTGCATTTTTTTTATCAAGCAGATGCGGCATACAATCTGGTGTTGTTCTGTAATTTAAAAGACCTCTCTTTTCTGTTGCTTCTTTTATCCAGCTGTCATCATATCCGTTTCCGTTAAAAATAATTCTCTTATGTTCTTTAATGGTTGATCGAATCAGGTCATGTAAATCTGTTTCAAAACTTTTAGATTTCTCAAGAGTATCTGCAAACACTTTTAATGTTTCTGCAACTGCACTGTTTAACATAATGTTTGCACAGGCAATACTATTTGAAGAACCAAGCATACGGAATTCAAATTTATTTCCCGTAAAAGCAAAAGGTGATGTTCTGTTTCTATCGGTTGTATCACGATTAAACTTTGGCAATACATCCACTCCAAGCTTCATCTGAGTTTTTTTCATTCCTCTGTATGGTTTATCAGTTTCAATTGCTTCAAGCACTTCATTCAATTCATCCCCAAGGAAAACCGAGATTACTGCCGGTGGAGCTTCGTTTGCACCAAGACGATGATCATTTCCTGCTGTAGCAACCGAAATACGAAGCAAATCCTGATAATCATCAACAGCTTTAATGACAGCACACAAAAACAGAAGGAACTGTGCATTTTCATACGGGGTTTCTCCAGGTGAAAGAAGATTCTGTCCGGAATCTGTTGCTATAGACCAGTTATTATGCTTACCACTTCCGTTAACTCCTGCAAATGGTTTTTCATGAAGCAGACACACAAGTCCGTGTTTAGAAGCAACCTTCTGCATTATTTCCATTGTAAGCTGGTTATGATCTGTTGCCACATTTGTAGTTGTATAAATTGGTGCAAGTTCATGTTGTGCCGGTGCAACTTCATTATGTTCAGTCTTTGCAAGAATACCTAACTTCCACAATTCGTCATTCAGTTCTTCCATGAAAGCTGCAACACGTGGCTTAATTACACCGAAGTAATGATCATCAAGTTCCTGTCCTTTTGGAGGCTTGCAGCCAAAAAGTGTGCGACCTGTAAAACGAAGGTCTGGACGTTTATCATACATTTCTTTTGTAATAAGAAAATATTCCTGTTCAGGTCCTACGGACGAGCGGACATATTTTGCAGAATCATTTCCAAATAAATGTAAAATTCTAAGTCCCTGTTTATTGATAGCTTCCATAGAGCGAAGCAATGGTGTCTTTTTATCAAGTGCTTCTCCACCATAAGAACAAAACGCTGTAGGGATACAAAGTGTTTTTCCTTTTATAAAGGCATAGGATGTAGGATCCCAGGCTGTATATCCGCGGGCTTCAAATGTAGCACGTAAGCCACCACTTGGGAATGAAGAAGCATCCGGTTCCCCTTTTATAAGTTCTTTTCCAGAAAACTCCATTATTACACTTCCATCTGGTGATGGAGTAATAAAGCTGTCATGTTTTTCTGCTGTAATTCCTGTTAAAGGCTGAAACCAGTGCGTATAATGAGTTGCACCTTTTGATACTGCCCAGTCTTTCATTGCCTGTGCAACTGCATTTGCAACACTGATATCGAGTTCTTTTCCTTCATCAATTGTTTTTCGAAGTGAATTATAAACTTTAGCAGAAAGATTAGCTTTCATCACCCGATCATCAAAAACCATGTTTCCAAAATAATCTGATACAGTATTCATAAATTTCCTCCGTTTAATTTGTAGTTTGCTTCACAAACTTTAAAATAAAAAAAGGCAAAGACTTCTTCTGTGTTTACACAAAAGACGCCATTGCCTTTCATCTGATTTTATTTGAGAACCATGTGAGTACTCTTCTCAAAAATTGAAAAGGGCGTCCTCGAGTTTAAAACCCAAAGACGCCCTTGCCTTTATGCTGTTACTTTACACAGTTATTATTTTTTTGTCAATCAGTTTTCATAAAATTTTTTTTTAATTTTATATTTTTTACTTTTTGTTTTACTACTTGACAAGAAATTTTTCTATGCATAGAATAACCTTGAAATGAGCAAAGGCGTTCATTATCACATAGTTTTTAACTGTGCGGTAGTGAGCGCCTTTTTTTTATTTTTTTTCCCGCAAAGGAGATTGTTAAATGAAAAAAGAAGGTCAGGTGCGTATTCCATCTGGTTGTGCAATTGCAGCTGTAATTTCAAAAAACGGCAAACGAATGTCTGGCAAACTTATTACAGATGCAATGGTTCCAATGCATGATCGCTCAAATGGACTTGGTGGTGGTTTCGCAGGTTATGGTATTTATCCAGAGTATAAAGATTACTATGCTTTTCATCTATTTTTTGACAGCCGTTCAACTCGAAAAGAATGTGAAAGTTTTTTAAAAGAATATTTTGAAATTGTAAAATCTGAGATAATTCCTACGCAAAAAATTCCAGCAATTACAGACGAACCGATTATCTGGAGATATTTTGTTGCTCCACTTCATTCCATGCTGGCAAACATGCAGCTTGATGAAAAAGAATTTGTTGCACGTGCCGTTATGAAAATCAATACAGAAATGAAAGGCGCTTATATTTTTTCCAGTGGTAAAAACATGGGTACATTTAAAGCAGTCGGTTTTCCGGAAGATGTCGGTATCTTTTATAAACTGGATGAATACGAAGGATATTCCTGGACTGCTCACGGAAGATATCCTACTAATACTCCAGGCTGGTGGGGTGGTGCACATCCTTTTTCTCTTCTGGATTATTCAATTGTTCACAATGGTGAAATTTCTTCCTATGATGCAAACCGCCGTTTTATCGAGATGTTCGGTTATAAATGTAATCTTCAGACTGATACAGAAGTAATCACTTACATACTCGATTATCTTGTTCGCCGGCAGGGATTAACATTTGAAGAAGCCGCCGATGTTATTGCTGCACCTTTCTGGAGCTCAATTGAATCTGAATCAGATGAAAAAATCAAAAGCAGACTTAAATTTTTAAGAACTGTTTTTCCGAGTCTGCTTGTTACGGGACCTTTTTCAATAGTTCTCGGATTTACTGGCGGAATAATGGCACTTAACGACAGGTTAAAGTTGCGTTCAATGGTGGTTGGAGAAAAAGAGGACAAGGTTTTCATTGCAAGTGAAGAAGCCGCGATAAGGACAATGGAAATCAATGCTGAAAGCATCTGGTCGCCTCAAGGTGGGGAACCTGTTATTGTTCGTGTAAAAGAAGGAGCTTTCTAATGGGTGTAGATTTTATTTATCCAGAATTTGAAGTAATACGAAATGAATCCCGATGCATTGCCTGCAGAGTCTGTGAAAGACAATGTGCAAATGAAGTACATTCATTTAATAAAGAACATAACATCATGATAAGTGATGAAGCAAAATGTGTAAATTGTCAGCGTTGTGTTTCACTGTGCCCGACTCATGCATTAAAAATTGTAAAATCTGACTGCCAGTTACGTGAAAATGCAAACTGGCAGAACGATACGATAAAGGAAGTATATAAACAGGCATCCAGTGGCGGAGTCCTTTTGTCATCGATGGGAAATCCAAAACCACTTCCAGTTTACTGGGACAAAATCCTTATAAATGCTTCACAGGTAACTAATCCTCCAATCGATCCTTTGCGGGAACCAATGGAAACTCATGTTTCACTCGGTAAGAAACCTGAAAAAATAGTTCGTGATGAAAACGGAAATCTCGATACAAATCTGCCTCCTCAAATTAATCTTTCCGTTCCTCTGATGTTCTCCGCAATGAGTTATGGTTCCATCAGTTACAATGCTCATTCATCTCTGGCTCAGGCTGCAACTCAACTTGGTATTTTATATAACACAGGAGAAGGCGGACTACACGAAGATTTTTATAAATACGGAGCAAACACTATCGTTCAGGTTGCCAGCGGACGTTTTGGTGTACATGAAGATTACCTTAAAGCAGGCGCCGCCATAGAAATTAAAATGGGACAAGGAGCAAAACCTGGAATTGGCGGACACTTACCAGGTACAAAGATTGTTGGTGATGTATCAAGAACACGAATGATTCCAGAAGGTTCCGATGCAATTTCGCCGGCACCTCATCATGATATTTATTCAATTGAAGATTTAAGGCAACTTGTTTTTTCATTAAAAGAAGCAACCGAATACAAAAAACCTGTAATCGTTAAAGTCGCAGCCGTTCACAATATTGCAGCAATTGCTAGTGGTATTGCAAGAAGTGGTGCAGACATAATTGCAATAGATGGTTTCCGTGGCGGAACAGGTGCTGCACCAACCAGAATACGTGACAATGTTGGCATTCCGATTGAGCTTGCTCTGGCAGCGGTAGATCAAAGGTTGCGTGATGAAGGAATCCGAAATAATGTTTCTCTTGTTGTCGGTGGTTCTATCCGTAGTGCTTCAGATGTGGTAAAAGCAATCGCATTAGGTGCAGATGCATGTTACATTGCTACAGCAGCACTGCTTGCTTTGGGATGCCATCTGTGCCGAACATGTCAATCAGGAAAATGTAACTGGGGAATTGCAACGCAGCGACCGGATTTAATTAAACGCCTTAATCCAGAAACGGGAAGTCAGCGGCTTGTAAATTTAATTACTGCATGGCGGCATGAAATTATGGAATTAATGGGTGGAATGGGCATCAACTCTATTGAGGCTCTCCGTGGAAACAGACTCATGCTTCGCGGGGTCGGTTTAAATGAAAAAGAACTAGAGATACTTGGTATTTCACATGCAGGAGAATAAAAGATGAAACGAATCTATGTCAATGAACAATGGTGCCTTGCCTGTCATCTTTGTGAATATAATTGTGCCTTTGCAAATTCCGGTTTAGATAACATGGCACTGGCATTAAAAGGAAAACCAATTTACCCGCGGATTCATGTCGAAGGTGATGAAAAAATTTCATATGCTGTTTCCTGCCGGCACTGCAGTGATCCAATGTGTGTAAAAAGCTGTATTGCCGGTGCAATTTCGAAACATGATGGAGTAATACACATCGATAAAAATAAGTGTGTAGGTTGTTTCACGTGTATACTTGTTTGTCCTTACGGAGCATTATCCCCTGATGAAAATGGAATCATGCAAAAATGTGAATTATGTCTGAAAAATTCCTGCGGGGAACCTGCATGTGTAAAAGGCTGTCCAAACAAAGCAATTGTCTATGAAGAGCGAGGTGAACAAAAATGAAATCCTATATAATTATTGGAAACGGAATTGCGGCAGCTGGATGCATTGAAGGTATCCGTTCTGTTGATAATTCAGGAAAAATAACAGTTATATCCGAAGAAAATCATCCTGTATATTGTCGTCCCCTTATTTCGTATTACCTTGAAAACAAAACAGATTTGAAAAAAATAAATTATCGCGATGATGATTTTTACGATAAGATGAACTGTAAAGTATTATACAAAAAAAGAGCCGTAAAAATAGATACAAAAACCAAAAACGTTATTCTTGATGATGAAAAAAAATTAGCATATTCATCTGTTTGTATCGCAACCGGTTCAAGCCCCTTTGTTCCACCATTTGAAGGACTCGAAACTGTAACACATAAACATTCTTTTATGACACTTGATGATACACTGGCTCTCGAAAAAGATCTTACAAAAAATTCAAAGGTTCTCATCGTAGGTGCAGGGCTCATCGGCTTAAAATGTGCAGAAGGAATTTTAAACAGAGTAAAAAGTGTAACAGTATGCGATCTAGCCGACAGAGTTCTTTCAAGTATTCTTGATACACAATGTGCACAACTGATGCAGACTCATCTTGAAAATCATGGAATCAGATTCTTACTGAAAGACAGTGCAGTAAGATTCGAAAAAAATAAAGCAATTATGAAAAGCGGAACAACTGTAGATTTTGATGTACTTGTTTTAGCAGTTGGAGTACGAGCAAACACTCTTCTTGCAAAAGATGCAGGTGCACAAGTTAACCGGGGGATTATAGTAAATACAAAACTTGAAACTACAGTACCAGATATTTATGCATGCGGAGACTGTACGGAAGGTTATGATGTATCACTTGGGCAAAACAGAGTACTGGCTATTTTACCTAATGCTTACATGCAGGGGCGAACAGCAGGGATCAACATGGCAAAAGGAAATGCTGTTTTTGATAATGCCATTCCAATGAACTCCATAGGATTTTTTGATTTACATGCTATGACTGCAGGAACATACGATGGAGAAATGTATGAAGAAAAAACAGAAAAATCCATCAAGAGACTTTTTACAAAAAATGATTATTTAACCGGATTTATTCTAATTGGGTGTAATGAAAAAGCAGGTATTTACACATCTCTTATTCGTGAAAAGATTCCTTTATCTTCACTTAATTTTGAGTTGATGAAACATGGTGCCACAACCGCAGCTTTTCCGTCAACAATAAGAAATAAAAAATTCGGAGGACAGATATAACCTATGACCATTGATGCAAACGGATTAGATTTTAAAACTCTTAACGAAAAAGTACGAAACTCTGCAGAAAAATGTATAATTAAAAATTGCAGAGGCCAGCGGTTTATTGGTGCGGGAATGACCAATAAAAAAATTGAGATACAGGGAATACCTGGAAATGCATTGGGTGCTTACCTGAACGGTGCAAATATCACAGTCAGAGGAAATGCTCAGGATGCAACTGGTGATACCATGAATGAAGGAAAAATTATAATACATGGTGATATTGGTGATGCAGCAGGATACGCAATGCGTGGCGGAAAAATTTTTGTAAAAGGAAATGCCGGCTACAGAGCAGGTATTCACATGAAAGCTTATAAAGAAAAAATTCCTGTAATCGTAATCGGCGGAAAAGCAGGGAGTTTCTTAGGTGAATACCAGGCAGGGGGCGTAATCGTTGTTTTAAATCTGCATACTCCAAAAGAAAAAATCGTAAATCATTTTCCGTGTACAGGTATGCATGGTGGAAAAATGTTTTTACGTTCTGATTGTAAAAATATAAATTTTCCAAAACAAGTCTCAGCAAAAAAGGCAAGTCAAAAAGACATTGACGAACTTAAGCCTTATGTGCAAGACTTTTGTAAAGAGTTTGATTACGACTTAAATGAAGTTCTTTCGGGCACCTTCACTGTTGTAACACCTGACAGCAAGAATCCATACAAACAAATGTATGTTGCAAATTAACTTTGGAGAAAACTATGAATTATTCAAAAGAAGAAGTGCTACAGTATGTTCAGGAAGAAGATGTAAAATTTATCCGTCTTGCTTTTTGTGATGTATTTGGAAAACAAAAAAATATCTCTATCATGCCGCATGAATTACCACGTGCTTTTGAATATGGTATTCCTATTGATGCATCCGCCATTGCAGGTTTTGGTGATGAAACTCACAGTGATTTAATTTTGCATCCTGAAATTGCAACATTAATGCCATTGCCCTGGCGACCAGAACATGGACGTGTTGTACAGATGTTTTCAATCATCACACATCCAGACGGAACCCCCTTTGAATGTGATACCCGAAGTCTTCTAAAAAAAGCGGCAGAAGATGCTAAAAAAGCAGGATACAATTTTACATTTGGAGCTGAACAGGAATTTTATTTATTTTTACTCAATGAAAAAGGACTTCCGACAAAAACGCCTTATGACACCGCCGGATATATGGACATAGCTCCAGAAGATCACGGAGAAAACATAAGACGTGAAATTTGTTTAACGCTTGAAAAAATGGGTATTAAACCAGAAAGTTCTCATCACGAAGAAGGCCCAGGACAAAACGAAATTGATTTCAGATACTCAGATGCCCTGGATGCCGCAGACAATACAATGACTTTTCAACGTGTTGTTAAAACCGTTGCACAGTTAAATGGCGTTTATGCAGATTTTTCTCCAAAGCCCCTGTCCGATGAAGCAGGCAACGGTTTCCACATTAATATGTCCTTGCGAACACCTTACACCGAAGAAACTTTTTCACACATGATTGCAGGTATACTTACAAATATTACAGCAATGACAGCTTTTTTAAATCCATCAGAAGATTCATATAAACGGCTCGGATTAAACAAAGCACCAAAATATGTTTCATGGTCAAAAGAAAATCGTTCCCAATTAGTCAGGATTCCTGCATCTGCTGATGAATATCATCGCTCCGAATTACGTTCCGCAGATCCAACTGCTAATCCGTATCTTGCTTTTACACTGCTGATTTATGCTGCACTGGATGGAATCAAGAACAAAACTCCATTGCCAGAACCTGCAAATATTAATCTTTTTAAGGCAGATTCGAGCACTCTCGCCAAATTTCAGAAACTCCCGGAAACTTTTGCACAGGCAAAACAACTTGCACTGGAAAGCAAATTTATAAAAGAACATATTCCACAGGAAATTTTATCAATTTATTGTAAAATTTAATTTTCAATAACAGGATTTAGTAGATCAAGGATTTATTCGATGACCTTAGAAGAGAAAATATACAGCGTTCTTATTGTATCAGCCTCTGAAAAATTTAATGAATCGCTTTCATCGTTTTTACCTGAACTGCATTACAATCCTGTAAAAATTGTAGACAATATAAGTGCTGCAAAAAGAGCCTGTAATGATTACAACTTCGATTATGTGATTATAAATTCACCTTTACCCGATGATACAGGAATACGCTTTGCAATAGATGTTGCAGGTTCTAAAGGAACTATCTCTTTACTTTCGGTGAGGTCAGATTTATATGATGACATTTTTAATCGTGTTGTAGATCATGGTGTGTTTACAATAACCCGCCCGTTTTCACAGCCACTTATCAGCATGGCTCTTGACTGGATGGCAAGTGCAAGAGAGTGTTTGCGTAAACTTGAAAAAAAGACTTTAACCATCGAAGAAAAAATGGAAGAGATCCGCATTGTTAATCGTGCAAAATGGATTTTAATCTCTGAATTAAAAATGGATGAAAGTGAAGCCCACAAATTTCTGGAAAAGCAGTCAATGAACCGATGTATTTCCCGTCGTGAACTCGCAGAAGAAATAATTAAAACCTATAAATAAAAAATCCCGAACTAAAATTTGTTAACCAAATATCAGTTCAGGATTTACTTTAGTCATTTTATTTACTGATTGTTTTTATTCCCATTCAATTGTTCCGGTTGGCTTTGGAGTCAAGTCATAAAGCACACGGTTAATTCCTGGAACTTCAGTAATAATGCGATTTACAATTTTTCCTAAAAGAGCATAAGGAATTTCTTCGATTGTAGCAGACATTGCATCTTTTGTATTTACAGCACGAATTACAACAAAGTTTTCTTCTACACGAAGATTGTTTTTTACACCTACAGATTTATAATCAGGAACGATTGTAAAATACTGCCAGACTTTTCCTTCAAGTCCAGCTTTCTTAAATTCTTCACGAAGAATTGCATCAGATTCACGAACCAGGTTTAATCTTTCACGGGTAATTGCTCCTGTGCATCTTACACCAAGCCCAGGTCCCGGAAATGGCTGACGATAAACCATGTTATCAGGAAGTCCAAGTTCTTTTCCGACAACACGAACTTCATCCTTGAAAAGCAGTTTGATAGGTTCAACAAGTCCTTCAAAATGAATATCTTCTGGAAGCCCACCAACATTATGGTGTGCCTTTACAGGACCTGACTCAAGAATATCCGGATAAATTGTTCCCTGCGCAAGAAAATCTACATCAGAAAGTTTGCGTGCTTCTTCTTCAAAAACACGAATAAATTCTTCACCAATAATTTTTCTTTTTTTCTCTGGTTCAGCAACACCGGCAAGTTTATCCAGGAAGCGGTCAGTTGCATCTATATAAATCAAATTTGCATTCATCTGATTTTTAAAAACTTCAATAACCTGTTCTGGTTCTCCTTTACGAAGAAGTCCATGATTAACATGTACACATACAAGGTTCTGTCCAATCGCCTTGATAAGCATAGCGGCTACAACTGATGAATCTACCCCGCCTGAAAGAGCAAGCAGAACTTTTTTGCTTCCAACCTGAGCTTTAATTGCTTTAATCTGCTCATCAATGAAAGCCTTTGCCAATGCTGGAGTTGTTATACGCTCCATTGAATCTGGTCTTTTATTAGAATCCATAAAATTTATCCTCCAGGGTCTACACCCTAACTTACTATTTAGAAAATTTTTCGATAGAAATATCCCGAATATACTGAAGTTTAATTTCCTGAAGAGCAGCATAATGTGCTGTTTTTTTATGCGCTTCAAACGCCGCATCATCAACCCACTCTTCAACTAAAAGAATATCATGATTATCTTCTGCAGGATAAAAAAACTCATAACGAATATTTCCTGATTCTTGACGTGATTGTTCTATAATATCCTTATCGCGTAGAAGTCTGACAAAATCTTCTTTACCGATACCTTTTAGAGTATACATCACATTTAATAAAATCATGAATGAATTATAACAATTTTATTTACACTTCTTCAAGACAATAGACCAAATTGCAGATAACATTGAGCCAACGCCTTGACCCACACCAGAATTTATGATAATTTAAAAAAAATGGGGGTGTAGCTCACCTGGCTAGAGCGTTTGAATGGCATTCAAAAGGTAAGGGGTTCAAGTCCCCTCATCTCCAGTATGAGGTTTCTGTGAAAACAGAAACCTTTTTTTTTATATTGAACCCCTTAACGGAGTTTGCGCCGAGCAGGTGCGAGGAAAAGGCAACAGGAAGTTGCCGACAGCAAACGCCCC
>JAEEGL017269270.1_pt1 | contig 63488 bp, 32 predicted proteins | sample 9134231 | NCBI WGS metagenome assembly JAEEGL01 (sample SAMN16246548, study PRJNA631951) | gut metagenome | biome: gut microbiome; feature: rumen; material: fiber-attached | host: Bos | place: Iran: Karaj | collected 2018-10
AAATATATTTGGTGGTATAACAATAAAAGAATAAAACTGAGGTTAAAAGGAATGAGCCCGGCATTATACCGAGCTCACTACTATAGAGAGATTAATAATTAACGTTTAATTTAACGTCCAACTTTTCGGGGTCACATCACAATGGTTTCGAGGCTGCCTTCATTATTGTCTCACTTTTTCAATGTCAGCGTGTTACCACCCGTGGTGGTGGTGGTGATAGTGCCTTGGTGGCGGTGGTGGCGGTGGGCCATAAGGGTCGCACAAATCCCACCAGCAGCAGCAAGATTGCATCAGGAGTGAACCGAGAATCACAGCCAGGAGAAGAATAATCTTTTTCATAAGGCAATATATTTAAAAGGTGAATAATGTTTATTGTCTCTGCGGTGTAGGGGTCATTGAGGTGGCCGCTGCGCCGCTTTTTTTGTTTCTGATGCAAAGTTATGCCCTTTTGAGTGCCCCGTCAAGGTCTTTTCTCCTAAACTGACACGTAAAATCCCTATCTTTGAGGGGCATTTCCCCTTCACTCGAATAGGGTAAAAGTCGAGCGTCGCTGCCACTTAATTAAAAACGTCGTTACCAATTTATTGAAAGCGCCGTTGCCTATTAATTGAGTACGACGTTGCCATATTTACCTCTACGCCGTTGCCGTAATTATGCTTACGCCGTTAGCGTAAATACGTCTATTACACTACTTTGAGTGTTACTTCGCCTCTTTCAAGCCCTTTGGGGACCTGTTTTCTCGCACGCGAATACGAAAAATGTCAAATATAGTTTCCTATTTCTTCCATTTTATGTTAAATTAAGTTAACGGGGGGGGGTAAAAAGTGGATTTCCCCTTCGTTTTTTAGTTAAAAAGTATTACTTTTGCGAATCAGAACCTCTGAAATAGGGCGAAAAACATACCAAAAGACAGTAATTGTCATGGTGGAGATGAATATGAACATATTAAAGAAAGCGGTTCTTTTAGTGTTGTTGTTGGCCTTCTACAGCAACATGCAGGCACAAAAGAACGTCGCCGTGCGCAACAACCTAATTTACGATTTGTCGGGCACCCCTAATCTTGGTGTGGATGTACGTATGTCACAACATTGGACGCTTGGCATGACAGGGGGGTACCGCCCTTGGCCTACCGACGACAAAAAAGTGCGCAAATTGCGCCACCTGCTCATTGCGCCCGAACTTCGTTACTGGAACGACAGCACATTCCACCATTCCTACTGGGGCTTGAACCTCATCTACAGTCACTACAACGTGAGCCACGTGAAATTCCCGTTCGGGATGTATAAGGACGTGCGCCATCACCGCAAGGAAGGCGACCTCGCCGCCATCGGCCTCTTCTATGGCCGTTCGTGGCGTCTGAACCGTTTCTTCCGTCTCGAGGGCGAACTCGGCATGGCCTTCGGCTATGCTTGGTCGAAAAAGTTCGACTGCAACCATTGCGGCACTTACTACGGCAAGAAGACCGACCCCGTCTTCATCCCTAAGTTCACGCTCAATCTCGTTTACCAGAAGATAGAGAAGAAGCAGAAAGAGCCCATCATCGTCAATCCGATTGACACCACACCGCCGCCTGCCCCTGTGCTGGTTGTGCATAAAGTGGCCGAGAATACGGGTCGTGCAGGTGCTCTCCAGCAGGAAAACCCTGTGCTGGAGCACGTGTCACATTATAAACCGTACGACCGCACGCGCATACTGCGCAAGGAGAAAGGCGCACTCTACGTGCACTTCCCGCTTGACAAGAGCACCCTCCTTCGCGACTTCCGAGAGAACGGCGTCGTGCTCGACCGCATCGTCGATATAACCCGTCAGGTGATGGCCGACTCCACCAGCTCCGTGCGTTGCATCCAGATTGTGGGTCTTGCCTCCATCGAGGGTAGGGTGAAGCACAACGAGCAGCTCTCTGCCGACCGTGCCAACGCGCTCAAGCAATATGTGCAGCAGCAAGTGCCCCAAGCCACCGACAACCTCTTCGACGTGGCCAGTGGCGGCGAGGCATGGGCAGAACTGTATGACCAGATTAGCGACATCGTCAACGGGATGGGTGCCAGCGGACAGGAAGCTGACGGAGGCCGTCTGGCCGCCCTCAAGGAAGCCCTCCAGCTCATCGACAGCGAGGCCGACCTCACCCGTCGCGAACAGAAGCTGCGTCAGCTCAACAAGGGTCGCACTTTTGCCTACATCAAGGAGCATCTCCTGGCCGACCAGCGTAACTCGGGTTACCTGCGCATCTACTACGACTACGTGCCCGACACCGCTGCCGCCACCATCAATCAAGCCTCCCAGCTCCTCCAGCAAGAACGCTATGCCGAGGCATTGCCGTTGCTCAGAGGAGTGGAAGCCGACCCACGTGCATGGAACGCCCTGGGTGTAGCCCTCTGGAACACTGGTTCCCGCGATGCCGCCCTCGACTTCTTCCGTCGAGCCGCCCAGCAGGGCAATGCCGACGCCAAGGAAAACCTGAGACAATTGACAAGATAAAAATAATAAGAAGACAATAGTAATATTAACTCTAACAAAAATTTTTGAGTATGAAAAAGACTTTCTATTATGCTATGATGAGCGCGATAGCACTCACTAGCGCAGTTGGATTCACCGCATGCTCGTCTGACAATGACGCAGTGGCGGGTAACAATCCCACGTTTGACGGTAATAGTGTACGCACAGACTTTGCGTTCAATATTACTAAGGCCTCTCAAGGAACTCGTATGACGGCTACAAATGTACAAGAATCCGGAACTTTCCGTGGTTTGGAAAAGATGTTCTTGTTGCCATTTACTGGTGTACCAGGAACAGCTACCACCTCAAATGCTGCAAGTTTTGACCTTGGTACATTGTCGGGAATAGCCAATCCTACATCTAGCAAAGTTTATGCTCTAACCATTCCTGTAGGTACTAACAACTTCCTTTTCTATGGTGTAGCTGATCGTGGAAGTCAAGAAAACTACCAAGTAGGTAAGGTAACTTGTTCATTGACAGCTGATACCAATCCTGTGGGTATAGCTGGTATTCATTTTGATTTGACATCTATTGCGGACTTGAATAAAGATACGAATGGTTCCACTGTTACTAATAATGCGGTCAATCTTGCTACTTATTTGACTCAGGTAGCTAGCGCAAAAGCAACTTTGAGTGGTACCCTGGGAGAAAAAACTTGGGCGTGGACAGAGACTATAGCGGAAACTGATGGTAACTTCAGAGCGTTGGCACGTCTTTACAACAAATTCACAACTATTGGAGCAAGTGAGGCTCGTTCAGGTTCTGCTGAGTCTGTAAAACGTCTGATGCTTGACCTCTACAAGAGTGCAAAGGCCATTAATGATGAGAGTTCTAATGCAGACGTTCAAGCTATGGCTGCTGCTATCTGTACAGCAATTACCACTGCTACGTCCAATGGCGTAAAAGTAAATATTTTGCAGGCAGATGGAACGACTGCGGTTGATTTCGCTGCAAATAATACTGCTAATGGTGATCCAGATACATGGAAGTCTACGTTGGTAGGTTTGACAGGTGCTTCTGTATATGGAGATGCAACAGGCAAGCAAGTGAATGATATATTCCCTGCTAACCTCGGTTTGCCAATGGGTGCAGCGCAGTTATTATTTTCTAGTGGCGCTTTCTCTTATAATACGAGTGTTCATGCAGGAAATTCTACCACTCCAGGACAGCTTGTTGTAAACGTTGGAGATATCGACTATCCTGCAGAACTTCTCTATTTTGACAACTCTCCACTTCTTGCAACAAGTAAGTATAAAGAGGTAAGCGATTATCCTACTACTACAGCAAATTGGGATGCGGCCCTTGGAGGTACTGGCGCATTCGATACCGATTGGACAAAAAATTCATCTGTTACTGCTACCACACGTGCCGTTGCTATGCAGAACAATGTGAACTATGGTGTGGCTCTGTTTAAGACCAACGTGAAGCTTGGCACACCAACTGCCCCGGCTACTGGTTTCACAGATAATATGGCTACAATCGTTGGCGGCTCTGCAGAAAACCAGACAAACATTGATGGAACAAAGTTCAAAGTGACCGGTATTTTGATAGGTGGTCAGCCTAAGAAGATAGGTTGGGATATGATTAGAAAGGATGAATCGGGTAATAACTTTGACCAAGTTATCTACGATAGAGACGTTCAGTATGGAGCTGCTCTTAGCACTGATGCTTCTGCTAACAATTATACTATTGTCTATGACAATTACGATAGCGATAATACACAGGATCCAGTACTCTTCGCTTTGGAGATTGTAAATGGAGACAAGGACTTTTATGGCAAGGACAACTTGATTCCAGCTAATAGTACTTTCTATTTGGTGGGTAAATTGACTCCAGCTTCACCTTCTGATTGGGCAGCTAAAGTAACAGCAGCTGCTCGTCCTGCTTCTTATCGTATCACAAACGAAAGTGTTTCACGTATCTTCGTTCAGGATTATACGACAATTGCTAATATCACGCTGAATGCAGCAACGGCTTTGCAGAATGCTTACAGTACCATTCCAGACCTCCGTTCTTCTGAAACGGTATTCGGTTTGAGCGTAGATTTGAAGTGGGAAGCTGGTATAGAATTCGACGTAACCATTCAATAAATCTTATCATCGCACAGGGGGATTTTCCCTCTGTGCGATACCAACAAAAAAATTACTACATAGTTACAGAAAACTTTTTCCTAACTAAGGAAGAATTTTCTTAGTTAGGGGAAGAAATTCTCCCACATGGTAGTGGGAAATGTTTATATAATATTTTAGAGGTACGCGCGCGTATGAGCTCGATATGGGACGTAAAAAGTGGAACATAATTGATTGGATATTGGGGGCAACCTTGCTGGTCAACCTTGCTGCTTGTTCAACGATTGACGAAGATTTGAGCGACTGTGGTGAGGACTTCGAAATGGAGTATGAGCTGCAGTTGATCACCAATATCGAAACAGAGTTGCAGACGGAGTTGGTTACTGGCAGGGAGCAGCTGGTGGCAGATGCCTTGCGCAACCATCTGGCCAATATCTTCACCGATGTCGCCCGCGACATCGACCTCTCTTTTTATGCCACCGGCAAGGAGGACGCCTTGCAGTATCATAAGAGCGAGCTCATGAACGCTAACGAGAAGAGTTACTCGTTCTTCTTGCCAGCACAGGATTACCGCCATCTGGCTTTGGCCAACCTGCAGAATAACTCGGTGGTGAGTGTGACAGGGGGCGACCAGAGCGCTACGCAAACATTGGTGCAGAAGCAGGGAGAAACGATTGAATCGCATGAGACCGGCCTCTTCACCGCCCGTGAAGACATGAAGGTGAAGGAAGGCGAGGATCAGACCTTCCATGTGGATCTCTATATGGCAAACAGCGCGACGGCTTTGGTGATAGACAATGCTAGGGGAGTGGAAGTGAAGGACATTCAGGTGTATGCCACCGGCTTTGCCACCGCATTCAGCGTGAACGACAGCACCTACACCTATGTGGACAATCCACCCATGGTGCATGCCCAACAAGTGAGTACGGATGCAGATGACATGTTGTGTTTCTGTACGGTCAACTTCCCATCGCGAGACAAGGCCGTGGGTGAAGAACCCTTGTGGCAGTATGTTGTCTATGTGACGCTTGCCGATGGGTCGGTGACTCAGTCGGTGCTGAGCCTCAAAGAGCCGTTGATGGCTGGAAATTTGAAAATAGTGAAAACCTACCTGCAAGCCGATGGCAGTTTGCAGCCTGATAATACGCTAGTGGGTGTGAGTGTGACCCTTGACTGGAAACAGGGTGGCACGTATGAGCCGGAGATGTAAAGAAAGGAACGTGGGAAGCCATGAGGATGAAATGTGAGAAAATAGGATGTATCGTAACAATGCTGATGGCACTGTTTGTGTCGTCATGTACCTCTGATGAGATTTACACCCCATCTCTTTGGCGTCCTGTTCCTGCTCATGTGGCCATGAATGTGTCGACCAGCAGGGCTTCCACAAGAATGACTGCACAAGCGACCCAGCAGGACAAGAATGATTATCGCGGCATTCGGGACATCAACTTGATGCCCTTCAGCACACCAGTGATAGGAGCGGATGCAACGCTTCCTCAGGTGCTGAATCTGGATGGCGAGCTCTACCGCTATGAATCAACATTGAACTATTACGATTCCAATACACTTGACATTCCTATTGGAACACGCTCGTTTCTCTGCTATGCCAGAGCTAATGCTTTGGCCGTAGGGGGTAAGTTTGAAAATGGTTCCCTCATCGTTTCCATTCCCGATGCAGCGGGCACGAAAACGGGTAATATCTCTATCTCACCAGAGGTGATACATGACAGCAATGTAGCAGAAACAACCCATAGCAACATTGCGGAATATCTAACGGCTATTGCTGCGGCCGTTAAAGGAACAGAAGGTAAAGAGGCTCTTTACCGTTTATTGACGAATGGCAGCGTTGCTCCTGATGCCAAAAACCATACACATCTGCTGGCATGTGCCAGCACGAATGTGGCACAACTGGCTGCTTGGGTGGAAAATCAAGGCGTTACTTTGCCAGCGTTCAACACAACCGACAAACCCATCACTGGCTATCCCGCTCAGATCAACTTGCCGGATGGTGCAGCGGTGGTGCAGTGGGATAACACACAAGAGAAATTTGTGCCTCAAACGGCTACGACGACTGAGGCCAACATCAACAGCCTGAACCGTTTCGTCTATCCTGCTGAATTATACTATTATGCCAGCAGTTTGATCTATACCTCATACAGCCTTCAGAAAGACTATTATAACCTGCCTTGGGACGGGTATGAGTTAGAGACGGTTCTGAATAAGCATGAAAATAAGGATGCGACCATTATGGGTGGTGAAGTTTCCATCGCCATCAAGGATCCTCTGTCATACGCGGTGGGATGCTTGCAGGTGGGCTTGAATGTGCAGAGCACCTTGGAGGACGCGGCTGGAGAGACCATTACGCTTGCAAGTGGAGCCACCTTCCCTTTGACAGCCATCTTGGTTAGCAGCCAGTTTGCCCAGGGATATGATTTCACACCCACGGGAGCAAAAGAGCACATCATCTATGACAAGACGATAGAGGGTGGCATCGCAATGGGTAGTTCCATTGTCTCCACACCAACCACCCCCAGCATATACACCAACACGCTGGTGCTACAAACCAAAGATAATGAAAATGTGCGCTTTGCGTTGGAGTTCGAAAATAATAGCGGTCAATCCTTTGAGGGTATCAACGGAACGGTGTTTCCAGGGACAAAGTTCTATTTGGTGGGTACGATTGAGGTGCCGGTGGAGCAAGACCAAGACTACAAGAGGCGTGTGTTCACCAAGGACTATATCACCAAGGGTGTAGTGAAAATCAGCAGCTTGAAGGAGGCTTACACTTACCTGCCCGATTTGCTGGATCCCCGTTTGGAGGTAGCCATTCGGTTGGTGCCTGATTGGATTCAGGTCACTACGACGAATGTACCGCTGTAGTAGACCCTTCCGACTCCCCTGTTTAAGGGAGAGTGTTAAAGTTATGGTTAACGTTAAGGTTACAAGAGAATGAAAAGGAAAAGAGACATAGAAATGTGGATGTTGCTGGTCATCATGCTGTTGACGGCATGCAGCGAGCATTCAGAAGGAGGCAATGAAGAGAAAGGGGATTGCTTCCTGAATATCTATGTCTATGCACCAGGTCATCCGATGCCGACCCGAGCAGATGTGGGTGAGATTACTTCCAAGACAGCGGATGAATATAAGGTGAATTCGCTTCAGATATGGGTGTTTAAGCATAGTGACGGTAGTTTGGTGGGTTATATGCCACCCACTACACCTACGTTCCTGAACGAGACCGATAGGCAAGAGATGTTCCGCATGGAGGTGAGTAAAGAGTTTGCTGACCATCCTGTGAATGTGGATGTGTATGTAGTGGCGAATGCAGGAAGCTGTAGTTTGACTCAGGGTGGGGCGTCGTTGACATTGACCAGAACTACAACTCGTGCCAAATTGGATTCAGCGAAGATAGCGGAGAGTTCGTTTGGAGTAGGAAATGGTACTTTCGTGGCGAATTATGACGTCTCTCCTTCTGATGTCTCTCCTGTCTCGAAAGTGCCCTCAAACGGTCTTCCTATGTCGGGTGTGTTGAAGAATCAATCCATTTATGGTTCTTACCCCACCTTACGCGTTGGAAATCAAGATGCAATGGCCACTCTTCAGTTGACTCGCGCCGTATCGAAACTGCGTTTCGTGCTTTGTCAGAAGAAAGAAAAGGATACCCCCAAAAAGAAATTGGTGAGCATCGATGGAATTCAGTTGAATAACGGAGTTACTTTGGGTACATCGTGTCAGATTCCAACAGAGAGCTACTTGATGCCGGTGGCTAACCCTTCTTATGCGACCTACGTTTCGGGCTCCATCAATTACGGAAGTTTGGCAATAGACGCTATTCCAAAAGTGAAAGATCCAATGGTTTATGCCTACGAGACTCAGTCGGCACAGGATTATGAGGACCTGATCAATCATGCGGCGGATGAAGAACTGTCAAGAAAGGATGCTAATATTGCCTGGCTGAATGATTATGGGACGAATAAGGAAATAGCAGGCTTACAAGCTGCGAATTTCAGTGCGAGTATTCTTGCAGAAAATGGATTAAGCTGGCCTCAGCTCAAGGAACTCGGTTTGACCTATCTGCGTGAAAGTGATAAGAAATTGACAGGTACAATAAAATATACGGTACAAGAGTTGGAAGATAATGTTTGGGTACTGAAAGCAAAGACTGCAACCTTCTCGATGGCAAATCCAGGTGATTTCCTGCGCAACCGTTCCTGGATTGTATATGTGTTCTATATGGACGCAACGATTTATACGCTTACAGTGACAAACATCGGCATGAAGAGTTGGGGGTCGGGAGAATCAGAGGAAAAGTCGGTGTATAATTGGTGAGATGAAAGCTTAGAGAATGACAAGGAAACTGAACATATTGCTGAAAGGATTGCTCTGCATGAGTGCCGCTTGGTTGTTTTACAGCTGTTCGGATAACAGCGAAACGACCGAGCGTCCTATGCGCGAGCTGCATGTGGTGTTGGGATCTCAGCAATATGAAGATGTAACACCCTCGACCCGCACGACCCTTCCTGATGGTTACGAGGAATATATTTATGCCACCGCTCTGTCACCCATCACACAGATACAGGGCTATATGACATCAGCCAGTGCAGCGCAGAGAGATGAAGCCTATGTGCCTTGCCTGTTCAGTCTTTCAGCCTCTGAAGGTGTAACACCCGTTTACACCTGGACATCGCGAGTGGCGCTCGAAGATGGAACCTATTACTTCTATGGTTTTATGCCGAAGGAAGATGTGACAAACCATGTGAGCATCGCCCCATATCAGGGTGATTACGCTCTGGGAGCCGTGCTGACCTTCACCGACCTGGATGTCATGACAGCCAAGGACATCAATATCATTGTAGGTGTGCAAGGTTATCAATCCTCTCTTCCCTCGGATATGAGTTCGCGTGTGGGGAAATTTGATTATGACCCTTCGACTGAAGGTGACAAGCTTTATCTGCTTACTGAGCATCTTTATGCAGGATTAGAGTTCCAAATGAAGGTGAATCCGGTTTATGACGAGTTGCGTACCATCTGTTTGAAGTCTATCACGCTGCAATCAGATAAGGCAGATAGTGGCGAGGATCCGTTAAAAACGGTCACGGCTACTGTGACGGTGCAAGCTAATGCAACTTCCCCTACTGTTGAGTTTTCTTCATTCAAGAGAGGGACAGACGGCAAAGTTGCCACGATTTATGATGGCGAAAAGAATCTGACGACCGAATATCAGTCATTCCTGGCATGCATGTGTCCAGGTTCCAATTTGAACTATGTGTTGGAAACGACCTACGACGTCTATGACAAGAAGGGTAATCTGGTGAGAGAAGATCAGACAGCCCGTAATGCAATTAAGCTCGACCATACGATAGGGGCAGGAACGAAGCGTTTGGTGCGAATCGAGGTGAATCCCACCTACCTCTATGTATTGTCAGATCCCGATCTGGACAACCCGACATTTAGAGTGACAGTTAATTAAAGTGGAAATGACTGAATAACGAGATAAGGGTATAAAACAAAGAAGAAAATGAGAAGATTTATCACCATATTGTTTATTGGACTTCTGGCCACAATCGCGGCGCAGGGGCAGATATCTATTGGTGGTAACGTGTATGGTGGCGGCAACGCCGGTGATATGACCGGTAACACGAAGGTTTCCATACATGCTGGCGACATCAATGGCGTTTTTGGTGGTGCTCGTATGGCCAACGTAAGTGGCAATGCTTTCGTCAATATCGATGGTGAACATGCTTCTAACAATATCTTCATCAACAATGTTTATGGTGGAAATGATATTGCAGGAACAATAGGTGCTGGTGAGGATATTCCTGACGAATTGACCGAGGTCTTAGAGGGAGAAGAAACAGTAGAGACTCACCCTGTTAAGAATGCCATTGATAACTCTTGGAGCGCCTTTATCCGCACCAGCCCTACACCACTGGCTGCTAATCGTTTAAGTCTTGTTGTCGGTAGCCTTTTTGGTGGAGGTAATGGTGACTACTACTATGACAAGGAGGTGACTGATACGCCAGAAGAGGGGAAGACCACTCATTACATCTATCGGAATAAGGAGGATGCGGATGCGGATGATGCTGCTGTTGCTAGTGTTCCTTCAGCAGAGAGGACAAGATACATTGCCATGAAAGTCACTGATACGGGTGAAGTCGCTTTCACGAAGCCCGAACTGAGCAAGACTTATCTGGAGATTCTGGGTGGCTGTATCGCTCACCTCTATGGTGGTGGTAACAATGCGACAGTGACGGAAAACACCACGATCTGTATTAACAATAACAGCCCCGTGCTGACGGAGACCAACGTGTGGCCGACACTTCCGGAGAGCCCCACCGACGATGACATAACAACATATAAAGCGGAATTGGCAGCCTTGGCAAAAAAAGTTGGACTTTCTACTTACCAGAGTGACCTGTCCAGCTATGCATTCAATTTTGCCCGTGTGTTTGGTGGCAATAACAAGGCCCCTATGGCCATCCGTCCGAAATGGAACCTGCAAGCAGGTACCATACGTGACATCTACAGCGGTGGTAACCAGGGTGCAATGACCTATGAACGTGGTATTCTCTTGCCTATCGATCCTGTTCAATCCAATGCCCTGAAGATTGAGAATGTATTTGGCGGATGCCGTATAGCCGATGTGAACCCTGATAAGCATCATATTCCTGAAGAGGTGATTGATGGTTCAGTATACCCAGAAGGTTATGCTGCCCGTGTGCTGATCAAGGGTGGCGATATCACTAATGTATATGGCGGTAACGATATCTCTGGTAATATCTATGGTGGTAATGCCGTTGGTATTCACAGTAGTATCAAGGGAGATGTGTATGGTGGTGGAAATGGTTCGTATGCTTATACGGACAATGAGGATCTGGGCAAGCTCAAGGAGTTTCAAGACTTCTACTATCCGATTCCAGACGGTAAGACCTCGGTGGAGGCACTCAACGCATTCCGTCCCAATGCCGAGGCTGTGTCCATACGTGTCATAGGAACAGAAACTAAGAAGACAGTCATTGGTGGTGCTATCTATTGTGGTGGCAATAGTGCTACGCTGAGCAATTCAGACCCTAGCAAGCGTGCAACATCCCAGCTGAAGATTGGTTCGTATGTGATTGCCGACAAGGTGTTCCTGGGTAACAACGGAGCCAATATGGTGACCGATGAGATGCTGGAGCAGTATGCAGGAAGTATGACCGTGAACGATTCAGAAAACAGCTCCCATACCTATGACTTCAGTCAGATGGATTTGGCCAGTGAGTTGAAAGATGCCAACGGACAGACACAGTTTGACAAGTACATGGACGGGTGTGCCATGATGATTGAGCCAGAGGTGGTTTTCGACAATATTGGAGAATATCAGCCTTATTCCACCTATTTCGGTTCGTTCTATTGTGGCGGTAACGTGGGCAGCATGAAGATTGATGGTGTCATGAACGTGAGCTTCAACGACAAGGTGGTGATTTTTGACAAAGTGGTGGGCGGTAGTAACGAGGCCAATGTGTATGAGAAAAACAAAACCATCAACGGAGTCGAGACAAAACTGAATGCCCAATACTTAGGCGGCCTGTTAGGAGACCCTGATGGCGATGGCAATAAGCTGATTCTCAATTTCGGTGGTCTGAAGATACAGCCCAAGCGGTGGAAAATTCAGAGAGATGCGAATTATGCCCCCATCTTGGATGCTAATGGCAATGAACAATATGCTTTGGACTCCAACGGCAATCGCCAGCTGGAATGGAACACTGTTGACAGCCGGGAATTCGATGCCGTCACCCAGAAATACAAACCGATGGCTCCCGTGACTACAGGCACGGCATCTGAAAGCACTCCAGAAGATAATACGGAGAACGATCTCTACCGTCGTTTCTATGGTGGTAACGTCTATGGCGGTTGCTATAGTAATGGACATGTGAACGGCAATGTGATCATCAATCTGAATGCCTCGCTGGAGGACCGTAAAGGAGACAATGCCATCTTCGACCAAGTGGAAGAGGTGGAGGGCGAAGCAAAGCTCTACGGTGCAGACAGCTATAAGATAATCCAGCGTAATACCGGTGTCCTTATCAGTCAGCAGGGTATGGACCCGCTGGGCCGTGCATTGAATGTGTTCGGTGGTGGCTATGGTGATGACTCTGAAATCTGGGGCAGCGCAACCATCAACCTGAACAAGGGTTATACCTTCCAGATTTTTGGTGGTGGTGAGCAGGGAGCCATTGGCAAGGCCATCAGTCATGTTCCAGATCCTAATGACCCGACGAGGCATAATTTGGAATACGAATATGATGAGAAGTACAGCACCTATATCAATCTGAAAGATATGGACAATCACCCCGGCACATACAGACGTGATATTGACGACAGAGATAACGTGGTGGATTATGAAGACATGGCCGAGGCAGAGTTCATCTATGGCGGTGCCTTTGAGGGATTGATTGCCGGCAGCACTCACATCAACCTGGGTAATGGACGTATCTTCAACTCCTTCGCAGGTTCATGTAATGCCGACATCTTAGGACATACTGAAACCTACGTGGGACGCAACTCTAATAGTGACGAAGATTTAGGTTTCCCATGGATTCGCGACCATATCTATGGTGGTAACGACTTAGGTGGACGGATTCTGGGCAATGGTGGCGAAAGTGGTAATGATTGTAACTTCAAGCATCGCGTCAGCTCCGACATTCTTGGTCAGGTATATGGCTACAGAGCTCCGGGTACCAACGATGATGAAGACCCTGGCAACACCAATCCCAAGGTGCTGACAGCTTCAGCCTACACCGAGTACATTCAAGGTCGTGTAGAATACATCTTCGGTGGCTGCTATGGTGACTATGACTATAGAGAATCTCATTATGAGAAGTATGCCTATACGACTGGCTCAGAAGGTACAACAGACGCTAATCTGGGTACCATGCGTACAGACTATCATAAGCCCTGGATGGCCAATGCTTTCGTCAACTTCAAGCCTAACAGCACCGCTCGAAATGCGGTGGCGAGAATCTATGGTGCAGGACAGGGACATGCTTACTTGCATGTCAGCGATGCCGAACGCGACAAGATGCAGGACCGCAGCTACGTGCTGATTGATGTGCCGCAGACGTTGTCAAACTTTACCACGATGGAGGTCTTCGGTGCAGGCGACTACAGTGGTGTGGGTATGCGCAATGAGGAAGCCACAACCAGAATATCTGGCGAAACTACCATAGAGATTGTTCCCGCCCATAATCCAACTATTGCCCAGACCAATGCCGATGGTGTCACCGCCTCTGCGGTCATCGATCTTGTACGCGGGCAGATAGGTGCAGCCTATGGTGGCAGCTTCCAGCAGGGTGTCACTCGCCGCACCATTGTCAATGTACCTGAAGAATCCACCATCCAGATAGGTTGTATCTTCGGAGGGGCATACGGCAGTAATCCTTATCTGCCTTGTGATGTCTATGAGGCCCATGTGAACTATCTGACTCAGAGTGAGGATGCTTATCTGATCTATAATCCGTTATCAAAATTGACGAAGGGAGCCATCTATGGTGGCAACAATTATGCCCGTCGCACCCTCTATGGCAAGATCAATATCGAGGCACCTGTCAGACAGAAACATCATCAATATGGCATGACCAATGCTACGGTTTATGGAGCAGGCTGTGGTTCTCTGACCTGGAATGAATACACGGAGGTCAATTTGAAAAACGGTGCCAAGGTTTGGGAGGTTTATGGCGGTGGTGAGGCCGGTGGTGTGATGAGTGCTGAGAGTGCTCAGAAATATATCAGTGATACTATTCCGTATTGGCCAACGGAAAAGGATACAGACCCGAAGGTTCAACTCACTGATGCTGAATGGATAAATGCCTGGTCTTTAGGTGGTGGCTATGATGCTACGACATTTGCGGATGGCTATGTCAATAATAACTATGCAGCTAATACCTACACCAACCTCAGCAATCCATTGGTTAGAGAGGCAGAGATAGACGACAGAGCCTATATTGCTTCAACAGATACCAAGCATTACAAGCGGTACAACACCAACGTCATCATCAATAAAGGTGCATACGTAGGAAATTACGCATACGGTGGTGGATTGGGTAATGAAGAAGATATATTTGTTGGAAGCGGTGACGTTTACGGCACCACCTATATCGCTCTTCTTGGCGGTACCGTGAAAAAGGACCTCTATGCTGCCGGCACTTCAGGCTCTGTTTACAATATCTTCCGTGCAGACTTCACAGCCAGTGCCAATGCCTACATCAAGGGCGGCACGGCTCGTAACGTCTATGGCGGTGGATGGAAGGGCAGTGTGGGTTATCATGTTGGAGGTCTCGATGCTGATTACTATAACTCGTCAACTGGCGAGTTACTCGATATTCCCGGTGAGACACATGTTGTCATCGGTGTACTCAAGGACAACCTGCCTACGGCAATTCCTGAAGGAGAAACTGCTGATTACTTCTTCTACAACGGCATCCCTGCAGTGGAGCGTAACGCCTACGGTGGCGGTGAGGGTGGTGCCGTTTGGGGAACCGCCAACATCACGATGAACAACGGTTATATTGGGTACCGATATCATACTGCTAACGAGAGTGGTTGGGCAGACGTTGCTGCAACAGCCAACATCGATGAGCGCTACGAGGAGAAAATTGTCGATGAAACCTACAAGGATGATGATGGTCACTTCCAAGACAATAAGCGTCTTGATGACGCTGGCTGTATCTTTGGCGGTGGGTACATTGATAACAGTAGTGTGGATTTCACTCATGTAAAGATGTATGGCGGTCATGTGCGCAACGCCCTCTTTGGTGGTGGTGAGATAGCCGCCATTGGACGTGGAATCATCACAGAGACAAAGGTCGAAGGAAAGGCTGTGCGTTCATTGCAGGGCATTTACCGTCCTGGCAAGACCCATTTGCAATTGTTCGACGGTCATGTTCACCGTAATGTCTTTGGCGGTGGTCGAGGCTACAACAACTTGGGTGAAAGCGGAAAACTCTTTTCCGATGGTTATGTGTTCGGTCAGACGTCAGTGTATATCCATGGTGGCGAGATCGGTACGGAGAAAGAACTGATTGCGGGCAATGGCAACGTGTTCGGTGGTGGCGATATCGGCTATGTGTATAGTGCCTACGAATATGAAGATGCGCAAAGGCACAAACTGCCCCGTAAAGGTGTGAAGGATGGCGTACGCTTTGATGGAGACGGAATGTACCAAGGTTACTATTATGAGCATGATTGGTCAGATAATGGTAATTTCATTAAGTATTTAAGTGGCGCTGAGAATGCGAGCGGAAATGAAAGAAAGTTGACGGAGGACTGTAAGGTGGTGGTTGAGCCGTACTGTAAGGCTAAGACCAATGTGTCCTATACCATCAAATACAACAAGGGTCAGGTGGTTTCTGATAATAACCTTGAATATCTAGAGTCAATCAATTCTTCTTTATTGACCGGCAGTATTGATGCCTACGGCAAGGTGACAGTTGATGGTGGTATATCTTTCGACCGTAGTTTTACTGCGGGTCAATATGTGCCTACCTCTGCGTTAAATACCTTGGGCAGCAAGACTGACTCAAAATGGGAGGAGCTCGAAGCCAATACCAATGACGACGGCATCATCATCCACAATGCCGTGTTTGCCGGCGGTAACACATCGTCGAGGGGCTCAGACCAAGAAGCGGCTTACGCAAATACCACTTCAGTATATGGCAATGTAACGGCCTCTATCCATGACGTCTATCACCGCGACCTCATCACCATCGGAACCGGACATATTGGTGGACTCTATGGCGATGGTAACCTCACCTTGGTGGATGGCTACCGTGGTCTGAACATCACTAACTACGGCACCGACTACCATTATCTCTACGAAGAGAAAAAATGGAATGAATTGACAATAGGCCAATATAATAATCTTCTTGATCGTGAGAAAGACTACTATGAGCTGCGCTATAAGTGTGTGCAAAAGTGTACCGATGATGATGGCACCATCTATTATCCGAAAGATGCTAACCATACCAATGCCTCCACGCTGACGCGTGATGACATTTTGACACTGTTTGCTAAACAACCAGACATGTTTACAACGGACGGCGATTTAAATACGATTCCAAATCCTGCTTTTTGGGAACAGAATGGTGTGTGCTCCATCTATGCCGGTCGTATCTTGAATACTATCCAGCGTGCCGACTTCTGTGGCGTGTTCGGTAGCCGTATGGTGATGCAGGGTGCCCAGGACCGTGTGCCAGAGGTAGTGGATTACACCAAATACACGATCAATCGTGTGCGTGAGGTGTCGCTCAACAAAAAGATGTCTGTCGCCCCCTCTGATGCCGCCGGTAGCTTCCACGGCAACTATTTCGGTATCTACAGCGTGGTGAACTACCTTGGAGCACTCACCAGTGACTTCGACTTCGGTGACCAAGGCACTGACACTGACGCACATGATGCCGCCGGAAAATATACAGATAATAATGGTAAAGACCAGCCTTATACGGGCGATGTGGGAACTGGCGACAAACGTACTTCCGACAATATTAATACTGGTACCTATGGTCCTCAATACGAGAATCAGACCTTCTACGGCTGGAAACGATTCCACCATGGCGACCGCGAGCGCAATAATGGTAACAGCCACAACAAGGTGGCTCTGGCTTCAGGTGTGTATCTGGAAATCACTACCGAGGAGAGCACCGGTAAGGATCTTTACGAAAAGGTATGGGGTCCCATCACGGGTGTTGTTGAGTTGGACCTCATCAATGTGCAGCAGGGCATGGGTGGTGGTTTCGTCTATGCCAAGAATATTCATGGTAAGCGCTCAAAGACAGATCACACCAACACCACCCTGACGGCCTTGAATGCAGGCGCTGTCACCCGATGGGACTATACTTACGAAGAACCTTCTACAACCAGTGATGCAGCAGACCTCCATCAGAGAGATTGGCAGACCTCTGGTAACTTTGTGCACAGTACGCAGACCATCATCGACGACTGTTATAACGTCAGCAATAGGTATAAAGGCCCAAACCGTGTGCCTGCCCACTACTGGTATATCAGGGGTTCGGTCTATGTCTATGACCAGTATATCTCGGCTTATACCGGTGCGACCAATGCCTACAGTGAGATGGTGGATCTTCCGCTGACCATCACGGCTGCTTCTCATGGCACTATGAAGTTGTTGAATGTACAGCCCAACAGATATGCCTATTATAATACGAACGGTGCGAAGCTGAGTGGTGATCAGAAACTGATTATCAACGATGTAGAATACAAGCTGAACGATCCTATCAGTTATTGGGATTGGTATAAACTGACTTCGGCTGAACGAGGTCTGTTTGAGCCTGTGACGTATGTCAGCATAGCCAAGTACAAGTACAACGAAACTGCTGATAATGAATTCCCAGCTGATGCGGTCTTGCTGCCTGCTGACTATGAAACCATCAAGACTAATGCTCACCACAAAGTAGATAATGAAGGCCATGAAGTCACAGACGAAAACGACAAGCCAATCTTGCAGCTCTGGGATGTAGAAAATGGCAAATACGTTCTGGCAGACTCCATCATCCGCTTGTCGAACAACCTCAGTCACGATACGGGCTATATCCTTACCTATAAGGTGAACAACCCCACTGATTGGGATACTTGGTACACGGAGTATAGAGATAATTCAAATAATGATGCTGTGGTACGAGAAAAGAAGCAGAATCAGAATGGATTAGCAGTAGAATACGATGAAAGTAACCAAAGTCAGAAAGGTCCTAACGAAGGTCCTACCTACCGCCTTAAGAACAGTGATGGTGAATTGCTCGGCCAGCGGGCATATAAGATAAGTGACCTTATCTCTAAAGATGTCAAAACGACTTATGATGCTATTCCGACGGGTCAAATTCCTACTACTGGCCAGGCTACCTTCGTTCCTGCATACGTTGCCACTGCGGAAACAGACATTCAGAGAGGCGAGTCCGGGCAGCAGCAGACCGTTCACCTGCATAAGGGGGCAACTATGTCAGCAACAGAAGCATCGGGAGTTAGCAACGTGGCAGAGGCTCTCATCTGTACGAAGACCATCAAGCTTGACGGAACTGATAACATCTACATCAACTCTGTAATGACGGAAACTGAAAGAAACACCCACCTTGATAATGTCAAGTCCGCTATCACAACGCTTGTTACTGCAATCAATACGGTTCTTACGGCAAATGGGATAGACAATATTGATGCAGACGCCATATCCAATATCAACACTTTAACTCCAGCGCAGCTGAACAAGATTACCCCCTTACAGAAGAAGGAACTGTCTGATTTGCTCACGAGGAAAAAGGACATCATCAATAATATTGTACCTGCTTACTACTGTACCGTACCCGGACTCTATGGCGGTGATTACTACGCGAGCGGCATCAACTATCGTGGACTCGAGGCATGGAGCTCAATGTCGGAGGATGACCGCAAGAAGTTCATCTTCAACTACGATGCCTTCGACCTGCTCACCGATCCGAATTATAGTGGAACGGAAGGCGAGAAGTATCAGTACGATGGTGCAACCTACGATTCTGTGAATGACAAAATAAATCCTTTCTCAACAGAAGCCCAAGCACAGACTAATCCTGCCGGCTACTCTCTTGAGAAACCTGTCGATTACACGGCTACGTATAATGGTTCTACGAATGATAAGACAGATGGAGATGGTAAGCAATATTTGGAAACCGATGTCGTCGATGGTGGCAAGGTATATATAGGCGCTGAGCTGACACGTGAGCAGTTTGAGTCTCTGCCTAACTACCAGCGCTACTACACGCCGCTTACCGTCACCTCGTCCGATGTGGCAAATGGCAAGACATGTACCTTCTATGTGGTTAATACGCCATTGATGATTGGTCCGACACCATATACCGTCGGAAATATCATTTCGGAAGATGATTATCAAGAACTGGTTGCCAAAGATGAACTACTTGAAGAAGGTAAACCAAAAGTGACTGTAATTACTTACACAGAATCTGGTACCCACTACTTCTGCCGTGAAGATTACGATGATGTATTAGTAGGTAAAGTTATCACTAGCACAGAATACGAAAACTTGACCAACCTTCAGAAGGGCTTCACCATCCACGGTATCGCTCCGACCGAGGTAAGTACGCTCTATGTCAGCCGTTTCTCTGACATCAACGACCTCTCGACTGAGAAGATTATCACCGTGATTTATGAGTATAACTACGAGGAGAGCGACGTGTCAGGTCTGCACATCACGCCTGTCACGGAGCGTCACGTGCTGAACATCCACATCAACTTCAAGACGGGAGCGCCTATTGTGGAAGATATTTCTGCTCCGGAGATTATCTTACCTGGTCATCTCCTCAGTTTGCTTCCACCAAACGTGATAGAGGGTGCATCGCCTATACAAGGTGGTGGATGGGAACTGTACAAAACAGAATCAGACGCTGATAACCATAACGGTGTAGAGTACATCCCAGACATCGACCAGCTCTACTGGTACCAGAACGGTTACTGGCTGCGCTACTATGCTTTGTCGCATATCGGTGGTAAGACCTATTCGAACAAGGTGCAGGTGAGTGTGGCGAACTATCACGACCTGAAGGATGTGATGGACGATAAGTCGCATCACTACTACGTGGATAATCCTGAAGTGAAGCGTGATCCGAAGATCTATATCAATGATTCGGAGAATGGTGTTGACCAGTTGAAGAGTCTCTTCGACTTGAGTATGTTGACGACAACACCTACAGGTGACCTCGAAGGTCATGCCCAGCTCAACGAGCAAGTGAGAGCATGTCAGAACCTGGAGTTCTTCATGCGCACAAATGTCAACCACACTGGTGACTGGACACCTATCGCTAATGGTAGTCTTGAGTGCTTCGAGGGCACCCTGCATGGTGATGGCTACACTGTCAACGGCCTCAACAAATCGTTGTTCGGCCACCTCTGTGGTAACGTTTATAACCTTGGTGTCACAGGTTCGTTCACGAGTGCTGGTGTGGCAGATACAGGCAAAGGCTACGTGGAGAACTGTTGGATTAACACCACTGGCACGCCTGATGGTTCTGTCTATGCTGTCTTCGGTGATCCGACAGCTGGTGACGGTGCCAAACAGATTGTCAACAGCTATTATCAGGAAGGCAAGAACTATAAGACCGCTCCAGATAATCATGGTCTTGCTAAAGCGAAGCCAGAAGCGGCCTTCTACAATGGTGAGGTGGCTTACGACCTGAACGGCTTCTACCTGTTCAAGCGCTATTGGGATCATGACAACGCATCAGGTGATGGATATACAGAATATAAGTACTACACAGATGTGACTGATCCGACTACGGGCAGGTTAGTGCCGCAGACAGAGTACTATGGCAGCAATATCACCTATTGTTCGTCTGGTTACAAGTATGATGATGATGATAATAGCAGTACACCACTTGTTGCTATAAGATATGTGGAGGATCGCTATGCCGACGGTGACTTCCGCTTTGCTGCCGGTGAGATTCAGTTAACGGATGAACGCTTGTATCACGACAACGGTCAGACCAAGTTCTATCCTATCTGGCCTGACGACTACCTGTTCTTCGGACAGACGCTGACCTACGGATGGGATGAATCTCGTCCGCACCAGGATGTGCCGTCGCATCAGGAGAAGGATGACTACGGACGACTGCTTGCCACCGACATGAGCAACCGTGTGTATCGTGCACCTGCCTATTACCGGAGCAAGAACATGGGTGTGGTACACTATAACCCGTGGGCTACCCTGGCGGCCTACTCCGCACCGAAGACGGCTAGCGACACCAATTTGAAACCGGCCTATCCGAACATGACCGCTGTTGACTTCGCAGGACATAACGACAAACCTTGGAGTCTCGGACCCGAAGGAGAAAGCTCTACATTCTATCCGCCTCTGCTCGACGATGACGGCCTGATAGGTATTGCCAATCGTGGTGAGACACCGAACCTGCTGGTTTATGCTCCATCGGCAACAGATAATCAGCCAACCTACGACGTGCTGAATGGCTACTTCATTGGCACATCACCCAATCGTACGGAACCTGTGTATAGTGAATACACGGAATCCAGCGATAAGTATGATGACGGAAAAGATTATGGGCGTGTTTATACAGCCTCAACTTCTACAATCCACGGTCATTTGGTACAGAGCAACCTGAAGACCACAACCGATCATTTGCTGGTGGATAAGGAAGAATTTAATTGTCCAATTGGATATGATATGGGCAATGGCTATCGGATGTGGTACCAGCGCATACCTGCCAACTTTGTCGATAGGTCTACTGGCTGGGAGGGTATCAGCTTGCCATTCACGGTAGAGATTGTCACCACACAGGACAAGGGTGAGCTGACTCACTTCTATCAGTCAAGCAAGAAGGGCCACGAATACTGGCTGCGTAGCTATGCTGGCAATGTGAAGGATACAGACGAGGCAAGTGTCAAGAAAGCTGATTTCAATTCGATGGATGCTGGTTCGCACACGAAGAACTATACCAACACCTTCCTGTGGGATTACTATTATAGTAAGGATGGCTATCAGGACAAGAATACAGATTTGTATCAGAAGCAGTATTACAGTTCTGCCTACTTGAGCAGTTTGTATCCTGTATCGAACTATCCATACGCTCAGGCTGGCACACCTTATCTGGTGGGCTTCCCTGGTGCGACCTACTACGAGTTCGACCTGAGCGGCGAGTGGACCCCACAGAACCGCTATCAGGATAAGACAATCGCAAGCCCTGGCAAGCAGACTGTCACCTTTGTCTCTGAGCCAGGTACTACGATTGGTGTGAGCGACAATGAGATGGGTGGTGTGAAAGCAGGCTCTGACTTCACCTTCAAGCCCAACTACCTGAAGGAGACGCTGAAGGCTGTTCCAGAGGGGACTCCATCGGATTTGCCAAGGTGCTACTACCTCAATGATGTAGGTAATGCTTTTGTTGACGATGGTGAAGGCGATATCACTGTATGGCCATTCCGTCCTTATTTGGAATATACAACTGGAGGAAGGGTCAAGAAGCAGAATGTCGTTAGACGGATTATCTTTGCTCAGGATGAGGATAACATCATATTTGATGAGAACGATCCAAGACAGGAAGAAGTTGGTGGTGAATTGAGAATCTACGTGAAGGATATTGTCATCGGAGTGACGTCCACTCTCCGTCATGATACCGACGTGCTCATCTTCAACACCAGCGGTCAGATCATCGGATCCTTCACCATCCACTCAGGCGAGACCATCGAGACCCCAGTGCCCAACACAGGTGTCTATATCGTCCGTGCTGCTCGTGGCAAGTATAATAGAAAAGTAATAGTGAAATAAAACTGCGGATTGAACTGATAATATGAAACAAGATATCATTCAAAATATGAATAAGGAATATAAACATAGCGAGGAAGATGCAAGGGAGATACAAAGCTGTTGGCAAGCTCTAGGCAGGCTCATGAGTAAGCTTAGGAGCAGCCTAGAGTATGGCTATAACGAGTTTACGACTCGTCGGTTACGAGCTTACGGTTCGTCGGTCACAAGCTTACGGCTCGTCGTAACCCTGCTCCTGATGATGGTGTTGGGAGTGAATAGTGCGTGGGCTGCAACAATAGATTTTAATTTGCCTAATGGATACTATTATTTGGGTAACGAAGCAAATAATAATAGTGTTCCCCAATATAATAGCTCCGATTTTACGGCAAACTATTATATGTGTCCTGCCTCTGGAACTGAAAATGCACAGAATTATCTTGGAGGGGATGCGACCAAGCCTTTGATAACAACATTTAAGAGTTTCTCAGATAATAGTAAGAATAAAGGAAAAACCTACTCATGGGCTGTTTGGTATATAGAAGCAGCGACAGGTGATAATGCGGGATATTTTTACATCAGACATAGAGATACTGAAAAGTATCTTGTAGCAAACGATAACACATCTCCTACAGCAACACGTAGAAGGGTCAATCTTGGTCCTACTACCAAGCCAGAGGGGAACGATGGCTTATTCAAGATTCAGAGTGATGATAATGGAGTTACCTATTATATCTATCCAAAGGAGAAATGCTCTGGTGACAATAAATATTTGAGTCCATCGAATGGCAACAAAGACCAATTGGATGCAAATAGCGCCAATTCTAATACGGGTGGTATTTTGGGTTTTTATAATGAAAAGGTTAAAAACTCCGCTTGGCATTTTGTAAAAGCACAATGTGACGAACCCACTATCGCCTATAATAATACCACTGGTGATGTGACTATAACCAGTACAGAGGGCGCAACGATTTATTATACGACCGATGGTTCTACAACGCCAGACCCGGATAATGCAGGAGGAGAAAACCCTACGAAGGTGTATGACTCCAGTAACAAACCAACAATCTCTGCACCAACTACTTTCAAAGCCATTGCGGTTAAAATAAATTTATTGAATTCAGAGGTGGCAACGCAAACCATCGAAAAACTGGTCAGTCCCTCCGTAAGTTTCGATGATGCCACCCAAAAGGTTATTGTTACAACAAATAGTGAAGTAGAGGGAACTACAAACGTTTATACTACAGATGGAAATGATCCAACTCCCAGTTCTACAGCATACAGTGAGGGCATATCACTAACGGAAACTTCTACTATCAAGGCAATGACTGTGAAGGAGGGATACATCAATTCGGATCCTGTTTCATTAACTGTTACAAAATTGGATACTTCGCCAACCATCACCATATCTGGCAGCACTGTCACATTGTCTTGTAGTGACCCAGATGCAACTATCTATTATGTGACAGACGGTACGACACCCACACAGGAATCAACGCCATATATTGAACCTTTCTCTTTGGTTGGAGACCAGAAGTTCACAATCAAGGTCACAGCAACAAAGGCAGGATTCCTGAATTCCGATGTAGCAGAGCAAGTGATAGATAACCGTACTACCATACCCGTTCCAACCATCACATATACAGGCAATACTGTAACCATCACGGCAAGTGATATAGGTGATGAAATCTATTACACTACAGATGGATCTACCCCCACAACTTCTACAGCAACTCATTTCACCACTTCTGGAACGTTCAATCTAGAAAATGGCAGTAGCTATACAATTAAAGCCATAGCTTCCAATGGGAACATCAGTTCTGCAGAAGCAACTGAGACTGTTGATTTGACGGATTCAGGCTATGCTGGCATCTATTACATTCAAAGCAGCAATCGTGAATATTTTATGTATCCAGTAGGCGGCGAAAGCACATACGTTAAAACGGCTAAGAATTCGGATAAGAATGCTATCTGGAAAATAGAAAGGGTAGGCGACTACTATCGCATCATTCATTACGAGGACAATAAATACTTGGTGGCAGAAGATGCAACAGTAGAAACCAACACGGTGTCACTTGTTGAGACAGGCAGTCCAGGTGAGAGCGCCCTGTTTGAGATTACGCGCAAGAGTGGCAGCGAGACAGATATTTTTGACCAAATCATCCTGTTCAGACCCAAAGCAGCAGCCAACGCAAGTGGTCATATCTATCTGAATACAACTTCAGGTAATAATGGAACAAACACCATAGGACTTTGGAATAATACCGGCAGCTCGGAATGGAGGTTGGGAAAAGTTCCTTTAAGTCCTACTTTCACAGTGGCAGATATTAAAGTAACGATGGCAAATACCTTAGGTGATGTATATTACACCATTGATGGGTCAACACCCACCACTTCTTCAACAAAAGGAAAGTCTGTGACCCTGAATTACGGACCATCATATACTGTAAAGGCCATCAGTATCTATACAGATCCAAAATCAGGTGAAGCATGGCAATCGGATGTTGCGAGTAAAAGTGTAAAAGTGGATTTGTTAGCACCTTTATTCTCTGTATCCGGAAACACGGTGCAGCTAAGAAGCCCGCAGGAAGGTGTGTCTTTCCGATATACGGTTGATGATGCCATTACCCTGACTGCTACAACGGGTGAAGCATATAATAACACCACAGGCATTGTATTGACAAATGGTAATGTGTACACTCTTAGGGCTTTAGCTTATAATACTGTTTCTGGTACTAACTATCCGTCTGCCATCAGTACTATTGAAGTCGATTTGCGTGAAGCTACTGAGATAACCAGCCTTGCAGGTATTGTCAGTCCAACGGGCAATTATAAGTTGGCGAGCAGTTTTACTGCGACAGGCACTCCCTCAAACAGTATTGGCACAAGCTCTAATCCTTTTAAAGGAACTATTGATGGTCAGCTCAATGAGTTAAGCCTCTCCCAACCTTTGTTTGACTATGTGGAAGATGCCATTATTAAGAATGTGATTGTCAGCAATGCAACTATCAGCACCAGCGGTAATGCCGGAGCCATAGCTAACAATGCATCGGGTGCAACCCGTATTTATAACTGTGGAATCAAGGGCGGCACGGTAAGCGGTAGTGCCTATACTGGTGGTCTTGTTGGTTTGCTCGACGGTTCTGCGCGTGTTATCAATTGCTACAGCTATGCTGATATCACAGGGGGTAGCTATGTGGGGGGTATTGTGGGATATAACAACGTGGCTACTACTTCTGCCAATCTCAAGACTATGGTGATGAACTGCATTTTCTATGGCGACATCACTGGCGGTTCCAACAAGGCCCCTGTCTATAATGGACAGATTATTACAAATGTTGCAAATAATGGCGTGAGCAATTTCAACTATTTCTGTGCGGAAGCTTTATACGTACAGAATCGGCAGATTGATACATACAACTGCGCCCTGATGGCAGAGAAACGATTCTTACAGCGCTTTGAGTTTTTCCGCCACCTGCTCAACAGCAATCGTGAGTTGGCAGCCTGGTGGGCTACGGGCAATATGAATAAAGACCAGATGATGAAATGGGTGATGGAACCGTCACAAATCAGCAGTGATACGCCATACCCCATCCTCAAGACTCCAGACTATTACCCATCGGTTGTGAATTTTGATGCTGAAAATGCTACTACAACATCCGAACATAACAAGGGAGGTAAATTGGGTACACTGACGATTAATATTCAGAAGGGTAGTGGCGGTGCTCAGTTCGGAGCTCCCACTGGAGCAGAGATTATTACCCCGTCGCTCACGCTCAATATCACCGACAAAGACCCAGACCATTTCAATTTCAACTACTACAAGGTGCAACTGCCCTATTACAACGATGTGGGTACGATGAACTACACCGGCAACCGCGTGGTGACAGGCTGGAAGATTGTACAAATCAATGGTGGCACAACTGGTTCTCTCACCACAGGTGCAGATGTGACATTCAAAGCAGATGGTAGCATTGATAAGATGCCATATAACTTCGCAGACCGCAAATGTACTGCTAAAGACCTTTACAACAGCAGTACAAATAAGCGTGTATTCAATCAGGGGGCTTATTGGGACGTGCCCGAGGGAGTGACATCAATCACGATTGAACCCTATTGGGGAAAGGCTGTTTATCTGGCCGATGAGTACGCGGATATTGTGTATGATACTTCTATGACATCAGCACATCAAGTTCCTAATGTTGGTGGTGGACAACAGTATGTTAACGGCATGTCTAAATTTAATGGGCAGTTTGTATACACCTCCATGAGTAATGCTATCGCAAGTTCGGGATCTGCACTATATTCAGGCATTGCTGAGGGAACCAGAAAGGGTCACACCGTTTATGATTATGCCGTAGTGCTTGTGGGCAATTATCACCATATTGCTTCTATAGAAGCAGGTGAAAGCAAACCCTATACCGTCACCTCTGTCGATTTGGATGGTGACAACGAGCCGGACTATTCTTTCATACTTCGTTTTAATGGCCGTACAGTTTTCCATCCCGTGAGATATGACTTTCTGAATTTGATAGGTCTCGGTATGGCTCAGAAATCCACTGGTGGTCCAGGTTCCTACAACTTTGGTATCATGCAGCCAAAATATTGGTTTGAGGTGACCAACACTGCCCTGTTCCGTGTTACTCAGTTTGAGTACGACCTTACAGGCCGAGGGGCTTATCCTATCATTATCCATGGTGGTGTTTTCGAACAATGGGTTGCTGCACAAAATAATACTCCAGGCAATAAAATCCCTTATTTCCACATAGGTGGTAATGCATGGTTCAAAGAATTCCAGCTCGGTGTCCATCAGGACAACGATGGTGCTTGTTTGCATTCTCCTATATCCATCACTGGAGGCGATTTCGGGAGTGTACATCTCACCAATCTCTATAAAGCCATTACCAATTTCAGGGAAGATAATGCTGAATGTTATATCAATGGTGGCCGATTTGGTGCTATAGCAGGTGCAGGGATGGAAGGCATCGGAAAGCCCAATGGGGCTGACAATACAGGTAATATTTTTTGGCAGATAGACAATGCTGACATCGATGAATTCTATGGCGGAGGTATCAATGCTGTAAAACCAGTTCGAGGTAACATCAGGACTTATATATCTAACAGCCGTGTCGGTATCTTTTGTGGAGGTCCCAAGTTTGGCGATATGTCGGCTAATAAGACAGTCATTACTACTGCAACAAATTGTACATTTGGAATCTATTTCGGTGCTGGTTACGGGGGAACATCTTATAGTCGGTTTGCACCGAAAAACTATAGTGATATAAAAGAAAATGGAGCCAATGGATGGGGTAACATAGATTGGAATGCTTGGGTTAATGGTACAGCCTATCCTAATGGAGGTAATTATGGCGGATACAACCAGGATTATAACTCAGGACGTGGTGGCGTTTCTACACAAATTGATTATCAGTTCCTGCCCATGTCTGGTAATGAGAGCAATGTGATGCGTATTTTCCTTGATTATGCATCCTTCTCATTGGCTACCACTCACAGTGTTACCTCTACTCTTACAGGTTGCACCATCACGGGAAACTTCTATGGTGGCGGAAGCTTAGGTAAGGTTAGTGGACCAGTCACCTCTACTCTCGATAATTGTACGGTGAAAGGAAACGTCTTCGGTGCAGGCTACTCTGCAAGTCTCCCTTCTGTTGATGTGATGAATAAAGGAGGTTTTATCACCCCACCATATTATGACTCAAATCTTGGTGTCTATCTGGAGGCAGAACTCCCTGCAAGCGTTCCATATACTTGGGAGCATAGAGACGAGGTCAACTCTACAGCAACGGCTATTGATACTGATAATCATAAGCTCTTCACCACAGTGAATCTGGACAAGTCTAACCTCGGCTCTGTAGCAGGAAACGTCATCCTTACCATTAAAGGCAATAGCGTAATAGGTACCAAAGGTGACGACACTAAAGGCAATGTCTTTGGTGGTGGTGAGCAGAGCTACGTCACTAAGTCCAAGGACAACCAAGGTAATCCAGTGGCAAATACCGGCAACACCGCCGTCAACCTACAGGGAAACACCGAGGTGCTTGGCAATGTCTATGGCGGTGGAGATAATGGTGTTGTAGAAGGCAGCACGACGGTGAATATTGAGGATGAGGAAGAAGAACCGGCAGAGCCGTAGTGCAGATGTGGTGTTTAAATAGAACAGCGGTAGAACCGCTGGGCACAAGAGAGATAGAAAAATGATGATTAGGAAACCTACCATACACAGGATGGATCGCCGCAGCGCATTCAAGAATTATGTGCTGCCAGGCATCTATCATATTACCGTGAAGGCGACGGAGGCACTGCGTTCGCCTTTCGGTAAGGTGGTGGGTGATGCTGATAAGCCTGATGGGGATGTCGATGCGCCAAGGGTGGTGCTGTCGCCTGTCGGGCAGATGGTGGAACAGGAGCTGCTGCACAGCATTGCTGCCCACTATCCTATGGTGGAGGTGCAGGATTATGTGATTATGCCTGAGCACATGCATTTCATCGTAGCGGTGAAGAGTAAGATTGTGAATAAGCAGGGGCGTGAGGCTCATTTGGGGCAGGTGATAGCAGGGTATAAGAAAGGATGCAATAAGCGCTATTGGGAGCTGACGGAGCAGCTGCTGCCAATAGACCAGCAGGGCGAACCTGCTGGCACAGAACCTGTCGGCACGGGGTCTGCTGGCACAGGGTGTTCTGTGGTTCACCCGCAGAAAAAGCGCGTTCCCTCTTGGGGCACCACGGGGCGACAGCCGCTTTTCGCCCTTGGTTATTGCGATGTGATGCCGATTGATGCAGCGCAGCTGGAACAGCAGCGTGCTTATATCAAGGGCAATCCTCGTAGCCGGTTGATGCGCACCAGTAACCGTGAGTGGCTGCAGCCACAGCGGGGTGGTGTTGACACCGCTCTCACGGTGTCTGCCTTGTGTGGCTATCTTCAGCGAGAGTGTCCTCCTTCCCTCTGTTCTACGGAGGCTCTTGACGTAATTAAGAGCCACTTGCTGGTGGAAGGTGGGAAGGTGGCCTGCGATACCTATGGTGATCGCAAGTTGCTGGAGCGGAGGCTTCTGCCGGTGGTGTGCCATAGGAAAGATGGGAGGATGCTTAGCAGACAGCAGGATCGCAGCCTTGAAGAAGCGGAGCATGGTGCTGTGCTTGTCTCTTCCCGCATTGCCAAGGGTGAGCAGGCTATCATGGATGAGGCTGTACGTCGTGGCTTCGCTGTGGTGCTTATCGCTGATAATGGATTCCCGGAGATCTATCATCCCTCGGAAGAGCGTATCGGTCGATGTGCGGAAGGGCGGTTGCTCATTGTCACGCCATGGAAGTATCACTATCGAAGAAAAGACGAGGGCATCACGGTTTTGGAATGTAAGACCATGAACTGCCTTGCCCAGGCCCTTTGTCGCAGACGTGACGACTGGTGGAAATGAAAAAGATAAAAAAGACTATATATTAAGCAATTATAACCACGAATTGATAGAACAATGAAGAGGTTCAGAAATATATTCTCAGATACGACTGTGAAGATGTTGTTGATGAAGGTGATGCTGCTGGCGAGTGTGGCTACTATAGCACAGACACCGCAAGGCGTCGTGGTTCACGGCAACGTCTATGGTGGTGGAAACCAGGCGGATGTGAAGATCAACACCGAGGTGAATATGAGTACCGGCAAAGTGGAAGGCAACGTATATGGTGGCGGTAACATAGGCTCAGTAGGAACATATACCACGTCTGCTGACATGAAGACCTTTACATTTACAGCTAACACGGGTACATGTAATGTCACTATCAATAATGGTACGATAGGTACTGGCGTTTCGATGAGTCAGGATGGTACCTTTGCTAATGGTAACGTCTATGGAGCAGGCAAGGGTGAGGACGACACTTATTGGTGCGAGAAAGCCATGGTTTACAAAACGAATCTAACCATCAATGGCGGCACTGTGAATGGCACAGTCTATGGCGGCGGCCAGATTGGTCGCGTGGAGAATAACGCAACGGTGATAATCGGTGTAGAAACTCCTGCAAACGAAACGCCTGCCCCTACCATCGCAGGCAACGTCTTCGGTGCCGGTGCTGGCAAAGAGACACATGGCTACTCGGCACTGCTGCGTGGCGACACAAAGCTTACCATTCAGGGCAATGCCCGTATAGGACTTAACGTCTATGGCGGTGGTGAAGAAGCATCGGTAGGCAGATTCAAGATTGTTGGAGGACTACCATCCGAGCCTGAGGACGATGGCAGTGGCGACTGTACCGTCAATGTTCGAGGCAATGCCGTCATTGGTACTAATACCGATGAAAACATCACGGATAAAGGCAATGTCTTTGGTACCTGTAAGGGAGTTGCAGCTCCTACTACATTCACTGAGTACGATAAAAACTACAAAAGTATGCAGGCCGTCGCACAGAAAGCACCCGAGGGTACAGAACTTACCGATTGGGATTGGGTTGATGGCTCTGAAAATGTTTATTATTGGAAATATTATCCTACATTAGACGCTTACCAAGGTTTCCTGAATACGCTGGCATTAGCCAGCCATCCAGTGGTGACCATCGGTGGAACGTGGAATGAGACGACGGAAGCTGTCACTGCTTCGGGGACTCCTACCGTCAACGGTTCCGTCTATGGCGGCGGCCAGCGGGGTATCACATTAGGTACTGTGGCTGTCAACATCGCAGGAGGCACGGTGAACCACGATGTCTATGGCGGCGGCGCATTGGCCGACACCAACAAAGGCAACCAAACTGCTGAGAAATATGATGAAGAAACGGTGGCTGTGGGTGAAACGGTTGTTACAGGAATGTATGAGCGCAGTGGAGATGTAGGAAATTACACATATACATTAGTAGAAACAGCAGATCAAAAGGCCGAAACAGGCAAAACGTATTATACCAGAGCGGCACAGTCATCCATTCACCCTACCACCGTCAACCTGACGGGCGGCACCATCCATGGCGATGCCTACGGCGGTGGATTGGGACAGAAGACAGGCTTCAATGGCGCAACGAGCAATATTGAAGCTACGGTGTGGGGTGACATTGCTGTGACCCTGGGCAGCAGTGGCGGTTCAACAGCGACTGCCTTCCACGTCAATAAATACACAGACGAGGGCCATGTCGGTATCGTGAAGAGCGGACGTATCTTCGGTTGTAACAACCTGTTAGGATCGCCAAAGGGCGATGTGACGGTGAGGGTATGGAAAACAGTGGCAGGCAACATTCAGAGAACGGCGTCGGAAACAAAGGCAAGCAATAAAACTATTATCACAAACCACCCGGATGATTATGAGACTACAGAAGGGTTTGTGGCTCCTACTTACGAGGTGGCTACCGTCTATGGCGGTGGCAACCTGGCTGACTATACCGCCACGGGCAAGAAGACAAATGTCATCATTGAAACCTGCGATGTGAGCATCAGGGATGTCTATGGCGGTGGTAATGCAGCAAAGGTTCCTGAGACGGATGTCCTTGTTAAGGGTGCATACGAGATACAGGAGGTGTTTGGCGGTGGTAACGGTAAAGACCCATATAAAAATGATAATGGTTGGGTTGTCAACCCAGGTGCCGATATCGATGGTAATGCGAATACCCTGCTGACAGGCGGATATGTCCACGAGGCCTATGGTGGCAGTAACGAGAAAGGAACCATTACTGGAAATGTGACCATAGATGTTGGTACTGGCGGCGCTTGTGACTTGGACGTTGAAAAGATGGTAGGTGCCGGTAAGAATGCCGATGTGAACGGTGACCTGATTATGATTCTGGGGTGTAAACCCAGCACCAAGATACCTTTGCTTTATGCAGGAGCCGACAACGCCAATGTGAATGGCGACGTGGAGCTGACTATCACCAGTGGCAGATACGGCAAAGTGTTTGGTGGTAACAACATGGGTGGTATCATCTTGGGACACATCAAGCTGAACATTGAGGAGACTGGCGATTGTGAAACTCCTATCGAGATTGACGAGCTTTATCTCGGAGGCAATCAGGCTATGTATTCCCAATATGGATATTATAAGGATGGTGATACTTATAAAGGTAGAACTGCTGAGATGGCTGCCATCACAGATCCAGCTGCCACAGGGTACCAAGCTGCTCTTACTGATGAGGATTATGGTACAACAATAAGAAAGACAACGCTTCCATACGATGCACCTGAGCTGAATGTCATCTCCTGCACTTACATTGGTCAGGTATTTGGCGGAGGCTTTGGAGAGAAGGCTGTCATGTATGGTAACCCGAAGGTGAACATCAACATGATTGCGGGTGCCTTTGCCAACGATATTCATACTTTCATGGCTAATGATTCTCGGTTGACAGCGTTGAGCCTTCCCTCTACTGAAAATACTGAAAATTTGGGCATCATTGGCACTGTCTATGGTGGTGGTAATGCTGCCGATGTCGTTGGTGATCCCACCGTCAATATCGGTACGGCGTCGACTGTGACTTTGGTATCTACAGGAAATACACAAAATGTCGTTGGTGCCTACATCACTGGCAATGTGTATGGTGGCGGTAAGGGTGAAGCAGACAACTTCCTCTGCGACAAAGCCATGATAGGTAAAAATGACGACGGCATAAATAATCCTAATGGCGGAACGACTGTCCAAATCTTTAAAGGTTTCGTGAGAGGCAACGTCTATGGTGGTGGTCAGATAGGCCGCGTGGAAAAGAATACAGTGGTGACGATAGGTACTGGTGACGGTGTTGCACCAGGTGGTACACCCACAAGCGCCCCCATCATCTTGGGTAGCGTGTATGGTGGCGGTGCTGGTGAAGAGGAGCATGGCTATGCCGCTCTGGTGCGTGGCAATCCTACTGTCACCATTCAGGGCAATGCGAAGGTACGACATAGCGTCTATGGCGGTGGTGAAATAGCTTCTGTGGCCAGGTATAATGTGCCCAAAACAGAGGGTGAAGTGCAACAAGCAATAGCTGAAGGATATACAGAGGCAGCATTAGGAATGCCGTATGCATTGAAAGACCCCAACAGCGGTACTTGTACCGTTACTGTACGAGGCTATGCCGAAATCGGACCGGAAACAGCCATGCAGATGACCAGAGAAGGTGGCCCGGATGACACGGGTTACGTATTCGGTGCTGGTAAGGGTATCCTGCCTGGAGGAGAGTATGAGTATGCAAATGGCACCACTAGACGTATGGTGCTCTATGACGCGACTGTCCATACAACTGTCGGCCAAGAAGGTAGTAAATGGCAATGGGTTGATCCCGCTCATTCAGATACCAACAAGAATGTTTGGGAATATTTTGATAATTTAGACGAATATATTCGGTTTATCCAGACGCTGGCTTTATCCAGCCGCACATATGTGACTATCACTGATAACGCTTTCGTGAAAGGCTCCGTCTATGGCGGCAGTGAGAATGGTATCGTGCAGTTCGATACGGAGGTTAAGATTCAGGGAGGACAGATTGGTGCTGGGGCTGGAATGAATGAGCCCTATGCAGAAACAGATTGGGCAGGCACTACAACTCCTACCGATGGATGGAAAGAATGTGCAAGCTGGCTATTCCAAGAGCCATACGCCGCTTACGACCCGTATGCGACAAATCTGTATAATGGCCAGTATTATTATGATTCTAATCACACGCAAGAAGCTGCGGGTGGAGCCTCTGTTGCTACTGATGGTCATACCTACTACGGCAATGTGTTCGGTGGCGGTTCAGGTAGTGTGCCTTACTTCGATCACACTTTGGGTAGAAGCGTTTACCTGCATAGTGCAGGCCAGGTGAAAGGCGATACGCATGTGACCATCAGTGGCGGACATATCCTGACCAATGTCTATGGCGGTAGCGAGGCTACTAACGTGGAGGGTAGCGCTAACGTCACGATGACGGATGGCACAATTGGTGTGCCACGTGATGATACGCAGATTATCGCTCATCCTCTCACCGGCTACATCTTTGGCGGTGGTAAGGGTGACCAGCGTATCTTCTTCAACAAAGATACGAACGTGAAGGATGCCGTCGTCACAGTTGAGGGTGGCAGAATCTATGGTTCCGTATTTGGTGGTGGTGAAGACGGTCACGTCATGAGAAACGTCACTCTGACTATCGGCAAACAAACGCAAACTACTGGAGCGAACGATCAGGTAATCACGACAACGTCTGGTCCGACGATTGGTACGGAGGGAACGTCATATTATGACGGTCATGTGTTTGGTGGCGGCCGTGGCTTCGGTGGCGATGCGCTGACGGCTGGTAACGTAGGCGGATCAGTTGACATGAACATCTTGGGTGGTGCAATTCTTGGATCCGTCTATGGTGGCGGACGATTAGCATCTGTGGGCTATGGTCTGTACTTGGTCGATGAAGAGGTTGAGATTGGTGGAGAAACGGTGAAACCATACGGAACAATGCGTCCGGATGATGTGTACGATAATCCCTCTAAACCTACCAGCACAGAAACCGCTGCAGCCTTCTTTAACAAAGGACGTGGACACATTAATATGACCATCAGCGGTGGTACGATAGGTAACGACAATGAATATGCATACGATGCCAACAACCAGCTGTCACACACCAAGGGTGGCAACGTCTTTGCCGGTGGTATGGGACGCATGTATAAGTTGGACGGTACAACACCTATTTCATCTCTTGACTGGTGGAAGCTGGGTTGTGTGAAGAGCACCACGCTGACCATTACAGGCGGTATCATTAAGAGCTGCGTCTATGGTGGAGGCGAGTTGGGCCAAGTGGTGGGATACCATACTGCCAAGAACGCTTCAAATGAAGATGTCAATGTGGGTACTGAAGTGATCATCAATGGAGGTGCCATTGGCTCTGAGGTGAAAGATGGCAGCAATGTTGTTCAATACACCTTCGGTAGTGTCTTTGGCGGCGGTTATGGTAGTCTTGTAGAAACGTTGGGCACTAGCCCCAAAATTTCTTATCCAAAGTATATTGCCGGACGTGTAATGGCTGGAACGAAGGTCAACATGACAGCCGGTACTGTGCTTGCCAGTGTCTATGGTGGTGGTGAAATGGCTGCCGTGGGTGAGTCAACAATTTTGGGCGAGACACTGACTACTGGTTATACAGGAGATACCCATGTAATGGTCAGTGGTGGAATTATCGGTAAAAACCCCATTACGCTTTCCGACAATAGCATCCGCTATTTTGGTGGAGCGAAAATGGGCAACGTCTATGGCGGCGGTAGCGGTCATAACAACACTGTGCGCAGCGGTCATGTATATGGTAATACCAACGTAACCATCAACGAAGGCTCTGTTAGCGGCGAGCCAAAGATATACCATAACATTTATGGTGGCGGTGCATATGGTTCGGTGGGAGATTTTGTATACACAACAACGCTGGATCCGGAGGCTGGCGTGCAGAAGGTGTCTGGTATCACAGGCCTTCATACCGAGCGTACCAACACTGGCACCGCAAACGTCACCATTAAAGGCGGTACCATCGGTTACGATGGTAAGGATAACGGCATGGTGTTTGGTTCGTCACGAGGCGATATCAACGAACTAGGAGCACGTGACGACTACACGGCGTGGGTCTATAATGCGAATGTCACAATAGGCGTTTCAGGTACACCTGCTCAAGGAACTGAAGGTGAAGTGGGTTATGTGCCTGCTACTGATGACAGTGGTCCTAATATCAAGGGCTCCGTCTATGGCAGTGGTGAGAACGGACATACCTTCAATAACACGGTGGTGACCGTCAATGGCGGAACGATCGGCATTGCTTCTAATACTGATCCTGGATATACTGTTACCTCTAATGACAAGCAGTATGCGGGTGCTGCCTATCCAAATCGTGGTAATGTCTATGGTGGTGGTTGCGGTACGGACAAGTATTATTCGAATCATAGCTTAGAAAACCACAGTGGTGCAGGTGACTATTACAACCCCAAGGCAGGTATTGTGTATGGCACAACCACGGTCAACATCAATGGTGGCACAGTGGTGCGCAATGTCTATGGTGCCGGTGCCATGGGCTCGGTGGGTAAAACTACTTGGACAACTGAAAATAATGAGAAGACGAAGGCTACGACCACTGGCGGTTCGACGAATGTTAACATCAATGGCGGTTTCATTGGTGTAGATGGTAGGGCAACTGTTGGTGATGGTAATGTCTTTGGTGCTGCCCGTGGTGCAAAAGATATCGTCCAGCCTGACCAAGACGACATTGCAAGGGTTAGTGTGACGAATGTTACCGTATCAGGCGGAGAAATCAAGGGTAATGTCTACGGCGGCGGTGAGTTGGGCGACGTAGGTACAATTGTCAAGAATACTTCCGATTACAATTACACCTGGATGAAAAGCGATGACCTTGGTGGCAAAAATAGCGCAGGAAACAACGACATTACTACAAATAACACCAACACGGGTATATGCAATGTGACCATTACTGGTGGTACCATAGGAACTTCGGATGGCTCTACGATTGTGGGTGGTAATGTGTTCGGAGGCGGCAAGGGTGATGCCAACACCTGGTGGTGTGAGAAGGCCATGGCGTTTGCAACAAATGTTAGCATTAGCGAAGCCAGCGGTTCCTCCACCAAGGTGTACGGTACCGTCTATGGCGGTGGTGAGATTGGTCGAGTGGAAGATGACTCGAAGGTCATCATAGGAACTGCAAATGGTTCAGACACACCCGAGATTGTGGGCAACGTATTCGGTGCCGGCAAGGGCTTGGCAACACGTGGCTACTCGGCTCTGGTACGTGGCAATTCTGTTGTCACCATCCAAGGTAGTGCTCAGGTTGGAGGCAACGTCTTTGGCGGCGGCGAGGAAGCGTCGTTAGGTAAATTCAATCTTGATGGTGGATTACCGAAATCACCGGATACAGGCGGAAGTGCTGCCGTTACTATCCAGGACAACGCTATCATTGGATCAGCGAACACTATTCGCAATGTTTATGGTGCCGGTCAAGGTGTCGAGCCTAATTATGATGAGGAAAATTATAAGAATTTCAAAAGCATGCAGCTCTATGGTAACCGTCCAAAAGGTGAAAAAGATGTTGAACATACTTATTGGGATTATTATGTCGATGAGGACGGTAAAACAGTCAATGATTTTGTTTGGGTATATTATAAAACAGAGTCTGAATATCAGGCGTTCCTCAACACGCTGGCTTTGGCGAGCCATCCCACAGTGACCATCGCTGAAAACGCCATCGTCTATGGCGATGTCTATGGCGGCGGCCAGAGAGGTGTTACGATGGGAGATGTGGAGGTGAACATCACCGGTGGTACGGTGAAGCGGGATGTCTATGGCGGCGGTTCACTGGCAGATACCAACAAGGGTAACTGGGAGGATTCGCAGAATGCATGGGCAGAAGGCAAGTATGTTTCAAACGCCACTCACTATAAGACGAATGTCACCTTGACAGGTGGTGAAATCGATCGTAATGTCTATGGCGGCGGTTTGGGACAGTTGGCTAAGGATGCTGTAGCGGCAGTTCTTTATACAGCATCAGATCCAGAAGTAATTGCAGATCCGTCCATTGAAGGTACTGTAAAGATACCTGCTGTTGCTGCTGTTTCAGCTGTCGAAGCCAAGGTGTATGGCGATGTGCTGGTGAAGCTGAATGAGGATACAGCAAATGACAACTGTGAGGTGAAGGGTACTATTTTCGGTTGTAATAATCTGAATGGTAGCCCGCAGAGCGGTGTTACCGTGCACGTGTATAAGACTGTGCGGAAGGTGAATGGCGCTGTACAGGAGAAGGCGAAATCCACTTACGAGGTGACCGCTGTTTATGGTGGTGGTAATCTGTCGGCATTCAAGCCTGATTATAAGGCAACAGCCGATACGGTGCTGACTCGTGTTATCATCGACGGTTGCGACCTGACCAGTATCGGTAGTGTTTATGGCGGTGGTAATGCTGCCTCTGTGCCCGCTACGGATGTCGTTGTCAATGCAACGTATGAGATTGGCGAGCTGTTTGGTGGTGGTAATGGTAAGGAAGATGTCTCATACGATGGTGGTGTGACATACGTAACGAATCCTGGTGCTAACGTGGGCTATTTGGCTTATCCTGATGCTGAGAACCATGCATACGATACGAAGGAGAATCGCATCACGAATTATGGTTATGGCTTAGGCAAAGCTCATGCCACCGTCTATGGCGGTACCGTAAATTCAGTGTATGGTGGCTCGAACACCAAAGGTAATATACGTGTGGAGGCACGTGCCACGCTGGAAGAGGCGTCGGAGTGTGATTTCAATATAGGCGAGGCATACGGCGGTGGTAGAAATGCTCCGATGGATGGCGATGCCGTATTGGACATTAGATGTATCAGAGGTATGGAGAGAGCCTACGGAGGTGCAGCCGATGCCGATGTCAATGGCGACGTGGTGCTTAACATCAACAATGGTACATACAGTCAGGTGTTTGGTGGTAACGATGCCGGTGGTGCCATCAGAGGTTCCATCACGGTGAATATCCAAGAGACGGGCTGTAATCCTATCGTCATTGGTGAACTCTATGGTGGTGGTAACCAGGCTCCTTACTCGGTATATGGCTATTATACGGATGATCAAGGTAAGGCTCAGCCATTGACGTCATTGCCACAGGGTGCTACGAAGCAGCGTGACCCACAGGTGAACGTCTATTCATTCACCAGCATCGGTACTATCTATGGTGGTGGCTATGGTGCTTCAGCAATCATGGTGGGTGATCCTACGGTGAACATCGATGTGTATGAAGGAATATATGCCGAAGAATACAACCATAATGCCAATGTCATCGGGGAGAACGCTAAGGTTGTTGGTTCAACGGTGAAGAAGCCTGGTGACTCGGGTTATGAAAGTAAAGGCTATCCTGTTCCATCCCATGCAAAGGGTGCCATCGGTGCCATCGGAACTGTCTTCGGCGGCGGTAATGCTGCGGAAGTAAAAGGTAATACGATCGTGAATGTGGGCACGAGATTAGGTGAGGATTTGTATGAGGTGACGCCTGTTGCTGTGGGTGCAAGTGTGCAAGGCTACTATACCCTCACGGCAGCCTCCGGCACCGCCGTTGCCAACACCACCTACTATCAGAAGAATGGTAATGCCTGTAGGCCGGTGACTGTTGCTGTGGGTGCAAGTGTGCAAGACTACTACACCCTCACGGCAGCCTCTGGCACAGCCGTTGCCAACACCACCTACTGCCAGAAGAAGACATTCAAGGGTGTTGATATCCGAGGTGATGTCTTTGGTGCAGGTAACAATGCGAGGGTGACGGGTAATACGAACGTGACCATCGGAAAGTCCACCGTAAACCCATAAGTAAACCTGAAATAGTGTCCCCAAGGGGAGTGAAATTGTAACATATGTAACACACCCAGTGTTACATATGTTACAGTTCAAGTGTTACACTTGTAACAGTGGGTGTGTTACAAGTGTAACATTTTTTGTGCTGAAAATGTTACAATGGGGGAGAGGTGAAGAAGAACCTTCTTTTCTTTGTTTTTTCTCTCGCTTAGTCGTAACGTTGAGCTATGCTCGAAGTTACTCACGTTCGGAAAAATCAAATAATATTTGTTTTTTCTCTCACTTAATCGTAACTTTGCACCCGATTTACAAATGTGGACAGATTTGGGCTGCTTGCAACCACGCTAAAAAATGCTAAAACGACAAACGGAAGCCTCCTTTTGGGGCATATCTTTGTCAGTGCATCTTCCCCTTTTCTTCCCCATCACACATTATTAATTATTCATGGTTAATTACTAATAGAACATGGGATATTTATTTACATCTGAATCTGTGTCGGAGGGACATCCCGACAAAGTGGCTGACCAAATCAGCGATGCTGTGCTTGACAATCTCTTGGCTTACGACCCCGAATCGAAAGTGGCTTGCGAGACGCTTGTCACGACCGGGCAAGTGGTTGTGGCTGGCGAGGTGAAGAGCAACGCCTACGTGGATTTGCAGGAGATTGCGCGTGAGACCATCAACCGTATTGGCTACACGAAGTCTTCCTACAAGTTCGATGGCGAGAGTTGCGGTGTGTTGAATGCCATCCACGAGCAGAGTGGCGACATCAACCGCGGTGTGGAGCGTGAAAACCCTGAGGAGCAGGGAGCAGGCGACCAAGGCATGATGTTTGGCTATGCCACCAACGAGACAGAGAACTGCATGCCCCTGTCGCTCGACCTCTCCCACCGCATCCTGCGTGTGTTGGCCGACATCCGCAGAGAAGGCAAGGTGATGACCTACGTGCGTCCTAACGGCAAGGTGGCGACTTATCTTCGTCCCGATGCCAAGAGTCAGGTGACGATTCAATATGGCGACGATAACAAGCCTGAGCGCATCCACACCATCGTGGTGAGCACCCAGCACGACGAGTTCATCGTGCCGACGGCTGAGAATGGACTCACACAGGATGAGGCGGACGAGCAGATGCTGCAGCGCATCAGGCAGGATGTCATCAATGTTCTCATCCCCAGGGTGATTGCCGAGATGAACGATGAGGGCGTGAAGGCGCTCTTCAAGGAGGGCATCACCTATCATGTGAATCCGACCGGCAAGTTTGTGATAGGCGGTCCTCATGGCGACACGGGCTTGACGGGCAGAAAGATTATCGTGGACACTTATGGCGGTCGTGGTGCGCATGGTGGAGGAGCCTTCTCGGGCAAAGACCCCAGCAAGGTCGACCGTTCGGCAGCCTATGCGGCACGTCACATCGCCAAGAACATGGTGGTGGCAGGAGTGGCCGACGAGATGCTGGTGCAGTTGAGTTATGCCATCGGTGTGGCCAAGCCGGTCAGCATCTACGTGAACACCTATGGAACCGCGAAGGTGGCTCTGTCCGACGGAGAGATTGCCCAGAAGATTGACAGCCTCTTCGACCTGCGTCCCAAGGCCATCGAGGAACGCTTCGACTTGCGGAAGCCCATCTATCAGGAGACAGCCTCCTATGGCCATTTCGGACGGAAGCCAGAGCGAGTGGTGAAGCATTTCGCCAACCGCTATCAGGGTGACAAAGCCGTTGAAGTGACTTTGTTCCCTTGGGAGGAAACGGACAAGTATCAGAGAGACATCAAGAAAGCGTTTGGTTTGTAATGCACTACGACAGCATCTGGACAACAGCGAAAGACTCGGCACTGCTGAACCTCCCGGGGTTCAGCCAGCCAAGAGTGGATGTGCCCGACCATACGGTGCCCATGAAGGTGTTTGAGCAAGGAGTGGGTGGCGACGACTATGTGGTGATGGGCCTGGTGCTGATGTTTTTCGTGTTGGCTGTCACGTTCTATAAATACCGCACGGCGATGTTCAATCGCCTGAAGGACTTCTTTGCCACCAAGAGAATGTATGTCGATGTGGCATCGGGCGACCTGGGCAGCGAGTCATGGTATATATTCTTGCTCACTTCTGTGGGTGCGATAAGCGCGACCATCATCTTGATGAGCCATCGGGTTTCGGAGCATGGCGTCAATGAGTGGGAAGGCATGCCCTATTGGATGTTCGGTGCTGGCTATGTGATATACATGGCATTGGTGTATGCGAAAGCGTGGCTGTATGTACTTGTCAACTGGACCTTCTTCGACAGGGAAAATGGGAAGCGTTGGATGGCGGGCTATCTGCTGATGACGGCCGTTGTGCCCCTGCTTTTCTACCCCATCGCGCTGATGGAAGTGTTCGCTCATGCGTCGTATGAAATGGTCACTACATGTGGCATTTTGGTAGTGATTTTGTATGAAATGCTGCTATTTTACAAGACACTATTGAACTTTAAGATGAAAAAATACGGATATTTGTTAAATATTTTGTACTTTTGCAGCGTCGAACTAATGCCAGCCCTTGTAGTGGGGCACTTGATAAGGTGTTTTGAGTGACAGTGTTATAGTCAAAATTTTGTATTGATGGCAACGAAAATATTGGTTTCTCAACCAAAACCTCAGACCGAGAAATCTCCTTATTTTGAGGTCGCACACAAATACGATGTAGAATTAGTTTTTAGGCCTTTCATCAAGATAGAGCCTATGTCTGCTAAGGATTTCCGTCAGCAGAAGGTGTCTATTCCAGGTCATACGGCCATTATCTTCACTTCTCGCCATGCGATTGACCACTTCTTTGTGTTGTGCAAAGAGTTGCGTGTGAACATTCCCGATGACATGAAGTATTTCTGTGTATCAGAACAGGTGTCGCTTTACATCCAAAAGTATGTGCAGTATCGCAAGCGCAAGAACTTCTTCCCCGAAAGCGGACTGCTGACCGACCTCTTGCCCATCATCGCCAAGCATAACAAGGAGACATACTTCGTGCCACAGTCATCGGCTCACACCGACGACATGCGACGCATGCTGGATGAGACAGGAGTGGAACACGACGAGGCCGTGATGTACTACACGGTAGCCAACGACTTTACGCCCGACGAGGCATTTGACTATAATATGCTGGTGTTCTTCTCACCCGAAGGAATCCATTCGCTCATCAAGAACTTCCCCGACTTCGAACAGAAGGACGTGAAGGTGGCTTGCTTGGGCACCAAGACTATCAAAGCGGCTGAAGCGGCAGGTCTGCGCGTTGACTATCAGCCAACGCCCGAGTTGCGGTCAGTGCCCGCCATCATCGAGGCTTATGCCAAAACTCTCAAGTAATTGTCTTTTAACGAAAGCGGAGCGGCTCACAAGCCAACTCACCATCGATAAAATCTTCGCAGGAGGAAATGCTTCAATGGCAGTGTTTCCCCTGCGTGTTGTTTATATGAAGATGGAGAAACGGGCAGGGGAGGAAGCCATCCCACCTGTGCGGATACTGGTTTCGGTGCCGAAGAAGCGTTTCCGTCACGCCGTCGACCGCAATCGCATGAAACGTCTGGTGCGTGAGGCCTATCGCCTGAACAAGCAAATCCTTTGGGATACACTGGATGGAGAGGACTACAGGGTGATGCTGGCTTTTGTGTGCATCACCGACACACTTCCCACCTTTTTCTCCGTGAATAAGAGTATGAAAAAGGCGTTGACACGCATTGCCGAGAAACTCAAGAGTGAAGGGGATGCCCCTTCACATGAAGGAGCCTGCTTATGAACATGTTTACTTCCATCGGTTCAGCCCTCCGTCTCTTTTTCTCTTACCTGCTATTGCTGCCCATCTACTTCTATCGCTGGGTCATCTCGCCCATGCTTCCCCCTACCTGCCGTTTCACCCCTACCTGCTCCACCTATGCAGTGGAAGCCATCAAAAAGCATGGACCGCTGAAAGGGCTCTATTTGGCTTGTCGTCGCATCTTGCGCTGCCATCCCTGGGGAGGCAGTGGCTATGACCCCGTCCCCGAAAAGTTTCACTGGTGACTCCCAATTATCAATTGTCAATTTTCAGTTATCAGTTATCAATTATCAATTATCACTTCTCTCCATGTTCAATTTCCACACATACATGATAGACGATGTGCCGTGCCTGCTCAATGTGGAGGCGGAATCTGTACAGCCTTCATACCCGGCGCATGTGAGTCTGTCTGTTGGGATACATCCGTGGAAGGTTTCGGACGGCTGGCAAAAGGACTTTGAGTCGGTTCGTTCTGTGGCGCAGCGAAGTGATGTGTGGGCAATAGGGGAGTGTGGCCTTGACAAAGTGCGTGGAGAGGCTCTTTCCCTACAGATAGAGGCCTTTCGTGCACATGTGGCATTGTCGGAAGAAGTGCAGAAGCCGTTGGTGATTCATTGTGTCAAAGCCTTTGATGAATTGTTGGCATTGCGGAAAGAATGGGAACAGAAGACTGCTTCCCATCGTAGAGAGGCTATGGGCATTGGGGAGAACGAGAAAGGGCTTCAGCCGTGGATCATTCATGGCTTTCGTGGCAAGCCCGAACAGGCACAACAAATAATGGCCAAAGGACTCTTGCTGTCCTTCGGCCATCACTATCATGTGGAGACCTTACGGTCTGTTTTTACTGCTTTTCAAAAGAGGTGCTCAGAAGGTCTCTCCTGTGCTAATCCTTTCTTCCTCGAAACGGACGACCTCCACCTTTCGGTCCATCAAATTTACGAGCAGGCCGCTCGCCATCTCGACGTGGACGTCGTTCTTCTCTCTCGTTTCTGCGATCCTCGCCAAACGATTTTTTCTCTCTGAAATTCTGGAAATCCCCTTTGTCGGAGAAGAAAGCCTTGCGTGCCTCTTGACGCGACTCTCGGTCGGTGAAGCGTTCACGCTGTCCATCTCTGTCCCTCCTTCCTTCAGAACGCTCTCTCTCACGCGAGAACTCATGCCGTTCTCCACGTTCAGAGTTACGGTTGCCCTTTGTGGGGCGTACCATTCTGTCACCCCACTTGCCCAAGTGGCGGTTGATGATTTCGGCTTCTTCTTCATCTTGTGCCTCAAACATCTTCCAACGCTCGACCTTTTTCGGCTTCGACTTGAAATAGTGGCTTTCGTCGTCAGTGTCTCGCTCGCTTCCCCATTCGCCATCCTCGTTCTTCTTGTGAGGCTTGAACTTGAGGTTATGACGGCGTTCCTCGTCGGTCTTGATGTCCAATCCTTCCTCGCGTCGGTCTCTTAGTTTGCCGTCGAAGATTTGGTACTTGCGGAACTCGCATTCCAGCGAACCGTTGAACAACGCATATCTTGTCGATGCACGGAACCCAATCTTGTCGAACAGTTCTTCGTGATGTGAGATAATCCAAGCGTCATTGCCAGCGAAACAGCGCTTCAGGTTCTTGCCAATGGTGTCGTAGAGGTCGAAGATGTCATCGGTCGTGATGCGGTCACCATAAGGAGGATTCGTAATCATGAGTGCCTTGTTGACGGGCTGCTCAAACTCGTAGAAGTCCCTCTGCTCCACACTCACCACATCTTTCACACCTGCATTTAATACATTGTCGGTGGCTATCTGCACAGCCTGACGGTTGATGTCATAGCCATAAATCTTGTGGTCAAACTCACGTTCTTGGCTGTCATCATTATAGATGCGGTCGAAGAGGTCGGCGTCGAAGTCCTTCCACTTTTCGAAAGCATACTCTTTGCGGAACACGCCAGGGTAAACGTTCAGCGCAATCAGCGCAGCCTCAATCAGGATGGTGCCCGAACCGCAGAAGGGGTCGATGAGGTCGCACTCGCCGTCCCATCCCGTCAGCATGATGAGACCTGCCGCCAGCACCTCGTTGAGCGGTGCAGGCACCGTGGCAGTCTTGTAGCCACGTTGGTGCAGGCTCTCACCCGACGAGTCGAGCGAGATGGTCACTTCGTCCTCGGCAATGTGCACATTGATACGGATGTCGGGGTTGCTGATACCCACGTTGGGACGCTCTCCTCCTGTTTTCTCGCGCCAATAGTCAGCAATGGCATCCTTCACGCGGTAGGCCACAAACTTTGAGTGGCGGAAGTTCTCGCTGAAAATGACGGAGTCAATCAGGAAGGTGCTCTTCACATCCATCCACTGTTCCCAGTCCATTTGCTTCACCACTTCATACACCTCGTCGGCATCTTTGGCCTTAAACTCCTTGATGGGTTTAAGAATCTTCACTGCCGTGCGTGTACAGAAATTAGCCTTGTAGAGCATTTCCTTGTCGCCGGTGAAGGACACCATGCGGCGACCTATTTCTACATTGTTGGCTCCCAAATTGATGAGCTCCTTTGCAAGAACCTCCTCCAAACCTTGGAAGGTCTTTGCGATTATCTTGAATTCTGTCATATTTTCAGTCGTTTTCTTGCTTACTGGCCGAAAGGCAAACCCCGCCTAATGCATGGGCAGGCTGTGTAATGCTGGCGCCTGCTGGCACATCGTGAGTCACCCAGATATTGCCGCCTATCACTGCTCCCTTGCCGATGGTGATGCGTCCCAAGATGGATGCATTGGAGTAGACAATCACATTGTCTTCCAGGATGGGGTGGCGTGGAATTCCCTTGATGGGATTGCCGTTCTCGTCCAAAGGGAAACTCTTTGCGCCCAGTGTGACACCTTGATATAGTTTCACGTTTCGTCCAATGATGCTCGTCTCGCCAATCACCACACCGGTTCCGTGGTCGATGGTGAAATATTCGCCGATAGTGGCACCAGGGTGGATGTCGATACCCGTTTCGGAGTGCGCCATCTCTGTGAGCATGCGTGGGATGAGTGGCACCTCCAAGTTCCAAAGTTCGTGGGCAATGCGATACACCGTCAGTTCCTTGATGACAGGGTAGCAACTGATGATTTCACCATAGTTTTTTGCTGCCGGGTCACCATTGAAAGCCGCCACCACATCGGTGGCCAGCACTCTGCGTAGTTCAGGCAACCGGCGAATGAACTTCTCTGCCCGTACTTCGGCCATGCGACGCATCTCTGCATTGATGGTCGCTTGGTTGTATGCAGCAAAAACAGCCGTGTCCTCTTCAAAATTCGAATACGAGAGTCCAGCCTGAATCTGTGTGACAAGAAGAGAGAAAAGTTGTTCCGTATCCACTCCGAGGTGATACTTCAATGTGTTCTGGTCGATGCATGAACGACCATAATAACCAGGGAAAATGATTCCCCTGACAAGGTCAACAATTCTTTCCAGCACTTCGCCAGAAGGTAGTGGCACACCGTCGCTGTGCTTGTGATAAAGATCCTTGTACGAGGTAGGCGTAGCCAATTCTTCGACGGTTCGTGTCAAGGTGTCAGCAAGAGTCCTTGCGCTCATTTCTTACTGTTGTGTAAAGATTTTCGGTGCAAAGGTAGGGAAATTTCACTGAAAAACCCTAACTTTGCATCAGAAAAAACTACATTACAATGAAAATACTCTTACTTGGCAGTGGCGGTAGAGAACATGCTTTAGCATGGAAAATCGCTCAGAGCCCGAAAATCGAGAAACTTTTTATCGCGCCGGGCAATGCCGGCACCATCTCTGTAGGCGAGAATGTTCCCATGAAAGCCGATGACTTCGAAGGCATCAAGACTTTTGTGATTCAGAACGGTATCAACATGGTTGTAGTAGGTCCAGAAGACCCGCTCGTGAAGGGTGTGTATGACTTCTTCAAGCAAGATGACCAGTTGAAGAACATCCCCGTGATTGGTCCTTCCAAGGCGGGAGCCGTACTGGAAGGCAGTAAAGACTTTGCCAAAGGTTTCATGCAGAGGCACGGGATTCCGACAGCCGCCTATCGTTCTTTCAACGGCACTAATATCGAAGAGGGCATCGCCTTCCTCGAGACATTGCAAGCCCCCTATGTGCTTAAGGCCGATGGTCTTTGTGCTGGTAAAGGTGTGCTGATTGTGCCCACACTCGAAGAGGCGAAGAAAGAGTTCCGTGGCATGCTCGATGGCATGTTCGGCGAAGCAAGTGCCACCGTCGTCATCGAAGAGTTCCTTTCAGGCATCGAGTGCTCCGTCTTCGTGCTCACCGATGGCAAGAACTACAAGATACTTCCCGAGGCCAAAGACTACAAGCGCATTGGTGAGGGTGACACAGGTCTCAACACTGGCGGTATGGGCAGCGTTTCGCCCGTCCCATTTGCCGATGAGGCTTGGATGAAGAAGGTGGAAGAGCGCATTGTCAAGCCCACTGTTGAGGGTCTGGCAGCCGAAGGCATCGACTACAAAGGCTTCATCTTCCTCGGACTCATCAAGGTCGACCGTGATTATGCCTATGCCAAGGCAGGCGACCCCGTGGTTATCGAATACAACGTCCGTATGGGCGACCCCGAGACAGAAACCGTCATGCTCCGCATCAAGAGCGACCTCGTCGACCTGCTCGAAGGCGTGGCAGAAGGCAATCTCGACACCAAGACACTGGAGTTCGACCCCCGTGCAGCCGTTTGTGTCATGATGGTCAGCGGTGGCTATCCTCAGGCTTATCAGAAAGGATTCCCCATCACAGGCATCGAGGACGTGCAAGGTTCCGTTGTCTTCCACGCAGGCACTGCCCTCAAGGAGGGTCAGGTCGTCACCGCAGGAGGACGTGTCATCGCCGTCTCCTCCTATGGCCAGACCCAGCAGGAGGCCCTCGTCAAGTCCTTCACCGAAGCCGGCAAGATCAAGTTCGAAGGCAAGTACTTCCGTCGCGACATCGGACAGGACCTGCTGAAATGAGATAAGTGATCGGACACATCCGTGCATATTCCTCCTTTGGGTTCGTAATATACAGTACAAAACACCCCCGCAAGACTCGCAAGTCTTGCGGGGGTGTTTTGTACATTCTGGCGAGGTCAATAGTAGTCGTTATTATTCATTTGTTCACCAAGATACTCGCCAACAAGGCCAACGGGATCACTTGCATTCACAAGTCCCCATCCGGCTGAGGTGTCGTCTCCTGAGTTAAACAGAACCTTACCCGCTTTGTTGTAGCAAATCACTTGACGAACCATTGCGTAGATGTAGTCTTTGTCATACATCGCCTTCGTCTTCGTCATAGTTACAGGCGAACTGTTTCCTATTTGTTGGGCCATATAGCGTTGCCACTCCACAGAATGGAAAATGGTCTTCACCCATACGATATAATTCCCATTCCTGTCCTTTGTGATTTTGGGATTGTAGTAAATCGTGGATGTTTCATCGTCACGAATCTTTTTCCATTCCTCAGTACGGGTCATTTGGGCAAAAGTCATACAGCTCATCAGTACAAGCGTGCTTAGCACTAAGATTCTTTTTGTAGTAATCATATCGGTAGAAAAAGGTTAATATGTAATCTTTTCTTCTTTTCAACTTTTTGCAAGCGCATTATTCATGCTGCTGGATGAATCTTACGTTGTAACTCTCATTACTGTTCAGTTGCGCCGAGACAGTACCCATGTCGCCTGTCACGGGTTCATACCATTTTTGTTTTGAAAAGTAAGCAGACATGTCTTGTTTCTTAAAGATATATCCATGATGAGCATAAATGGAATTTCGAAGAATCCTCAACTCAGTGGACGACAGATCATCCAAGTCATTTTCCGTCAGTTTACGTTGTGCCGTTTGATCCATCAGTTCATCAAATGTTGATTTTGATGCCGCTTTTTCCTTCATCTGTTCAGCCACTCTAAGATAATTCTCGTAGTCTTTTTCTGTAGGCTTGAAATACTTTTCGAGCGCTTCCATCTTTGAAATTTTGAAATTGACTCTAGAAGATGGGATTCCTTCGCCTACATGATACCATTCTGTAACAAATTGAAGGTGCTCAGTAGGGTGAATGTCTTTGCCTGAAGATCTTTTAGTTCCCGCATACCATGAATGCACAACTTCGTAATCTGTACCTTGAATTACCATGTCAGAGTTGTTGGTGACAGTGGCTACAAATCCTGCGTATTCATAATTGGATTTATGTTTTCTGGGACCGAAGTAATAATAATCGGTCACAGTAAACCATGATTTCATTTGTGACATCAGTTTGTCTGCCAGATATGTTACAAAAAGAGTATCGGTAAAATTTTCTGCAATTTGGATATCAGTCATATCTTCCTTTATCCAACCGGTTGCTATGGCAAATGCCATCTTGGTGTCACGATAAGCAAAAATCCCATGTGAGTCGATGATGGAGAGACTTTCATCTTCGTTTTCTTTGATGGTTAGATTTTTGGTACTGTCCAATTTTACTATATATGTACTACCAAGTTGTTCAAAGTCAAGTTCCTCTGGCAAGACAATAGATGTTAGTGAGTCCGCTTTGCTGGCAGCAGGATACATCTGTTCAATAGCCTGCTTGTCGTGATTATTAACTGCGGTAGCGAAAGCCTCCACAAAGTCGCGGATTTTTTTATCTCCAGAACATGCAGTCAACATGAATGCAAGCAGGAGGTAAAAGGTTGTTTTGAAATAGCTTTGCATAATCAATATTTATTTAGAGCGTTGATAATTTTGGTACTCATTTCCTGTCGGTGTATAATACTGGCACAATGTTTCGACTAAAGGCTTGTTCCATTCTATAGTAAACAACGGATCTGGCCCCACATCATATAAATTATAATAGAAGTACCAACTTCCATCCAAAAAAGTAGTAATCTGAGCCTCACTATTAGCATACACATCTTTCCCTTCCAACACTCTGCTCAGGCTCTTCCGTATTTGCGATACTACCTTTATTTGATAGTCAGCACCCATCACATCATAATTCGTTCTATTTTGGATAGTGATAGTCCAATCTCCGCCTCCGCTTAAATCCGAACCATATTTATATCTATTATCGGTGACAAATGAAATGTTGAATTGTTCGTAGAACTGTGCCTCAAAGATGTCCTTTACATAATATAGAAATTCCTCATCTTTGAGTTGTTCAACCACTTGAGAATCCGACAAACTGTCAGGTACCCATCCCGTCGCATGAGCAAACTTCATCACTCCAGAAGGAAAAGCAAAAACACCATGGGTGTTCACGATCTTCATGTTGCCCTCATTATCTTCTTGAATGGTGGCATCTATATTCTCGCCCAATTGTACAAGGAGAGATTTATCAGTTTCATTTTCTGTCACATCCAATTTAGACAAATCGAAACATTTCACCAAAGAGTCAGCTTTGGCAACGTCAGGATAAATCCTTAAAATGGTGGCGGAGTCTCCTGCCACTACAGCGTTAGCAAAATCCGTAGCCAATTGCTTCGCTATATCTTTGCGTGAGTCACATGATGTAATGACAAACAAGATGCTTGCCATTGCAATAATAGTTCCAGTTTTCTTCATCAATTCAATCCTTCTTGACATTTAATACTTCTTATTAGTATTCTTCGTAACTCTTTATCACTTTCTCATTTTCGACGTCTATGTCGTAGCAGAATTGCATGGGAAAGGTACCTATGTTATGCAGTGCCACAACAACAGTTTTATCATCACCTTTTTGTTTCATTTCAATAATTGTGCCCCATTCATCCGATTTCGGCAAAGTAATGATCTTTGTCTCACCTGTTGCAACATTCATGATGCACACCTGATCTTTTGCAAACATGTCTGTTATATCAATGGAATAGACAATCTTTCCCAACGAGGGAAACTTCTCCACAAATTCAGCCTTGATGTTTGTAGCTTCTTGATCTAATTTTCTGAGAAGCTTGTTAGCTTTTTCTTCCGCATCAATAACAGCCTTGAGCGAGTCGGCAATTCGGGTTGAATCAACACGACGTAGTGAGTCGGCAATACGAATACTATCCAAACGTGCCTGTTCCGCTGCAGAAGGGCCGCAAGAAAAGATGCCTATAGCTGTTGATGTCAACAGGAGAACAAATACGATAAGAGGTGATTTTTTCATTTTCAATATGTGTTAACTTTAATATATCATTATTCTGTTGTACCACTTCCGCCACATACGTCACAATACGCCTTTCCGCGATAGTTACAACAAACATGAAAGCCCACACCATTACAAACAGGGCATACTCTGTTTGAATAGCCAGTGCCATTACAAGCTTGGCATTTACTGTTTTTCTGAGTAACCTTTAGTGATGCGGAAAGCTCATCGCAAGCAACGTTTATGTCGAAAGTTCTGTCTTTAAGTTCTTGGTTCTTTGTAAGAGTAATGAAAATCTTTCTACCCACAACACGTGCAATATCTGAATGGTCAACAGTAAGTGCCCCCTCTCCATCAACATCAACAACGACTTCTTCTGTGCCGCCACGTGCTGGGATGGCCACTTCCTCTGGCGTAAACTTAATAAAGGTTGCCTTAAAACTTTGGCTTACTGATATTCTACATGTAATGTCGGAACTTTTCAATACGATGGAGTCTTCACGAAATCTGCGATCTGTGTTTAACTCAACCATGTAATGTAGAGTGTCATGATTCTCATTGATGTTAGTCTTGATCCACTGTGGAACATGAATAACCTCAACGTTTCCACCATCGGTTTCTATCATGACATTCCCTTCAGTACCACTAATAGTAGTATAAATTGAATCCATGTCCACCGTTAAGAAGGTTGCTTTCTTGCATGATGTGAAGTTCATTATCAAAATTGTTGCCACAAACAGAATAATACTTTTTGTTTTCATTTCCTGTCATTTGCTGTTATTTAGGTGATATACCCCGATGATTTAAAACTTTTCAGGGTATATCACGAGTTGGACATTATTTTCTTTTTATAAAGCACAAATTATGGATTATGGGGGAGAAGGAAAGATTATATTCTATCAATCACCAAACAATCCCTTTTTTGCACGTGACTTAATGGTCATTTCTGCATTTGCGGCCATATTCTGAGCAATGACATCACCTCCGTCGTTCACTTTACATAATGAGCGAGTACCACTCATTACTTCATCAGTCGTCAATGTTCCTATTTCTTTCTCAGATTTTTCTCCTGCAATGTCAATAACTGCATATACAACAAATTTCTGACCTTTCTGGATTCCTTGATCATTGCCCAAATTGATATATACTGCTTTCGCTTTTTTTGCGTCACCTTCCGCAACTGCAACAATGGTTCCTCGAACAGGAAAAGCTTCTTCAATAAACTTTTTCATGTTCTTTGCAGAGCCTGTTACGGCTTCACTACGTGAATTAGAAGCACCGTCTCTGCTTGTCGAAGAAGACGTATAAGTATAAGAACTCTCTGTTGCACCTGTAGCAGGATTCACAAGTTGTATTGTGTAGTTCAAAGAACTTGACCAATAAGTATATGCCTCACCTTTCAACGTCGTTCCTTGTTTCCTTTCAGTCGTGATGGAATTTAGTGTTCCTTTCAGAATATAGTTAGCGTTTAATTGGGTAATGTCCTTTACATCATGCTCATCGTTTAAAGCAGCCTCCGATTTTCTACGTTCAGCTTCCATTTGGACATCAGCCTGTTGTAAAAGATCCACAACAACAATTCGTTTAGTCGATTGAAGGCTCTGAATTACATTATTGCGAACGATAAAGGCCTCATCACCTGAAATATCAGAACTGTGATTGAATGCCCCTACATTTACTACTTGTTTCGTCACTTGAGCGAAACCAACAGATACTGCACACATTGCAATAACTGCAAAAAAGAATCTCTTTTTCATTTTAAATAGATTTAAATTGGTAAATAAATAATTGTAGTATATCATGTTACCATCGTCTAACAACGATTGTGTTATATGTAACTCTTGGACGGCTCTTGTAATATGACGATACGATGTTTGACACAGCTTTTATTCTTTCCTTTTCAACACTTGCGGAAATACGTCTCTCTTCAAGTTCCTGAGCACGTTCTGCAGCTTGGTCACTATTTATCTTTTGACGAATCTGATTGGACAAATTTTTAGCCTCTGATGCACAAGAACTCGTTGCATCAATGTCTGTTATCAAAGCTGATGCCGCCTCATAATCTTGTATGGCGAATTTTGCCCTAGCTTCCTGCAAAATTTGTGAACAATTAGCATTCTGGTATTGTTTATAGATACCGCTTAAAACACTTTGAACTTCTGTGTACCCACTAATCCCTGCGGGATACTCATAGAGCAACGACATTGCTTCCTCGTATTGCTTTTGAGTTGCAAGTGCTTTTGCCTGAGCTATCAAAGCGCTACGATTCCTAACATAATAATTCTCTATTTTAGGTCTAATTTCTGTAAAGAAAGAAGCAAATCGAGGGTCATTTGTTGACAATTTAGCAAAACCCTCTTTGACAGCTTCTGACTTGCTATATCCCTTGCCCTTCAATTCCCATGTAATACTTCCAAAAGTAGTATTGCTATTTAAAGAAACAGCTTTGACAGTTAATTCAAAATTGACACTATAAATATTTCGCATGCCTCCTTCTATCATATCGTCACTAATGAAGTTGATGACAGGAAATAAAACGTTATTTCCACTATTAATTGATGTGGCGCCTTGATTTGTAATCATCCTTTCCAATCTCGTTGACAATAATCTAAAAGCATTGGAATCAACGCCGCTTGTTGTCTCAGTGGGTACAACAACACCGAGGTTCAATCCTTGTGCTGATGTTGTAATAGCAACAAGTAAAGTGCTCAGTATACAAAATAAGATTCTCATATCATTTGAAATTTATATATATAATACTTCCATTGATGTTCTCTTCAAAACTTAAATCTAGCCCCCGAAGAAACTTACGAAGACTCATCATAAATTTATTGACATTGTAGTTTCTGCCAGTGGCAGGGTCTCTAAGTGGAATTTTTACATCGTCGAATATCATAGACTTTGCCACTGTTCCTTGGATATGATATTGATTCTTATATGCATTTTCTTCCATCCATATTTCTAATTCATCCTTAAGAGGATTCCCATCATTTCCGACTTCTGAGTCCATTGTTAAATCAGAAGTGTTTTGGAAACCAAAGTTTACAACAATAGAACGACCGTTTGCGACAATCTCATCGAATTTCATCTGCATTGTTGCCAAGAAATCTTTTGAGACCTTGGATACGGCTTTTGAACCTAAAGCTCCGATATCATCTGTATAAAAACGACCACTATCGCCGACTTTATTAGCCAAGGAATTTCCTGACGAGACCTCATATGCTGTAAGTATCATCTTCACAGAGTTCCCTGAATTACTCATGGTACATGTGATTTCAGCCTCGACATAGACATCAGCTCCAGACTGCTCTACAACCATTTTCTTCAGGTCTGTCTGATTATCCTCTTGAAAGGCTGCCGATTGCGACAACATTTTTAGTTTGGCGACAAAGTCAACAGTTGTAAAACCTTCATTATCGAAAGCTTCTTTTATTTTGGTCAAAACAATACGTTTATTGACATCATCTTCAAGAACCATTCTATAATCTTCACCTTGCTTGATATAAGGAAGCACCATAATTTTAGGTTGTACAGAAACAACAGTCTGCCCAATCGCATCGTTTGATGGTATTAAAACCATCATACAGAAGAGAAGTGAAAAAATCTTTTTCATGTGATATTAAATTTTAGTTATACTCCAAAACGTCGGATAACATTGTGATTTGACAAAGATTCTTTTAACGATTTGTAATGGATATTGACGTTAACCATATAGAAATTCTTCTTATCTGGTGTTTTACCTTGCTCAATTAAAGAAGCGGCAATGACAAAAGATCGAAAGCCTCCGTTGTCAAATAAATCATGATAATATGCGGCATGCTCATTATATGAACTTTGTTCATCCTGTACATATGGAATCTGTCGTCGTTTTGACCCCTTAATGCCTTCAAAGATTAGAGCCTGTACGGCATCAAGACAGGCGTAATCTGTGGCCACTTTCTTCTTTACTCCATACACTATAACAGACATCTGTATGGATTCCTCTGTTTCTGATTGGTAAAAAATTTCGTATTGATGCTGTGCATAACAAGAAAGTACAGGCATCAAAAGAAAGATAAATGTTAAAATTTTTTTTATTTTTTTCATATTGTGGAATTTAGGTTAATTAATAGATTCTACAAAGAGGAATAGTTTTCGGTCTTTGTCCATTTACTGTGAATTTCTCGATTCCAAGTAGACAAAAGTTCATAGCTCTTCTCGATGCGGCAACCCTCTAATAAAGATGACGCGGCAAAGATATACAATACTCACCTTTCGCAAGCTTGTTTGCTCCGTAGATGGAGGGGGTTAGAAGAAGATAAAAGACGTCTGTTATGCCATTGGCATGGTGTTGTCGCCCTATCTTCCTTTATCTTCTTAACATACGAAACTTAAATTATCATAGGCTTTTGATTTTAAGATTGTTATTATTTTTTATTCTTGAAAGATCTCTCCTTCCTGCATATACACAAAGAGTGTGAGCCTTCCGACATTCCCTGTCAGTAGGTTCTGGTATACCTGTATATTGGAGAATGAAAAAGAGAACGGCTCACACCTGCGGTGATATACGGATAGTCTTTTCCCTATGTGGGAAGAAAGTCTGGATGTATAATCCCAACAGGAGGAACGCTTTTCAGTCCTCTGTCCAATATACAGTTAAATTTACCAGATTTACTGACGGACAAAGCTTGACGCTTCCTCTAAGTGCACCACACCACTCAAGGTGTTGCGGTGGCAAAGATAAGGAAAGTTTCTGAAACTTGTTCCATTGTGAGCCGTTTTTTTACCATATTTTTTGTAGCCGTTCTCTTTTCGCGGGCAAAGTTAGGTGTTTCCCCTTATGTTTACACGCTGATTTTTAGTCCTTTTCACCAGTCCATTTAGTCCATTTGCGGTTTGATGGGCAGAAAAGGGCAAAAAAAACGTGGACAATTACTATCGTCTACGTTCTTCGAGGTATCGGCAAACACCTAACACGCTATATACGAGTAAAAGCCCACGCCAGCGACGTGAGCATCCTGACTTTTTACTCTTGCGTGTTCTTTTTATTTTTGCCGAAATTCGAAGAACAAGATTCTAAGCGGACGCTTCTTTCTATATGTCTTTATGTTGTGATGTTACATAGGCAAGGGGGTTGAGTGGATATTCTTTTGATTTTACAGTTGCAAAAGTACAACGTTTTTTTGAAGGAACAAAGAAAAGGAGAAAAAAGTTTGTTTATTCGCTGGCTTCGATGACTCCTCCTTTGAAGATTTCTTCTGTCCAACCAGCGGCGATGTAGGCATCGCGGGTGCCTGGGGGAACGGTTAAGGTGCATGTTTTATGGATATGATCAAAGGCTTCCTTGCCAAAGGAAATCGGTTTGTCCCAATGGCATGTGACAGATTTCAGCCCCATACTCCAAGCAAATGCGGTTGTTCCGATTTTGGTGATGTTGGCAGGGATGTCCATAGATTCTAAAGAATAGCATGAGTAGAAAGCAGAAGTACCAATAGTGGTGACATCCTTAGGGATTACCGTCGTGCTGCATCCTGACACCAGTTTGTTGGTGGCAGTTTCTATGATGGCATTGCAGTTGTTTCGCGAATCATATACAGTGTTATTCTCATCCACAGTGATGTATTTCAGGTTGGCCATGGCGAAAGAATTCCATTCGTTAATGGATGTGACGCTGCTGGGAATGGCCAGGGAAGTCAGACTGTTGCAAAGATAAAATGCAGAGTAACCAATGGATGTCACGCCGTCGGGGATTGTGATGGCAATCAGTCTGGTGCACTGAGAGAAAGCGTGTGTATAAATGGATTTCACCTGACTGGGAAGGATGATGGAGGTGAGGTTGCTACATTGGGTGAACGCTTTTTCTCCAATATAGGTCAGTCCTGTAAAGTACTGCAACTCGTCGAATGTGGTGATGGTGGTGTCCTCGCGAAAGACATCCTTCAAGTCTTGCACTTGGGCTGCTTCTTCGTAGCTCAGTTCGCCATCGCCATTGCTGTCCCAATGCTCCACGCAGAGGGCTTTCACGGCAGAGTCGGCAAAGGTGATGGGGTCTGTTTGGGAGTGGGATGGGGTCGGGGATTGGGTGTGGAAGAAGAAAAAGAAGAGGAGTAATACAATGAGGATACCACCTCCGACTCCCACTATAATGGGGAGGGAGAATTTACCTTGCTTAACTCCTTTTTCTGTTCCCTCTATAGGGGAAAGGATGTCACCTTGTTCATTTGCAGGGATACCATTCCCTTCCTCCTGGGAGGATGAGGGGAGGGTCTGTTGAAAGGCTTCCCAACTCTCTGCTCCGACGAATTGTGCCAAGAGGTTGAGGGTGGAAAGGCGGGGCGTAACGGGTTCGGAGAGGTAACCCCACAGACGTTTCAGGGTTGTGGCACTGATGTGTTGGTGAAGTGTGGCCGAGATGCACTCCGACAGATACTCAAAATCTTTCGGAGTCTTCATTGTTCTATTCACCTGTTGCTCAATGCGTTGAAGAAGCAGGGTCAGTGATGGGTCTTGTTTCATTTAGATTCTTTTGTAAAGGTATATCTTTGTTTTTACACCCGACAACATGTCGAGCGCGAATCCTGTATCAACCATCGCCACTTCGCCGTTCCGCCTGTGGGCTTTGTTCCACAAAGCAACACATCATTTTTCACCTTGCCAACTCCTGACAGATACGGTCTTGGTAGTCGCGGGCGACTTTGGAGGTGAGGGTGCCGTTGACGATGATGGAAAAGGCGAGCAGGTGGCCGTTGGAGGCGGTGACATAACCTGCGAGGGCGCTGACTCCTTCGACGGTGCCGGTCTTAGCATGGACGTTGCGGTAGGCATTACCTGTCTTCATGCGCTCGTCGAGGGTACCGTCCACACCGGCGATGGGGAGTGCGGCGTAGAAGGGCTGATAGATGCTGGGGTTCTTGTAGGCATAGCGGAGTAGTGCTACTTCGATGTCGGGGGTGACGTAGTTGTAGAGCGACACACCGCTGCCATCAGCCACTTCGAGGGAAACGGTGGAGGCTCCTGCCTTGCGGATGACGCTTTCCACCTGCTGGGCACCGTCTTTCCACGAGCAGTTCTTGGATTTGGCTGCATTGGCGAGTTGGTAGAAGACGGCTTCGGCATGATAGTTGTCGGAGTTCTTGAGCATGCGCTGAAGCACTTGCTCGATGGTGCGGGTCTTGGTGTGGCAGAGTGTGCCGCCACCAGGATAGTCTGTGGTGCCGTAGGGAACAATGGCTGCACTGACTCCTGTGATGCCGAGGTTCTTCAGCTCATGACCGAGGGCATAGACGAAGTGAGCGGCAGGATGGAAGGAGGCACTCTTGGAATAGGTGCCGAAGTTGGGGTATTCTCTGCCGCGTTCGACCATCAGGGCACAGTGGTAGGGCTGGTATTTGCTGGGCACATCGTCCCAACACCAACCGTTGCCGTAGAGGTCGGCATTCTTCATGCTGGCATCGCCATAAATCTTGCCGCTGACGCGCTTGATGCCTGCATCGCGGATAGCACGGGCAAGTTCCTTGAGGTCAGCGTGGGAATACATGGGGTCGAAGTCGCCCACCACGTAGAGGTCGCCGCTGAGTGTGCCATCTTCGGCAATGCTCCCCGTGTAGTAGGTGCGGGTCTTGATTTCGTGCTGTGCACCGATGATGCTGAGGGCCGAGATGGCGGTAAGCACTTTCTGGGTGGAGGCGGGCCGCATGACCTTCTGGCTGTTGTAGCCCCAAAGGAAGGAGTCGGCGGTCAAGTCCCATACGGAGATGCCTGCATAGTAGGGGGCACGGTCGGCTTCACGTGCAAATTGGTCGAGTGCGAGTTTCACACGTTCGTCCCATGAGTAGGACAAGTTCTGTGAAGAGAGTGTGTCAATGTATACGGTGTCGGCGAAGAGCGTGTCGGACGATGTCGCTGCACGTTCTGCTTTCAGGGGTGTTGGCACAATGTCTTGTGCGTTGACGGAAACAAAGAGGGCTGCTGACAGCAGACCTGTCAGCAGCGCACGGTTATATTTTTTCATCTTATACATTATTATAATATAGAGGGGATTATTGAACAGGACTGGTCATACCTATCTCGGCACAGTTGCCGCTCTTGAAGATGAGGCGTGCCACCTCCTGAATGTCGGCCGTGGTGATGGAGTTGACAAGGTCGACGTAAGGAGCCACATTCTCTTCGCCATAGAGCACATAGGCAACCATCTGGTTCATCCAGTAGCCATTCTTCTTCAGTTGTTCTTCGTGGCTGCGGAGCATATACTCCTTCACCTTCTGGAGGTTTTCCTCCTTGGGACCATTGGCCACGATGTCTTCCACACCTTTGTAGACAATCTCTGTCATGCGTTCGCGCTTCTCTGGTGCGGTGGGCAGTTGAATCCTCACAACGGCCTCTTCCTGCGGGTAGCGGCTGAGGCTTGCGTTGACAGGCACTCCATAGGCACCACCTTCGTCTTCACGCACGGTTTCGGTGTAGAGCATATCCATCAGTTGGTCGAGCATGCTAATCATGATGCGGTTCTTGAGGTTCATCTTCATCGGAGTGTGGTAGTAGAAGAGGACGATGGCATTGGGGGTTTCCTGATGCTTCTCGAACACATTCTTCAGTTGTCCGTCGGCCATCTTCAGGTCGATGGTCTTGTACTGCTCCGAACCTTTTTGGGTGGGCAGAGCACCGAGATACTGAGCCAAGAGTGGGGCAATGCTGTCGGCATCACAGTCGCCCACGATGAAGAACTCGAAGTCGTCGCCATCGGCAAAACGCTCGCGGTAGAGTTGGATGATGCGGTCATAATTGATGCGGTCGAGGTCTTCGGGCTTGGTGCGCAGCATGCGGCGGTTGTTGTTGTAGAGCACCTTGACAATGGTGTCGTTCAATGCTGTGGTGGGCTGCAGTTCTCTGTTTTTCATGTTGGCCTTGCTGCGCTGGATGGCAGAGTTGTAGGCTTCCATGTCCTTGCGTGGTGCGGTGAAGTGGAGGTAGGTGAGTTGAAGCAGGGTTTCGAGGTCTTTCTTCACACAAGAACCTGACACGGTTTCACTTTCGTTGCCCACGCCTGTGTTGACGTTGGCTTGAATGCCTGCCAAACGTTTGTTGAGTTCGGTGGCGCTGAAGTTACCCCAACCGCCCACGCTGACCAATCCGATGCTGCTGGTCTGGTCGTATTCGTCTATGCTGTAAAGCGAAGTGCCTCCCCAACTGTGGGCATAGAGAGAAATCTGGTTGGGCGAGAAGTTGGTCTTCTTCACATGCACCTTCACGCCATTCTTGAGGGTGATGAGTTTGGCATCGTACATGTCGTCCTCCATCTTCTTCACCTTGCCGGGCTTTGGCATCTTCTCGATGAGCGGGGCATTGTTCACTTCTTCCTTGAGCGGTTCGATGGTCTCTGCTTCCACTTCGGCCATCCAGCGGAGAATGTCCTCCTTGCTGGGCAGGATGTTGTCTTCCTTGTCGGCAGCGAACAGGCTGATGACGAGGTTGGAGGCTGGCATCCTCTGCAACATTTGGTTGACCATCTCCACACGGGTCATCGGCACCATCTGGTTCATGGTTGCGTAGTCCCACTCAATACTTGTGACGGGTTCGTTGTCGATGAAGTTACGCACACACTCGTTTACATAGGAATGGCTCTCCACCTTGTCGCGATGCAGGTAGGAACTTTCGAGTCGCGAGAGGTATTCGGCTTTGAAACGTTCATATTCAGCGGTGGTGAAGCCATATTTCTTGGCTCTCAGTATCTCACGGTAGAGCGCCTTGACAGCAGTTTCGTATTTGTTTTCTTCACACACCACTTCACCGATGAAGGCTGCCTTGGTGGATGACACGAGGAAGTCGCCAAAACCGAAGTCAGCACTCAGGAAAGGAGCGTTCTCCTTCTGCAAGATGTCGCTGATGCGCTCGTTGAACATATCCCCCAAAGCATCGGTGAGCAGGCTAAAGTTGATGTAAGCCAACGTATTTTTCATCTCGCGTGGGAAGGGCTCAGTCTTCCACATGAAGAGGATGGCGTTGTTGCGCTGTTCCTTGTCCTTGTTGATGGAGACGATGGGCTCTTCGTTGTCGGGCACGGGATAGTATTCAAACTTGGCAGCATCAGCCCCTGCTGGCTGGATGTCGGCAAAGACTCTCTGGATTTTCTGTTCCATTTCGTCCACGTTGATGTCACCGACAATCACGATGGCCTGCAAATCGGGGCGATACCATTTGCGGTAGTAACTGCGTAGGGCTTCATAAGGGAAGTTCATCACCACGTCCATCGTGCCGATAGGCAGACGCACACCATACTTGCTGCCAGGATACATCTCTGGCAGAGCCTTCTCGTACATGCGCATCATGGCCGAAGAGCGCATACGCCATTCTTCGTTGATGACACCACGTTCCTTGTCAATCTCTGTGCCTTCCAGCAGCAGGTCGTGGCTCCAGTCGTGCAGAATGAGCAGACAGGAGTCGATGGCTCCTGCGGTCTCCACATTCACATTGTCGATGTTGTACACCGTCTCGTCGAAAGAGGTGTAGGCATTCAGGTTTTCGCCGAACTTCACGCCGATGGTCTCTAAATACTTTTTCAGACGGTCGCCTGGGAAGTTGGTGGTTCCGTTGAAGCACATGTGCTCCAAGAAGTGTGCCAGACCGCGCTGGTCTTCCTCTTCTTGGATGGAGCCGACCTTTTGAGCGATGTAGAAGAAGGCGCGTTTCTCAGGCCACGCATTATGACGTATGTAATAGGTCAGCCCGTTGGGTAGCGTGCCTTTGCGTACAGCCGAGTCCATGGGCAGGGCCATGTTCTGTGCCTGTGAGGAAACTAAAAGTGAGAAACTAAAAACTAAAAGTGCTAATATCCTTTTCATTATCAATTGTCAATTATCAATTATTAATTTTTATCCAAAGCGTGAGGTGCATAATCCACCGTGTAGTGAAGTCCGCGGCTCTCTTTGCGTTCGAGTGCCTGACGGGTGATGAGGTAGCCCACGTTGATCATGTTGCGGAGTTCGCAGATGTCGCGGGTGGGTTTGACACGTTTGAAGAGGTGCTCGGTCTCTTCGTAGAGCAGGTCGAGACGTTCCCATGCACGGTGCAGACGGAGGTCGGAACGGACAATACCCACGTAAGTGGACATGATTTGTCCCACTTCCTTCACGTCTTGTGCAATGAGCACCTTCTCCTCGTTGGTCATTGTGCCCTCATCGTTCCAGGCAGGAACCTTTTCATTGAACTCATATTGGTCAATCACCTCCAAAGAGTGCTTGGCGGCGGCATCGGCATAAACCACCGCCTCGATGAGCGAGTTGCTGGCCAGACGGTTGCCGCCATGAAGACCCGTGCAGGAGCATTCGCCCACAGCATACAGACGCTTGATGCTCGACTGTCCATCCAAATCGACCTGGATGCCGCCACACATGTAGTGTGCCGACGGAGCCACAGGGATGTAGTCCTTCGTGATGTCGATGCCGATGCTGAGGCACTTGGCGTAGATGTTGGGGAAGTGGTGCTTGGTCTCTTCGGGGTCTTTGTGTGTCACGTCCAGACATACGTGGTCGAGGGCGTGAATCTTCATCTCGTTGTCGATGGCACGTGCCACGATGTCGCGTGGAGCCAGCGA
>JAEEGL012228973.1_pt1 | contig 63477 bp, 45 predicted proteins | sample 9134231 | NCBI WGS metagenome assembly JAEEGL01 (sample SAMN16246548, study PRJNA631951) | gut metagenome | biome: gut microbiome; feature: rumen; material: fiber-attached | host: Bos | place: Iran: Karaj | collected 2018-10
AGTGCTGGCACCACCAATGCCCATCAAATAGGTGGTTTGGTCGACAAAACCTGTAATGTACGCCGTCAGTTCATAGTGCCCCTTGGGAAGTCCCGTCATGGTCTGCTCTAGACGTTTTTCGGATGTGGAGTTGTCCCAAAGGTTATAGAGCCAGTTCCCTTCCTTGGGTGTCATCTCTCCTGTTTCCATAAGGCGGGCATCACTTGCTCCCCATACTAAGGTCCAGGCTGCTGGACTTCCTTTGACAGCCTCATTGTCCAACTCAAAGCCTTGGTTGACGATGAATGCCGTGAGGTCATCATCTGCAGCAGGGGTGTTTGTGCTCCAGTAGTTGGCGGCAAACGTACGCCATTCGGCAACGACACTATTCAGGTCGGTATAGGTACCTGTGTTTTCAAGAGTACCATTGCTGTACTTCTTATATACATCGGCAGCCTGGAAAGTGGCAAGAGGGATATCACCCAATTGCGTAGCAGTGAGGTTGTCGAAATAAGTCTTGATTTTTTGATATATGACAATGCTTGCTTGTGCATCCTCGATGGCTGCCTCCAGTGCATCAAATTTGTTTGCACTTGGGTCGAGTTCGAGTGCTTCCTGAGCATCCAGCAGCGCCTGCTTCACATCCACGTTCATCTGGCCTTCTGGAATGGGTATGGCATTCTGGGCAGTTTCAGTTATGGCAGAACCCAAATAGAACAAACGGAGGTTGTCTAGTACTGTCCAGTCACCTGTTACACCTACAGATTTACGTGCTCCGATGGTAATATTACCATCATTGGCTACAACAAATGTAAGTGTGTTGTCGTCGTATGCTCCATTGTTGAAAACCTTACTAGCAGCGCTTTGAGTATTGGGGACGTATTTTTTATCTCCACCATTGGTGTTGGCGGTGGTAAAACCATTGTCGTCGTTTCGGGTGGGACTGCCTCCGTCATAGATTAAGTTGACGGGGGTAGTAAAGACTCCTGCATATATTTCTGCATTCTGGTCAGTGCTGACCGTTGCATTTCCTCCTGGACGGTAGAAACCTTGTGCTTCCAATCGGTAAGTTCCAGCGGGAAGCCCTGTGAGATTTTGTCTGATGTCGAATGTGGCGTTCCACTGTTGCCAGTTTAAATTATCATCGTCTCCAGCAGCTCCGAAATCCCTTCCACTCCCACTCGTTACAGTCCAACCCACGGTGTTGGTGTTACGGCTGAAATCCGGGTTCGTGATAAAGTATGTGGCATCCTTGGGGTCAGATTCAGAGGCACTTGCCAAAGCGGCTGTACGCTCTTCCTTGGTCATGATGTTCCAGCGTGCAGCGGCCGTCACAGAGGCTACTATGGTTAGGGCATTGCCTAATCCGTTGCTGGCAAGGTAACCACCAACTGTAGCGTTGTAAAGAGTGTAAACCCCATCAGATACTTTTTCAATGGTCCATTCACAGGGTGTACCATTGTCTAAGAAAAGATTATCACCCAAGCCAGTATTGGTGTTGTATATAGGGGTCATCAACTTATACCCACTAGATCCAGGCGTAATGGTAAAGGCCATTCCTCCATAAGGTTTCAGAGAAGCCTTTGTTCCCCAATTATTGCCTTCACGTAACCAGCCGTTACCTTCTGCGTTGTAAAGATAATATGTGTTTTCCGATTTCTTCACAATAGTGGCAGAACCGATGGCGCTCCAGTTGGCACCTGCAGCTACAGTCTTGACTCCAAACTCAATGGCGCCAGGTGCCGCTAGGGTCACTGTCTGCGTCATGTATTTACTTGTAGCATTGGCCAATGGGTAGGTAGTTTCTTTGTCATTTGCATAGAAGAAAGCATTGTTCTCCGTTCCATCATCCAATTTGCCATCGCCCTCCACGCCGTTTGCGTGAGCAGACATACAAGCGGCTTTTACTTCATACACACCTGCGGGCAGATTCACGCTTTGGAAAAGTTTTTTTCCGTAGTGTCCTGCGTTTCCGCGATAGCGCTCAGCCATCTGTCCCGTCCATTCGCCATTGGTTACATTGGTCGTAAGTACAGTGGCGGAGCCAGCCCCGTCGTCTTCGTTATACGACCATGTGGTCTGGTTGATAAGGTCTGAATAATCCACGTTGGAGAGTAAAGGGGTGCTCAAGTCCATGCGGTATATTCTAACATTATCGACAAAGAGTTTTGCTGTAGTCCCAGAACCTGCCGTACCGCCTTTAACGCCGACACTGATTTTACCCGTCGTGGGGACATCCAAAGTAATTGTTACGCTTATTGTGTACCAGACATTTTGTTCAAAACTAGTTTGTGCGCAGTATTGGGCTGCTTCGCCATCCGGTTCCCACCCCATGTAATTTTCAACGATGTCTTTGGACCCATTACGATTTATTACATCAAAAATTAATTTGTATTCTCCTGCGGGAAGTGTTACTGTCTGCGTATATTTTGCCACATCGTTCCAGCCCGAAGCTAAGCCCAGTGCTGCGCCTGCGCTTTTCCCGAACTTATCGACATTGATGTTCGTTACGCCGCAGTTCTCTCCGGTAGCTCCATAGGTAAATGTTCCGCTAAACGACGCGTTCGCATTTGTGCTGTTAGCCGTTGTCCATCCATCAACAATGTACACAATGGTTGTTCCATTGCTATATGCCGTGGTGGCTCCTGCACTTACTCCATCCGCTGTGACATTTGGGTTGGTATCAAACCCGGCATTCGTCAGGTACTGACTTGTTACATCTTTTTGTGCAACAACGTTGTTTGCTACTCCCAAAAACATTGTGAGCAGGACCATGAATGAAAACATAAAGTTCTTCATAATCTATATGTGTTTATTGTTTCTTTTTCTGCTTCTTTTATGCGTGCGCATGTGTCACATGCGAGCGCACATCGTCAAAATCGGGCGCAAAGATACTAAATAATTATGAGTTAGCGAAATCTTACGGATTGTTTTCGTTGAGCAGACGTAATTACGTACACGAATTCCGAAATAATGAACAATAAGCAGATGCTGTTTGATGCTCAACTAATTGATTGTGTGAAATAATTGCCTGTCATAAAATGACTAATCCATATTAACTCGTTTCTATCCCCATCGATAGTGATTCTGCAGTCAATACAAGCTGCTTTTCCATCGTTTGTTTAAGTGCCAATAGTGTTGTCCTTATGAAAATTCTTTGCATCTGACCTTGGGGGAGGTGTAAAAAACAAAAAGCCGAGACGAATCTCGGCTTTTGCGCTTCAGGATGGGCTTGAACCAACGACCCCCTGATTAACAGTCAGGTGCTCTAACCAACTGAGCTACTGAAGCTAATTACTAACCTCTAAATCTTTATGTTGCGCTTCAGGATGGGCTTGAACCAACGACCCCCTGATTAACAGTCAGGTGCTCTAACCAACTGAGCTACTGAAGCGGGTTTTTGCAAATGCGGTTGCAAAGGTACAATAAAAATGACAAATTAAAAATTAAAAGTTAAATTTTTTTCGTAAATTTGCCGAAAATTACGAGAAATATGATGAAAATAATCGGAATTGGCAATGCATTGGTGGATGTTTTGGCGCGTCTCGACGATACCAGTCTGGCTCGTTTGGGCCTGCCAAAGGGTGGCATGCAACTCATCAATGACGAGCAGCAACAGGCGCTTGCGCGACAAATGGAGCAAATGCAACCCTCACGTTCCACAGGAGGTAGCGCAGGCAATGCCGTGCTAGCACTTGCCAACTTGGGCGCACAGCCTGGGTTCATCGGTCGCATCGGTGATGACGAAACAGGACAGTTTTTCTTGGAAAATTGTCAGCAGACAGGTATTGATGCCCGTCTCATCAAAGGTCCTGGATTGAGTGGTGTGGCAAACACTTTCATCACACCAGATGCAGAACGCACATTTGCCACCTACTTGGGTGTGGCAGGCCAATTGTCGGCCGATGACATCTGCCCCGAACTCTTGCAAGGCTATGGACTCATCCATATCGAGGGCTATCTGGTGCAAAACCACGACCTCATTCGCCGCATCTGCACAACAGCCAAACGCTTGGGAATGACCACGAGCATCGATCTTGCTAGTTATAATGTAGTACAGGAAAATTTGTCAATGCTTCACGACTTGGTGGAGAAATATATAGACATTGTTTTTGCTAACGAAGAAGAAAGTGCTGCTTTCACGGGTGGCAAAGCCCCCGAAGAAGCTCTTCGCGAAATTGCTTCCGTGACCCGTGTGGCTGTGGTGAAGATAGGCAAACGTGGCGCCTTGGCAATGACCGAAGGGGTGGATGCCCATGTTCCAGGCAAGTCGGTAGGGGTTGTGGACACTACTGCCGCCGGTGACTTCTTCGCAGGCGGTTTCCTCTATGCATATACCCACGGTGGTTCACTCAAACAGTGCCTCGAGATGGGTTCCCTCCTGTCGCAAAACATCATTCAGGTCATCGGTACACGATTGCCCGAAGCCACATGGAATGCTATCCGTAATGAAGCAGACAAGATAATACACAATTAACAATGCATAATTCATAACATTTACGATGAAGCGCGTTTTTATAACTCTCGTTTATTCCTTATTTATTATATCGACACTTTCGGCACAGAAGTCGGAGAGCCATAACGCAGAAATTAGTCGTCATCTAGAATTATTTGATGACATCTATCGTCAACTCGACCTTTACTATGTCGACACCCTATCTGCCGATACTACTATCACTTGGGCCATCAAATCGATGCTCTCGCACGTTGACCCCTTCACGCAATACTACCCTGAAGACGATGATGACTTGCGCCAAATGGCAACAGGCAAGTATGCAGGCATAGGTAGTATCATTCGGTATAACATGAAGGAACGTCGTGCCATGATTATCGAGCCTTACGAAGGCACACCGAGCCAACTGGCAGGAATGCGGGCGGGTGATGTACTCTTGACCATCGATGGGGTGGATGTGCTTGACAAGCCGACTCCCGACGTGAGCAATATGCTGCGCGGTGAGGCGGGTACATCATTGGAGGTGCGTGTAAAACGACAAGGCGAAGACCAGCCTCTAACTTTCCGCCTGACCCGTAAGACCATACAGTTGCCCAGCGTACCTTATTTCGGTATGCAGGCCGACAGTCTGGGCTACATCTATCTTTCCTCCTTTACTACTGGTTCCACGCGGGAAGTTCGCCACGCACTCATGGAACTCCGTCGCCAAGGCATGAAACGCTTGGTCCTTGACCTGCGCGACAATGGTGGTGGTGCCATCGATGAGGCAGTGAACATTGTCAACCTTTTTGTTGGCAAAGGGCAGAAGGTGGTTTACACAAAGGGTAAGTTGGCCTCCTCCAACCGCGAATACTATACAACCAGTGAACCTTTGGACACTGTGACTCCCATCGTGGTTCTTGTCAATGGCGCCACTGCTTCTTCGGCAGAGATTCTCAGTGGTTCACTTCAGGACATGGACCGCGCTGTGGTCATGGGTACACGCACCTATGGAAAGGGGTTTGTACAGGCCATTCACGATGTTCCCTATCGTGGCAACCTGAAACTTACAGTATCGCGCTACTATATTCCTTCGGGCAGATGCATACAGGCCTACGACTACCGTCATCTCACTAGCGATGGACGTGTGGGTACTGTGCCAGACTCACTTACCAATGTATTTCACACCCGCGGAGGTCGCGAGGTAAGAGACGGAGGTGGCATAAAGCCAGACATTGAAGCACAGCCCGATAGTCTTCCTTCGCTTGTGTATGATGTGGCGCAAAGCGACGAACTCTTTGGCTATGTCACCCAGTTCACCCGCCAGCATCCGACTATTGCCCCTGCAGGTGAGTTCTCCCTTGGCGATGAGGACTATGCCCAGTTTGTCCGACACATGGTGAATGAGAAATTTGAAAGCCATCGACGTACCACCGAGGTTCTGAAACTCTTGCGCGACGCCGCTCGACTAGAAGGATGTTACGATTTGGCAGAAGCTGCTTTCGATTCGTTGGAGGCTCGGCTCACACCTTCGTTGGAAAGCGAACTTCTACGTCACCGCGAAACCATTCGTCCCTACATCGAGGACGAAATCGTGGGCCGCTATTACTATCAACGTGGACGTTCCCAGCACCTACTGCGCAGCGACAGCGTCTATGATCGCGCAGTAGAACTCCTCAATGACAAGGAGCGCTATCGTGCCATTTTGGGAATTAAGGATTAAGACACAAGAATATGAGACGACGCAGAAATATCCGTACAGCCAATCGTGGTTTTTTATATGGCATCGCGGCACTCGCCATCATGGTTATGTTGCTCGTTGGTCTGTTCCTCTATTGGAGCATGCCTCAGCCAGCACAATAACATATTCTATATACACGCGTGCGCGAAACAATGCTTAGCTTCTTGGGAATTACCGACGTTTAAGGCGGAGACCAAGTAGGTTGGCATTGTATTCACTTTGGCGCCAACGCTTCACATAGTAATAGGGGAAGCAGAGTATGTGGACGCGGATTCGTTCGAGTGCGTAGTAGGTGTCGGGGGAAATTTCCAATAGTGTTTTGTCGAGTGTAATGAGCTCTTGCATGCGGTCGGCAAGCAGACGATAGTGGCGCAACAGGAAGGGCTTGTATTCAAACTTGGCCCGTTCGACCAATCGCCCAAGTAGATATTGACGACTATCGGCAGGGAGTTGAGGCTTCAATTGTTCGTACTGACGCACGGTAATGAGGAAACCCTCTATGGCCTGCGACATGGAACGGCATAGAACCTCAGGGTTGACGGTCTGTCCTTCACGACCTAGCCGATAATTGTAGATAACATGTGGATAGTATTGCCAGTCCTTGACGAATGCCATAGGCCAGAACACCCACTCATGGTCAGTATAGGAGATGCCTGGGGTCTGAGTATAACCTATACGGCGTAGGAGCTCAGTGCGATAGGTGACACAATGCATTGTAATGTGCAGTCGAGGCTGAAAAAGGTCGCGGACGCCATAGGTATGTCCTGGGCGGCGCAACACGCGAGTACGTTTGCCAGGCTTGCCCTCGGCATCGGTGCGTCGGAATTCGGTGAATACCATATCAAGATCAACGGTCGCCAGATAGTCGAGATAACCTGTGAGGTTTGAGGTTTCATAGAAGTCGTCGGCATCGAGAATACGTACATACTTGCCCGTGGCTTCCTGCAATCCACGGTTGATGCATGAGCCATAGTTGCCATTTTCTTTATCTATGACACGAAAGGTCTGAGGATAATGTGACTGAAACTGATGAGCCATCTCGGAAGAGCGGTCGCGGCTGCCGTCATTAATCACAAGCACTTCCATGCGTTCCATGCCCTCGGGGATGACAAGAGAATTCAGGCAGTGCTTGATGTAGCGCTCCATATTATACATTGGGATGATGATGGTGAGGAGTTTCATGGCTTAAGTGGTATTAAAGCGAAAAACTATCTTTAGGGTTAAGGTTATTTAGGGCTATGGTTAGGGTAAAGACTATCGTTAATGCTTCTCTCTATTGCCGTCTGTCATGAGTCGATAGCAGGTTTCAGAGTCGAGATGGCGCTCTTCTGCATATGCCTCGGCCATAATGCGACGCTGAGTATCAGTGGCCGGCAAACGTTCAGCAAAGTTTTGGCAACCTTCTTCCATAGATATTTTGCGGAAGCGAATGCGATTGAGGTCGATAAGTTCCACACGAGGTGTACCATCAGCACCAAGACCAAAAAGAATGTTTCCACGTGAATAGTCGAGGTGTATCATATGGGCGTTGTGGAGGCGTGCAGTGGTTTGGGCAATGGCACGCAAATAGATGGTTTCCTCTTCCTGTGAAAAACGATGGGCAAGGATGTCGCTATAGGTGTAGGGGCACTCGGATAGCAGACTCACGTAATAGCTTCGACTGAAGAAGATGCCGAGGAAACGCTCACTATAGTATGCTATAGGCGTAGGCACACCGATGCCTTCTGCTTGAAGACGGAGAGAGTATTCATAGGAGCGACGTGCCTTTGAGGGGCGTAGAAATCCATAGACGATGCTGTTGAGCAAATTCGGTTTGTGGAAAGATTTCACAACATATTCCCGGCCTCCAAAGGCAATGCGGCGAATCTCGTTGCGTCGCTTGTAGATTACCTCCCCGCGCGAAGTGCGGAAGATGGCGGGTAGGGCTAGGAAAAGATCGTGGTCGGAAATAAATTCCTCTGCTACAGTGAGGTGACGTGGATGAAAAAAGCGATGGAGCAGGTTGAGAGGGCGCGACCATGTACGCTGATAGTGGAGCGGACCACTCAATTCACGCTGAAAGTATTCGGGGTGACGCTCGTTGAGGGCATCGATTATCTGATGTTTTAGCCGTCGGTCGGAAGTGCGTTTGGAGTCGGCATGTATGCGATAGCGCAATCCCAACTGCGGACTGACAAGCACATGACCACCATCCTTGAGGATATGAATCCAGAATTCCCAATCTTCGCGAGCTTGAATCTCTTCACAATATCCCCCGACGCGCTCCCAGTCGGCTCGGCGATAGAGGGCAGTGGCCGGAATCATATTGCGGTGAGCAAGCAATTGGGGCGTGAAAGCGGGCAAGTGCCATTCACCCTCTTTGTTGCCAAAGAACTCGGCTTTGGGAACAACCACGCGAACGTCCTCATTAGTATCCATTACACTAACCGCCCATTGGATGAATCCGGGAATCAAGAGGTCATCGGCATCTACAGGCAAAATGTATTTCCCATGGGCTTCACGTATGCCATGATTGCGAGCGCAACACACACCGGCATTGGGCTGATTGATGAGGCATATGCGAGAATCCTTGTCGGCAAATTCTTGTGCTATGGCTAGACTATTGTCTATAGAGCCATCGTTTACCACAATGATCTCCACATTGGGATAGTCTTCTGCAAGTAGAGACTCGAGCGTTTCGCCAAGATAGGGCTCTGCGTTATAAACAGGAACTATTATGGAAACCTTTTCGCAATTCATCATTAGAGAAACTTATATCTTGTCCAATCCTTTGGTGAGTTTCAACCAATAGTATTTCAAAGGATTGCTGTATTTCAATTGCTTCCATGGGCGACTGCCATGAGGCCTGTGCAGGACAGGCAAAGAAGTATAGAGTAGATTATGGAGCCCGGATTCCAAGGAACGATGCGAGATGGTCACGTCGAACCAGTTTTTTGTAGCATCCAGCAAATCGAAATCGACACGCTGCAGTAGTTCATTGGTAAGCAAGGAACAGCAGAAAGAACAATGGCGACGCGTGTCTATCATCTGATTCTCCTTACCTTTTGCATAGAGGTAAGGATAGTTGATGGCTCCCTCCTCATCTACGGTCACGGAGGCTACGATTCCTGCATCGGAACATGCTTGTGCTCCATTCCAAAGGCCCTGCAAGGTTTCGGGACGTACAGTGACATCGCTTTCCACGATAAGCAGACCGGCATCATCCTCAAGACACATCTTCCGCTCACGTTGCAAGACAAAGAGGTAGTTGGGAGAAGGATGTTCGGTGAGATCACTGAGATTGACCAGTTGAAAGCCCATTTCGCATGAGGCTTCTTTGAGGCGAGCGGTGTTCTCAGGCGTAGAGAAATCGTTGTAAAGTGTGTAAGTATGGGGGACATCCAATTGCGACGCCATAACAGCACGCACTGTGTCCAGCGTAGAGTCGATGCTGTCCTTTACAGGAGTGATAATGTGTAGTTGCTCCATCTACATGTTTTTGATAAGGTTCTTCATGTCTGAGGAGGATATGCCTTCCGTACGAGGCAACACAACCACCTCCTTGCCATGCTCTTCGCACCAACGAACTGCGGATTGGAAACCCTCGTGACGCTGGTCTGGCCCTTTGGCAAAGATATCAAAGTCCACCTCACGGACGATGTCACTCACATCGCGGTAAACTACCACCTCATCGACATAACGTATGGCGCGCACCATGTAGCATCGTTCTTCCGTGGAACAAACCGTTTGTGCCTCAGGCTTAAAAGCGCTCACTACCTCCGAGTCCTGAACCGCCACGATGAGATAGTCGCCTAATGCTTTGGCCTTGCGGAACAACTCCACATGCCCTACATGCAGCAAGTCGTAAACTCCGACAGTAAGCACTTTCTTCATAGCTTTATTTTATAATTATTTTCGCAAATGTACTAAATATTCGGCAATGTGCCAAATATTCACTATATTTGCAAGTGGTTTCGCATAAAAACACATTACACGAATGACTGTTTCCGAAGATTTTCTCTGCGAGGAGACTCGCCAAGGCTACACCATCAGTCGCGAAATGAAGGAGGTGTGGGCTGTAAGCATCGACATTGCAAATAAACTGATAGAAGTTTGTCAACGCCACAACTTGCAATGTTGGATGGATAGTGGCACACTGCTTGGTGCTGTTCGTGAAGGAGGTTTCATCCCTTGGGATGATGACATCGACTTTGTCATGCTGCGCAAGGACTATGACCGACTGGTGGCTGTTGCAGATAAGGAGTTTCAGGCACCGTATTTCTTCCAGACAACACTTTCCGACCATCAACACTACTGCGGCCATGCCCAATTACGCCGCATCGACACCACTGCGCTTTGCCGCGCTGAGCTCGAAAAGACACAAGACTATTGCCGAGGGATATTTGTCGACATCTTTGTGCTCGACGGCTTTGTCGAAAACCCTGTGTTGCGCTTCTTGCACCGCACCACGACAATGCTTATTCGTAAGACCATTCACGGACAATTGCGCACTGCAGAGGAGAACACTACATGGGGACGGAAGATGGGTTCTTTTCTTTCAAAAACCATAGGGCTCTTTGTCAACCACTTTTGTTTGTTCCGTTGGTACGAGGCCATGTTCCGCATGGTGGATGCCGACAGACACAAGCGTGTTTCTGTAAGTTCCTATCGTTACAGTACTCATCGCCGCATCCGTCTTCGTGATAGTTATCGCGAGATGGTGTGGATACCTTTTGAGGGACAAACGTATCCTGCGCCCAACAACACCGACGACGCCTTACGTTGCTACTTCGGACCTGACTACATGACTCCGCGCCACGAGCCAACAGCCCATGGTGAAATGTATCTCGATGCAAATACCCCATACCCCGAATCGCTCGAACGCTTGCGACAATGCCCCGAACTTTTTGAAAGACGCATAGATAAGTTATACCACTAATTTTCTTGTTTGCACATACATCGTTACACTTTTTCCTTAAATTAGTTGTCAGGAAAGGGTAAAATATGTAAATTTGTGAAGTCATAACTTTATTTATTAACCTAAAAACTAAAAAACTATGGCAAACCTTAGCGTTAAAGCCATCATTTCGGATGGTTTTGCAATTGGAGTTAAGAATGCAGCCTCGCTGATTGGTGCAACAGTTCTGTGGATCCTGACTATTTGGATTCCCTACATCAATGTAGGTACCACCATTGCTATGTGTTCTATTCCTGTCGCATTGTCGAAGGGAAAAGTGCTTTATCCCACCTTCATCTTCGATAGTCAGTACCGCAAGCAGATGGGTGACTATTTCATTCTGCAGGGCCTCTCTTCAATGGCCATTCTCGTCGCCTTCTTGTTCCTCGTCATTCCTGCCTATGTTTTAGCATACAGTTGGAGTCAGGCCATCTATCTCCTGTTGGATAAGGAAATCACACCCACGGATGCGCTGACCACAAGTAACAAACTGACCTATGGACACAAGTGGACACTCTTTGGAGTTGACTTGCTGATAGGCATCCTCATATGTTTGGCTTTCCTCATCTTCGGTGGCATTGCATCTGCTATAAACGACACATTCGGCATCATTGTCATGGTCATTATTTTTGTGCTTGTCTTGCCATTCCAGATGGGTTGCCACGGTATCATCTACAAACAACTGACAGAAGAACCTGCTGCCGAACCTGCAGCTGAGCCTGCCCCAGAGGTTGTTGAGCCCGAAGCATAACATAGAACTGAATCAAACAAAGATGGGGCTAACTTGTGTTAGTCCCATTCTTTTAATAAAACTCAGCACGAAGAACTCTTACCTATCGCCTTTAACCCATAATCAGCGCAGGGCGCTTTACTTATGAAAATAGTCGTTGACGATAAGATTCCCTTCATACGCGGACAAGTGGAACACTTAGCCGACGAGGTGGTGTATCTGCCCGGAAGTACCATTGGTAGGGAAGATGTACACGATGCAGATGCCCTCATCATCCGCACCCGCACTCATTGCAACCGTCATTTGTTGAAGGATAGTCGTGTGCGCTTCATTGCCACCGCCACCATCGGTTATGACCATTTGGACACCAACTACCTTCAGAAGGTAGGCATAAAGTGGACGAACTGTCCAGGATGCAATGCCACTAGCGTAGCACAATATGTTCGGAATGGTTTGTTAGAAGCAGAAAAGGCAGGACTGACCCACCTCTGCGATGCAACACTTGGCATCATCGGATACGGACATGTGGGAAAGGCTGTTTATCAAGCCATGAAACCATATGTTAAAACAATACTGGTGAATGACCCTCCACTTTTTGAGAATGGAGAATTTAAAAATATGAATGGAGAAACCTTTGGTTCTCACTCTTCTCTCAACGAAATCGCTGCATCTTGTGATATCATCACCCTGCACACACCGCTTACCGTTGATGGATCTTACCCGACCTATCATTTAGTGGATGAATGCTTCATGCAAAAACTTTCAAGATGTCCTTTGGTTATCAATGCCGCCCGTGGTGGGGTGGTTGACGAGGAGGCATTTATCAATGCACTGGGTGACGGATATATCCGCGCCGCCATCATTGACACATGGGAAGGAGAGCCCGAAGTTAACCTCGAATTACTAAAACGGACCTTCATAGGAACGCCTCATATCGCTGGCTATTCTGCCGATGGGAAAGCTAATGCCACACGCATGGTGCTTGAGGCATTATTTAAATGGGCCTATCCTCAAAAGAACGTTCCTACTTTCGACATACAACCTCCCAAAGCTGCTTCCGTGCGTACGGGACTCTTGTATAGCCCGCTTGCCGACTCATCTCTTTTGAAAGCTATCCCTGTCTCTTTTGAACAACTTCGTGGAGACTATCCTCTTAGACGGGAATAAACGTCTGCCGCCAAAATTCACAAAGGTGCTACGGCAATGTTAGTTCTTAACTTTTAGCCTAATCCCTTGTCCATTTATCTATTTTTGTTACCTATAAAATTGCACACCACCCCGCCCAATGTGCAAAAAAGGTGGGTTTTTAAAGCAAAAATTTGGTAGTTATGGCAAGATGTCGTATCTTTGCACCCGATTTTGAGAGAAATAAATATTTATTCTTATAAACAAAACATTACAACTATGTCTGAAATTGCTGAAAAAGTAAAGGCTATCATCGCTGACCAACTGAATGTAGACGAAGCTCAGGTAGTAGAAAACGCTAACTTCACTCAGGATTTGGGTGCAGACTCTCTGGAGACCGTTGAGCTGATTATGGAGCTGGAGCGCCAGTTCGATATCACTATCACCGACGACGCTGCTGAGAAGATTGCTACCGTTGGCGACGCTATCAAGTTCATCGAAGAAGCCAAAGCCTAAACAGATTAAAAGAATTTCGAGGGGGAGCTAAAAGGGAGTCAATCTCCCCTTTAACTCCCCTTCTTTCCTTAAAATAAATATTATGGAACTAAAAAGAGTTGTTGTAACAGGCCTTGGTGCCGTATCTCCATTGGGCAACACCGCCGAGGAAACTTGGGAGAAGGTGTTGGCTGGCGTAAGCGGTGCTGCTCCTATCACACACTTTGACACAACCAACTTTAAGACAACTTTCGCCTGCGAAGTAAAGAACTTCAATGCTGAGGACTATATCGACCGCAAAGAAGCTCGCAGGATGGACCCCTACTGCCAATATGCAATGGCTGCGGCTCAAATGGCAGTGGAGAACAGCCAACTGAATTTAGAAGAGACTGATTTGAACCGTGTTGGTGTGGTTCTTGGCGTAGGTATCGGTGGCATGCACACCTTCGAAGAGGAAGAATGGTACTACGAGCGCGTTCATGAAACCTCGGGACCCAAATACAGCCCCTTCTTCATTCCCAAGATGATTGCGGATATCGCTGCTGGTCAAATCAGCATGAAATATGGCTTCCACGGCCCCAACTATATCACTTCTAGCGCTTGCGCCAGCAGCACGAATGCGTTGGCTGATGCTTTCAACCTGATTCGTTTGGGCAAGGCCGAGGTCATTGTAACAGGCGGTGCTGAAGCTGCTATCTTCCCAGGTGGTGTAGGTGGGTTCAATGCAATGCATGCCTTGAGTACCCGCAACGAAGAGCCTGAGAAGGCCAGCCGCCCATTCAGTCAAAGTCGCGATGGTTTCGTGATGGCAGAGGGCAGCGCTGTGCTCATCTTGGAAGAACTGGAACACGCCAAGGCTCGTGGTGCACACATCTATGCCGAGGTAGCAGGCTGCGGCATGAGTGCCGACGCCCATCATATCACTGCTAGCCACCCCGAAGGTCTAGGTGCAAAACTGGTGATGCGCAATGCCCTGGAGGACGCAGAAATGAAGCCAGAGGAGATTGATTACATCAATGTTCACGGCACTTCAACTCCCGTTGGCGACATCTCTGAGGTAAAGGCCATCAAGGATGTCTTTGGCGAACATGCCTACAAACTGAACATCAGCAGCACCAAGTCCATGACGGGTCATCTGCTGGGCGCAGCCGGTGCCATTGAGGCCATGTTCAGCGTACTCAGCGTGGCCAACGACATTGTGCCTCCCACCATCAACCATGAGGAAGGTGACGAAGATCCCGAAATCGACTACAACCTGAACTTTACGTTCAACAAGGCCCAGAAACGCACTGTACGTGCAGCCCTGAGCAACACCTTCGGTTTTGGTGGACACAACGCTTGTGCCATCTTCAAAAAATACGTTGACTAAGGTTATGAGAGCTGTGGTTATGAGTCTTATAAAGTCTTTTTGCAGACAAAATCTCATAACCGTATAATCTTATAATCTCACGACCTTATAAAAATGGATATACTTGACCTCATTACTCGTATGAAGCTCCCCTTCCGCAAGGATAGGGAGCTTTATCGTTCTTTGCATAAGATTCTTGGTTTCTACCCACGCAACATTCGCCCCTACAAAGTGGCTTTGCTCCATCGCTCAGCAGGTGTACGTGAGGAGGGCAAGCGCATCGACAATGAACGACTGGAGTTCTTGGGAGATGCCATATTGGATGCCGTTGTGGGACACATTGTCTATCGTCATTTCCCGAAGAAATCTGAAGGATTCCTTACCAATGCACGCAGCAATATCGTCAAGCGTCAATCGTTGGGTGAACTGGCAAAAGAAACGGGCTTCGACCGCCTCATCATTTCTAACTACAAACGACAGGGGCACAACAACTACACAGCGGGCAATGCCTTCGAAGCCCTTATTGGTGCCATTTATCTCGACAGGGGTTATGGACATTGCGTACGCTTTGTCCGTGAGAAAATCATGAAACAACTCGTGGACATCGAAAAGGCAGCCAACGAAGTGAACTATAAGAGTCGCCTCATCGAATGGGGGCAGAAAAAACACATTGAGATCGAGTTCGAAGCAGAAGAAAGCAAAGAGAACAATGCCACTCCCGTATTCCTCAGTCGTGTATTGATAGGTGGTACGGTCTGTGGTACAGGAAGAGGCTACTCAAAAAAAGAAAGCCAGCAAATGGCTTCAAAGGAAGCTTTTGAGCGCGTAAGGCAAGATCGGGAGTTCGTCATCGGACTCACCGCCCCCAAGGACCTGCAAAAGGAAATCATAGAACCGCCCAAGCCACTCACGCAGGAAGAGAAAGCCGCGCAACACGAAGAAACCGTAGACATCGATTTCTCCGACATCACAATGAAAGAACGCTCCCGCGAAGACATCATCGCAGAAGCAGAAGCCCAAGCCCAAGCCTTCGCTGAATAACGCGAAGGCTTTTTTTATTCTTTATTTAGCATAACCTCACACCAAACACTAAGACTAGCGGGCTCTTTGAATGTATGGCGGTTTATGTTTGCTTTATTGATTCTTTGTAAAAAATCCTTACAGAAATACATAATGTTTCACTTCCTTCGCGAAGCCCCATTTTTTCGGTCTTTTGAATTAAAGTTTTAATTTGCCTTGATTAAAACTTTAATTTGCCCTAATTAAAGCTTTAATTCACTTTAATCAAAGTTTAGGTTTCCCCGATGGTCTGTAATGCAAGATTTTAAGGTGGTGAAAAATATTTACATTCCACGCAAGGAGGATTTAAAAAGAACGAGAGCACGCTTGATTTTACGTTTCGTAGAAAGCTCTGCTTTCGTTTGACCTATCGGTCTTCCTCCCTCTATATCCCTCCCCTGTAGGGGAGGTGAGGAGGGGTCACTTATCATTATCTTTTCTACTTTGACCTCCCCTAACCCGACCTCCGTCGCGAGTGGAAACTCGCTCTCCTTTGTGGGGCCGCAGCCACATTCAGTGGCTACTCTAAAGACCCCAGTCGCCTGTAGGCGGGGAATTCTTAATATGAGGGGCTACTTATCGTTATTCGTTTTCGTAGTCAACTTTGTTGACGTTTCGTTTTCGTACGAAGTCTTACCACATATCATCCCAATCTACTTGACCCTTGGCGTCGCCCCAGTTGAGGCCACCGCCACCACCACTACCATCATCATCTTCGCCCAAACCATAGTCTCCATTGCTGCCATCACCATTCTGCAAGCCACTGGTCATGGGGGTGTTGGCGATTATTTGCTCCGTATCCATCGGAGCCATTTGTAGGGAAGGTCTCAGATATGTCTTTTTCTTCATCTTGCTTTTCCTCCCCTTTTTATCGTACCATGACTTTACGTCCGTCCACGACATATATTCCAGGACGAAGCCCCTCAAGGTTGGTGGCATTTTGGCGTACCATGCGACCATTCAGGTCGTATATGTTGCCTGATGTAACAGTCATTGTGCCATCGGGCTCTACGGCCATGATACCTGTCTCCACATCGTCGAGGTTAAAGCCCCAAAGCTTTACCAAGCCCGGAGCATCGTAGCGTCCGCTTTCCACGCTGACATCCTTGAAGTAGGCGCGTGTGGGCTGCAACCAAGTCTTCTTGTCATCCGTCACCTTCTTAATGAGTTCGTCCTCACCCGTTGTTGCGTTGTGCTTGGTGTAGATGTCATATTGTTTCACATTATACACCTCATAGACGCCCACAAAGTCATAGATACCATTTGGATCCTTGGTTACGGGCGAATGATCCTTCACCACATAGTTCTTCAGCTCCAGGTCGATAATTTTTACATCGTCGCTGATGTTATCGTTTCCGTCGATGTTGGGCTTTACGAGCACGGGCTGTCCAGCCTGGATGCCACCCTGGCGTGAAGTAAAGTTCAGCACTTCATAGATTCCACTATGGCTTGTGCCGGTATAAATGAATACTTTATCCACTGCAGGTTGACCATTAACCTGGAACAGTCGTCGCATATCCTTATAGGGCACCTTAATGGGTAGGCAGAGCGAGTTCCATTGTCCCTTCTTGATGGTGCGTGTAAGTTTTGCGTTACAGGCCTTTACGCTGGTGTCAATCTTGTAGTTGTCGGTGTAGTTGTTGGCGGCTGTACCCGTATTCGTATTTTGTCCGTTGATGTCGAGGTAGAAATCTGCACCCGCAGGTGTCTTTTCACGATATTTCAGGATATACACTTCACCAACAGCCATTTGTATCTGGCGGTTCTTGATGCTCTTGTTGAACTCGATGACATAATCCTCGTTGCCTGAGTCGCCTTCAATTCCCTTTGTGGTGAAGTAGGCGCGCACGGCCTTCCACCTGGTTTCATGGGCATTACCGTAGTCTACATCCTCTTCTGCTTTGTGGGAAAGGTATTCGAGCGGAGTGTCATCATCGGACCAATAGACCGGACAGGTGGCTGCGGCGGAGCTGTCGCCCTTCTTGTGGACAACAATGTATGTCACGTTGTCATGGAATTGGTCTGCCTCATGTATTGCTTCGTTAGCCCAGTTGGTGTAGGTGAAGGTCAGGGAGTATTTGGTTCCCTTCTTCAGGGGCATAGTGTAGCCTATCTGCTCGCCGTAGCGAGTGTCATGTTTGGTAAACATGGCTAGGGAGTCGCAGTTGGCAAACAGTCCCACGTCATCGGCAGCGGCACCAGGATAACCTGTGTTAACACCATATTTCATGAGACGTGTGTCGTAGCCATCACTACGTCCATTCAAATCCCACCCATCGGGAATGATGGTTCTGAAATCGTATGCGATACTGCCATCATCGTTATAGTCATAGGCATGAACAATTTCGTCTCTTGTATAGTTGGTGCGCCATGACACTGCATTCATCTCTTGTGGGTTGGCACCGCCCCAGTCGTCACCAGGGTTCACAACCCAGCCGGGATGACCGTTCAGCGTGTAGAGTGCGCTGTTCACGAGCACATTGTTTACTGGGTCACCTTTTTCATGGGCCTCTTTATAGGTCCTCAATGCTTCTACAGCTTTCAGCGCCTTGATGTTGGTGTAGGGCGAATATTCTCCACCCCAGAAGCCCAGCGTTACATTGTTGTCTGCAAAATCTATTTCATCATCTACCTCGTCCCAGTCAACCGTAACACTGCCGTAGTCCACCCGTACGTCCCTGAAAGAGAACCATGAAGCTTGGGTGTTGTTGATGACAAACTGTATGCGCAGGTCGCCGAATCCGTCACCATCGCTGTCATAGTCGGCCTTACCGTTGTTTAAGGTCACATGAGCTTGATAGAATTGAGTTGTGCCGATACGTGTCCAAGTGGGTGTTACAGTCACGGTATTAGTCAGGTCTATCTCTCCAGCTGCATTTTCGGGTGCCACACGCATGGTGATGCCCGTAGGAGCTGCAATGGTCTGTCCGTCTGCAATTCTGGCGCGTATCCAGGCCGTCACGGTGTTATTGGAGCCAGGCACGGCCTTCACCACTGCCGTCAATGTGTTATTGGCCAACGTCTGGTTGTCAGCATACCAGTATTCCATGAAAGGCTCCTTGAAATTACTACCATCGTTGTCGCCCTCGGCCGACCATGTGTTCACCCAGTAGTTGTGTGTCGCATCCTTGTTGTATTCGAAACCAACTTGCCAGTTTCCTGCAACATTCCACATATAGTCACCTGCATGGTCCCACGCACTACCCAAGAATTCCACTACAGGCACGCCCACTTGCCGATGTGTGCGGTTTCCGAATATCTGATACTCCATTTGTGCTGCCATGTTGTCGGCCAATGTGCGGTCATCGAAGGGAGCCTTGTAGATGTTATAGAAATCATAGAACTTCACATAGGCATCGTAGGTATAGACATTGGTGTTGTTCAACAGAGCTTCCACACGTGTAACAGCCCTTTGTGCTGCCAGATAGGCTTCGTGGCTCACTTGGGCCTCGTTGTAGGCCTCCCATATGTGGACATAGTTGGATATGGTATGTCCGCCAACAGCATTCCAGGCTGCGAAAGCAGCTGTTTGAGCATCGGATGCGGCCTTGCGCATAGGCTCCTCGACAGGAGTGCCAGGCCCTGTGAGACCAGCAGCATTATTTCCCTTGTAGATAAGTCGGAAGTTGTCCAATACAGTCCAGTCCTCTCCAATGGTAACCTCTTTCTTTCCCCCAATGGTTACGCCTTCTGAAGCTACTAGGATGTCGAGCGTGTGCTCATATCGTCCATATGTGAGAGTTTTAGAGGCATTCCCTTGAGTGTCAGGAATATATCTGCCTGAATGCGCATTCAGGTAGGTGAAGCCATGGTCGTTATCTTGGGCTGTTGGAGCATCAGTGGCGTTGCCCACCAATCTTAGCTCTGTCTCATATAGAGTTCCTCCAAAAATGTAGGCATTTTGCGTATCTACCGTGTAATCTTTATTTCCCGGGCGATAGAGGCCTTGTACCTTCAATTGATAGCGCCCCTCGGGCATATTCGTCAGTTTCTGGCTAAGACTGAAGGTGCCATTCCATTTCTCGTAGTTGTAATTGGTTGTGCCGTCACCTCGGACATTAGAATTACCTCCTTCACCAGTAAGTTCCCATCCTGTGATGTCGCCGAACTCAAAGCCTTGGTTGACGATGAATGCTGAAAGGTCGTTGTCGACAGCAGGTGCGTGGCTTGCCCAATATGCAGCGATGTCCGTTCTGTATTGGGGGATAACCTCGTTGAGTGTGGTGTACGTGCCAACATGCCATCCAGCACTGGTCAAAGTTGCTGAACCATTGCTGTATTTTTGGTAGAATGGCAGGGCTGTAAAGTTTGCCTCCGTAATACTACCGCGTTGAGCTGCGTTATTGAATAGGTCAAGTCGTGCCTTAATTGTCCTGTATACCTCGATGCTTGCCTCGGCATCAACAAGGGCACGGGCTATAGCTTGCTGAGCCTCATTGATTTGACTAAGCGTGTGTGTGTTGTCGTTGATAATCGCTTGCGCCTCTGCGATGACATTGACAAGACTTTGGCACACAGTCTCATTCATATACTGGCTTTTGTCTATGTTGTTTATCCGTTCTTGTAAAGCCTCTGCTGCGGATGTCTCATCCCATTTCAGATGATAAAATTCCACATTGTCCACCCACAACTTTGCACCATTGGCTGATCCACCTGTGGTTCCTGTCACACCAACATTAAGTCGAGCGCCAGATTGCTCGTCAAAAAATATAACCTCTGTTGCAGATGCCATCCATTCATTGTAGGGATAGGTCATCAGTGTAGAATACTTCGCTGGGGTTGCATTGCTAATGCCAAAATACGAAGTCTGAATAGTGTTTGCATTATCATTCTGATTGTTTGCCTCATAATAGAGAATATAGCGACCCGGATTCAAGGTGGGTAGATTCTGATAATAGCGCGAGATGTTGTTCCAACCAGCAGATGTATGCAATACACCGCCATCCGTTCCGCCAAACATATCTGAAGCTGGCGGATTTGTACTATTCGTACCATTGTCGCCATTGTTAACTACCGTTACCCCATAGTGTGATGTATTTCCTTGAGAAGCGGTATTTCCAAATGTAAAATCAGGGGTCCAACCTTGCACTGGATAGATGTAGGGTTTCGCTGCTGTGGCAGGTGCAATAAAGGTTGCCGTGTTTACACCATCTGTTCCGATGTTTATTCCCGTATCAAAGGTTCCATTATTAACGGTTATCATCGGACTAGTGGCATCCATTTCCGCCATCCAAAGGCTCTGAAGCACGGCAATCTCATCCTCTATTTGAGCTGCAGTATACTCGGAATTACCCAATTTTCTCGCAGCTTCAGCAATCTCTGCCGTAAGTTCCGCTTTTTGGAGAATGCTGTTTAGGGCACGCGCTTTTTTTAAGAAACCATAGAGCTTCTTTTCTGAAGAAGTAAATGGTTTGCTGTAGATATAGTAGAATTTTTTTCCGGCTGCTGCTGCTTTGTTAAAGGCTACATCTTCACCATCAAAAGAATGGTTGGCGTTGTTTGCCCAACGACCGCCGAATTCTGCTGCTGCGATGGAGTTGCTCAGTGTCCATCGGCCATCAGCATCATAAGTGAAGTGAAATTCTGTGCTGTTAGCGTTCCAATTGTCTGTGAAGCCCGTATTCCATGTTGCTCCATTGCAAAACAAGTACAGGTTGTCTTCCATATTTTGCAACGTTAGGCCGCCACCCTTCGTCGCCATAGTCCACTGCTGAGCAGCAGATGGATTAGCGGTGGTTGACGCTGTCAGAACTTTGGATTTCGGGCGTCCTCCAGTGGCACCAGTTACTGTATACCCCGATTCATAGCCGTTTTCCGAGAGGTCTAATAGCATATAGCGAAAACCAGCCTTACCTAGATCGGTGGATGCTGTTGCTCGTGTCCAACCAAGGCTTTCTAGTGCCGTGTGATTAATGGGGGCATAGTCGGTTCTTGCTTTTCTATAAATGTAAAAATCTGGGGCTTGTGCATCAGATTTGTTTGCTGCAATGTTTTCATATCCGTCTGTAAGGGCTACTGCTCCATTGTTGTTCCAAGGACCCACATATTGATTTGTAGTATTACTTTTTAATGTAAACTTGTTGTTTGCGTAAGTAACGGTGAAATTGCAATATCCGTTGGCTGCATTCCTCACCATGTTGTCATCCCATCCAGCTGTTCCAGAGCTGAAATAATAGTTATCAGAATAGTTTCTGATTGTTGTAGTATATGTGTAGTTGGGCCTATTTCCTGATCGGGTAGTAGTAAGTGTCCACACTTCGTGCGTTATGTAATTGGGATCTTGTAGGGTCTGGTAGGCTGGCATCTGCCCGGAGCCCGGATTAGGATTGGCCATCGCATAATTAGATGTGCCTGCATCTACAAGTATAAAATAAGAGTCGTTCCTGTGTGTGTGTAGATCAGCAACACTCGTTACTTGTGTCCACCCTGCATTTGTCAAATCGGTGACGGAGTAAGCATTAGCTTTTTGTGAACATAATATTCCTCCAAGGGTGATGATAAGGGAAAGTAATCTCTTTTTCATGGTCGTATGTTTTTTCGTTTTCGTAACGTAGTATTTCGTGGTGTTAGCGTTTCGTTTTTATCGCATACTATATGCAATTTAACACCTAATCGCTTCAAAATTAAATATCTTCAAATAAAAGTGCAAAAAAAATGAAGAAAAATGTCGTATTAATGAATATATAGGCAAGAACATGTCTTATATAGAACAAAAAGATGCTGTTTTTCATGGTGTTTATGCACAAATTTGGGCAATTTTAATGCCTTTGTCTAAGTATAATCAAAAAAAAGCGACGCATAGCGCCGCCTGTAGAGTCCTATTTATTACTATTTTCCAGTCAAAGGTAAGCCCCTAAGCCTCTAACCTTAATCCTTTCACATAGAATCAAAATAGGAGGGCATCCTCCTATTTTGGCTTTACCACATATCACCCCAAAGTCCGTTATCGCCTTTTGCATCACCCCAGATGAGGCCACCATCGTCACCACTACCTCCGGTGCCATCATCATTGCCCCCAAGGCCATAGTCTCCATTGCTACCATCACCATTTTGCAGGCCACTGGTCATGGGGGTGTTGGCTATTATCTGCTCCGTATCCATCGGAGCAATTCGCAGGGAGGGTTTCAAATATATCATTTTCTTCATCTTTCTGTCTGTCCTTTTATCGAATCATTACTTTGATCTTCGTTCGAGCTCTTTCGCGTTCGAATAAGCTCGAACTTGTTCTGCCTTATTGCTTACTTAACCAAGACCTTGAACCTTGTTCGAGCTCTTTCACGCTCGAATAAGCCCGAACAAGTTCTGTCTTATTGCTCACTTAATCAAGACCTTGAACCTTGTTCGAGCTCTTTCACGCTCGAATAAGCCCGAACAAGTTCTGTCTTATTGCTCACTTAATCAAGACCTTGCGTCCGTCCACAATGTACCAACCGCGTGGAAGTCCCTCCAGTGAAGTGGCGTTCTGGCGCACGAGGCGACCATTCAGATCGTAAATGTTACCTGAAGTAACAGTCATTGTACCATCGGGTTCTACTGCCATAATGCCCGTTTCCACATCGTCGAGGTTAAAGCCCATTAATTGCACTTCGCCCTTTACACTATGTCCGCCACGATCTACAGTGACATCGCGGAAGAAGGCTCGGGTAGGTTGCAACCAGGTCTTTTTGTCGTCCGTCACTTTCTTGATGAGTTCATCTTTATTCGTTGCGCTATTATACTTGGTGTAAACGTCGTATGGCTGCACGTTGTATACCTCATATGCCCCTACGAAATCATAGATGTTGTTGGGGTCGCGTTGTATAGGCTCGGTATTCTTCACAACATAATTCTTCAGGATGACCTGATCGATTATGACATCATCTGAGACATCTTTATGCTCAACATCGTTATAGGGTTGCACGAGCAAAGGCTGACCTGCTTGTATGCCTGTTTGTCGCGAGGTGAAGTTGAGGACCTCATAGATGCCTTTTCGTGTGGTTCCTGTGTAGGCATAAACTTTGTCAAAGGCAGGTTGTCCATCCTTCTGTATAACTTGTCGCATGTCGCGATAGGGTAGTTTGAAGGGTAGGCATAGCGAGTTCCATTGCCCTTTCTTAAAGGTGCGGGTAAGTTTGATGTTGCCTGCTCTCAGCCTTGTATCAAGTTTGTAGTTGTCTGTGTAGTTGGGTGCTGTGCCTATTTCTTTACTCTGTCCATTGAATGTAATAACGTTGTTGCGATATTTCAGTATGTAGAGTTCGCCAATAATCGTTTGTATCTGGCGTTTTTTAACACTCTTGTCAAACTCGATGACATAATCCTCATTGCCTGATCCAGGTGCTGTAGTGAAATGGGCGCGAACGGCTTTCCATTTTGTGGTATAGTTGTTGCCATAATCTATGTCCTGGTCAATGTCTTGTGTTATATAGTCGAGTCGGACATCGTTCCCATCGTTATTATCATCGTCCGTGAAATAGATGTTGCATTTGTATGTTGGATCATTTTTCTTTCGAATAGTGATGTATGTAAGATTGTCGTGGAACTGATCCGCCTCGTTTATGCTCTCATTTGCCCAGTTGGTATAGATGAAAGTCAGTGAGTATTTGAGGCCCGGCTTCAGTGGCATGGTATAGCCCAGTTTCTCTCCGTATCGTGTGTCGAATTTAGTAAAGAGGGCAGTGCTGTCATCAGTAGCAAATATACCTCTGTCGCTTGCGTAGGTGCTGATGTTGTATTTCAATAGTCGTGTATGGTAAGCATCAGCGCGACCAAACAAATCCCATCCTAAAGGAATGATCCCAGGTTTTGTTTCCGTACTTCCATCTTCCTTGTTAATGAATATGGTTTCCACTTTCGGATTTCTATAATCCCAGAAAACGGCATTCATCTCAGTACCCTCATCTTCGTTTGCAGGGTTATAGTTAAGGCCTGGATTTTGTTTCCAACTAATATTGTTGTATTTATTCAGAGCCGTAGAAACGAGTACGGGGTTGGGGTTAGAAGCCCGAGTCCTATAGTATTCCTTAAGCTCTTCCAATGCTTGAAGTTTTTCCGCATTTGTGTAGGGCGCATATTCTGTTCCCCAGAATCCAAGCGTTTTTCCACTTCCTTCATTGATGGCAGTTTCTACTGCAGTCCAATCAGCGATATCGCCGGCAGCAGCATAATTCACCCACACATCACGGAAGCAAAGCCAAGAAACATTTGTAGTGCCAGATACGATGAATTGTATGGTGAGCTGGCCGTTACTGGGCTTGCCCGATGCTGTGACAGGTTTGGAGAAATAATAATTGCCATCTTTTGTTCCTCCTATGGTAACAGCGGTTCCTCCGCCCACTTTCATCGAGATTCCAGTGGGAGTGTTACCGTCATTGGTGCGGATGCGTACGTTGGCTGTTACGGTGTATGCCGTATTCGGCTTTGTGGCGGGTACCGTTGCTGTTATCGTTTTGTTAGGTAGATTATTCCCATCTCCAACCCAGTACTCCATAAAGGGGGTAGGATAGTTTTGGGGGTAAGTTCCCGTGTAATCTGTCGTGTTGCCTTCTATAGACCAGGTGTTTACCCAATAGTCACTCCAGGTGTAGTCGCCTGCGTCGTCCCAAGCGCTGCCCAGGAATGGAACTACAGGAACATTCCTTTGGTGATAATCCCTATTGCCAAAAATTGTCTTCAATAAGTTTTTTGCCTCGACATCTTCCATTATGCGGTCCTCAAACAACTCTCTTTGTGGTTCATAGAGATCCATAAAGGTGGTGTAGGCCTCTACGGTATAGACATTGGTGTGGTTGAGCATAAAGTCTGCCATAGTAACGGCCTCATCGGCTATCACGTAACATTCGTGACTTTTAACCGCTTCCTCGTGTGCATTCAGTACACGTACATAGTTTACGGGAGTATGTCCGCTTGCGCCATTCCATGCTGTATAAGCTGCGTTTTGTTCATCATAGACCTCCTTGCGCATCAAGTTGCCGGCTACCTGTTGGGGGACATCCCCAACAGTGGTCAGGCGAACGATTTTGAGTTCGCCAAAGGCTGTACGTGCCTTGTCGTAGGGGAATGAAACCTTGTAGTCACCTGCAGTGGTAGTGTTGAAATATATTGTTACGGAAGACCAATTGTTGGCATCGTGCGATGCGGGCACGCTGGTCAGAGCCCTACTGGCTACTGTCGTGCCGTAGTGGTCGGTCACTGTAATGGTTGGGGTGCCTGAATCTCCACCCCAACCTCCATATTTGAATGTCAGTTCATAACTAGTCGAAGCCTTTAAAGGCATAGTATAGCCGGGAGTCTCACCATAAGTCGTTCCTGCTTGCAGATTGAGTACCATCTTTGGCGTGAGGCTGTTCAATCCCGCATTGGCACCATAGTTTGCCGAGATGCGAATAGTACCTCCGTTACCGCCCGTAAATCCAATAGGGGTCTGACTATCGGCGTTGTCGGTGTATCTGCTATAGTCCCAGCAGAATGCATTCACTTCGCCCACATTAGCCGTCCAAGTGGCATTGTTTATATTGGCAATATGTGCATATAGCTCGGATGCTCGAACCATTTCAGAGCCATCGTGTGCGTGAGTATCAAAAAATGCCTTCGCGTTACTCCAACTGACGGCGGCTGCCACATTATTATAGGGGGCATACTCTCCGTTGTCGAAGCCCCAAGTGTGACTGTTTAATGCCATTTCCAACCTATCCCAGTCGGTAGACGTGGCATATGGCCCATAATAAGTTAAGCGGAAATTGTCCCAGATTGTCCATTTCTGGTTCGCATTATCTCTGCGCACACCTATTCTCAAATTATCACCATTATTTATAAAAGTTTCTGCAGAAATACGTGGGTATGATCCATCATAGAATGACAAAACAGCGCTAGCCATATCGTTAGGAATATATTTGCCATCCAAGGGGGCGCCGGTAAGCTGAGTGTCCCCCCCCCTATTTGCATCATGTGCTCCTGTAAAGATAGAACTAAATTGGGCTGTTTCATTGTTGGCAAAAAGCCATGACTTGATGTTCTCGGTACCATTTTGGTAGGCATTATAGGCCTCATTAATAGCACCATCGCGATAGAAACCATAGCATGAAATGCCATAACTACCTTCTGGCAATCCAGAAAGAGTTTGGTAAGATTCCATAACTCCTGTTCCGTTAAAAAACTCAGCCGCATAGCCTGTTTCTTCGCGATTTCCTGTTGTCCCGCCAAAATTAGGTTCGTTACCGGCCCAGAAACTTGCGTTGTTGAGATACTGACTCATTTCTGGGTCGGCAATGTAAAAGGTAGCATCCACTGGGTTAAGAGGAGTTGCACCAGAAAGAGCAGCTATTCGATCGGCACGGCTCACTAACTTCCATTGTGCTTTTGTGGGGGCGCTCGAATAATTTCCCACCGTCACCAATGGATAAGTGAGATGATTTGCGTAGTCTTGGGCAGAAAGATATCTACCACCAGTAGAGAGATAATATATTTTACTTCCTGCGGATGTTTCCGTAAAGGTCCATGTTGTTTCGGCCCCGTCACAAAAGGGAATGTTGTTAGACAAATACAGGTGTTTGTTAGGCTTTGTTATATAATTGAAAGTGACTGTGTAATTCGCACCGGAACCAGCTAATGTGACAATCTCGCCTGCGTCCTCTACCAATACGGCTCGTGTTTGATAGTTTGCGCCCCAAGATAGGAATTTTCCTTCCTCAACATTGTAAAGATAGAATTGACCTGCGGCCACGGTATTGCCGGCCCATTCGTATGCCTGTGCCCCTTGGGTACTCATGAGTGTCCCGAGTAGCAGGCCTTCAGTCAGTAATATGCGGGCTGCCTTCATAAATTTTGTTTGCATTGCTGCAAAGAAATTACTTTTCTTCATGATTGTATGTTTTGTTTGTTTTTGTTTTGTCCTGTTAAGTATTTTTTTTATGTTTTTTTGCGTGTAATACGCACACGTGTGCGCAAATCGGTGACAAAATTACACACATTCAGTTAATTAAACAAACATAAAGGAGAAAAAACGAACATATTTTATACATATTGGCATATATATACAAAAACACATCTTATTTAGGACAAAAAATGAAAAAATAGATCTAAATTTAATATGTATTGGGGGTGGCGGCAGAATTGTACTTTAAAACTATTTTATTCTCATTAGTTAAAAATCTTAAGCATTTGTTTGTCTAAAGTTGCAAATTGTCATTTATTCTTGTTCTCTTCCTGACGTTGGCACAAACTTAAACAATAACGTAATTTGTGTGCTGTGCCCCTCCACCACTTTATTGTACAAGGTTTGCGCGTTTTGGGGCTTTTTTTGTTGTTTTTATCCTATATATTTTGTTTGCGTGCGCAATTATTTATAAATTTACGAGAATTTAGGTGTAAAAAAGATAAAAGGAAACATAAAATAACGCAAAAAACGAGAAAACCATGAAAAAATCATTGCTCATGACACTGCTGCTGACGCTTGTAAGTACGAGCACTTGGGCAGCAAAGTCATTCTACAAACCAAATTCATGGACCTACAACTCCTCCACTCAGGTCTATACTGAGAGTGGGGTGGGCACATGGTCGGTAAAGCACAGTAAACAAACGGACAACTGCATCCTCTTCTGGCAAGATGGGTTTGGCGACAATCCTAAGTCGGCTCCCAGTTTGAACGGTACGTCCATGACTTTCGACCCTGATGCGGTGCTGCAGGTGGCCGAGACATGCTACAACTTGAACGTCAATACGCTGGGCTTCAATTCCAGCAACATGATGAACAAGTACAAGATCATCATCTTGATGAACTACACCGACACCTGGACTTGCTATGGTGGCGGCTATGATTTCACATGCAGCGCTCTGTGGCTGAATCCTGCAACAGTAAAACCTGCCGGCTCGGCCCTAGCTCATGAGGTGGGTCACTCGTTCCACTATATGTGCTATGGCGAGGACTCCAACTATGGCGCTACATCCAATGTCTATACGGGTTTCCATGAGAATTGGTCGGGTAGCCAAGGTCAGGCCATCTGGGAAACTACAGCCAACTGGCAGGCCTTGCAGGCATATCCTAATGAATGGTTTACAGAGAGTGGCATGTCTGATGTATTGCGCATCACTCACAATTATGCATGGAGTCATGAGTGGCATCGCTATCAGGCCTATCCCTTCCTGTCTTTCCTTTGCGAGAGGTATAACGACATAAAGACGGTGTCGGATGTTTGGAAGACCCATCGTACCGGCAGTGCCTGGGACTTCAACGAAGCGCTGATGCAGAACAAGGGTCTTTCGGCCAATGATCTTTACAAACTCTACTATGACTACGCAGCCAAGATGGCTACCTACGATTTTACGGAACCCAGAAGCTATTGGAGCAGCAGTTATGTGGGAAAGTTTGCCTATAACTGCATCAAGACTGCCACAAACACCTATCAGGTAGCTTATAGTAGTTGTCCGCAATCGACAGGTTTCAATATTGTACCTCTGACCGTGCCTTCGTCTGGCACTACAGTGTCTGTAAACTTCACGGCATTGGCTCCAGGTTCCAACTTGCTGGGTGGCGATCCCAAACAGTATGTGAACGGAGAGACACAGTATGCTACCACCACAGCGACAAAGTACAATGCTGCCACTTATGCTTCGCGTCGTGGCTTCCGCCTGGGCTTTGTGGCTTATTTGCGCAACGGCACGCGCCAATACTTTGGCGGCGATCAAGTGCTTTGTACTGGTACGGGCGAATCTACCACTACCATCAGTTGCACAGTGCCCTCGAATACCTCAAAGCTCTTCATGATTGTGGTGCCCGCGCTCACAAGCTACATCCGTCACAACTGGGACGAAAACGTATCAAACGATGATATGTGGCCCTATCGTTTTGTTATAAATAACACCACATTGGGCAATACTGCAACAGTGACCAACGTGCAGGAAACTCAGGAGGGAGATACTGAGATTCGAACTTATACATACGATGTGGATCGATATACAAATAAGGGCTATGCGGGTGAGACCATAAACATTGCTGATATGAGTAATGCCCTTTCATGGCTTGGCATCAGTGATGTAAATTCTGCCACCACCTATTTCATCAACGGTAGTGATGGTTCGAAGGTCGCCAATGCTATGGGCACCTATGATGGCTGGTGCGACGCTAGTGGCAATGCTTGCAATTGGGGTTCGAGTGCATGTTTGTGCGCCAAGTTTACTCCTGCGACCAGTAATGACTTGTGGATATGCACTATGCCCGGAAACGATGGTACGTCGGGTATCACCTACACAGCTACGTGGGCTTTGTATTACGAATCCGGAACAACTAAGAAACAAGTGAATTTCACATTCAACGTTACAATGGTAGATCCGCCTGCTGTTGACCTTAGTGAGTTTACGCTGATGAATACTTATTCTTACGAGATTACGAAGCAAGTGGCTGGTGACTACGCAACTTCTTCAATTGCTGTTGATGCTTCGTTGCTCTCAGACCTGGGCGTAACTTCACTTACCGCACCTACTTTTGCTTGTGAAATGCCCAATGGGGATCTCACAACGCAGAACGATGCAGGAGCACATGGATTCTGGCTGAACTCGGATGGTAAGAAGTGTGATTGGGGAGATGCCGATAGCCGTTTCTATGTGGACATCGATGATACGAACCTGCTTGTAGGTCAGTATCCAGGCAAGTGCGTGCCGGGCACACCCTATTACACTACGCTTTACTTCATGAACGAATCGGCACAGAAATATGTGAAGGTGGAACTGAACTTGAACATTACGCCTCTGCAGCTTTCTGATTTCACAGTGGTGAAGAGCTATGACTTCTCGCTGACCACTGATAGTGTGAAACTCGACTTTTCGACCGATTCCTTGAGTCTTGATGTCGCTGACATACAAACCGCATTAGGGCTTACAACGCTTGACAATACCAAGTTCTATGCTACTCGCGGGGTGGGTGAAATCACAACAGCTTATACTGCCAACAATGGTTACTATCTGAATAGTGAGGGTTATCCTGTGGCGTATGCCGAAGAGACTGCACGATTCTTTGTGGAGACCGACCGCATAAAGTTGACCATTGGTCAGAAACCTGGTACGTGTGCTGCCGGTGATACCTATACGACCACACTTTATCTGGGCGATGAGGCAACTTCGAAACTGGTAGCCTTGAACATTACCTATATCATTCCTGGTAAGCACATTTCACTTCTCGATACCGATACTGAATATAATTATCATGCTGGTCAGTATAATGTGAGCGTGGTGCGCAATCTGCCTGCTGGTCGTTGGCTCACCTTCTGCGCTCCTTTCAACATCGACAAGGCACAGCAGACGGCAATGGGTATTGCTGAGGCTCGCGAGTTGGTTGGCTTCGACATCGTGAACGGCGAACTCGTACTGCAGTTCGACAGCATCTCAGATGGTGGTGCTAAGGACGAAATCATACGTGAGTTTAAGCCCTGCATCATCCGCATGGCTGAGGATAAGGACAGTATCATGATGGAGCGTACCCACTATGATGCTCTGAAGACCCCGACTCTGACCGTTACTTCTCAAGACGGGACGAAGTCGGTGACCATGACTGGAACCTTCATTCAAACAGATGTGCCCGAGGATGCCTACTATCTGCAGAATGGTGAGTTGCGTCACCACACTGGTGCAGATGGCACCGCTACAATCAAGGGTTGGCGTGCTTACTTCACCCTCAGTGGTATCACGTTTGGAACCAAGAAGTTGGGTGACTTGAATGGTGACAATCAAAATACGTTGTCAGACCTGACAAAACTCGTGAACATTATGAATGGCGAAGTGAGCGATTACGACCACAAGGTGGCTAACCTCTATAGCAATGACGATGTTTTAGACAGCAAGGACATCAACGAGCAGGTAGATATAGTGCTTGGCAAGAAGGCTGCTCCTGTTGTTCAGTGTGGCGTTGAGACGGTAATCGTAGGGCAACCCGCTTTCGCCTCTGGTGCCGATGACAATGATGGCTCTGGTACACCAGAGTAATAGACAAATTGTAATATAGCATAAAAGATGAGCGCAACCCCAATCGAGGTTGCGCTCATTTGTTGTCCTTCTGCTGGACTTTATTTCTAAGCTATACTATTTAGACTCTCAGGTATCTCTTAGAGGTCATGAAATCAATTGAAGATGATAGTTTTGTTTTTATATGTCAGGATTTTACATTGGATGTGCTTGCTGACAGCTCTGGAAAGAACGATTTTCTCAAGGTCTTTTCCTTTGAGCACTAAACTATTGGGAGAATCTTTGTGCGTGATGCGTGTCACATCCTGTTCAATAATGGGGCCGGCATCCAACTCGTTGGTCACATAATGACTTGTAGCACCAATAATCTTCACCCCCCGTTCATAGGCTTGATGATAGGGCTTGGCCCCAATGAAAGCGGGAAGGAAAGAGTGGTGGATATTGATGATGTGGTGTGGATAGGCTGCTATCATCTCATCGCTGAGAATCTGCATGTATCGCGCCAATACAATAAAGTTGACTTTTTCCTTTCTCAATAGTTCCATCTCTGCCGTTTCCACTTCACTCTTGTTGGAACCGTCTTTCTTGATGCTCCAAACGTAATATGGAATCTGGAATTGTTCGGCAACGTACCTCAAGTCCTCATGGTTCGAGATAATGCAGGGAATGTCGCAGTTGAACTCTCCCGCCTTCCATCGAGCCAACAGGTCATAGAGGCAGTGGCTCATTTTGCTAACAAAGATGGCCATGCGCGGACGTTGGTCGCTGAAGTAGACAGAAAAGTTCATATTGAATCTGTTGGAATAAAGCGTGGAGATGTACTCGCTAATCTTCTCGCGAGGAATTAGGAATTTGTCAAGCTCCCATTCTATTCTCATGAAGAATACCTCTTCAATCTTATCCACGTATTGGTCAAGATATACGATATTTCCCTTATTGTCCGTAATGAACTTAGTGACTTCGGAGATAATACCTTGTTCATCAGGACAATGCAGGAGCAGTATGGCCGTCGCTTGCTTGCTGTTAGTTTGATTCGTCATTGATTATTATAAATGTATCGTTAGTTTCGAGAGTTATATACTACACGCTACTCTCTATCCATCTTGTGCTTTCAGTTCGCGATATTCTCCTTAATGGTATCAACAATGAACCTCACATCATCATCTGTGACGTATGGCCCGGCAGGGAGGCACATACCGACTTTGAATATAGCCTCACTCACACCATTCACATAGGCAGGTACATTCTTGTAGCAAGGCTGCTTATGCATTGGCTTCCATACGGGACGAGCCTCGATGCCGGCCTTGTCGAGCGCAACACGCATGGCTTCCACATTGGCATTGGGCTCGCAATCCGTATGTGCAGATTCTGCAGCGTGAATGACGCCGGCTGCTCCGCCAACAGCGCTTGTGACGATGGTCTTGTAGGCATTTTCTTGTCCCTTCACCTTTACGTCCTCATCAATGGTGATGGTGCATAGCCAATAGTTACTATCATACACTGGTGCCAATTGTCCATTGTCCATTGTCCATTGTCCATTTGGCTGTGAGTGCACATGAATGCCAGGAACATCTGCAAGCAATTCCTCGTACATCTTCTGCACATGTTTATGATGAGTTAGATGGTCATTGATGATAGTCATTTGGCCACGACCTATACCCGCACAAATATTACTCATGCGATAGTTATATCCAATCTTCTCATGCTGGTAGTATGGATAGCTCTCACGATATTGTGTGGCATACATCATAATCTCCCGCCATTGCTCCTCGTTAGCTGTAATCAGTGCACCGCCGCCCGAGGTCGTGATCATCTTGTTACCGTTAAATGAAAGCACACCATATCGGCCGAATGTACCAAGCGTCTGCCCTTTGTACTTAGAGCCAAATCCCTCGGCGGCGTCCTCTACGACGGGAATGTCATATTTGTTGGCAATCTCCATGATGCGGTCTGCCTTGTACGGCATACCATATAGCGCTGCGGGTACGATAGCTTTTGGCTTCTTGCCGGTCTTCTGTATGCGATCCTTAATGGCTTCCTCCATGAGTCCTGGGTCAATGTTCCAAGTATCAGGTTCCGAATCAACCATCACAGGCGTAGCACCCAGATAGGTTATGGGATGTGTCGATGCGCAGAAGGTAAACGATTGTACAATGACCTCATCGCCAGGTCCCACGCCACAGGCCAAGAGTCCCAAGTGCACAGCTGCTGTGCCACTGCTCAGTGCCACCACTTGCTTCCCTTCCAGCTCAGTGCTAATTGTGCATTGTGAATTATGAATTAGGAATTGTCTGAGGTCCTTCTCGAACCCATTCACGTTTGGTCCCAAGGGTACCACCCAGTTTGTATCAAATGCTTCCTTTATGTATTTCTGTTCCCATCCCTCCTCACTCATGTGAGCCAGACACAAGTATATTCTTTTGTTTGCCATAAAGAATGTTATAATAAATTGTTATTTATAAGTTTTATGAGTTTGCATCGATTTCCCACGGCTAGATAGCCGTCAGGGATATCCTTGGTAACAACGGATCCTGCTCCTATCACACACCATTTTCCGATATTGATACCTTGTATGATTGTGCTACCTGCACCAATCCATGTTCCCTCTCCTACGCTGACATTTCCGCATAGTGTTGCATGGGGAGAAACATGTACAAAGTCTTCCAGTTTGCATTCATGGTCGATGGAAGCCCCAGTGTTAATTATACAGTGACGACCTATCTGTGAGAATGCATTAATAAGTGCACCTGCCATGACAACTGTTCCTTCACCGATTTTAATGGATGGAGACAAAACGGCATTGGGATGAATGGCTCGTTCAAAAGTGGCTCCCTGAGCTATGAGCTTTTCTGCTACCTTCCGCCTGGTATCGTTTTTCCCAATACTAATGATGAATGGACTTAAACCACAACTTTCATGTAGTATAGGTACCATGTCCAGTTCTGTCAGCTCAGGATTGTCATCCACCAGGGCTTCTATCTTGTAGCCCGATGCTCTGAGCGAGTCCATAATAACACGGGCATGTCCGCTTGCCCCATACAAATAAACTTTATGGTCTTTAGTTATTTCCATTGAAATATTCCATGGTTGCTGATGTGGCAGAGTTGATATCTTTTCGCATCAGCACGTTTCTAATTGTGATGAATATAACCTTGATGTCTGTCCATATTGTACAATGGTCCACATACCATACATCCAATTTAAATTTCTCTGTCCAAGATATGGCATTTCGTCCATGGCACTGTGCCCAGCCGGATATTCCGGGACGAACCTCATGCCTGCGCATCTGTTCAGGGCTATAGAGTGGCAGGTATTGGGGCAACAGCGGTCGTGGCCCGATGAGCGCCATATCCCCCTTGAGAACATTGAACAACTGTGGCAATTCGTCAATGCTTGTTGAGCGTACGAATTTACCGACTTTTGTCAATCGTTCTGCGTCGGGCAAAAGATTTCCTTCCTCGTCTCGTTCATCAGTCATCGTTTTAAACTTGATGACCTTGAATATCTTGCCGTCCTTGCCAGGACGCTCTTGCATGAATATTACAGGTTCCAACCACCGTCTGAGGTAACTGCTTCCCTCGCCCTTTGGAGAGGGGCTTGGGGTGAGGCTTCCCTTGTTGGCAAAATGCAACCATATCGTAATCACCAGCAGCAGGGGCGATATGCATGTGATGGCTATGAGGGCAATCGTGAAGCCCAATATGCGTTTAATGTAGTTTTTGTACATATTTTAACCTATATGCTTCCGTCTCCTCCATATATTTAGCCAAATACTAAAGAATGGTTGCCAAAAAGATTCTTGCGGGTAATGGGTTATGAAGTGGAAAGATCGACGTAAGTTGAAGAAGAACCGCGAAAGAGGAGTCTTGAGAGAACCCCAATTGCGATGATCGTAATGTCCCATGTTACCTGTATGGTGTATTTCTGATAGAATAAAGAGTCCTTCTTTCTTATCGGGCTCAAGAAGAATATATTGTTCTTCTAATTTAAAGACCTCGCGTAATATCCACATAACCCCTCTTGTAAAACGTGTTAAGCGAAGGCGTTTAATCCACTGAAGAGTCTCTTTCCGTTCTTCTTCTGTATATCCTTGATGCAAAACATAATAATAATCCATTAGTTGCCGTAAACCGACACCGTGTCCATTAAGATGCCTAAAACAATGCATTAGTATGAAAATGCGATTAAATGAATTGTCTAGATATTCTTTGCCACTCAAGGGTGAATGAAGTCGAAAAAAGGAATGTAGTCGGTGATTGAGGAATGGATTGCTCAAAAATGACGGATAAATGTGTACCTCAACCTCGCAATCTTGAAAAAGATGATAATGTATATGGTGATAGTTGGCACCATGTATTTTTCCATCTGGATCATGCTCCCGTGCCATGCGATAGATTTGGTCCCGGGAGATGTTAAGCCAAATGTCTACATCACCTGATTGGCGGCGATAGGGGTAGGGGTATAAACAAGCAACACTCTGTCCTTTTAATATCGCACAATTGATGCCTTGGTTTGCAAAAAAAGAATATGTCTCATGACTCCTTTTTTCCATTAAGTGCGATTGTTGCTCTATTGTTTGCGTCATAACCCACCATTGCACCTTGATAGCCTTTGGCGGTTTTTGTTCATGTGGAATTTGTTCAATCGCAGAAAACAGGATGCCAATAAGGCACTGGCGCTGTGCTTCAGAGAAGATTCTTTTCCATTCGTTCTCTGTTGGGGTGCCAGATAGTTTATCTCTATGCCCTAAATATATTTGTATGAGTTGTATAAAATATTTTGTCATCGAATAATAAGACCTATGCCTTTGTGATTTTTGCAATAACGGCATCAACACCCTGCAAAATGCGTTTTTGGTTAAGCCTGTGTTCTTCTGTATCCCATTTTTGGATCTCATTAACTCGACGGCGTACCTTGTTCACTTCGTCTATCAGCCTAAAATCTTTAGTAGCGTCACCTACTTCACCTTTGAAAGATCGTGAGAGTATAACTGATTGAGAACCTAAACGAACATGTTCTCCAAGAATGTAATCAGATGGTAGTAACCCGTCGCCAATTCGTGCTATTCCTCCAAATCCAAATGGCATTTTTGCCCGGTTGCATCGGTCTGCAATATACTCAACAATACCACCACTTAGAAGTTCGAACATAAAAGTCAGATTCATGGAAATATGAAGGTCGTTAAGACCAACAAATATTTCATCGACTCCTGGTACAGAAAGTATTTTGTCGATTCTGGCCATGGAAGCAGCAGTTTCTATCATGATACAAATTCTGGCGCGTCCGTTTACCATTTTAACATATTGCTCTACATCATGGTGGTCCATGACCATTGGTAGCATAAGGATGTCTGCTCCATACTGAATGGCCTTGTCTACCTCAGATTGAGAGTAGGCGTGTATCGGGTTGGTGCGTACAAGTAGTTGCGAGGTTGTCAGTACATTTCTTACGGAAGGTATATCGTCAATGGAATTCAGGGACTTTACGGTATCTCTGCCACGTTGCCGCTCAGCTTTTCCTATGTATTCGAGGTCGTAGAATATACGGTCAACTCCAGCCTCTTGGGCCTCGGCTGCCGATTTGGGGTCAGCCGCAAGAATCATTAAGTTGAGATGTTTCATATCCATGTTGTTTATGTTAGTTTTTCTGTTAGAATCCTCATACGATCTTCGTATGTAAGGCGTAGCATACGATTGCGGTTGAACTTTTCTTCGCAGCGAAGTCTGCCCGCCATTCCCATTTTTTCCATCTGATCACGTTCAGAAATAATATGTTTCATTCCCAAATACAATGATGATGCATTTCGAGGTTTAACTAACAAGCCTGTGACGTTTGGTGTAATGACTTCAGAAGGGCCAGGAATATCTGTGGTTACAACAGGCAGGGCCATGGCCATGGCTTGTTGTATGACCATACTAAATCCTTCTCTATAGCTAGGATGTACAAGAACATCTGCTGATGCCATCATTTTGGGAACTTCATTAGAGAATCCAGTGAAGATGATGCGTTTTTTAATACCCTCTTCTCCTAAATTGATAGTTTTTTGTTCTTCTTTAGGACCAATAATGAGTAGTGCAACGTCTTCTCTTTCCGTGGCAAGTTGCTTAAAGGCTTCAACAAGTTCGAAAAATCCTTTGTCACGATTCATTCGGCCGACAAATGCGAACACTATTTTATCTTTCAAAATAGGATACTGTCCACGTATTTCTTCACGGAATACTGATTTCTTAGATATGTCATATTGCCTAAGATCCACTCCTATTGTACCTCCATCTCCAATTATACATGCTTTTTCGCGTGGGTAGAGTCCTTCGCTAACAGCATAGTCTAGATTCTTCTGACTTGCCGAGCGAATATGGGTGGATAAGAGACATGTTAGATGTTCTAGCATCTTAAATAATCTACGTGTCATGCCATTAAGGCCAACATAACGTATGCCCCATTGACAATATACACGAATGGGTGATCTTGCCATCCACGCTGCAATAGAAGCATATAGTGAGGCATTTGGGGTGGCATACTGAATGTAGTCGAATCTTTCTTTTCTGAACAATCGGTAGAAACGCCATGGCATGACCAACATATCTTTCAAACTCATGCCACGATGCATGGGTAATGGGATAAGACGAAAAGTACCGGCATATTTCTGAATGAAATCTTCAGTCATGGCACTGGCCAGGGTCACCTCATGACCCTCCTCCGCAAATTGCTTCATAGCTTCCGTCACGAAGCTTGATAATGTAAGATCGATGGTAGTTATGCAGCAGAGTTTCATGTTACATAAGTCGTTTTAGACATGGGATTTTTCTTGAAAGTAATAAGATGGAGTATGATAAGAGGAGGGTAGCAACAACAACAGATAAAAGTTGCATATATGGATTGCTAAAGAAAGACCATACACTTCTGCCATGCAGGACAGAAGGAAGGGCTGAAAGGAAAATACGCTGTGAAACAAATATTAACAGAGACATCTTGCGCATAATGATCCATATTGGTGATTCTTCAAGTGGGGTACATAAAACGAGGTTAACAAAAAAGAATGTGAAGGGAATTAATGAAAACAAGAAATTCGCATCTGCCTTGGGTTGAATATGTTTTGTGAGGAAAGCCTCCGCAACGAAAGCGATTCCCCATAGAAGGCTTCCCCAAAAATATTTTCTGGGCTGAAATAGACTGACTCCCCATTTTGATATTGCACAGCCTAATGTTGTAAAAACGAAACCATTAAAGAAGCCATTACGCCAAGTCGAAAATATACTTTTGTAACTATCGTTGATCGTTTTTATAATCCCAGTACAATTCTCTCCATAAGTATACATGAGGTTCCCCACAATATAAGTTAATGCAGCAAAAGACAATACTATCCCGATAGAGTATTTGCGAATGTAGACTAAATAGAATGAAATAGAAACGGCTACCCAAAGGGCAGGTAAAAACCAGATTGTCGCGTATGTAGTGAAGAATATTGCATGGAGCAACCATGTGAGGAATTCCTTGATTGTGATTCCTTGTTGATACCATGTAATTAAAACAAAGACAAAATATATGGCGCTCCATATGCCGTACATGGAAAGGATGCGTTTCGACCAGTGCTTCCAAGAGTCAATTTTTTTGTTCTGTTCTTCTATTTTGTTTATTTTCTTAAAAAAGAGAAAAGCGGATGTTGTAAAAAAGAATGGAACCACCACTATATAGAGAGAAAAGCACAAATCTAGCAGAGGGTGAACTTTGACTTGTTCAGAAATGGTATGAGCGCAGACTAGCAAAATTGCCAGTAGGAATTTATTAAGGTCAAGGAAGTTATACGATTGCATTATGTCTTATTGTATAATGTTCAATAGCTCCTGATTTTGTTGAAATCGTAAGATGTTTTCATTACATAAGGCTAATAGTTTTTTATCAATCTCTTGTGATATTGCTGTTACTCCAGGCAACACAAGAACATTGCTGAGTCTTCTATAGGGATTAGTCAAGGGATTGGGGAACTTCTCAAACATATCGAGTATGGCTGTTGCATCCTTGTGCGATTTGAGAAATGCAATAAGGTCCTTGTCATTAATTATTCTCTTTCGCCCCACATTTACAATTGTAACATTGGACTTCATCTGCTGGAACCATGATGAGCAAAGCATACCTTCAGTTGCAGGGAATAAGGGCATGCAATTTACAATGTAATCACACTTGGTGAGAAATTCATTGAGGTTCTCCTCTGTGAATATTTGCTCAAAATGAGGTCTTGGGTTTTTATTAATATCGTATCCCCAAACATGCATCTCAAAAGCTTCAAGTCTTTTGGCTATCTGCCCTCCAATATTTCCGGCACCTAATATTCCTACAGTTTTTCCAGCCAACTCTGTGATATAGTGATATCCACGTAGAAGTCTTATGCTGCGTTTCTTGATACTGTGGTGATAGCGTTTAGCGTGCATGAGCAACGCATATACCACAAATTCAGCCATCCCCACATTGTAAACGTTGGCGGCATTGCATATTGTAATTCCTTTTTGACGAGCCAACTTAGTATCTACACCATCAAAACCAGCGCTTGTAAGTTGTATGCATTTTAAGTTGGGGCATTCTGTGCTCAAGAGAAGTTTTGCAAAAGCACGTGAAGCTATTGCAAAAGAAACATTGACTAAATGGTCTTTATTATTGTCCCAGTAATATAAGTTTAGCTGTTGTGCTAATTTCTTATTATCTGTTATTATATGGTTCATACGCTGATGCGTTTTAACTCATTGTAAAAGTTTTCCCGGCGCAGCTTTAATTTATCCTCTGCATAATCTCTGACTGTGACGAGGTTTTGTTCTACCTGCTTTGTGACCAAAGACGGATTGTCAATAGATTTTTCGATAGCCTCTGCTAATTGCTCTGGAGAATTTGCGTCAATCAGCCATTCATCATCTAGTAGTTCGGGAATCCCCCCCACACGAGTTGCGATACAGTATGTGCCAGAAGCCATGGCCTCAATTAGAGCACGAGGTAGACCTTCCGTCCTTGATACTAAAATGAATAAATTATGCTCATATAGCTTTCTTCTGACTGCTTCTCCCGCGGGTAATAGGCCAATAAAGCTTATTCTGTCAGATACTCCTTTCTGTTTGGCATATTCTATCATCTCCATTTTGTACTTTCCATCTCCCACCCATGTTACAGTGCAAGGGATGCCCTTATTCTTGAGCAAGGCAAGTGCGTCAATAACAACATCGGGAGCCTTGTACATTTGGGACAACATACCTAATGTTACAATTTTCGGTGTTGCAATTTGTGTGATGCGAGGTTGGGACTCAATAAGTTCCTGTTTTAGTATCACATTTGATGCATATGTAGTAAAGGCTCCAGGTGCGGAAGGGTAGCGTTTTTGTAACTGATCTTTTGTTACATATATGGACGCGCTAGCTTTTTTTACAATATCTTTCAATATCCTAACATTGTATTTCCTTATGATACTTTTTATGGGATTTCCATGGGGCGCGAACACATCGTAAGGATCTCCAACCACCTCAACACCATATTTTATACCCTTCTCTGTAAGGACTTTTGATGCAATTCGCCCCACAAGTCCTGGGACGCGAAGAATGTAAGCGGATTCATGGGAGAACATCTCTCTCATGAGACTTATGATTTTTCTCCTTTTCTTCACAAATCCAACAGGGCCAATATAATAGGGTATTGGCATAAAAGAGACTCCAAGAGTATCGCTCCTGAATTTCTCATCCACAATTGCATCCTCCGCTATATGTTGCACTCTAGCCACAACAACTATTTCATCGAAAACAGAAAGATATCTGTTCCACAGCGCAGAAGTAAAAGAGCCTTGTGTATAATAAGCGTCTCCTTTTTTTAAGAAACGCGCTTCGGTTATGAAATATAGTTTCATTGGAATTTATGCTGTTGCCGCTTTTTTTTGAGATATTAAAAATAGAAGAATGAAAACCACAGCCACTCGTTTTACAAAAAAGAAACAAATGTTGGAGAAATCTGATAATACGAGTTGGGGGATAAATACAACCAAAGATGGTACGATTAGAAAACGAATATCATCGAGCGATAAAGATTGTGTATATCTTCTAATATAACGTATGAAAAAGCCTATAATAAAATAAATGATGAAGAATGTGTATCTTCCAAAATTGATAAACCATTCGCCAATGGGTCCAAGTATTCTTGAATTCTCAATGTCCTGAAATCCGAAGAACAATTCTGCTGCTGCAGGGCTTCGCCCTTTTAAATTGAATTTTTTGATGATGTAGCTACCGCCTGGAATAAATGTTAAAGCGCCCCATAAATAGGTCTCTCCCCATCGTAGTTTGTAATTAGGACGTACTACATCTAAAATGAATAGCTCATAGGCATTGACATCATATCGCGCCAAGTCTCCAATAATAGTAGTTTCTACAGAACTCAGTTCGGTCTTGTCTTGTATGACAGTAGTGGATTCTTTCAGCATGTTTGCACCATAGTCCTTATACATTCTGCCTACATACATAAAGATAAAGAAACCAATTAGCAGCACAATCATATCGCCTTTCTGAACCTTATATATGTATATGTTCATCGCGATTACTGTTATGACAATAAACAAAATGGTGTTGCTTCGACTTCCTCTTAAACCTCCAAAAAATAAAGTGACCAGGAACACAAAAAGTATGAGAGCAAAAAAGCCAAGCCTGCTGATGTTCCTATTCTTGAATTTTAATATCAAGTATATAATTAGTGTGTATGGAAAACTTTCGGAAAGAATAAAGAATAGTCCCAATCCTTTAAATGAATCTTCAGCCCCCTCTGTATATGCATAGATGTAACCAAGGATTCCTCCCATTCGGCTGTATATATACAACTGTGCGATGAAGGAAACAAAGAGAAATATGAAAATCCAATGTCTCCAATATCTGTTTAACTCCCATCTCGTAGTGTCTTTTCTTACAAGGTTATTTTCTTGGAAAATGAATAGCCATATTAGGATTCCCACAAGATACATTACAGATATTGTTGTGGCATAGTTGTTCCATTTGTAGGGCCTTGGGGTCATGTAAGAAACCCAATAATCATGATAGAAGTGTATGAGCGGTGAAATAAAAGTACTGATAAGAAGAAATATCCAAGCGTAAAAATACACATTCGTAGCATAATCCGGTTCTGACGTGGTTTTTGTTATTTGCCTGACGGTTATCATCCCACATAGTGTAATTGGGATTAAAGCTGCAACCATCATGTCGGGATTCATCATGACCAAGATGGATACTACAATCAAAGGTATTATAGGATATAATATTCTCATTATTTCCGAATCAATGATTTTGCAATGGCTAATAAATCTATCATATTGCTGTTATGCGATAATAAGTTTATTAGGAGGTAAAAAACTAGATTAAACGAGAAAAATAGAATTATTTTGAATAAAGGTTGTAAGTCGCTCAAATGAGTTGTCGTCACTATAAAGTAAACGAAGATACAGGAAATAGCAGAAAATAGGATGTTGGGAAGTATGTCAGACAAAAGTGCGGTGAAACTATAATTGATGAGTCTGCCGGAGTAATAGAATGCTACAATCGCGGTAAGAATTGCAACGCAAACAATTCCTATTAGCATTTGATATATGCCAATGAATACTAAAACTGATACGACGGCAATTTTTGAGAAATTTTTTGCGGCTGAGATATAGAGGAAGAGTTTGCTTTTCCCTTTTACGAGAAATATATTATGGCAGATTGATTGCATAGGCGTGATTAAACCAACGCATGAGAACAGGCGAAGATATGCACCTGCCTCAATCCATTTTTCGCCAAATAAGGCATGCATCGTTTCGTAAGGGAAACAAAAAATGAAAACCATAATTGGCGCTATCACAAAAGTCGTATAGCCCATTATCTTCCGGTAACCAGCTTTTAATTGTTCGTCGGTATCACCGATTTTGACAAGAACGGGATAGCTAACCTTCACTACTACGCTTGTCAGGGCTTGCCCAAAATATGAATTGATTTTCCTTGATTGGGAAAAAAAACCTAATTGTGATTTGGTATATACGCGCCCTATCAGCAATGACTCAACATCCATTGCAATCTTGTCAATGAGAGATTGTAATAAAACAAAGGAACCAAACCTCCAATATTTTTTCATCGATATGGTGGAGAATGCCCACATTGGCCTCCATCTGCTTAATAGCCATAAACATGCAGACTTTATCAATGAATTGGTTAGGATAAAGAACACCAAAGCCCATGTCCCCATTCCCATTTTAGACAAAGAAATGGTTGGTATGCCAGCAACTACTACACCACAAAGGATGGAAATGGCAATGGGTCTGAATTTAACATCTTTGGTGTATTTAATATTTTGAATGACCGCAACCGAGTCAATGATGATGCACAAGAAGGCTACTCGGGAATAGTTGGTAAACTCTGGAAGATGAAAAAAGACAGAAAGAAGGGGCGCTGCCGCAAATAGCAGCAGATATAGAAACGTAGAAATAGACAGGTTGATATAAAAAACAGTACTGCAATCTATGTCTGTTGCATTTTTGTCTCGTATGAGGGCTTGAGAGAATCCTGAATCAACCAAGACGGTTGAAACCGAAGTGACCACAACCAATAACTCCATCACCCCAAAGTCTGATGGTTCCAAGAGCCTCGCCAGTATAAACATTACCAGCAGGTTGAGGATACCTCCACCAACACTGCCGATAGAGGCCCATATCATCCCTGAGATTGCCTGTCTTTTTAACGAAGCCATTATGTTGTGGAGTTTTTAAGCCTCTTCTGGTCTTTTTTCAAAGGTTTTGACAACTTTTGCAGGATTTCCTACGGCAACCGTGTAAGGGGGGATGTCTTTTACTACAAGTGATCCTGCGCCAATAATGGCACCTTCACCGATAGTAACACCGGGCATTACAATGGATCCCATACCAACGCAACATCCTTTTTTGAGTGTAATGTCAGCATACTTATGGGGTTGCTTATTATAGTCATCCCCATAGTAATAGTTAGACAAATCTCTTTTGTGACACAGAAGTAGGGTGCGACTCGCAATCCATACGCCTTCCTCAATATGGATTCGTTTTGCATTCCCAACATCGTAATATACATCATAGCCGATGGAGCAACGTCCTTGAATGTCCACTCCTGTAAGTTTCCATAGGAATGGCCTGCATCCTTTTCCCAATCGGTTCCATATTACACCGTTTTTTGCGGTTTTGAAGATTAACCATTGAAAATAGACTACTGTAATGTTGTAAATGAAGGAGCCTATTTTATGTATCAAAGTACCTCTTTTTATGAATGATCTCATCTTGGATTTATGTTTAATTTGATTTTGGCTATATTCACATTGGATGGCAAGCAAATACGTGGTATTGCAGCCATGCTGTTTGCCTTTTCTATTCTTGTTGGCTTGGTTGATACCCCCATCTCAAATCCTGCATTCAGAACGTATTGATTTGATGATTTTGTATAGTTACCATTGGGATATGCAAAATATAAACAAGGGGTATTCAACTTTTTCTCAATAATAATCTTTGATTGCGTAATTTGGTCTCTAACTACATTCGTATTTTGATTCTCGTGGCAACACAGATGGTCTATACAATGTGCCCCAATTGTACAATCATAATTCTCATGTAGTTCCTTTACTTCTTCCCATGACATCGGTTTGAGCGTGTTGTGCGTATTGTAAAGTTGGGAGAAATCATCGGATGGGATAGAATGAAGTAGCTCATCGTACATCTCGCTAACTACAGCTAAAGGCTGTGTTTTTAGATTTTGACTTATTATTTGTGCAATTTTTCTTCTATCTTCAGTCGTGTTTATTTCTGCATTTAAATTTATGGATGGAAGGTTTATCTTTTTTATTTCTGCCCCCCATATTATTAATCGTGCCAATGATGTGGGAAAGATGTCTCCAGTATCAATGTGATGTGTCGAGACAAAAACAGTAAAAGGAAGATTCATCTGCTTTAGCAATGGGGCTGCCACTTTTAGATTATTCCGATATCCATCATCAAATGACAAAACAATCTCTTTGCCAGTAAATTGTTTACTTACAATCCTTTTCCTTATCTCATTGATGGAAATAATCTCATAATGTTTATATAGGTACTCTATCTGCTCCTTGAAGTCTGAGAACTCAATCATTTCCGTTTCAACAAAGGGATTGACATTATGGTCAACCCCATGCCAAAAAACAATCCTGGGATGCCTATTTGTTTTACGAAGGAACGTTTCAACGCCAGTGTGAACGGCTATGCTGCATAAATAATTCTTCATGCTAAGATAATAATTCGATATATTCTACATTCGTTTTTTTATCACCTTACATGGATTCCCAACGGCAATGCTATATGGCGGGATTGATTTTGTAACAACTGAACCAGCACCAATTACACTTCCTGTTCCGATGGTTACCCCATCCAGTACTACCGTGTTGGCGCCAATCCAGACATCGGGCTGAATTTCTATTCCTATATGGGAACTTCCCTGCTCTTTTATATTTACATCAATCCTGTCGAAACGATGATTTGCTCCTATAATCATACAATTGGGAGCAATCGAACAGTCCCTGCCAATATGAACTTTACCTCTAATAACTGTATTTCGATTGATGGAAACTTTAGAGTCTATAATTAAATCTTCCTTGGTGAGATTACGCACTTCCACATTGTCGTCAAGTACAACCCTATATGATAGTTGGACACGTCCTTCGATATTGACGTTGTGCCCAAAGATGACTTGTTTAGATAATGTTTTGAAGTAATATAGATTCAAAAAGGTAGATCTAATTATTCTCGTTATTTTTCTTGTCATATTGTCTCCAATGGACGATTAAACCTGATGTGGAACCTACTTGTTAAAGGTTTGCCTTATACCACTCGATGGCTTCGTTCAAACCACGTGCGAAATCGTATTCGGGTTGGTAGCCAAGAAATTTACGAGCTTTGGAGATGTCTGCATTGCTGTGCTTGATGTCTCCTGGGCGATCGGGGCCAAAGTGTGGCTCAATGTCCTTGCCTAAAGCCTTGGTTAGACTGTGGTAGATGTCAATAAGATATTCACGCCCCCCATAGGCAATGTTGAATGCTTGGCCTGCTACCTCATGTGGAGCAAGACATGCTTTAAGATTGGCCTCGATGACATTCTCGATATAAGTAAAGTCCCTACTTTGCTTCCCGTCACCATTGATGGTGGGCTGCTCGTCGTTCAAAAGCTGTTTGATAAATTTGGGTATGACTGCAGCGTATGCTCCATTAGGGTCTTGACGGCGCCCAAAGACATTGAAGTATCGCAGGCCATAGGTGTCGAGCCCATAGTGGCGTGTATATTGCTTAGCCCATTCTTCGTCACAGCGCTTTGTCAGAGCATAGGGGGAGAGGAGATTTCCCTCTACTCCTTCCTGCTTGGGAAGATGAGCTTCGTCGCCGTAAACGCTGCTGCTACTAGCATAGACAAACTTCTTGACCCCATTCTGTCGTGCAGCTTCCAACATGTTCAACGTTCCTTGAATGTTATTGAGGCTATAGAAAAGTGGCATTTCAATGCTGCGAGGGACACTTCCCCAGGCAGCTTGATTGAGAATATAATCAACGCCCTTACATGCTTTCATGCAGGTGTCGAGATCTTTGATGTCTCCCTTTATGAATTCATAGCGTGGATTGCCCTTGAATAGATCAACATTAGCTTGTTTGCCTGTGGAAAGGTCGTCAAGACAGCGGACACGATAGCCTAGTGCCAATATAGCCTCACAAAGGTTGGAGCCGATGAAACCAGCTCCGCCAGTAACAAGGAATAATGAGTTCTCAGGGAACTTAAGATTTTTATAATTCATAATAAATATTTAATGCTACAAACGGCCATCAATTATATCGCGCGGAAGTGTACACTTAACATCGAAAATGACATGTTTCTCTTTCAAAAGTGCTAATACGTCAAGGTCTGCAAATTTCTTATGGGCAACAGCCGCAATGCAGGTGTCGAATTTCTGAGTGGGAAGTTCATTTACAATGTCTATTCCGTATTCGTGTTTAGCAATAGCGGGATTAGCCCAAGGATCATAGACCGTGATGTTAAGGTTGTATTCCTTCAAGGCTTTATAAATGTCTATAACCTTGGTGTTGCGAACGTCGGGGCAGTTCTCTTTAAATGTAAATCCAAGTAAGAGGATATTGCTCCCCAATACCTGAATTCCTTTTTTGAGCATAAGTTTGATGGTCTGGTTTGCCACATACTCGCCCATGCCGTCGTTCATTCGACGGCCTGCAAGAATGATTTCGGGGTTATAGCCGTGGCGCTGGGCACATTGTGCCAAATAATAGGGGTCGACGCCGATGCAGTGGCCTCCCACAAGTCCTGGACGGAAGGGGAGGAAATTCCATTTTGTTCCTGCGGCCTCAAGTACGTCAAGCGTGTCAATGCCCATCTTTGTGAATATCTTGGAAAGTTCATTGACAAAGGCGATGTTAATGTCGCGCTGGCTGTTCTCGATAACTTTTGCTGCTTCGGCCACCTTGATAGTTGGTGCCAAATGAGTGCCAGCAGTGATGACACTACTATAGACCTCGTTGATGTATTCTCCTATTTCGGGAGTGGAACCAGATGTTACCTTTTTAATGTGCTCAACGGTGTGCAATTTGTCACCGGGATTGATGCGCTCGGGACTATAGCCGCCATAGAAATCAACATTCATCTTCATTCCGCTGACTTTCTCAACCACGGGAATGCATTCATCCTCGGTGACGCCAGGGTATACTGTACTCTCGTATACTACCACATCACCCCTGGAGATGACCTTACCGACAGTGGTTGAGGCACCATAGAGAGGAGTGAGGTCGGGGTTGTTGTCTTCATCGACAGGAGTTGGAACTGCAACAACGTAGAAGTTGCATTCTTTGATGTCGTCAAGGTTGGTAGTACACTTGAAGCCGTGGTTGTTGATGGCATCTTGTAGAAGGTCGTCTGCAACTTCTAATGTAGCATCATGACCTTGCATGAGCGCGTCAACACGACGTTGGTTCATGTCGAATCCAACAGTCTTGTACTTGGTCGAAAAAAGGCGTGCTAAAGGTAGCCCGACGTAACCAAGTCCAATTACGCATATTCTTGTTTCTTTCATCGTTGTGTATATTTTATTGTATTGTTTCTAGTATAACCTTGGTGCTTTGAAAATCTTAGAATGTGCTGATTTTCAAAGAATTGAATATTGTCTAATAAGTTCTTTTCGTTCACATGTGGGGCTTTGGATGTGCATCTTCCCACATAAATAACGCGCAAAGTTACAAAGAAAATCGCATGTGTACAAACAAATGCCAATTAAATTGATTTCGCGTAGCGCGTGAGAGGGAATATTTTAATAAATTCGAGAAATCCTGTGGTGTATATCGTAAGAAATTTGTAACTTCGCAGCGAAAACGTATTTTTGCAAAATCTAAAATCTATGTTGATTGCTTTTAAATTGCTGGGCTCACTTGCGTTGTTGATGTTCGGTATGAAATCAATGAGTGAGGCCTTGCAGAAGATGGCTGGTCCGCAGTTGCGTCATGTGCTGGGAACTATGACCACCAATCGTGTTACAGGTATGCTTACGGGAACGTTGGTCACCGCCTCGGTGCAGTCTTCTACTGCCACAACTGTGATGACGGTGTCGTTCGTTAATGCGGGACTGCTGACACTGGCTCAGGCTATTTCCATCATTATGGGCGCCAATATCGGTACTACGCTGACAGCTTGGATTATGTCTGCAGGTATGTCGTTTGACATTACCAGTGCCGTCTATCCGGCTTTTTTGGTCGGTATTGTGCTGATATATCAGAAGAGATACCGCTATATTGGAGATTTTCTCTTTGGCGTTTCATTTTTGTTGCTTGGTTTGGGGACATTGCGTGCAACAGGTACGGAGATGCATTTGGGTGAGAACCAAGCCTTGCTTGATTTCTTTGCCTCATTTGATCCCAATTCGTTCTTAACTACCATCATCTTCCTGTTCCTTGGTGGTGTCATGACGTTCTGCGTACAATCATCGGCAGCCGTCATGGCCATTACTATGATACTGTGTTCCAGTGGCGCATTGCCTATCTATCAGGGCATAGCATTGGTGATGGGCGAGAACATAGGTACTACCGTCACGTCGAATCTGGCTGCTCTTTCAGCCAACACGCAGGCGCGTCGTGCAGCCTTTGCTCACATGTCCTTCAATATTTTTGGTGTCATTTGGATTTTGTTTGTATTCCGTCCATTTGTGGATATGGTTTGTGGCTGGGTCGGCTATGATGTGAACATGGTGAAGGAGGCTGTGGGTACATCGGTATTCCTGGCTAATGCCGCAAAGTTGACGTTCGTGCTGGCGGCATTCCATACATCGTTTAACGTGGTCAACACCTTTATTCTCATCTGGTTCATTCCGCAGATAGAACGTTTTGTATGCTGGGTAATAAAACCCAAGGTTGTGGATGAAGAAGAGGATTTCAAGTTGCACTTTATTACGGCTGGTTTCATGAAGACACCTGAATTGTCGGTGTTAGAGGCTCAAAAGGAGATACAATCTTTCTCAGAGCGTATGCAACGTATGTTCGGTATGGTGCAGGAACTCTTGGACAAGTCATCTACAAGTAATCGCAACAGGACTTCCGAAGCGGACTTTACCAAACTATTCTCACGAATAGAGAAGTATGAGAATATCTCCGACAGTATGGAGCTGGAGATAGCACAGTATTTGGAAAGCGTTTCAGATGCCCATCTGTCTGACGACACAAAGGCAAAGATTCGTGCCATGTTGCGCGAGGTGTCTGAACTGGAGTCAATAGGTGATTCGTGCTTCAATATGGCTCGTACCATCAATCGTAAGTATGCGACCAAAGAAGACCATTTTGTGGAGAGTCAGTATGGTCATTTGTATCAAATGATGAACTTAACAGAGCAGGCCTTGACGCAAATGAATCAGTTGATGGGAGGTCGCAAGGAGGCATATAACATCAACCGTACGAAGAATATAGAGAACGAGATCAACAACTTCCGCAACCAGTTGAAAGCACAGAACATTGTGGACATCAACAACCATGAATACACCTACGCAGTTGGTACTATCTATATGGACCTTATCAACGAATGTGAGAAGTTAGGTGACTATGTGGTGAATGTTGTTGAGGCACGTATGGGCGTTCGACAACATATTTCTTAAAAGATAATCTTACTGTAGAATAAAGATAAAGGCCCGTTGCTAAGCAGCGGGCCTTATTGTTGTATATCTGTGAGCTAATTGCGGAGATTAGTCTAGTACTTCGTATTTCGAGTTGTTCGACTTGAACTCAGGAACAATCTCCTTCATCTGCTTCACGATGGCCATGTCATCGTAGGATTTTCCGATTTCGATTAACTTGTCTATGTCGCGGCACACTTCGTTGTAATCGTATTCGCGTACGCTTGCAATGCGTATTTTCTCGTTGAAGGTAGGCTTTGTCTCTTCCTTATCGTTGAGTACTTCCTCGTAGAGTTTCTCTCCAGCACGCAGGCCCGTATATTTGATTTCAACGTTCTTGGCGCCGCTTAATGATATCATGCGTTTGGCAAGGTCGGCAATGCGTACGGGTTTTCCCATATCAAAGACAAAGATTTCGCCGCCATTGCCCTTTGTGCCAGCCTCCAAAACCAGTTTGCAGGCCTCGGGGATGAGCATGAAGAAACGGATGATGTTGGGGTCGGTGACGGTGACGGGTCCACCTTTCTTGATTTGTTCGCGGAAGAGGGGTATGACAGAACCGTTAGATCCCAGTACGTTGCCAAAGCGAGTTGTGACGAATTGGGTTGAGCCTTTGCCTGTGTCTTTAAGATGGCGGTCGAGACTCTGGACATATATCTCACAGATTCGTTTCGAGCAACCCATGACGTTGGTGGGGTTGACGGCCTTGTCTGTAGATATCATGACAAATTTCTTGACGCCATATTTTGCGCTAAGATCTGCAATAATGCGTGTTCCATATACATTATTGTGGATGGCCTCCCCAGGATTGTCCTCCATCATTGGCACATGCTTGTAGGCGGCAGCATGGAATACATATTCTGGTTTGAATTGGTGGAAAATTGCTTCCATGCGTATGGGGTTGCAAATGCTGGTTACGACGGTTTCTGCAGGAACCTCGCTGTGGTCGCGAGCCATCATCAGACGAATGTCGTGTTCAGGCGTTTCTGCTTGGTCGATAAGCATCATTGCTTCGGGCTTGAAGGATGCTACCTGTCGAACAATCTCTGAACCGATGCTGCCTGCAGAACCTGTAATGAGTACGCGTTTGCCGGTCAGTTCCTGTGCAACGGATTTCAAGTCTACGTGGATTTCATCGCGAGGAAGCAGGTCTTCCACGCTGACTTCCTTCAGTGGCATGGCCCCCTGAAGAATAGTGGAGGTGTCTTGGATTCCGTTGGGTGAATCCGCATCGAACATATGTTCCTCAACCATGAAGATGCGCATTCGTTGGCTAATGAGCAAGTCTTGAAGTTCTTGGTTTTCGCGGAACTTGTTCTTCACAATGGGAGAAACCAGTACGGCTTCGGCGCCACTACGCACGATTGCGTCTGTCAAACGTTTGTTTATGGGGTAAACCTTTGCGCCCATGAGAGTGTGGCGCGGGTGGGGATTCTCTGGCGAAATGAAGCCGCGCAGGATAAACTTAGTAGGGCGTTGCGAGCGGATATTCTTTGCCAATGCCACGGCTCCGTCGCTTTCGCCATAGATAAGCGCTTTCAAAGCACGAGCATCGCTAGTTGTTACATCATATATTATTTTCACCAATATGCGCATTGCTCCCATTAGAATGGTGGCAATGAGGAATATAAGCAGTAACTGACGTCCGTTGAGGTGAGTGAATGTACGTGGACTGGTGTACCATGTTACGGGAAAGTGCAGTAAATAGAGAATGGTTACTGCAGTTGCATTTGCATATGCCACACGGATAAGGTCGACAAATGAAGAATAACGTATGATGCCGCTATAAGTGTGGAATATTTTAAAACATAACAGGCATGTAGGTAGAAAAAAGCATAGATATGCATTCGTGAGACGATAAAATTCATGTTGAGTATGTGCTCCGCGATAACCTATCCAATAAATAAAAAATATGGAGAAATATACGATGAATAGGTCTAGCAAGAGGACAACCCAATTTGGTAATGAACTGCGCTTAAAATACCAATTAAAGAGTTTGTCAAATACCGCCATAATTGTTTTTTTTTAATTCGAGTGGCAAAGTTAATGGTTTCTTGTCAATCTTGCAAATAATTTGTAAGGAAAGTGGTGGAAAGCACACCGCTATACATTATTTTCTAATGTATGTAAATGAGTTATGTTGGGTGATAAATTAAAAACGGAAGCCGATGAACGCCCTCGCACGCCATTTGCTATTTCCCACTTGTAGATGGTCGCGGTCGCCAATGAGTGTGTAGTTGTAGACCATTGTGCCCCCGGCAAAGTATCGGCCCCAGTTGTGCACCAAAGCCAATCGGCCTGTGGCGATAAATTCGGGGAAGTGGTAGGGCATAGTCTCGCGGTCGTCGCTTGTCCATAAACGTGCGCGGCTATATACAATAAATGTGGGAAGTGCTGAAACGTGGAGGAGCCAATCGCGTTTGATAACGAAGTTGTAGCCGTAGCCTGCTCCCACGCCAACGTTGGCTGCCTTCAGTCGCACGAGATCGTTGCCCATGTCTGCGTTGCCCGTTGTTGTGTGCAACTTCTGCCATTGGAATGATGCCCCCAACATGAAACTACCTGCCGACTTCTTCTGGACGTACGATTGGCTGAAAGCAGCGGGGTAGGAGAACTTCTTGTAATTGAAGGCGTAATAGTAATTAAAGTTGAATGAGCGCAAGCTTATCAGGTCTTTGCCGATTTTTGTGCGGGGCTCATCGCCCAATTGTGTCCATCCTCGTACATTCTTGGCGCGTTGTACGATGATGTCGAACCCCATTCGGTTGTAGTATTCATTCGTGTTGTACTCAAAGTCGTTGTACCATCCGACGAAACTACTGGGGTTGAAGGTCAGCGCCAACGTAATGCCTGTGTATGAGCCGGCAAGGCTGATGGTGTTCTTGCTTTTATTGTTCGTGTGGGTCTGCAGACGCTCTCCTCCCACCATGCTGAATGTATTGATGGAGGAGCCAGTAAGGTTGTAGCGGGCTTTAACAGTCCATCGTGTCTGAGGACGCGTTATGTAATTGGTGTCAACAGAGATGTTGTAGTACTTGTCGCAAAGCCATTTGTCTACTTTCCCCCAAAATGCTTTGAACTTGTCATGTTGCGGCTCTTGTGCAACGACTGACAAGTTGAGAAGAAGGGCAAATATAACAAAAATGTGCCGTTTCATCGAAAAAATCGGTCTTTCTCTTCGTTTCCTTTTATAGCTGAGTGCGCTTATCGGCTGCAAAGGTACAACTTTTTGGGCGAATGGCCAAGTAATGCATCCGATTTTGCATCGTTTCCCTTCTTTTGGAAGCATATATTCCTCCCTCTTCATGCATACTATTTCGTGTGCTCTCGATATACTATTTCGATGCACGCCACAATACTATATCGTCCCATCTCGCAATACTATATCGTTAGACTTTAGAAAGCTATTCTTTCAATTAATCCTAATATTCCAGAGAAAAACGCGTAACTTTGCTGTTGTAGAAGCAAAGTTACTGGCACTTGTCATAAAAAAGAACAAATTCTTTTGTTCTGCCCTCGATTTTTCGTAACTTTGCAACTAACGTTGCGAGGTTACTTTATCTCGGCATAAGAAATAAGTGAATTTATTTCGTTCTACTCTCGATTTTTCGTAACTTTGTACACATTAAATACTAACATAACTCAAACGACCATGAAATTAGACGGACGCAGAGAAAGCTCGAACGTGGAAGATCGCCGCGGAATGAGCACGGGAGCAAAGGCAGGTCTTGGTGGCCTGACAGGTATCATCTTGATTGCTGTGATGACCTTTATGCGAGGCGGCAGCATAGGTGATGTAGTAAGTAATGTCGTGCAGCAAGGCATGACTGTTCAGGAAGAGCAAGTCGATGGACAGCGCGAATTTACGGCTGAGGAACAGGAGCTTGCAAAGTTCTCGCGCCAGGTACTTGCTTCCACAGAAGATGTCTGGACAAAGAAGTTCAAGGAAATGGGCAAGGAGTACATACCTCCCACGCTCGTGCTCTTTACGAATAGTGTAAACTCCGCTTGCGGACAAGCCAGCGCCAGCGTAGGCCCCTTCTATTGCTCGGGCGACCAAAAGCTTTACATCGACCTTTCCTTCTTTATCGACATGAAGAAGCAACTTGGTGCTGACGGCGACTTCTCCTATGCTTACGTGATTGCCCATGAGGTGGGCCACCATGTGGAAAATCTGCTTGGAACGCTCAATGCGGCACATGCTCAGATGAACAAGGTGAGCCAGACGGAGGCCAACAAGATTAGCGTTCGCTTGGAGTTGCTTGCCGACTACTATGCAGGTGTGTGGGGCCACTATGAAAACGAGGCTTATCGTTCGTTGGAAGCTGGTGATATAGAAGAGGCCATCGACTGTGCTGAGAAGATTGGTGACAATTATCTCCAGAAGAAGGCACGCGGCTATGTACAGCCCGAATCCTTTACCCATGGAACCAGCGCCCAGCGCATGAAATGGCTGAAGAAGGGTCTTGATACGGGGGACATGAACACCACCACGTTTAACATCCCTGAAAGCCAATTGTAAGGATATTTGCCATATAGCCGTCGGCTATAGAAATATTAGGAAATGAAACATACAGCCCTTTCCCTCTTTTTTGCAGTGCTGGCGCAATGCGTCAGTGCTCAAGTGACCATCAACGTTGACCTCAACAAGTCAGGCCATCCCGTTAGTCCCACGCTCTATGGTATCTTCTTTGAAGACATTAACCATGCTGCGGACGGAGGCCTTTATGCCGAGCTCATCCGCAATCGATCGTTCGAAGAGAAGGCCGATGAACCTTTGGCTTGGAAGACCTTTTCGGGGAGCAAGATTGCCCTTACCTCTGACGAGTTGCTCAACAACGCTCAGCAACACGCTTTACAGCTTACTGTCACACAACCGAGTGGTGGCGTGGAGAACGAAGGTTTCTGGGGCATTCATGCACAGAATGGAATGCAATATACTCTTTCTTTCTGGGCACGTTGCATAGAGGGCAATCCTGGGCAGTTCACCGCTTCGCTTGTTTCCAAGGATGGTACGACGCTGGGTTCCGCGACCCTTTCCGACAAAGTGGGGAAGAAATGGAAGAAACTAACGGCACGCTTCGTTTGTACTGCCGACGACCCACGGGCGCAATTCCGTCTTACAGCCGAGCGACCTTGCCAATTGGCACTCGATGTGGTAAGCCTATTTCCTCCCACCTTTAAGAACCGCGAAAACGGCATGCGGCCTCAGCTGGCAAAGATGCTTGCCGAACTGCATCCCAAGTTCATGCGCTTCCCAGGTGGATGTTTCGTTGAAGGTCAGTACGCCCCCGAGAATGCTTATCATTGGCAGCGTACGATAGGTCCCATCGAGGAGCGCCCAGGTCATTTGAATGCCAATTGGGGCTTTTGGGTTACAGATGGATTGGGCTATCATGAGTATTTGCAACTGGCAGAAGACCTCGGAGCTAAGCCTCTCTATGTGGTGAACGTAGGCATTTGGCATGGTGGATTCACACCTGTGGAGGAACTCGATCCTTGGATTCAGGAGTGCCTCGATGCCATAGAATATGCCAATGGCGATGCTAAGACCACCAAGTTTGGCCGCATGCGTGCCGAGAATGGTCATCCAGAGCCTTTTAACCTCGAATACCTGGAGATAGGCAACGAGAATGCCAACTTCCACTTCGACAATAATAGCGACCAGAGTGAACGCTACTTTGAGCGCTATCGCAAGTTCTACGATGCCATCAAGGCAAAGTATCCTTATATGCAGTGCATTGGTAATGTGGAGGCTTGGGGCACCGACTATCCTTCGTGGCGCAGCAAAGAGCCTGTCGATATACTCGACGAACATTACTATCGCAATCCCTCTTGGTTCCTTGATGCCTACGACAAATATGATAAGTACGACCGCCAAGGTCCGAAGATATATGTGGGCGAGTATGCAGTGACAAGTATGTTTGGTAAGGTGGGCAACCAGAATGCGGCCCTCGGTGAGGCGGTATATATGCTTGGTATGGAGAACAACAGCGACGTTGTGACGATGGCCTCGTATGCTCCACTCTTTGTCAACGATAATGCCAAGAACTGGCCTACTGATCTCATCCACTTCGACAGCAGTCGTGCCTTTGGCACCCCTTCCTATTGGGTGCAGCAACTCTTTGCGACGCACATTGGCACGCGCACAGTGCCTCAGACACTCACTTGGCGTTTGCCCGAACCCGCTCCTGTGGAGGTGAAACATCCGTTGCATATCGGTGTCGGCACTTGGAACACGCAGGCAGAGTTCAAGGAGCCCCAACTTATCGTGGACGGAAAGACCTATTCTCTGCCTGACATCTCTACGTGGAAACACAATCGTGGCCGCGAACCCCACCTCGAAATCTGTCCTTTGGAGTTTGAAAACAAGCCCTATACTTATAAAGTCAAAGCTCGTAAGATAGGTGGTTATGAAGGCTTCCTGCTTGTCTATAATTACCAGAACGACCGCGATTATGATTGGTTCAACGTCGCTGGCTGGGGCAATACCCAGAACGTAGTGGAACAGAGCATTGATGGTGGTCGCATCAATATCTCTGAAGGCGTTCCTTTCAAGGTCGATAACGACCGTTGGTATGAACTCCGCGTGGATGTGGCTGGCGATTCTGCTGTGGCTTACATCGATGGCAAACGTCAGTTTGTGGCCCGCCATAAGAATCCCAACATGCGGGGCGTGTATGGCAATACCACCCTCGATGAAGCCACGAACACACTTTATGTTAAGGTGGTGAACGTAGGCGAAGGTGGAACACAAGGTGTCATCAATCTGGCTGGTGGGGAGGTTCAGCGTGCGGGTATGGTGCGTTTGGCTGCCGAGAACGGTCAAGACGAAAATACTCGCCTCGACCCACAAGCTATCCATCCGCGCCACGTGGGAGTGTTCACAGAGAAGAATGGCCAGCAAATAAAGTTCATCGTAGCTCCTTTCTCTGTTAATATCATCACGATTAAACTGAAATAAAATATGGCGAATACGCAAGGGCAAGGTGCTGTTCAGATACAGACTCAGACTCAGACACTCACACCGCAGCAAGTGCTGACGGTGCGTCTGACTGAACTGCCTTTGAACGACTTGCGCGAGCGTATTGACAAGGAACTTGAAGATAACCCTTGGCTTCAGGGAAGTACAGAACATGCAGAGGAGCCAGAGCGCACAGGGCCTGCAAGTGAACAAGATGAGATGGATACCTCGGTGGACTCTGCATCGGCATCTTCTTCAGTTCTTTTCGATGATGAAGATGATGGCTTTCAGCGCGATCCTAATCGTGATGCAGAACAGCGTCAGCGTGAAATAGGCGATACTTCGGAGTCATTCTTTGATTATTTGGTAGGACAGTTGGGTGAGTATCGTCTAACAGCTCATGAACTTGAAGTCATGAAATATCTTATCGGTTCGCTTGCCGATGATGGTTTGCTGCGCACTCCCCTCTCTCAAATTGCCGACGAGTTGGACATTTACCAGAATGTGCAAACTTCGGAAACGGAGCTGACGCACTTACTCACAGACGTGTTGCAGCAGATGGAACCAGCAGGTGTGGGTGGACGCGACCTTCGCGAGTGCCTAACCTTGCAGGCTCAGCGTAACTATACAGGAGAGGTGCGCAAGCAGTTGGTCACGCTCTTCCAGCGCTACTGGGATGATTTCACTCATTTGCGTTGGCAACGAATCCAGCATGCCTTGAAACTTGATCATGTGGAACTCGAGCATTTGCGACACCGCATCCAACGGCTCAATCCGCGTCCTGGTGGCAGCATTGGTGGGGACCGTAGTGACAATCATGCCATTACGCCTGACTTTATTGTCGAAACAGATGGAAACGGTAAAGTGTTGCTGACGTTGAATGAAGGAGACCTACCGCAACTTTCCATAAGCCCCGATGCAGAGGAAGAACTTCATCTACCTGTCGTCAGTAAGGGCGATCGCGAAGCACAACGGTTTATCCGTAAGCAGATTGCTGGTGCTCAGATGTTCATTGATGCTATTGCTCAGCGACGTGAAACCATGATTCGCACCATGCGAGCCATTATTCGTTTGCAACATCCGTTCTTTGTTGAAGGTGATGAAACATTGTTGCGACCAATGAAATTGGAAGATGTGGCGCAACAAACGGGTCAGGATATCTCCACAGTGAGCCGGGTGGCAAACAGTAAGTTCGTGCAGACCGATCACGGTATTTACCCTTTGCGCTGGTTCTTCACCACAGCTGCCACGCTGAATGGCGATGAGGTGACGGTTCGTAAGATACTTCAAGCCCTACGAGAACTCGTGGATGCAGAGGATAAACATCATCCTTTGGCCGATGAGAAACTAGTGGTTAAACTTCGCGAGAAGGGTTATGATGTGGCCCGACGTACAGTAGCAAAATATCGTATACAACTAGGTATTGCAGAAAGTCGATTGAGAAAGCAATGAAACTAAACGAACAAAAGATAATCGTGCGTGCAGCAAAGGTGTTGTCCAATGTGTTCCGACCATCGTACTTCCCTTTGTTGGGGTTCGTCATAATGTTTTTGTTCACCTACCTTTCGCAGTTGCCTTGGTGGTATAAGTTATTGTTTTTGGCAATAGCTTATGTGGTGATCATATTGTTGCCGATGTTTGGAATCTATGTTTATCGAAAGGCTTATGGCTTGGCTCTTCAAGATTTACTTTTCCATCGTCATCGCCTTGTACCCTACATATTGCATATTATTTGCTATGGTGTGATGTTGAGGCTACTGCATGATTTCCATTCCCCTGCTTTTATGAGTTCAATTATCGTCATAAGCTTGTTGGTACAGTGTGTATGCACGGTCATCACACTTTGGTGGAAAATCAGTATGCACTCGGCTGGTGTAGGGGCCATCATGGGTGCTCTCATAGCCTATTCTTCTGTTTTTCATTTCAATCCGGTGTGGTGGTTATGTCTTACACTTCTTGTGAGCGGGTTAGTGAATAGCAGTCGTATGCTCTTGCGTCAGCACACGCTTTGGCAGGTGTTGGGCGGAACCCTTGTTGGTTTCCTTTGTGGACTCATTGGATTGTATATATAATTATGAATTAAACTTATGAATAGTAAATTACCAAAAGTAAGCATTATCATGGGCAGTACGAGCGACTTGCCCGTTATGGAGAAGGCTGCAAAGATTTTCGATGAGATGGGCATTTATTTTGAGATGAATGCTCTTTCAGCTCATCGTACACCGCAAGAGGTGGAACAATTTGCCCTTGAGGCTGAGGCTCGTGGCATACGGGTGATAATTGCAGGTGCAGGAATGGCCGCCGCTCTGCCAGGCGTGATAGCTGCCAACACTACTTTGCCCGTCATTGGTGTGCCAATCAAAGGGATGCTTGACGGACTCGATGCCTTGCTCAGTATCGTGCAGATGCCTCCAGGCATTCCCGTGGCAACGGTAGGCGTAAATGGTGCACAGAATGCTGCCTTGCTGGCTGTGGAGATGTTGGCTCTCGGTGATGAGGCTTTGGCTGAGAAGTTGAAAGTCTATAAGGAGACCCTTAAAGAAAAAATCGTGAAGGCTAATGCTGAATTGGCCGAAGTGAAATATAACTTTAAGGTCAATTAAAGTCTTAATGAGCTTTAAGGAATAAACAATGCAAAGAAGAAAAACTCACGAAGTCCGTGTTGGCAACATTGGTATTGGTGGTGACAATCCTGTGCGTGTTCAGTCGATGTGTACCACCTCCACGATGGACACTGAAGGTTGCGTACGTCAAATATTAGCCATAGCCAAAGCGGGTGGTGAACTTGTTCGCCTTACCACACAGGGTGTGCGCGAAGCCGAAAATATGAAGGAAATACGCCGCCGTGTACGTGAGGCTGGATGCGATGTGCCGTTGGTGGCAGACGTACACTTCAATCCTCGCGTGGCAGAGGTGGCTGCGCTGTATTGCGAGAAGGTGCGCATCAACCCTGGAAACTATGTCGATGCCGCCCGTCAGTTCAAGCATCTTGAATATACAGAAGAAGAGTATCAAGCAGAACTCCAGAAGATAGAAGACCGCCTTGTGCCTTTCCTCAATATATGCAAGGAGCACCACACTGCCGTACGCATAGGAGTAAACCATGGAAGTCTCTCCGACCGCATTATGTCGCGTTATGGCGATACGCCTGAGGGAATCGTTGAATCGTGCATGGAATTCTTGCGCATTTGCATGAAGGAGAACTTCCTCGATGTCGTGGTCAGCATCAAGGCTTCGAACACTGTGGTTATGGTCGAGAGCGTCCGCCTCTTGGTGAAGGCGATGGACCAGGAAGGTATGACTTTCCCTTTGCACCTTGGTGTTACCGAAGCAGGCGAGGGCGAGGATGGCCGCATCAAGTCGGCAGTGGGCATTGGTGCCCTGCTCGTCGATGGTATTGGCGACACCATTCGTGTATCACTTTCCGAGGCGCCAGAGAACGAGATTCCCGTGGCCTATACCCTCTTGCAGGCAGCTCGTCTGCGCTTTACCAAGACTGAGTATATCTCTTGTCCGGGTTGTGGTCGCACGTTGTTCGACCTTCAGGGTACTATCGCAAAGGTCAAGGCCGCAACTTCCCACTTGACGGGTTTGAAGATTGCCGTTATGGGTTGCATTGTCAATGGACCTGGTGAAATGGCCGATGCTGACTATGGTTACGTGGGTGCTGCCCGCGGCAAGGTCAGCCTCTATCGTGGCAAGCAATGTGTGGAGATGAATATCCCCGAGGCTGATGCTGTTGACCGCTTATTAGAAATCATAAATAAAGATAGAAATGAATAATCAACCCCTGCTTATCTACAACACACTCTCTCGTCAGAAGGAGTTGTTCCGTCCCCTTCACGAAGGTCGTGTAGGCATGTACGTTTGCGGACCTACCGTCTATGGCGATGCCCATCTGGGGCACGCCCGTCCTGCCATCACCTTCGACCTCCTCTTTCGTTATCTTCAGCACTTAGGCTATAAAGTTCGCTATGTCCGTAACATTACTGATGTGGGTCACTTGGAACACGATGCCGATGAGGGTGAAGATAAAATTGCCAAAAAGGCACGCTTGGAAGAATTGGAGCCTATGGAAGTGGCACAGTACTATACCAATCGATTCCATGAAGCAATGGATGCCTTGAACTGTCTGCCTCCCAGCATCGAGCCTCATGCCACAGGTCATATCATCGAGCAGCAGCAACTTGTGCAGCAAATCCTTGATAATGGTTTTGCCTATGAGTCGAATGGCAGCATCTATTTCGATGTGGAGAAATATGACAAGCAACACCATTATGGCATACTGTCTGGTCGTTCTCTGGAAAACATCAAGGATGCCAGTCGTGAATTAGCAGGTGTGGGCGAGAAACACAATCAGGCAGACTTTGCTTTGTGGAAGAAGGCACAACCCGAACACATCATGCGTTGGCCATCGCCCTGGAGTGACGGATTCCCCGGTTGGCATTGCGAATGTACAGCCATGGGACGCAAGTATCTGGGCGAAGAGTTTGACATCCACGGTGGCGGCATGGATCTTGTCTTCCCCCACCACGAGTGCGAGATTGCCCAGGCTGTAGCCAGTCAAGGTCACCAGATGGTACACTACTGGATGCACAACAACATGATAACCATCGGCGGTCAGAAGATGGGTAAGTCCTACAACAACTTCATTACTTTGCCTGAGTTCTTTGCGGGTACGCATGAGAAGTTGACGCAGGCATATGCACCCATGACCATTCGTTTCTTCATCCTTCAGGCTCACTATCGCTCTACGGTTGACTTCGGCAATGAAGCCCTGCAGGCTGCCGAGAAAGGGCTTGCCCGACTGATGGATGGTTGGAAATTGCTCCAGCGCATGCAAGACGGCCAAAAGACGAAGGGACAAACTCCAGTTGAGATGAAGTATGTCGATGATTTGCGCCAACAGTGCTACGATGCCATGAACGACGACCTCAACTCCCCCATGGTCATCAGTGCTCTCTTCGACGCTTGCCGTGTTATCAATACCGTAAATGATCATAAAGCCAGCATTACGGCTGAGGTGGCACAGACTCTGCGTGAAGTGTTCCATACCTTTGCCTTTGACATATTGGGACTGACGGAGTCTTCGGGTACCAGCAACAAAGCCCGTGAGGAAGCCTTCGGCAAGGTCGTAGATATGCTTTTGGAGCAACGTCGTCAGGCCAAAGCCGAAAAGAACTGGGCTTTGAGTGATAAGATACGCGATGACCTTGCAGCTCTTGGTTTTGAGGTCAAAGATACTCCTGACGGTTTCGCTTGGTCGTTGAATGTGTAGTTGTCAAATTTTGCATAACAACATTATTTAACCCCTTAGCGCTTTGATAATTCGGATTAAATATCTAACTTTGCAACGATATCCTTTATTAACCAATTAAATTTATAAAGTATTATGAAGAAAATGAAGCTTTTCGCAGGTATGATGAGCCTGGCTCTCATTCTGTCTGGTTGTGGTGGCATGTCCAACACTGGTAAGGGCGCTCTCATTGGTACAACTGCTGGTGGTGCTGCTGGTACTGGTATTGGTGCTCTCATTGGTCACTTTGTAGGTGGTTCCAA
>JAEEGL013554963.1_pt1 | contig 63473 bp, 99 predicted proteins | sample 9134231 | NCBI WGS metagenome assembly JAEEGL01 (sample SAMN16246548, study PRJNA631951) | gut metagenome | biome: gut microbiome; feature: rumen; material: fiber-attached | host: Bos | place: Iran: Karaj | collected 2018-10
GATTATAGAGTCAGGCATATTGTTGAAGAAATTTTAATGAAGGTTCCTGATTATTTTTTCAGAATTCCTGCAAGTAGCACAGGTAAATATCATCCTAAAATGAGTTTAGGTGAAGGTGGTTTAGTTAGACATACGAAAGCCGCCGTTTCAATAGCTGTAGATTTAATGCAATTAGAGATGTTTAAACCTATGGAGCCAATGTTTGATACTATTATAGGTTGTTTGATATTACATGATTGTATGAAACAAGGTAGTGTAGAAGAAAAATATACAAGAGCAGACCACCCTCGTTTAGCTTCTCAATTTATTTGTAGTTTTATGGAAGCTGATAATTTGGAAAGAAATGGCATTTTATTAAATTTGGGTAAAGGAATTCTTACACATATGGGACAATGGAATTATGATTATAAAACAAAGAAAGAAATTATGCCAAAACCCCATAGTAAATTTCAAAATTTTATACATTTATGTGATTATTTAGCAAGCAGAAAATATATTGATATGGAGTTTTAATGAATACAAGAAAATTTTCAAGTTTACAGGAAAAAACTATTGCTAAGAAGTTAGGTGGAAAGGTTCAACCAAATAGTGGGGCGGCCAATTTCGTAGCAGGTGATGTTAAATTAGATTTTATGCTTATAGATGCAAAAACAGTTACAACAGTCAAAAAGAGTGTATCTATTAAAGAAGAATGGTTTGAAAAAATAAAACTTGAAGCCTTTGCTATGGGTAAAGATTTATCGTGTATCGCTTTTAATTTTGGTCCTGAAAAACCAAATTATTATGCTGTAAATGAGAAAGATTTCAAACAGTTATTAGAAGCCTATAAGGAGAAATATTATGAAAGTGACAATGGACATCAGTGAAGAAGTTATTAGTAAATTAGAGGAAAAAGTCAGTGAAGTATTGCCTGCAATCGTGGAAGAGTTATTAGCAAGTAATATAGATGAGTTAGTTAGAGATGTGGTTCAAAAGCAATTAAAATCATGTAGTTTAATTTATATACAAAGTCCTGAATTTCGTAATAAAATGATGGATAAAGTAAGACCGTTAGTAAATGAATTGGTAGGTATTGAATGATTAATATAAAAATAACTTTAGTATATTTAATTATTCATCTTTTATGCGTATTGCATATATTTGATGTTTTTAAATATTCTAATTATAAACCTACAGACACTGATAAAATTACGGTTTGGTTAATAGCTCCTGAAATTTTATTAGTTATTTGGGTATGTATGTTTCTTAGAAAGGGGAGATAATGACTTTAGCGACTACTTATAGACCTCAAACTTTTGAGGATTTATGTGAACAAGAGAGTATTGTTAATATTTTACAATACCAAATAGACAATGATTGTCCAAAAAATGCGTATTTATTCACAGGACCTGCAGGTTGTGGAAAGACCACATCTGCTCGTATTTTGGCAAATGCTCTGAATAAGGGTCAAGGAGCACCTATTGAAAGAGATGCGGCCAGACATAATGGTGTAGATAAAATAAGAGCAATAATAGATGAGGCTAATTTTCAAAGTTTAGACAGCAAGTATAAAATATTTATTATAGATGAATGTCATATGATAACAACTGAGGGGTGGAATGCTATGTTAAAAATATTAGAAGAACCACCAAAAAATACTATATTTATATTTTGCACAACGGACCCTCAAAAAATAATACCCACCGTTCTTAGTAGGGTACAGAGATTTGATTTTCAAAGAATAACTTTAGGCACTATTTATAAAAGATTAATTTATATTTTAGAACAGGAAAAAATAGATACTTATGATGAAGAAGCAATAAGATTTATTTGTAGAATGTCAAAGGGTGGGATGCGTGATGCTATATCTTTATTAGAAAAATGTATAGACTATGCACCTGAGATTACAGTTGATTCTGTTATAGATGCCCTCGGTTATATTGATTATGATGTCTTATATGAAATTGTTCTCGCTTTAAAGAATAAGGATGTTGGAGACTTAATTAAGACTATTGAAGAGATTTATGTGGCAGGAACGGAAATTAAATTTTTAATAAAGCAATTGATAAGTTTTGTTCTTGATTTGTGTACTTATAGTCATTTAAGGAATTTTGAATATATTAATATTCCGTCATCTTTAAAAGAAAAAGTTGAGTTCTTGACAGATAATTGTAGTTCAGCACCCAAGGAATTATTAAAGCAATTAATAGAACTTGATGGTAAATTAAGATATGAAACAGACCCAAAATTATTGGTAGAAAGTACAATGGTGGTTCTATGCAATTAGTAGGTCAGCATAAATTACAAGCATTTTTAGATATTGTAAATTTGGATAATTGTCCTCATTTTATAATATTGAAAGGTCCAAAAGGTTGTGGCAAAACATTAGTCACTCAACTTATAGCTTCTAAATTAAAAGCATTACAAGTTGAATTTCAACCTTCTGTAGAACAAGTTAGGCATATAATTTCAACTGTTTATGATATCAAAGAGCCTTGTGTTTATTGGTGTGAAGATTTGGATAAAATGCACATAAACGCCAAGAATAGTCTATTAAAAGTAACAGAAGAGACACCTAAATACGCCTATATTATATTACATACAGTTAATTCGCCGATGGCTACTTTAAGTTCAAGAGCACAGGTATTTGAATTTGAGTCTTATATTAAAGAGGATTATGAAGAATATTGTGAATTGAAAGGCATACAAATTCCTCAAAATTCAAATGTATTGATGGCAAGTTGTGATTCTTTAGCAGAGTTTGAATATCAAATACAAACAGGTAAATTTGAAGAGTCATTAGAGTTGGCCAATAAAGTTTTAGACTATATGGGTGAAGTTAGTACAGTCAACGCCTTTAAGATAATATCAAAATTAGCAGTTAAAAAAGATGCTGAAGGAATTGAACCTATATTCTTTTTGACTTTATTACTTAATTTATATATACAAAGACAAGGACAAGTTAATTACGGTCATATTATTGTTAAACATACTCAAGAAGCATTACAGCAGTTAAGACAGGATATACTTTCTAAAACAGCAATTATGAATAAATGGGTATTACAAATTATGAAAGGGATTGATGCGGAATGTTGATAAGTGATTTCAAAAATAAAATAGTTTCTGGTGATTTGTCTAATTTTTATATATTTACAGGTCCGGAAGAGGGGATAATGCAAGTATATGCCAAACAAGTTGCTAAAAAATTAGGATTAACCATAAAGTGGGCAGACTCAGTACAGGAAGTTTGTAAACTTGTGAATTTAAAGTCTCTTGTGGGTGTTAAGTATTTATACCTAATTAGGTTAGATAATGCTTTCAAAAGCCAGGAAACCTTGTGGCAAAAGGCCAAAGATTTTAAAGGCCACCACGTTATATTAATTCAACCAGAAATAGACAAGAGAAATGCGAAATTTGTTAAATTTTTTGAGGATGAAATAATAAAATTCGAAAAATTGTCTCCTGAAATGCTACAAAGTTATGCTAAGAAAGTATGTAATAATTTGAACAGCACTAATATTGAACAGTTAATTAATTGGTGTGGTCTGTCTTATAGTAGGTTGATGAATGAATTAGATAAAATTAAAACCTTAGCAACAGTTTTAAAAGTTAGTCATGATAAAGCATTTGATATATTAGTTTCAGAACATGGTATATTCCAAGAAAGAGAATTTGATGTATTTGATTATGTCAATAATATATTGTTTAGAAATGTTTACAAATGTTATGTTGATTATGAATTTGCTAAAATACAGCAACAGGAAATTCTAATTATAGGTTTATTAGGAACTGCTTTCAAAAATATGCTTTTATTAAAACTTGATGGTGGTGGTAAGGGTGTATGTGATAGAACAGGAATGACAAGTTGGCAGGTCAAATGTGCTATAGATTCTGATAAATATTATTCATTAGAAGAGTGTGAAAGGAATGTCTTGTTTTTACAAGATTCAGAAGTTAAAATAAAAACAGGAATATTGACCCCAGACATAGCATTGAAATATATATTAGCGGAGATTTTATAATGGAAATTGCGACCAAGTATTGTAGGTATTGTGGGAGATTGTTAAAAAGTAGTGAAAGTATTCAAAGAGGATACGGAATTATTTGTTATAAGAAACATATTGAATCTTTGAAAGGTGGTGGTTTGCTTGGGTACTTTAAAGATAAAAACAAAGACGAACATATGGCTATCAAAGGAGTATCTGACAAAAATATACAAGCATAATAAACCTGAATGGGTAAACTTTTGTGAACAATTATTAGACAATAATTTTGAAGTATTCTTATATTTACCAGAAAAGAAAACATCAGTATATATAACAGTAGTAAAGAATAATAAAATGCAAACTATTAGGTTCAGTGACCACCAAACCAAACAAGAAAATTGGCTTAAGGCTGATGTAGATTATTATGTAGGTCCGGCGGAATTGGGTATGCTAACTCAGAAGGAGGTTTATGATGCCCTCAGTATATACTTTAGATGATAGGGTTGTAGAAGTTTTAAATAGCTTGAGGCATAGTATAGAAACAAAAACATTGTGGTTATCTGTTGATTATGATGATTTTTTTCATACTTGTGCTAATTTGGTGGCTTTTGTAGATAAATTATATTGTAAACAAACAGGAGAGTCTTTAGATGAAGCTTCCAGAAGAATTTACAATGATACTTTTAGAGATTCTCTTGAATTGTATATAAATTATTATAATGTTATATTACTTGTTCGAAACTTTGAATACAAAATAAGATGGCACCAGAAATATGGTAATTTCCCCTAACTGATAATTTGTAAATTTTCGTAAATTTATTATACCAATTTTGTGTTATATTTATAATTTTGTTATACAATAAAATAAACAAATGTCAAATTCAAGTTAGATTGAAAGGAGAGTCGCAATGACAGATGTTACACAGTATGAGTCTTTAAGAGACCATTCAATTGGAACCGTTGTTTCAGAAACTGAAACTGAAATCGTTTTAAATTTCGATGGAAAAGAAAAGACTGTAAAGAAGTCGAATTTAAAAAGATGGTACAAACCTTGCGGAATTGTTGAAAAAGAGGATTTGCAAAAAGAAAAGAAACAAAATGCAAAACTCGCAAAATTAGAAGCAAGGGTGAATGACCCAAATAAACCAAATGGTGATGCACCACCAAAAGAAGATTGTGAACAGTTAGCACAAAAACTCATTTCTTATTTAGAAAAGAAAGGTTGTGTTACGAAAAAGACTTGTTCTTATACAAGAGTAAGACTTGAAAATAGTAAACGTAATATTATGGAACTTTGGTGGGGAAAGAAACTCACAGGTTTAAAGGTAGTTGTAAGACATGAAGCAATTAAACCCAACAAGAAATTATTTGAAATGGGTAGAACCGTTCCGCCTACTCATATGTATGTTTTAGACCATATTTATAAATTTAATAATTCAACGGATATCTCTGATATTTATGCTATTATAGATATGGCTGTAGATTTTGAAAAGGCTTATAAACCAAAACCAATTGATAGAAGTGGAAAAAATGGTAAAGGGCGTATTAATGGAAAGCAGTCATTAAGGTCTAAAAGAGAGTCTTTAGGTATTAAAGATGATATGGAACTTGCTAAAGAGCAAGAAGAATTGGCACAAAAAACAGAAGAATTAGACGCAGAAATAGAAAAAGAAAAGCAAGCACTTGAAATGAAATCCTAATTTATCCATGAGCCCAGAAATGGGCTCGTTTTTCTTTTGTAATGGTGGATAGAAGGTTAAGTATTGTAAATTTTTTAGTAAAAACAGTTTAAATGAACATTTTGAGCCCATACAATAATAATATAAATATGCAAACAACAGTAATGAGGAGCAAGTCATGGACAAACGTCTAATTCAAGTACAAAGGGTACTGAATGCAGTATTACAAGAAGCAAAATGGGACTACTCATATTCAGGTAATATGGCAGTTGTAAATATTAATGAAACTTCGTTAATATTAGATGCTGAACAGTTATCTCTTATAGGTAGTTTTAATAGAGAATTAGGAAATAAAATTCAGCAAGTAGCACAATGATGCAATCTTTAGGGCAGGCGATTTTTGTTTGTTTGCTTTTATTTACCTGCCCTTTTCTTTAAGGAGGTTAAAATGAAAGTTATATTTCAAGATGTATATGGACAAACGGTTACTTTTGAAGTTGCTGTTATAAAAAATGATACATTTGTTAAAGATAAACAAAGTCAAGTGTTTAGAAATTTTTTAAATAATCATGAAAATTTTAAAATTAAAGCAGTTGAGGAGTAATAATGCAACAATATATAAATCAAATAAATAAATTAAGGGAGTTATCAGGCAATACACAACTTGAATTTTTAGCAAGTATTAAAAGTGATATGCTCAAAGAAATTTTAGATTATACATATAATCCAAATAAAATGTATAAAATAGATGAGTTAAAATTAGCACTTGTGTCTATTAGAGAAGGTTTAATTAAAAGGAAAAAGAAATCGGAATTAACTTTAGAAGATTGGTGCAAATTTACAGAAATGCTCGATAAATTAGTAGATAAAAGAGCCGCTAATTTAGATGATGTAAAGCAATTAAAATATTTCATAACAGGGTTTAGTGGGTTAGATATTCCACAATTTTTATCTCAAATTGTAGCTAAAGATTTGAGACTCAATTTAGGTATAAAGAAAATTCAAACAGTTTGGCCTGATTTTTGTAAAAATATACAGGTTCAATTGGCGGAAGATTATAATGGAAAAACTTTTGAGGTGGGTATGTATAGCCGTAAATTTGACGGCAAAAGAATGGTAATTGAAAAAGGTGTAGCAAAGTCTAGATATGGGAAACCTTGTAAAGTCGCACCAATACAACATATTTTAGAGGAATTAAAATATGTCAGTCATGGTTTTGTTTTTGATGGGGAATTGTTATATTTTAATAAGGACGGTAGTGAGGATTTTCAAAAAGTAATTTCTTTAGCTAATTCAGATTTAAGGCATCCGGATTGTGATAATATTTATTATGTTATTTTTGATATTTTAATTGATGTAGATTGGGAAAAACAAAGACCTACGATAAATTTTGGGCGTGAATATGAAAGTCTTATTGAAGTATTTAGTGCTCACGATAGTGAATTAAGTTATTCAGTCTTACAAACTTATTTACCTCATATTTTAATAGCAAGACAGGATTATGATGATACAAAATTACAATATGAAAGATTAAATAAAAATTGGGAGGGCTTAATGTATAGAAATGCCCTTGCTCCTTATGAATTCAAACGTAGTAAAAACTTATTAAAGATAAAAACAATGAAAGATGATGAGTTTAAAATATTAGGTTATGGTTCTGGTTCTGGCCGTAATGCTAATAGATTAGGAACATTATATATTGATTTTAAAGGTAATGAAGTAGGTGTAGGTTCTGGCTTTTCTGATGAAGATAGGGATTTAATTTAGAATAATTTTGATATATTTTTTTATGATGAGAATTTTCAATAAAGATTTTTGGCAAAGGTGCAGTATTTTGAAGAAACAAAAGACGCCGATGGTAATGATAGTTTGAGGTTTCCTGTCTTTTTATGTTTTAGAGATGCAAATACAAAAGAAGAGTTTACAGTAAAGCAAGTGGTAGAATTATATAAAGGAGAGTAAGATGAAGAAAATATTTGTTTTTGCTATTGTTATTATGATTTTTATAGGGTTGTTTAATAATTTAAGAAAACCTGAAGAGGTTCGTGTTAATGAAGAGATGGTAACTATATGTACTATTGATATGGAAAAAGATTCAACTTTAGTATGTGATTAGGAGGAATTATGTTGTTAGAAATAAATAAGCAGTTTAAGGCACAAAATACAAATTTTCAAAGGGGCGATGAAGTAATTATGTTAAGTCCAATAGTTGATGAAGATTATTATATTTTTAGAGTACATTTATATAAAGACCAATATTTGTTAGCATTTCCAAAGTTTGGCACAATTGGAATCGGTTTTGCAAAAGAAGAAGATTGGAATACAAATCTGCCATTTCAATGTCTACCTGAAGAAATTTATAATCACATAAAACACAATAAAAAGTATAGAGAAATAAAGAAAAAAGATGTCTTAAAAGCTATTGAAGAATTAAGAATAGCTTCAATGGTTTATATGGAATTTAAAAGGAGCGAATAATGAAAAAATCAGAATATTATGCAGATATAATTCAATATATAGAGTTGCGTTTATCAGAGATTGAAGCTTTAGAAGAATATAAACTTGCAAAAGACCATTTTGAAAAGCAAATGGATTTGCATATTGCACAACAAAGAAGAAAAGAAATTGATAAATGGCTTGAATCGGAAAGCGAGGAGTGAATAATGTCAGAAAAACATATAGAATACGATTTATATATAAGGGTTAATATTTGTACTGAATTAGACAGAAAAACTATTTTAAACAGATTAGATGATTATATTGAAGCTATGCCCGAATGCTTTATATGTGTTAAAGATTATAGAATTGAAAATATTAAATTGTGCGATTGTAGTGCATTAGAAGAAAAACTACAAAGCGAAAGCGAGGAACAATGTCAGAAATAGAGAAACTAATGCAGAATGCAGGGGTTAAAAAACTGTTATATTGTGATACTTGTAAGGCACAAGAGTATGCATTAGGATTATGTGCAGAAACTAAATGTGAACCATTTTACCCACCATTTACAGCAGAGAAACAGTTAGAGATTATTAAGTGGCTGGCATATAAAACACATATCACTATTGGAAAGGGCTTACCTTGGGGACAATATGATGATAATTGGTGGACTGTTACAAGTAAAAAGGGTTATTCAGGTATGAATGCTTATAATTTTGAAGAAGCATTAGCACAGATACTTAATAACCTTTGGCAAGACCTAACCGAAGAAGAAAAAGCAGAAATAAAGAGGATTTTGGAATGAAACAACTTAATTTAGAAAATAAAAGGTTTGGAAAATTAATAGTATTAAATCGTGATAATGATGCAAATATATCATCTTGGATTTGTAAATGTGATTGTGGAAAAATTTTATCAGTTCCTACTTATTTATTAACAAGTGGGCGAAAAATGAGTTGTGGCTGTTTAAGAAAAGAAAAAGGAATTAAATTGTATGAAAAATATAAAAAACTTGAACAAGAAAATAAAAAATTAAAAACAGATATACACAATATTTTTGAAAATTGTAAATATTGTGATAAATTTTTTATGGGTAAGTGTAATTATGAAAGAACTATATAATTTTTAAGGAGATAAGAATGAAAAATAACCAATTTAAGAAAATAATTAAACAACAAATAGAACATCAATGTAAATTGTTTGATTTGGTAAGTGTAAATGTAGATAAAACAAATAACCACCGTATGATTTACATCTATAACACGGAATGGGTGTGGGTTGGTATGTTTAGTTTATACTTTACAGATGATAGTGTTCATCTGCAATTTACCAATTTAGTTAATACTCCGTTAATATGTAAATCTGTTGAAGACATTTGTGTAAAATATACAACATTCGAAAGGGTAATTGATGTTATTAAAACAGCTTTCAATATTATGTGGAAAGAAGGTTAAGGTTCGTAAATTTTAATGTTCATAGCTTTAAATGAGTTTTTTGAGCCCTTACAATAATAATAGTAGTACAAAGCAAACAAACGAAGGAGACATTACAAAATACCCGGAAGGTGTTCAAAAAGCTATTAAAGAGGCACAATTTATGGATAGGCAGGGTTTAATAAATTATTTTAATAATTTAATTAAATACTATGAAGATTATAACAGAAATAATCCGAATAGGAGTTGGGCAAAAGAATATCCTCAAATTTATAGAGAGAAAAAAGAACAAGTTTTGAAAGAATTTGACGAAAAGGGTATTGCTTGTTATAAAGTTGATTATAATCATTTTGGACATGGTTTTGATTGTGAGGATATTGATGTTTATTTATATACAGATGGTACTTATAAAGTAAGTAAACATTCATATTCAGCATATTAAGGAGGTTGGACACAAAATGACAAAAGAAGAAGCATTAAAATTTTATGATAAATATGTTTTAGACCATCCTGAATTAACACAGGCTCAATTAAAACGTATTGAAGAGATAAAAGAAGCAATTAGAAATAAAAAGGAGGATTATTAGAATGTGGACAAAAGAGGAAATCATTGACGAGTGCGTAGAAATGTTTGAAAATGGAGCAGGTTCTATTGAAATACTTGAATTTATTGAAGAGCATACAGATATAGACCCGGCTGAAATTATTTGTGAGTTATTTTAGAAAGGTGAGGAGAATAAAATGGAATTAGAAGCAAATCACATTAATGCAGATACTATTAAATATGCTAAACCTTTAGAGGAAGATAGTGTTTATCAGGATGCTGTTATAATGTTAGGGTTTATAATGAACCAGAGACAGGATAAAATGAGTATAGAAAATATGTTTTCATTGAAAATGGCTCAAGCTGTAATTTGTGAATTAGGTTTAGAACACGAATTAGAAAATATTAAGGGTAAATTGAAAGGAGAATAAATGCCAATTTTAGAAAGTTCAGAAGACAAAGTTATAGCAAGTATAGAAAATGGAGATTTTTCTATATATACCTTTGTAAAAGAAGGTGATAATATTGACGAGTTAATTCAAAAAGCAAATACTCAATTTGTTAATTTTCCGGAATATAATAAGAATTATATCTGTATAAGTTATGGTGAATATTTTAAATTACAACAAGAACATTATATGAACTCTTGTAAAGCAATAACTGAAGAACAGTATTGGGATATGTTAGAGGTGTTACCGCCTATATACATTAATAATTTTGAAATACCCGGATACCAAGTTCTTAATGCTTTCATGGTTAGCGAGCCCTTAACTTGCTATTACTATGACGGTTGTATAAAGTATAAGAATCAAAAGGGCGAGATAAAATATGCTACAAAAGTTATATGGAGAGGTGACCGTTCAACATATTGGACAAAAGAAGATTTAGATATATTAGAAAAGGAGGAAAAATAAATGTTGAAAGAAAAAGGAAAAGTGAGCACTGATGAGTTTAAGGTAGCTATGCTGACAGGCACAGGAGTAGAACTGTTGAGAATTATTATAGACCTTGTGGTTGATTACGAAAAGAGGGGTATTGAAGAGATACCTGTTAGCACTATAAAAGACGCAATAGGTGAGGCGTCTATGCGTAATCTCACTCACGGATTTTTAAATCATATGATGTCAGAAAATGAAGTAGAAGATTAATGAAAGGAAAGAATAATGTATATTGAAGAAGAAAAATCAATTGTTGTAATAACAATGCCAAAAATTGTTGTTCAAAGAGTATTCGCTGGTGAGATTATTCAAAAAGCAAATACATTTATGACGAATATTCAAAATAATTTGATAGATATAAATGGTTCAAAACAAATTATATTTGATGACAAGTGGTGCGATGGTGAATTTATTCCCACCGTAAGGATAGCAAATTATACAGATGTTTTAGATGCACATCCTGATGTTTGTCAATATGATAAATATATACAGTTAGAATCTCAAGAAAAATATCCGGACAAGCAAGAACTATTAAATATTTGGAAACCAAATACAGTACAAGAGGAAGCGTCAGAATAATTGACGCTTTTTTGAAAGGAGATATAAATGGAAGCATTCACATTAGTAGGTGTAGATGGTAACGCATTCAGTGTCATGGCTTATGTTTCTAAAGCTATGAAAACCGCAAACTACACAAAACAAGAAATAGAGAATTATAGAAAATTATGTATGTCAGGTGATTATAACCATTTATTAGCATTATCGATGGAATGGCTTGACAAATGTAATGAAGTCTTAGGTTTAGAAGAAGATGATGAAGAAGATGAATATGATGAGGAGGAAATAGAATGGTAAAAACAATTACAGCACTTCTTATTGACCCTGATGCAAAAGAAGTAAAAACCGTTGAGTTAGAAACTAAACAAGGTGATATTAGTTTAGAACATTGTTATAAATTAATGAATTGTGATTTAGTCACTTTTGTTTATTTTGGTAAGAACGAAATTTTAATATGTGATGATGAGGGTTTATTAAAAGAAAATAATCCTTTCTTACTTAGTGGTGTTGGCCAAGAAATTTATGTCGGAAAATGCTTAGTAGTCGCTGAACGTGGAGAAAAATGTATAGGATTGACACTTGAGCAAATTATAGATGTTAAAAATAAAGTTACATTTCCAGTAGTTACTGAAGAAGAGGAGAGTGTATAATGCAAAAAGAAAAAATGACTGAAAAAGAAAAATTAATGTTAGATATGGTTACAAATAGAATGCGAGACCTTCAGATACCTGCAACAGATGAACAAATTGTAGGGATGGCAGATTTTGTTCTGGGTACTATTTTATTAGTACAGCAGATTCAAAGAGATTTGATTATCGCTAATATAAAGGATATGGGCAATGACCGATAAAGAATTTTATTTGGCATTAGAGAGGCAAATAAATAATTTGATGGAAGGTGCCAGATATATTGCACTACAAGATATTGGTGAATTAAATGAAGTTTTAATAGAATTGACACGACGCAGAAAGGAGGCTTTAAGTGAGTGAAATAATACAGACTTGGTGGTACACAACATATTCAGGTGATACTATCGGCATAGTTAAAACTTATGATATACATACAAAAGAATATAATTTTAGAATAGGAAAAGGGCTTGGATTAGATGAGAATGCTGATGCTAAACTTATACAGAAGACAGGTGACCATTTTAATCCAGAAGAAATAGAATGAAGACTAAAAAAGAAATAGTACGAATTGATGGTAGAGAAATAAATACAGCCGTTTTGGCAAGGTGGACAGATATTGCTGTTGAATGCTATGAGAGAGGGTGCAACTGTCGTAATTGCACAATAATTCCTGATATTGCTATTGATAAATGTAGAATTAAAGATTATGTTCGAGCTTATTTTTTAATAGGATTGAAACCACCCATTAAACGAAAAGAAATTATTGACGATAGCAAATAATTGTATTTTAGATGGTTATGTGCTATAATTAATAAGTGAGGTGGAGATGGAATTAGTATTTAAACAGATTCTAAGTTTAATTCAGGATGTACGACTTAACCCTTTAAATGAAGAAGACATTAAAGATTATAAATTAAGGAAAGCAGAAGACTTGTGTATTACTGCAATAAAGTTCATTAATGAAGAACGGCGGGGTAACAATTAGGGAGGTAAGTTATTATGGGTAAAGTTTTGATTGTTAAAAAGACAACCAATGAACAAGAAGTAAGAAGATGTAAAAATTGTGGTATGGATATTTCAAATAAGAAAAAGACAGCTCAGTTTTGTTGCAGAACTTGTTGGCAATCCTATACGTCAGGAGGTAAATTTCAGGTAAAATATTATAATTAAAGTGAGTTTCAAAATGTTGGTATTGATTTTAGCTTATTTGTTTTTGATATTGACGCCTATTATTTGGATGGAATTGGAGAAATTGTTTAAATGAAATATGTAATAGAGAGTTGTCCGTGTAAAGTATTATCAGGTATAAATCAAATATGTTGGCACGAACAGAAATTATGTAAACAGATTGATGATTGTTTAGTTAAAAGAATGTTTGAATGTTTGGGTTATTATTCAAATTCAAAATTTGGAGATAGATTACCAAATGGGCATTATAGAATTAGAATAGCAAACCCTCCAAAATCAGCGATGATTACAATTCCTGTTGATGAACAGATGATATTTTTAGATTATGACCCCACAAAAGCAGAAAATATATTGAAAGAATTAAAATTAATAGCAATAGAGGAGGATAAATGATACAAGAAATTAAAAAAGGACATAATCAGTTTCCTGTTTTGTTGGTAGAGGCATTACCACTAGATAAGATTTTAGTTGCACAAAGCAAAGAAGACGGAATTTATTATTTAGTACAATATTCAGACGGGTTTTTTGATTATTTGTTGGTAAAACTTTCAAATCCACAGAGTCGTTGTGTTTTTGAAATTTCAGAAGATAAATTATTAGATGAAAATTTGTATAAATTATATATGTTAGATAGTTTAAAAGAGTTCGCAGAATTGGAGGTTGAAGGTGGAAACGAATAAATACCAATTAAAATATGAGCAATTGGTGGATGAGATTGCTTCTATTTGTTGTAATGCTTTGAATGGCGATTATTGTAAGCATTGTTGGAAATTCGGAATTCCAGGCAGAGTATTATGTTTTAAATGTGACGCATTGACTGAAATTCTTGATGATTTACATTCTTTATTAGATTCAAATGACGTAGAGCATTTAATTGATAATTTATTAGATGAAAACATTAAATTGAAAGAATATAAAGATTCGAAACAAGCAAGTTATGAAACTATGCAGAGACAATGGAATGAAGCCATAAATAAATCTAGACGTTTGGAAGTAGAAAATCAAGTTTATAAAGCAAGTATTATCGCTAATTTAGATAAAGCAATTTCAGACAGATTAAGTTATATTCTAAATGAAATTGATGAAATTAATAATTTATTCGACATAAAAGACAGAGCTAAATCAGATGATGTTAAAAATTTAATTGGGGCAGATGTAAGAAAAAGAATTGCAGATTTGACAAATTATAAAATTGATTCGAGTACATTATTTAATAAACATAATCAAGATAAATTGGACAGAATACAAGAAATTATTTTATCAGTAATAACAAGAAGGCCACATTCAGATAATGCAATATTTGAAAAGATATTGGGCATAATTGAAGAGGGACAGAAAAATGATTGATTTTGTAATAGTTTTGAAATTTATTTTGTTAGTATTTTGGTTTATGGATTTGATATTATTTATAGCAAGTAAGAAAATTTATCATGGCATTTGGAGTATAATATTAATATTGTTATTAGTTAATTAATAAAAAGGTGAAAGAATGGGCAGAAATAAAATAGATAAAGATTGTATATATTATTTAGAAAATTCGACGGGCAAAAAAGATTGGTGTTCAAAATCTGATAATAAATGTAAAGTAGGTTCTAATTATTGTGAATGTTCTTACCCTGTATTGATAGAAAATTCAGATGACGGGGAAGAAAAGCTAAAAGAAATTCGAAATAATACAGTTCTATCATCAATAATAAAAGACGACGGACAGATTTATGCTAAAACAGAAAAGGGACAGAATAGAAACTTAAATGTAGATGTAGAAGTGGACCCAGAATGGTTGCCAAAGATGTTAAATCTTGAAGGGGCGGGGGAAAAGTACAAAAATATAGGAGTGAATGAATTAAAATTCATAGTAAATATAATAAAATATAATAATAATATAATAGCTTATAAAGAATCATACGATTGTACTAATTTATCGACAGAGTATATCGAGCAAAGAAGTGCTGATTTGAAAAGACGTTCAGATGTGGCAGATTTGTTAGGGATTCTGAAGGAGAGGATGGTGAGACAGACTGAAAGACAGTTACAATGGCAGTTCTCAGACTCTGTCGCTAATCTCAAATTCTTAATAGACACAGCGAAGGAAGAGATTCAAAACAGCCGTGACGACGGAAAGAGAAGCTATTTGACGTTGACAAGAGTGACTGCCATTCGCGACGCTGTCAAAGAACTTAATCAAATGATGGGATATACCGACAGAACGGTAAAAATTAACAATAACGTCACGATTATAGGAAAGGAGGAAGATTTGCCCAATTAAGACACGGAGAAAACTCAGTCTATCCACCACTCTCACGGTTTAAAAGAAGGATAGACGGAGTGAACTTACTTCTCATTGGATATTCCAACGGCTCGCAGAAAATGTGAGCCTTTTCTTTAAGTTTTGTAAAGATTTTTAGACAGATTTGGGGAAAGATAGACTCAAAATCAGACAGATTAACATATAAAAAGTATATATTCGAACTTAATCTTTCTTAAGAACCAAAGATTTAGCCAGGGAAAGTATCAAAATAAATGTTCATCTCGCCTATTTTTGTTCAATCTATAGCAAAAAGTATATACTTTTTTAATCGTTCTTAATAAATTTGACTTTTTGAAAGAAGGATAGTATAATGCAAAGATTTATAGATAGATTTGTGGGTTGTTATTGTAGTTATAAAAATATATTTTGAAAAATTTCTTAATAAAATTCTCACCAAAAGATAATAAGTAAAATAAAAATAGGTAGTTTATTAGGTATTATAAAGTAAAAGGGAAAGATTGCAATCTAATAACTGTTTTTTTTAAAGATTGATTGAAATATGGAAAGTTTTATTGAAAGATTGATGGGAGGTCATATACTTGTAATTTGGTTATATATTATATGGTAAATAGGACCAGCGAGATTTGGTATCTTGGCGGTTAAACTGTTTGCGAGGTATAAAAATATGGAGAATTTTAAAATACATCAGAGCCACGAGATTACCTTTTAAATAATTTGTTGTTATTTTAGGATAGATAGATAATTTGTAGTTACCACAAACCCGGATAAATAATATACCCGGGTCAAAATAGCTAATTTGTGAGAGCATCTATTCTATCGCGTCTAAGTATGTGCGAATTAATTTTAGATTTTCTAATATATAAAGTCTCATAACTTCTACATCAGAATTCGGGTCATCTACTATAATTTGGATGGTTCTCAAGAATGCCAGAATACATTCTTTGTAATACATTGTATTTTCGTTCATATCGTACCTTCTTTCTATAAAAACATTACTATTGTTAAAGCTATAATCTGAATTTCATTCCAATAATCATCTATTGTGCAATTATACATTTTACCTCCTACATGAATATTCCGGCAATTATTAAGAAAATAATAATTGTCATAACTACATTAATGAACCACATAATTTTAGACCTCCTTTGTTAGTATATATAATTCTTTAGCAATAATGTCCTTGTCTTCATAATAAGGTATATAATTTCCGTTTCTTCCGTAACCACCACCTTGAATTTTTAATAATTCTCCGGGTATGTAAACAAGCTGGTCCCAATTTTCATTGTGTAATACAAATCCTTTCCCATAACTTTGTTTATTATAGTGGTCATTGTGTATTTCAATTCTGTAGGTGTGCTGGCCTGCGGAAAATATTTTTGTGTAGTGTTGGGACTGGTTTCCGCCCGGGGTAATTTGTTCACGAATTGTTTTAGTTTTCATAATTTGCTTCCCTTCTGTTTGTTTGCTGTGACGTCTTTGCAGGCGTTTCGTCTTAATTTTCAAAGACTCTTCAGACAGCTTATTTGGATAAAGGGCGAGCAATTAAGCCCGCCCTGTTAGTTTCTAATTATGCTTTTTTGGCTTCTTTTTTAGGTGCTGATTTTAAGTTGCGTTCTTCAATTGCTTGAGCAATTACATTTTTCAGAATTGCTGGGAATTCTTTTAAGAAGTCTGCTGTTAAAAGACATTCTGTATCAACTCTCCATCCGTAGGTTTTCGGAACTATTCTCAAAATTAAATTTTTAGCTTTTAATATTTCTAAAACTTTGTCTGAGCTTGCAAATGTTAAGTGACTAATACTTCTTTTCTTTGCGTGGTATTCAAACATAACTTTATTACCATATTTAACAGCGATGTGACCTGTGTTTTGTTGTGTGCTAATTAATTTATCTGTTTTAACAGCGTCATTAATTAACTCAACTACTTTGTCATCTAACTTTGCTACTGGTTGAACTGTTTGCTTTTTCATGTCTTTTTCTCCTTTGTTCTGTTGTGCTACTGTTTGTCTGTTGTTTGTTTTGTTTTGTTTCTTTTGCATAATGATGCCACCTTTCTTTTTTGTACTACTATAATATATATATTTATATATTATTTATTTTGTTTATTTTGTTTATATTTATATATATTATTTACTTTGTTTGTCTGCTTCCCTGTCTGGGTCATGTGGTCCACCCACATATACATAATACTACTAATTTCATATTAAAAACTTATTTATGTTCATAATACCCCCGGTATAGCCCCTATTATGGTTGTTTTGCCAATTCTTGGTCCCTCATTCTACCTTCGGCTCAAAACTCTTTTCTCTCAAAAGTGCCATTATCAGCCAGGTTCAATCGTCTCAAGGAATGCCATGATTTCGGTATTGAAAATTTTTCTCGGTGTCAAAAACCCAAAATCTGATTTTAGAAAATTTCTCGATTATGAAAACCCCGCTTGTAAAATTTTAGATTTTATTCTATAATATTATTGCATATAAACCAATTAATTTCATAACATTTCAATCGAGCCTACTCATTACGAAAACCTGAACTGCTTAAAAGGCTCGTTTTTATTAGGAGGAGCAATTGAAAACTATAAATCTTTTAGAAACTGTAGGCGGAGGTTATGGGGATTTTTGGCGGTGTAAAAAAAGATATCGTGTTTGTAAAGGTTCACGTGGCTCTAAGAAGTCTTGCACTACCGCCCTCTGGATAATTTATAAAATGATGCAAATGCCACTCGCCAATACTTTAGTAATGCGTCGATTTTTTAATACTCATAAAGATTCTACCTTCGCTCAATTAAAATGGGCCATTAATAAATGGGGAGTTAAGGATAAATGGAAAGTTACTAATTCACCTATGGAACTTACCTTTATCCCAACAGGTCAAAAGATACTTTTTAGAGGCTTTGATGACGCTGATTCTATAACATCTATTACAGTTGAAAATGGATTCTTATGCTGGGTTTGGATTGAGGAAGCTTTTCAAGTTACTGATGAATCTGCCTTTAACAAATTGGATATGAGTATTAGAGGTGAATTGCCAGAAGGCTACTTTAAACAAATTACTATGACTTTTAACCCTTGGAGTGATAAAACTTGGATTAAACGTAGGTTTTTTGATACGGTTGATGAGAATACGTTTTCTTTAACCACCACTTATATGCAAAATGAATTTTTAGGCGAGGACGATAGGCAATTATTCGAACAAATGAAAATCCGCAACCCACGTCGCTATAAAATCGAAGGGCTTGGAGATTGGGGTATTTCTGAAGGGCTTATTTACGAAAATTGGAATTTGGAAGACTTTGATATTTCTCATATTGCTAATATGACTGATGCTAATGGCCAGAGAGTTTATAAACGCCTATTTGGTTTAGACTTTGGCTTCAGCAACGACCCTGCCGCTGTCATTGCCATGCTTGGCAATAGGGACCAACAAGTTATTTATATTTATGACGAAATTTATAAAGCGGGGATGACAAATAGTCAATTGGCGGATAATATTAAGTATAAAGGGTGGGCAAATCAAAAAATAAAAGCCGATTGTTCAGAACCTAAGTCTATTAAAGAACTTAGAGATTATGGCATTACTCGAGTTTACCCCTGCAAAAAAGGAGCTGATTCTTTAAAAGCAGGCATTCGACGCCTTCAAGATTATCAATTAATAGTCCATCCTACTTGCACAAATACAATTATCGAATTAAATAACTATGCTTGGGATGTCAAAGATGGGCTTGTAACTTCTAAACCAATTGATGATTATAACCATTTAATGGATGCTATGAGGTATGGAAGTGAGGAGTTGACAATTAAAAAATTCAGTTGGTAGTTGCTATTTGAATGATTATTATATATAATATAAATAAAGGAGAGTATTAAATGGCAGTTTTATTCAAAATCCCCAAAGAAATGGATGAAATAGATTTGCCTATAGATATAAGAATCGGGCTTGTTTCAAACTACGGAAAACCGCAAGAAGAATTTTTAGTTGAGTGTATTAAGGAATATAGAGAAAGTGAAGTCTATAAGACTATGGAAGTGGGTAAAAACTACTTCTTTAATAAAAATGATATTATTCATAGAGAAAGATATTATATTGACCGTAGAGGCGAACCCGTAAAAACAGAATTATTATCTAATAATAAATTAGCTCATCCTTTTATGAGAAAATTAGTAAATCAAAAAATTAATTATTTACTTTCTAAAGATTTTACTATTAGAGGCGATGAAAATTATATTAAGGAATTAAATAAATATTTTGACGATAAATTTCGCATGACATTAATTAATGTTGGTAAAGAATGTATTAGATGCGGAATTGCTTGGATGCAGGTTTATTATAATGATAAAGGCGAATTGAAGTTTAAATATATCCCGAGTAGTGAAATTATACCCTTCTGGCACGATAGTCAACACACTGAACTTGATGCTGTTATTAGAATTTATGAAGTTGATGAGTATCAGGTTGATAAAATTGAAAAAAGAATTTATGAGATGATTGAATATTATACGCCTGAAGGTGTATGGAAGTATAAAAGACTTAAAGCAGGTGGGAGTCTAATAAATCTAACTGAAACTGAAGGTGAAGGGCATTTTAAAGTTATTAAGGATGGCGATAAGGAATATGATGCAACCTGGAATAGAGTTCCTTTTGTTGCTTTTAAATATAATATGGAAGAAGTGAGTTTAATAAATTGGATTAAACCGCTTATTGATGATTATGATAAACAAACCAGCGATAATTCAAATAACTTGGCTGATGTACCTAATTCTATAAAAATTGTAGAAGGCTATGAAGACAATGATAAAGAAGAGTTTTCTAAAAACTTAAATATATTTAGAACGGTATTTGTAGGTGAGGGTGGAGATGTTCGTTCTTTAAATACGGATTTAGATTTAGCGGGTGCAGATATTCATTTAAAACGCCTACGCAAAGACATTTTTGAATTTGGGGGTGGTGTTGATACTGTTGAGAAAGATTTAAGAGATGTGGCAGGCGTCGCACTTCGTTTTCAATATGCAGATTTGGATATGGACTGTTCTGAAATGGCTCAACAATTTAGATATTCAATGCGTGAGTTACAATGGTTTATTAATGAAGACTTAAAATCTAACAATAAAACAATTAATGATGAAGGTAGCGACTTCATATTCAATACAGATGTTATTATTAATGAAACAGAAACAATTAATAATCTTGCTATCACCAAGGATATAATAAGCCAAAAAACATTACTTCAAAATCATCCGTGGGTTAAGAATGTTGATGAAGAAATTAAAGATATTAAAACAGATAAAGAAGAACAATTAAAATATGATATTAGATTAGAAGAAGCTACGGTTAGAATTAATAATAAATATAAAACTAATTCAACCTCTAATTCAACCTATACTTCAACCTATACTAATAATCAAGGAGGTTATTAATGCCTGTAGAACTTAATACCGAAGTTGAAGAACAAGAAGAATTAACTACATTAAAGTTAAGAAGGGGTGATTCTTCGGATTTCTTTTACGATATAGAATTAGAACTTGAAACTGAACTTGATTTAACAGGATGGGTAGGTTATTTACAAATTGGTACTTTGAAACCCTTTAAAGTAGATGACATAGAAATAGAATCTAAAACAATATATATGTCAATACCAGCTTGTATAACTAAGCAATTAAGAGTAGGTACTTATACAGGATATCTCAAACTCATTACGCCTTCTGGTGCTGTTGGTACATTGGAACCTATATTTAATGTAGAAATACTTCCGGAGGTGGTCAATGCGTAATGAACATATACATATTAGGACTTCAATAAGACCTTGCCAACCTGTCCATTTAGGTTGTAATATTCAAGATGCTAAAAAAGTTAATCTAAATGCTACAATAAAGGAAGGGCAAATAGGTCAGGAAGTAAAAAGAGATATTGCTGAATTAAAAGAAGATGTTGCTGAAATTAATCAAGAAATTGAAGTCATAAATAATGAATTAGAAACTAAAGTAGAAGATGTCATAGGTAATCCTTTAATAGAAACTACTAAAGAAGGAAATACTGTATTTCTTACAAGTAAAACTTTCATATTCGAACAAGCGGTGGCATCTGATACTTGGGTTATAAAGCATGATTTGAATAAAAGGCCTCATGTCACGATTGTTGATAGTGCAGGTAGTGTATTTGACCCGGCTGTCAGTTATGATGATGATAATACCTGTACAGTTGAAATGTTAGGTGCGACTACCGGATATGCGTATCTAAATTAATATAGGAGATGTCATAAATGAGTAAAACAAAAAAATATCCAGTCAATATGAATTTATGTGGAGGGGAATTACAAAATTGGAGATTCCAAAGTTTGACAACTGCTCCGACAACTTATGTAGAGGCTATGCCTTATTATGATAGTGTTAATCATATTCCAAAGTATCATAATGGTACAGAATTGGTAGAATTCGGTAGAATTTATACACAAGGCACAGGTATAGTTATCTCAGCTCAAAATATAATATCTGTCAATTTAAGTGCTTCTGATATTCCGAATATTACACTTTCAAAAATATCGGATGTCACGGCAAGTCCAAGTGAAGTCAATATATTAGACGGTGCCACATTAAGCACAACCGAATTGAATTATGTTGACGGTGTTACAAGTCCAATTCAAACACAATTAGATAATAAAATTACTAAAAATACAGCTATAACAGGGGCCACTAAATGTAAAATAACTTATGATGAAAATGGTCTTGTTACATCTGGTGGTAATTTGATTGCAAGTGATATTCCTGATTTATCAGCTACATATTTATCCACAAGTTTAAAAGGTGCTAATGGGGGATTAGCGGAACTAGATTCTAATGGAAAAGTGCCGTCCACTCAATTACCTGGATATGTTGATGATGTTATAGAGACATATATTGTATCAGGTGCAACTCCATTGAGTTCAGGTTGGTTGTCTTTGACACCTGGAGGTTCCGCATTAACTCCTGAAACTGGTGTTTTATATGTTATTGTACAATCTGGAGAATATCAAAATAGAGAGTTCCGATGGAGTGGAACTGTTTATGCAGAAATTAATAAAGCACCTGGTCAAGCAACTGAATCCGCTTCAGGTATTGCTGAAATTGCCACAAATGGTGAAGTTGAAGCGGGTACTGATGATACAAGGATAGTTACACCTTTAAAACTCTCTACATATTACCAAGAAAAACTTGTTTCAGGTACTAATATAAAAACCATAGGAGGAGCAAGTATATTAGGTAGCGGTGATATCGCTATTGTAAAGAAATTTGCTTTGAATAATCCAGCATTAACAACTTCAGGTGGTGGTGTTACCTGGCCTATAACAAATAGTTTAGGTACAAAAGATGTTGGTGTTCATGTTTATGAAATATCAACAGGAGATGAAGTATTCCCAGCTGTTAATGTTGCTCAGACTTCACCTTATGGTATAACAATAGAAATGTTATCAAGCACAGATGTTTCAGCAGATACATACAGAGCCGTAGTAATGGGGTAATTGAATGTCAGTATCTAAATTTGCAAAACAACCTATATATAAACAGATGGTAAGTAAAATCAATGAGATAATTGATAATCTTGGTACAGGTGTAGGTGCTAATGTTGATTTGAGTAATTTATCGTCAACAGGTGAGTCACATTTTCTTAAAAAGGATGTGGATACTGATATAACAGCATTATTCACATTTCTAGGTCAAAAAAGAATAAATTTTAAACAATCTTCGACTACTGACAAACTTGGCTTTACCTGTTTCAATAATTCAGGTACAGAGCTTGGTGCTTTTGAGTACAGACCTAATACTATTAGCGGAAAAGCATTATTAAACGTCAATTGCCCTTATACAGGCGACTATGTTGGTTTCCGTTATTGGGGAACTAATGTTAATATAGTTGCTCCGAAGGTGGCAACGGCAGGGACTTATTATATCCCCACACATATTACAGATGGAAATACAACCGTTACGGCTACGAATGCAGGTGTACTTAATATAAGTTCGTTATTTACAGGCTACGCAACAGAAAGCTTCGTAACTTCTCAAGGCTATATAACGGGAATTACAAGTTCAGACGTAATTACTGCTCTTAGTTATACACCGTATAATTCAACTAATCCAAACGGTTATCAAGCTAATGTGATTGAAACTATAAAGGTAAATGGTACTGCTCTCACACCTATAAGTAAGACTGTTGACATAACCGTTCCTTCTGCCGTGACGGAATCAACAGTTAGTGGTTGGGGTTTTACAAAGAACGCAGGTACAATCACAGGTATTACAATGAATGGAAGTTCAAAGGGTACAAGTGGTGTAGTTGATTTAGGAACTGTTATTACCGCACATCAAGATATTTCAGGTAAGCAAGATAAAATTACATCAACGAATAAACTAAGTGCTGATTTAATTTCAGATGGTACAACAAATAAAACAGTTACCGCAACCGAAAAAACAACTTGGAATAATAAAATTGACAGTTCTGCTATTTCAGATATGGCAACGAAAACCTGGGTAGGTCAACAAGGTTATACCTCTAATGTTGGTACAGTAACATCTGTTAATAATACTCAACCAGATGCTGACGGTAATGTATCATTAACTATTCCTGACACTTCAGTACTTGCCAATAAAGATTTAAGCAACTTATCATCAACAGGTGAAGCTCATTTTCAAGCTCCCTTAGTATCAGGTACTAATATTAAAACTATTAATAATACAAATCTGTTGGGTAGTGGTAATATTGACATATCAGAAATATTTGTTGCAAATTTCTCAACAACTTATGCAGAAATAGGTTCTGCATTATTAAATAATAAAATTGTAGTTTTAAATGTTAGTGGTAATATTTATCAGTATGCTTATTCAAGCGGAACTGAATACCAGTTTGCAAGAGTTATTTCAACATATAGTGATGATATTAGAATTGAATATTATACAATTAATACTTCTAATGTTTGGAACCTTTCAGTATATACAGCGGCAGATACAGCTTTAAGCAACTTATCGACAACAGGTGAAGCTCATTTTGGTAAAGTAAAATCTGTTAATAATACAAGTCCTGATGCTAATGGAAATGTCACAATTTCAATTCCAAGTACAAGCGGATTGGCTAATACAAATTTGAGCAACTTATCTGCAACAGGGAAAACAGTTCTTGACGGTCAATGGGTAACCCTAAACCAAACTATTTTTGAAAGTCAATCATTGACTAATTCAAGTAATACTGATTTGCAAAAAACAGTAAATGTTCCTAATGACGGGAAAATTTATGAAGTATTATTATCTTGTACAATAACCACAGGAAGTACATCTGGAAATACTATTGCGGTATCTGTTGGAACAAATAAAATGAATCCAAGAAAAACTTGTGTATGTGGTGCAAGAACAAGGTCTTCAAGTACCGTAGGAAATAGAGGTAATGTTATATTACCTATAAGTTATGCAAGTAACAATTTGTATATAAAAAGAGATAGCGGATATAACGGAACAGCAGATTTATGGGCAATAGCATATCGTAGAGTAGGGTCAAACACATAGGAGTATTTATGGAAGAAGAAAAATTTTATTTATCAGTAGAAGATGATGAAATTATAGGAGCAACTCAATCATTATCAGGTGGCAATATTATAGATGTTGAAGTAACCGAAGAAATTTATAATAATTGGAAAAGAGATAAGCTTTTGTATATTTGGAATGGTACAAAAATTATACCAAACCCTAATTATGAAGCTGATAAACAAGCACAGGAAAGAGAAAGATATAATAGTTTATATATGACTCGTTCTGATTTCTTTGACGGTATGATAATGGCTTTCGGATTAGGTCAATCTGAATTAAGAGCTATTGTTGAACAAATACTTAACCAAATAAATATAACTGAAATACAGAAAAAAGTAGCAATAAATAATTATGATAATGCTTTAAATTTCTATCGTAAACATACATTATTTACTTTGTTAAATAATGTTGAAATATCTATTTCAGAAAATATTACATTAATATTTACATCTGATATATGGGATAAATTCTTTGATACTAATGACTATCATGAATTATTAAAGGCAATAAAAGAAAAATAAAATATGAGCATTTTCAGAGTTAAAGATTTTACGGATTAATTCGATACTTGCAAATAGATAGATAATCATATATAATAAAAATATAGTATATAATTTCATGGACGCATCATGTAAAAAAGCGAAGGAGGAGCAAATGGATAAAATTAAAGCAACTTTAAAAGAAATGGGTTTATCAGATGAACAAATTGAAAAATTTATCAAAGAAACTATCAATGATAAATTTATTCCAAAACATCGATTTGATGAAATCAATGAAAAGAATAAACAATTAGATTCTGATATTAAAGACCGCGATAAACAAATTACAGAACTTAAAAAATTTGAAGGCGATAATACAGCATTGAAAACTAAAATTGAAGAGTTAGAGACAGCAAACAAACAAAAAGACGAAGAAAACGCCAAAGCCATTAAAACACTAAAGATTGACAATGCTATCAATTATGCTTTAGAAGGTAAAGTAGAAAAGGGATATGCTGATTTGGTATTAGGTTTAATAGATAAAACTTCAATAATTTTAAAAGATGATGGTACAATCGCTGGTTTAGATGAACAAATTGAAAAAATAAAAACAGATAAACCTAAACTTTTTAGAGAAGCTGGTGGTGAGGATAATGGTGCAGATAATAAGGGTTGGTCTTTTAAAGGTGATGACCCTAATGATGCACAAAAACACACTAAAAAATCTATTTCTGAAAATTTTGTTGCTTCTTTAATTGATGACAACAAACAAGTTTCAGAAGTTACAACAAAAGCAACAGAACATTATTTCGGTAAAGAATAAGGAGAATAAACTATGACAATGGAATCTGTTACCAACTCTTATGCAAATAAAGTTGAAATCCTACAATTCCCAGATGATTATGTAGCAAGACCTCAATTTTTTGATGAACAATCAACTTTAGCTGTAAAAGAAAATGGTCGTTATATCATTAAAGCAGGAACTCCGTTCCCTTCTAATGATGCTAATTGCACAGGTATTGTATTAAATGATTTAGATGTAACTAACGGTGACGCCAACGGTGCTGTTTTAGTTCGTGGTCATATTAATACAGAAAGAGCAGAAGCAAATTTTGGTGGCACTTATACAACAAATTGTAAGAATGCTGTTAAAAATGCTATTTTCTTCTATCCTTTAGGTGGAACAGTAGCAGACACAACTGTAATTTCAACAAAATCAACAATCGCTGTAGGTGCTGTAAATCCTTCTATTATAATTGATTTGGAAGGAACTGATTTTGCACCAAAACAAGCATCAGCTAAGGCTTCTAATTACACAGTAACACCTGGTGATACAGCATTAACAGTTGATACAATTGAAAGATTAGGCGATAAGAAAATCAGAGTAAACTTAACAGGAACAGCAGTAGCAGGTACCTTCAAGATACAGGCTAAAGCTAATGCCGTAGTTAATGCAACTCAATCAAATGAACTTACACTTACTATTGCATAGAGGAGATAAAAGATGTATAAGACGATTTATGATTTAGTAGATTCAAAGGCAATAGCATTATATTGGAATGAAATTTATTCAAATTCTATTCCGTATCTTGGTACTGCTTTATTCCCAGATAAGAAAAAATTAGGTTTAAAATTGGAGTTCCTCAAAGGTTATCGTTCACTTCCGATAGCATTGATGCCTTCAGCATTTGACACTAAACCTACATTAAGAGGAAGAATTGGCGTTAAAGAGTTTAGTACAAAGATGCCATTCTTCAGAGAATCAATGAAACTTAATGAAGAAGATAGACAACAATTATTGATGTTCCAAGAATCAGCCAATAATGCTTATGCAAAACAATTAATGCAAAACATCTTCGAAGATAGAGCTAATTTAGTCGCTGGTGCATTAGTTCAATCAGAAAGAATGAGAATGTCTTTATTAGTTGATGGTACTATTGATATATCTGCACCTAATAAATCTGGTATTGTTGTAAATTATAAATACAACTATGACCCACAAGGTGAATGGGTTGATTCTAATACAGATGTTGTTTCAACAGATTGGGATGACCCAGATGCTGACATTTATGGGGACTTATTAGCTGTTAAAAAAGATGCCCAAGCTCGTGGTATTGATTTAAGAAGAGCAATATGCACAACCAAAACATGGTCCTATATATGCAAAAATAACGCAATTAAAAAAGATATGAATCCTGTAGGCTATCAAAATATAATTATTAGTGATGCAGACGTTCGTAAATATTTAATTGAAAAACTTGGCTTGACTTTTGTTGTTTATGATAAACAGTATAAAGATGAAGCTGGTGTTGATAAACAATTCTATCCTGATAATTATGTAACATTGTTACCGGTTGGTACTTTAGGAAATACTTGGTATGGTACAACTCCTGAAGAAGCTGATTTAATGTCAGGTAATAAAGATGCTGATGTTTCAATTGTAAATACAGGTATCGCAATTCTTAATAAAAAAGAATCATTACCGGTAAATATAATCACAGCAGTTTCTGAAATCGTTCTTCCTTCATTTGAAAGAATGGGCGATGTATTTGTTCTTAAGGTTAAATCTTAATAAACTCATTGGGAGGTAATTAATTTTGCCTCCCTTTTCCCCAAATAAAGGAGATTTTTATGTTAATAATTTGTCCCGTTGATGTAAAATATAAAGGAGTTCTTCACAAAGCACATACTCAATTCAATTGCGACTCGTCCGACTTCCAGAAATTTCAACCTCTGGGAGCCTGGGCGTTCGTGGACAAGCGAAAAAAAGTAGAAACAGTTCCTAAAAGAAACATTCAAGTTCCAAAAGAAGATATTAAAAAAGAACCTGAAGAAACTATTGAAAAAGAACCTAAGGAGGAAAAATAGTGTCTTTTAGTAGGCGTCCAAAATACCATCCTGTTTGCTGTCATTGGGTATATGATAGGGTTCAAAGCAGATTAGCGGACAATCCATTGGAAGAAATGGTACTAATGGACTACATAGAAGAGACAGGTTATGCTATTTGTAATTATATAAATAGAACTTATGTACCAGAACCTTTAAAATTTGTCTATGTTAATTTAGTAATGGACTTATTAAAATCTCAAGCACTAAACGGTAATATTGATAATGATAAATTAGCGGATATTGGTGTTGGTTCGTTAGCCTCCATAAAAGACGGGGATAGTGAATTAAAATTCAGAACATCCTCGTCTTCTTCTAATACAGGTGCTCATGTGGCTGATGTGGATTCTTTATTATATAACTATACAAGTCAGTTGAATAAATATAGGTTGACAAAGTGGTAAACTTTAAATCAGTACAAAAAATTCATACAAAAATAATGTATCACGATAAATGTGATATTTTTGAATTTGTAAAGGTTAAAAAAGAAAATGGTGCTTTATCAACAAGAAAAACACTTAAACCTTTATACAAAGACGTTCCGTGTAAAATTTCTTTTAGTTTAAGAACTTGGGATACCTTTACACATAAAGAAGTAGATGTGTCTCCGTATGAAAAACAACCTAAAATTTTTATGGAAGTTGAGTATAAAGTTGAGCCTGGTTATTATTTAGTGGCAAGACGTTTTGACCCACTGACTGGTGAAATAATAGGTGAATATAAAGGTCAAGCAGGTTTACCACAGGTTTCATTAACCCATCAAGAAGTTCTTTTAGATGTGAGGGGTGATAGTTAATGGCCGGAAGAATAGACATTCCAAAAGAAACATTACAACAATTTGTTAATAGATACCATATGTTAGCTACTCCTGAATTTAGAGATGTAGTTATGCGTAGTGTTGCGTATGAATTGGATAAATTATTGGTTTTAAGACTTGAAACATCTGATAGTCATCCCGTTGATACAGGTTTGCTGAAAAGAAGTTGGGTTATTCCTGAACTATATTTAAAAACACATAGAGGAAAAATTTGGTCTGTTTATGCTTTAAATACTGCCACTGTTGGTAAACAAGCTGAATTGAAAGCCTTAAAGGAAGGTTATAAACATCGAAAGAGAAAAAGAATCGGCAGACATAATTTAAAAAGATATATGGAATGGGTGTATAATAACCCTAAATCAGACCTTCGTGAAACTTATAAGAGACAATTGAGAGTCGTTACAAATAAAATAAATCCAATATTCAAAGAAAAAGTTGTATTCTTACTTGCAAAATTATATTCATTACGACCTGAATTGTTCTCCGCTCAAGAAGTAGCTAATCTTAATGAGGATGCGTGATGTCAACAAAATTAACAATTGAAGGAAACACCATAATAGATGCCGTTATTAATAAAATAACCACAACCTTCCCTGAAGTTCCCGTATATGACGAAACAATAAATGAGGGTTGTGAATATCCGTATTTTATGGTTATTGTTGAAGACTTTACAGAAGAAAAACTAATGCGGGAAAATTATTTACAAACTTTCATTATTAGTGTATTATATCAATATAAGGAACTTCCAGAAACATCATATTCTGATTTTAATCCTGTAGGTTATAAATTAACTGAAGCACTTAGATTAATTGAATTACCTAACGGAGATACCTTAAGAGGATATAACATAAATTATTATCCTGAGCACGCCAAATTAGAAGTTTATGTAAATTATGATATAAAAGTCGCAAAAGAACAACCTGCTAAAGTAAAACAACTCAAACGAAATATAAATATTTACAAAAAATAAGGAGAAAACTATGGGTGGAACATTCTTAGTACAAAATAAGGTAAGACCGGGAGCTTATATCAATTTTGTTGCTAAACCCCAATCATTAATGAATGTAAGTGATAGAGGTATTGCTTCTTTCGCCGTTCCTATGTCTTGGGGTCCTGAAGGTGAAATAATTGATTTATTAAGTTCAGATTTAACAGACGGGACCAGTGTAGCTAAAATAGGTTATTCAGCATCTGACCCTGAATCTTTAATATTTAGATTAGCATTGGAGAATTGCTATAGATTAAAAGCTTGGAGACTTGATACAGGTGGTGTAAAAGCAACAGCTTCTATAGGTTCTGAAAATACAGCATTAGAACCTACAGCAAAATATCCGGGTGTATGTGGAAATAAAATTCAAATAATTATTGTTAAAGATGAAAATGATTTATTTACCGTAGAAACTTTATATAACGGTCTTCGTAAAGATATTCAATCTAAATTAACTCAGGCTTCTGATTTAGTAGATAATGATTATGTAGATTGGAATGTAGATAATGATACTGTTTTATCTGTTACAGCAGGAACAACTTTAGAAGGCGGAACAAATGGTACCGTTGATGAAACAACAGCTTATGAAGAATATTGGGCTAAGATGAAAACCGAACCTGTTAATACAATAGGTCTTTTAAGTTCAAATGCCACAGTAACAACAGCATTCTGCGAATATATAAAAGATTTAAGAGAAAATGAAGGTATTAAAATCCAAGGTTGCGTATATAATAAACCTGGATATGATTATGAAGGCATTATTTCAAGTGACCAAGGATTTAAAACAGCTACTGAAGAAATAACCGCTGTTAATTTTGTTGCTTGGGTTACAGGTGCCACAGCAGGTGCAGAAATAAATGAATCTAATACTCATAAAATTGTTCAAGATGCTGTAGAAATTATAAATGAATATACTAATACACAAATAATTGATAAGTTACAACAAGGCTGTTTCTTAATCTCAAGAACTAGAAAAGGAACAATTTTAGTTGAAAAAGATATTAATACTTTACATACATTCACAACAAAAAGGTCCTATGATTTCTCTAAAAATAGAGTAATTCGTGTATTGGATGAAATGGGTAATACTTGTAATGATACTTGGGATGAAAATTATTGTGGTAAAGTAGACAATGACGCTGTAGGTAGGGGTCTTTATAAAGCTGACCTTATTAAATATGGTGAGGTTATGTCTGGTATTCATGCCATTACAAATTTTGAAGGTGCAGATGACATAGAAGTATTACCAGGTCAGGATGTTGATTCTATTGTTGTTAATTGGCCTGTACAACCTGTAGATTCTATGGAAAAATTGTATATGACTTTCACAGTAGGTAGAAAAGATACTTAATTAATAGGAGGAATTTATAATGCTTAAGGCGATGGATGTAATTAGCGGACAAGAAGCTGTCGCTACCATGAATGTAAATGGTACCATAGTCGATTTGTTTTTCGCTAAACAAGTTGAAGCCACCTTCACTAAAGAAAAGATAGATGTAAGAACATTAGGTAACAGAGCTAAACAGAAAAAGACAGTTGGGTGGGAAGGCACTGGTACCATGAGTGTTTACTATGTTTCATCTATTTTTAGAGAAATGGCTGTAGAATATATCAAAACAGGTAAAGACTTATATTTTGATTTAGTTATTACAAATGAAGATAAAACGAGCACAATCGGGTCGCAAACGGTAGCTCTTTATGATGTGAATTTAGATGCCACAGTTCTTGCAAAATTCGATACAGAATCGCAGGTAATGGATGAAAATATGAATTTCACATTCACAGGAGCTGAAATATTAGAATCGTTTGATATTCCCGAAAATCTCAGATAGTCGCAAATGAAAGGGGAATATTATGTCATTAACAGATTTTTTACTTGCTAATCCGGTAGATACTATGACTAAAGAGGTTGTGGTTTCTAAAAGATTAAAAGACGAAAACGGTGAATTGTTTAAATTCAAAATCAAACCTATGTTACAAGATGAGTATTTAAGTTACCAACAACAATGCACAACAGCAAAAAAAGGCGGTAAGATTGATTTTAATACTTCAAAATTCAATCAACTTTTAATACTTAATCATACAATATCACCTAATTTTAGAGATGCTGAGTTTTTACAAAAAGCAAATTGTATGAGACCAGAACAGGCTTTAAATAAATACTTATTATCGGGTGAAATACAAGTATTATCAGAACAAATTCGTGTTATTAGTGGATTTGAAGATTCATTAGACGATTTGGTTGATGATGTAAAAAACTAATAGCGGAGGGTGATGCTGAAACAATTTATGCTTACTATTGTTTTCATAAATGTAGCATTAGACCCTCCGATTTCTGTTTTGCATCACGTCGAGAAAAGGCGGCAATGATAGCCTTCGTGGATGAAAAAGTGAAACACGATAAAGAAATACAAAGAACTATTGATAAAGGTAAACCATAATGGCACAAGAGCAATTAAATTTAATAGATGGGATGTCTCCGTCATTACGACGCATTTATCAAGAAGCTGAAAGATTAAATGCCAAAATGCTTACTCTAAAGGCTAATATCAAGTCTTTAGAGAAGCGTGGCACTTTATCGTATTTTAGAAAAGAATTAAAAGATGTAGAAAGACAGGCAAAACTTACAGAACAGTCTGTTCAAAGAATGCGAGTTGCTTTTAATAGAGCATCAAAATCAGGCAATTTTTGGTTTGGTAAAAATGGTGACGGTTCTTTATTTATTACTCATGGTTTACAAGACCGTAGATATTGGACTAAGTTGCAACATGGTCAAAATAACACAGCAATGATGTCATGGTTAGCTAATTCTGAATCTTACGCTTCTAGATATCAGACTATGTTAAGAGCTAATAGGTTCAGAGAGATGAGAAATTCACCTATGTGGCGAGAAGTTGCTCGTATGGATATGGGTTTGAAAAAATTAGGTTTGTCTAGACATCTTAATACATTAAATAGTGCAACTCAAAATTTGTCATCTCGTTTTGTTAATTTAGCTTCAGGTATAACTACTTTAAGTTATACTATAGGTATTATAAAAGATATCGCCAGAAATACATTTATAGAACCTCAATCTCAATATATAAGTAATTTAACAAGGGTCGCTTTAACTAATGATGGTAAAAAGACACCCGTAGAGATGATGGATGCTTTATATGACACCGCTAATAGAACAAGAGCACCCATTGATGCCACAATGATGCTGTATAACCGTGTCGCTTTATCAGGTGTTAAAGCAGATAACGAAAGAATAAGAAGATTTGTAGAATCTTTTAATAAAGTAACAGCAATATCAGGAACAACCGGTCAAGAAAATAGAGCTGTTATGTTACAGTTGGCACAAGGTATAGGTTCTAATAGATTAGGAGGAGATGAATTTAGGTCAATTTCAGAACAAGCACCTTTATTCAAATATATGTTAGCAAAAGGTCTTGGAGTTAATCCCGGTGCTTTAAAAGAAATGGGAGCTCAAGGTAAATTGACAGCTGAAGCCATATTAAGTGCTATGGAAAAAGTACAAGACCAGATTGATGAAATATTTAAGGATGCTCCTTTGACAATAGACCAAGCAATTACAATATTACAAAATAAATGGAGTAGATTAATTAATAAACAATTCACTGGTTATTTAGCTATTAGAGATTTAATTAAGGATATAACATTATGGATGGACACTCCTAAAGGCCAAGAAACCATGACGAACTTAATTAGAGGGTGGAATAAGTTTTTGAGAGACTTAGCAAACTTTATTAGAAAAATTTCTCCTATAATTTTATGGATTTTAAGTCATATTAAACTTATTATTACAGCCATAGGAATATGGATAGGAACCATGGCCTTATTAAGGGCGTCTTTTATAGCTTTACAGGCTGTGATAGCGGGGATACGTTTGTATGAATGGTTTCATAGTGGTGTTGCCGGTGTTGCTGTTTTACAAAAAGCATTACAATCATTAGCTCAATCATTTGCCATTACTGCTTCGATTGTGGTTGGTAAAATAGCTTTGATGTTGGGAGCATTAATGGTGGGTTGGAAAATAGGTACAGCAATAAGAGGATGGAGTGAACGTCAACAAGAAAATGCTATTTGGGATATTAAACAACAAGATATAGAAAGAGCGAAAAAAGAAAAGTGGCGTCAATATATTACGGAAAATGGTATATTAAAAGATAATTTACAAGTTGATAAAAAAGGTAAACTTAGATTTGTTGATTCTAAAGATTTAAGTGCTACCAAAGCTCATGAACAATATGCAAAATTGTATGCACAATGGGAAAAAGACCAATGGACTCCTATGGAACAAAAATGGAGAGAACATCATGAAAAAAATATAGAGGAACTGCAGGTAGGTAAATATGCAATATCTCCAGAAGAAAGACAAGAACAAGAATTACAAAAACAATTACAAGCAATAACAGGAATGGCAGATTCTTCTAAAAATGTTCCCATGGTTGGTAAAGTAAAAGAAGTTGGTAAAGTCAATGATAAAATTAGTATAGATACTGAAGATATTGAAATGATGAAATCTATTGCTGAAAGACAATGGGTAATGCAAAATGAAGTCACTATTCCTCAAAATGTACCAATTACAATAACAAAAGAAGTAGAATTAAATGAAGACGAATTAGCTGAAAAAATCACAAAAGGTATGCGAACCGCCGTAGTTGCATCTATGAGAGGTAAAGCAGAATGATACTTATAGGAGAAGCTGTTCAATGGGATGGAACACCAGCAAATATAAAGTTAAAACCTTATTTTAATTTATTCCCTAAAATTCAAATATTTGTGGATGTTCCGAGTACAATTGAATCAGAAAACACCATAACTAAAATATATTCTAAAATGTATGATGTTACAGATTGTACCACAGACATTAAAATTAAAACTGTATTTAAAAATAGTTGTGGTCAGCTTACTTGTAAATTTATTCATGAAGATTGTCAAGAAAAATTCATTGTAGGGTCTAGAATTCGTTTATATTTAGATGATAGATGTTGGTTTTGTGGTATTATTTTTACAAGAGATTTTTCAAGTAAAAATTCAATGTCTATAATAGCTTTTGACTTTTTAAGATATTTTAAAGCACCTTTGACTTATGGGAAAAATCAATTAATGACAATTGATGGTCAACTAGGTTTAGTTGCGAGTGATATATTTACTAAAATTTGTCAAGATTTAGCTATTCCTTTTGATGTGGTTGAAACTTCTTCAATACCGATAACACCTCAAAACTATTCGCAAAAAACAGCATTTAATATTTTAGAATTTGCAATATTACAAACTTTGGTTAATTCACCCTCTGCAAATAGACAATATTTTACATATTATCACGAATCTAATTTTGAAGAAGATTATGAAAAAAATATGTCTGAAACTCAAGTATTTAAAACAGGCGGAAAAGTTTTATGGCGTCTAAGAAATAATTTAAAGGTAGACACCGTCATTGATGATGATATGATATATGATTATAAATTTAGAGAAAGTATTGACCAACAAACCTATAATGAAATTATAGTTTATAAAGACCAGAAGACTTATTTAAGTAGTACAGGAAAAACTCTTAAAAAAGGTAAGAAAACAGGTACACAAATTAAGAGAGTAGCTAAAGATAATAAATCTAAGGCACTTTATGGGTATTTACCCTATTACCATAAAGCACCTGATGGTTATTCTGAGGCTCAAATGCAACAGGTAGCTGATGAACTAAAAAATATATTATCCCGCCCAACACATGACCTTTCTGTTGAATGTTATGGTATCATCGGTATGAAAGCTGGGTATCTCGTACCTGTAGCTTTAACAGAAATAGGAGGCTCGCATATAGGAAATAAGAAAACTGATGAAGATACGGGTGAAGAATATCTTGAACCTGTATATAGAACAGTTACAGAATGTGAAATTTCTGTAGAGTATCCCTTAAGAATGAGTCTTAAATTAAGTTCTGGTATGTTTGGAGAAGTTGACCTATGATGGATTTTACAGAACTGTTAGATACAATAACGAACCATGTAATGAGTGTAATAGGACAAGAAACTCAAGAACCTGTTTTATTTATTACAGGTGAGGTTATTTCAATAGAGCCCTTACAAATTAAAATAAGTGATAAAACTGTTTTAGATAGCAAATCTTTACTATTATCAGCAACAGTAAAAGAAACTTGGATTGATATACCAACCACTCCTCAAGATGAAAGTGCGGGTAGTGATGGCGTATTTATGCACAGACACCATGTTACTGGTACCACCGGAGAAGCTGGTGAAGGTCCTCACACTCATACTATAGATATTTATACTGAATATGCGTTACCTAAAATTAGATTATGGCGTGGATTAGTTGTAGGTGATGTAGTAAGATTATTAAAAGTACAAGACGGTCAATTTTATTTTGTATTAGAAAGAGAAGAAAAAATAACAAACGAAACTCCGGAGGAGGAAAATGGCAACGATTGATTATTTAAAATCTAAAAAATTACCGATTGGTGTTTTTGCAGGAGTAAAAAAAGCACCATCACCGGCAAGAATATTTATAACATTAAAATATGATAAACAATTTGAATTTTTAAGAGGTGTCAGGGGTTTTAAATTCAATTCTAATAACACATCTATAAAATTTGAGATACCTGTTATGCCACCTACTTTAAAGATAGATTTTGGTAATGCTAAAGATACAGAAAATGTTACAAGAATAGGTGAAGTTGTTTTACCAAAATATCAAAAAGCTATGCAAATTAGATGGCAAAGTTTTTTTCCGTATGATACACAAGCAAGATATATAAATACATCTATTAGAAATTTATCTTTTGATGCTTTAAAAAGTTATAAAGATAAAGCTGTTAATTTTGTTTCGGATGCCTGGAATACATTAACAGGTGTAGAAAATTCAGACCCTACACCTGCCTTATACATTAATATATTTCAAATACTCACACAAACAGAAGAACCATTTACAGTAGCTATGAGTTTTTATGATGGTGGAAATTTAAGTGCTATTAAAATGACATTAGATACTTTTCAAACAGAACCAGAAAATAATGGAGACTTTTCTTATGAAATTTCTATTATTGAGTGGAAAGATATTAGTCCAAAACAGGTTAATGGCAATGGTCAAGTTGTAGAAGATAAACCTATAGAAGTAGAAGATAATATTCAATCAAAATTTATACAATCCTTAAATGATTTTTGGAAATTTACTAAAAAATGCTATTCTACGGTATCAAAACCTCTTATATGGGCATTTGCTACATATAACGGTGTTCGTAATATGGTATTTGACGGTATTTTAAAAGCTTGGAAAATAAAAGGTGCTTTAAAAGGATTAAGTGGAAGATTTGGTATCTTAAATAATATGTTTGGGTTATCAAAAATAACCTCTAAAGAAACTAAATATATTTCAGATTCTTTGAAAAAACTAAGTTTTACCAAAGCAAGTAGACAGATGGCGGAATTTTTACAACAGAATAAAAAGTATAATAGCTAAATTTCTAAATTTATGCTATAATTAATCAGGAGGGTTTATGCCACAGACAGGATTAACTTATTATATAAATTCTAAAACTGGACATCTAACCTCTATGATTGATGGTAAAGAGTCTATTATACAAGCAATTTATAAAGCATTAGATACTGAAAAAATGGGTTATATCATTTATGATTGGTTATATGGATTAGATGTGGAGCCATTTATAGGTGAAGATATAGAATATGTAAGAACCCACATTAAAGCACACATTGAAGATTGTTTGTTACAAGATGATAGAATAAATGCTATACAGAATTTGGTTGTTAGTCAACAATCAATTGATAGCTGTTTAATTACTTTTGATGTGGATTCATCAGAAGGTATGATACAAGGAATAACAAAGGAAATATATTATGGCGAATAATATACCAGAAGTACCAGATTATGTAGATGAACAAGATTATGAATATATTTTAGCAAGATATTTAGGTAATGTTCGTAATGATGTTGATAAAAGAGAAGGTTCTATTATTTGGGATAGTGGAGCACCACTTTGTATAGAATTAGCAATAGCATATTTATATGTTCAAGCCATGATATTAAATTGTTTCGCCGCCTCAGCCGATTCTCCTTATTTGGAAATGCGGTGTGAAGAACAGGGTTTAACTCGTGACCCGGCCACTTATGCTAAAAGATTGGGAGTATTTACAGATGGTAATGGCGGTCCTTACTCCTTAGCAATAGGTACTGAATTTTCTACAGTAGATGAAACCAATTTGGTAAATTTCACCGTAACAGAAGTTTATACAGAAGATGGTTTAACTGTACCGGGTTCTTATATACTAACTTGTAATCAAATAGGAACGATTGGTAATCAATATTACGGAGAAATTATTCCTGTTTATAACCTTACAAATTTAGCCACCGCAACTTTATCAGATGTATTAATTCCTGGTGAAGATGACCAAGATATAGAAGATTTAAGAGCTGAATATTTTAATATTGTCAATAAAAAACCATTTGGTGGCAACATTGAAGATTATAGAGAATTTATTACTTCATTAGAAGGTGTGTCTATTTGTCAAATTTATCCCGTTTGGGACGGTGGCGGTACTGTAAAAATAAGTTTTTTAGATTCTCAATATGATACTCCAAGTAATTTATTAATCCAAACCGTTCAAAATGCAATAGACCCGCATTATAATGATGAATATGCTCGAATGGGATTAGGAGAAGCTCCTATAGGTCATGAAGTAACAGTGGTAGGACCAACAAATTATTCATGTAATATAGTTGCTACAATTGAAGTGGCGAGTGGTTATAATTTACCCCAAATTAAACCTTATATTGAAGAAAATATTGAAAATTATTTTTTAAATTTACGAAAAACTTGGTCAGATGCTAATGATTTGAATGTTTATGCTGTCAAAATAACAGTAGCCGGCGTACGAAATGCTATATATAATACTCAAGGCGTTGAAAATTTAATATCTTGTACAATAAATGGTGGAACAACTGATATCAATTTAACAGAAACAGGAACACTTCAACAGCTTCCTGTGGTAGGAGATGTGACTATAAATGAGCAATACTAATCTAAAAGAATATTTACCTATTTGTTATAATGAAATTGTTGAAGTTGAAGCTGAACAAGATGCTTTATCTATTGAAATGGATAATGTTAATAATACTTTTGAAGAAGCGATGGCAGACCAATTTATTCAAACCTGTAGTTTGAAAGCAATAGGTTATTATGAACAAACTTTTCATATAATAGCCAATCCTTTAACAGAATCTCTTGAATTTAGAAGAGAAAGAGTATTATCTAGAATGAAAAGTTTACGACCTCCTTATACATATTGGTATTTGAGAAAATTATTAGATGGATTTTTTGGTGTGGGTGGTTATACTTTAGATGTAAATAATAATGACTATGAAATTACATTAGAGAGTTCTGCTCAAAATAGTCAATGGTATCATGAAATTCAAGTAAGTATCACAATAATTAAACCTTGTAATATGGTATTTATTAATAAACCACGAATAACCAATAATTTAATTACAAATGAGACCATAAAATCTATAGCAACCACCAGAAATTATAAACTTAATGGTATATGGAAATTAGGTCAAAAACCTTTTATCACAATAGGACAAGAGGACACAAGAAAAATGAGTAATGTAGAAAGTATTAGACAACATTTTATTGATACAAGTTTAGAAGCTTGGGAAGATTTCTTCCATAGTGCATTAATTAACAGTACAACCAGTATCACAAATTTAAACATTTCAGTAGAAAATTCAAATTTAATTATAACATATGAAGTAACTCGAAGTGTCACATCAACAATAACAAATATAAAATTAAGAGATAGTGAAGATATACCACTAATTGAATCTAATGTATATATTCCGATTGATGAATCTGTTATAATAAAACATATTATAAAATTAGAGGAGGGAGTAAATGACTAATAACCTACCCGCTGTACAAAAAACTAATTGGGTTGATAATGATATAGTTAGGCCTGTACATACCAATGGTTGGGGTGAAGCTATAAATACATTATCTGAAGATTTACCTATATATGCAAGTACCGGAAATTATTATAATGCCACAATGCAAGGGGGTTCCAATGTTTATGTCTTGGAACCCGCAAATATAGAAGGTGTAAATAATGAAACAGTTTTAGAATATTTAGATGGAATGACAGTAGTTTTTAAATGTCCAACCACCAATTCAGGAGCAGTTTATGTTAATGTAAATTCATTAGGTGTAAAATCTATTAAATCATCATCTAATACTGATTTAACAGCTTCTACTTTAATTGCTGGTAGTTTTGTTAGATTAATATATGATAAAACCAACGGTTATTTTAAGTATGAACAGGATACTTCAAAAGCAAATATAAGTTTAAATAATTTATCTTCAACAGGTCTTGGTGTAATAAATACCACTATCGATACTAGAATAACATCTATGTTAAATACTTTATACCCCGTGGGTTCAATATATATAGGCACACAAGCAAATTGCCCGCTTGCAACATTAGGGATTGGGACTTGGTCAAAAATAGCAGGCGATAAGGTATTGCAGAGTAGTAGTAAAAATCATGCCGCCAATACTACAATAAATGCCGGGTTACCTAGTATATCAGCATCTTCTGGAAATGCTGGAGGTCACGACCACGGAGGTAAGACAGGAAGTGCTGGTAGGCATAGACACTCTTCAAGAGGAACATCAGATGAGGATGATGGAGGAGGAAGATTCACTTCAGGCGAAGCAAATACAGACCCGGCGATTTATACAGATTATGCGGATGCACATACTCATACAATATCCGCAGTCGGTAATCACTCTCACACCATAACTCTTACACCTTCAGTAAGTGGTATATATGGTAATTCAAGTACCGTACAACCGCCCGCCTATGTAGTTAATGTATGGAGAAGAACAGCTTAGTTTATAAAAGGAGGTAAATATGAGCATTTTTTCAGATTTAAAAGAAGGTTTAAAAATTGTAAAAGCTATTAAAGAAGTTAAAGACTTTTTAAATGGAACACACATTACACAGGAAGTCAAAGAAGACATTACAATCATCAAAGAAGCTTTTGATAGATTAGGTAAAAATATAGTTGCTTTTGCAAAGATAGGTGAAATTATTAAGAAATATTTAAAAAAATGAGCAAAGAAGAAATAATATCAGTAATTATTGAACCAGAACCGGATATTCGTGATGTAGATATTTACGAATATCCTTATCAACTTTTCAATACTGTTACTATTAAAGTGGAAACTACCTGTAGAAAATTTGAATTTGATATTTATAATGGGTATTACTGGAACGGTGCGGATATTCCAGTAATACTCTGGTCTATTGTAGGTAGTAGGCACAACCCTGAATTTAGAAAACCAAGTATGCTTCATGATTTTATGTTGCAATACAAAAAATATATTTTAAAAGAAGTTTTACATAATGAAGTAAGTGCATCAGAATATAGAAGATTAACCTCATTAATTTTTTGTAAAAGTCTTGTGATGCAAGGAACAAAACTTTTTAAGGCTAAAATTATGAGTTGGTGTGTTGATGTTTTTCAACATTACTTCAATAAGAAAGAATGGACAAAATGAATAATATAGAACACATTATGATATATGTTTATGGGTTTTTCGCACTTTTGGGGATTGGGAGCATTGTAGGTATGTTTAAAGCTGTTGACTGGATTCTTAGTCAAAAATATGTATCTCATGAAAAATGTGAAAAATGCAGAGCAAAAATTTATGAAACGATTGCAGTTGACCATTCTTTATTATCTGGATTAGATGGTAAAGTCGATTTAATATGTCAAGCATTAAACATAAAGGCAAAATAATGAAAAGAATTATTATACATTGGACAGCAGGCACTGGTCAACCTAATAAAACAGATTTAGAGCATTATCATTTTTTAGTGAATAAGGATGGAATTATTATTAAGGGTAATTATATCCCTGAAGATAATGAAAATTGTCAAGATGGTAAATATGCACAACATACAGGAAAAGGTAATACAGGTAGTATCGGAATTTCTATGTGCGGTATGTGTGGATTTTCTGAAACTCGATTTAATTCTACAAAATACCCGCTTACTACGGTTCAATGTGAAGCTTGTTGGTTAAAGGTAGCTCAGTTATGTGTGCAATATAATATACCTATAACTCCCACAACTGTTTTGACTCATTATGAATTCAATAAACAAAATAATATTAAAACAGGTAAAATAGATATTATTTATTTACCACCTTATCCTTATGTTAAAAAAGAGAATATAGGTGATTTTATAAGAAATAAGATTTTATGGTATTTTAAAAGATTATCATAAGATTAATTGATAGAAAGTAAATATAATTCGATAGATTTAATATATACCCTTATTTCATTTGTAAATGAGGGTTTGATTTTATATAATAAAATTATAAGGAAGGAATGGAAAATGTATAATACGCCAATGTATCCCAACAACAATTTTGTGATGACTCCACAACAAAGAATGGAACAATTAGTTAATCAATATCCCCAATATTTTAATCCAAGTGTTCAACAAGCTGTAAATCCTTCGTCTAATTGGCGTATTATACCCGTCTCTAATATAGATGAAGCAAATGCCACTCCTGTTGATTTATCAGGAAATCCTTTATTTTTCTATAACAGAGCAACTAAAGAAATATATATGAAACAACTTGACCAGACAGGAGCGGCCCCTTTGATAAGTTTTACAATGAAATCCCAAGAACAAATAAAATTATCACCAGAACAAACAAAACCTGTATATGATTTTCAAAATGATTTAAAAAGGTTAAATAATAAAATTGATGATATTTATAAAATTTTAGTTCCTACACAAAATAAACCTAAGAAGGAGCAACAATTATGATGAATCATCCTATATTTCAAATTATGTCTAAATTACAGCAAGCGAAGAATCCGTTCGCTATGGCACAACAAATGGCAGGTGGTAATCAAGGATTAGTTAATGCTCTTCAACAATTACAGAAAAAACCATCTCCACAAGAAAAAGAGCAATTTATAAGAAATTTATATAAAAGTCGCAATCAAGATATAAGTCAAACCGCAAGTCAATTCGGATTGAATTTATAAACTTTCCCGCAGATGCGTGATATTCCGTTTAGTCTTTTAGGCGTGAACGAGTAAGGTAGATACAACTAAAAGAAAGAGGTACAATTATGGCAGAAAATGGAATGTCACCAGCTGATATTGCCGCCGTTACCAGACCCAATTTTGATGGAAATTATGGTTGGGGAAATGGTTTCGGAATTGGTAATGATTTAGTCTGGATTATTTTGTTATTCGCTCTATTTGGTATGGGCGGTGGCGGATTCGGATTTGGAGGATTCGGTGGATTTGGAGGCTTAGGCTTAACCGATGGTGGTTTATTTGGTTATGCTTTAGGTAATAATGCCACAAAATCTGATTTATCCGATGGTTTAAATAGTGTTCAAACTATGAATAAATTAGATACTATCACAAGCCAATTAAATAATGGTTTTGATGGTGTCCAAATGCAAATGTGCAATGGCTTCAATGCTACACAAAGAGAAATATTGCAAGGCGACAATACAACTCAAAGAGAAATGTTAGAAGGCTTTAATGCTCAAAATATTTTAGCATTACAAAACGCATCTACAATTGAAAGACAAATAGATGCAAACCGCTTCGCTTCTCAAGATTGTTGTTGCCAAGTAAAAACTGCAATCGCAAATTCAGACGCACAAAATTTCAAGAATACTTGTGATGTTGTTAATGCTATACATCAAGACGGTGAGGCAACTCGTGCCGTATTGGTGGCTAATAAAATTGCAGATTTAGAAGAAAAATTAGCAGAACGAGCAAGAGAATTACAAACAGCTCAAATTGAAGCTTCCCAGCAGGCTCAAACTAATGCTCTTATCTCAGCATTAAGACCTACTCCGATACCTTCATACTTAACTTGTTCTCCTTATATGAGTAATCTCTATGCATCAACAGGCTTTGGTGGCTGTGGTTGTGGCTTGTACTCATAACTCTCCCTAATACAGATATGGGGTGTGAAATTCACCCCATTTTCATTTATAAGTCAGAAAGAGGATAAAATGTGTAATTGTCAAAATTGTCAAAATGTGCATTCAGTTACTTCTGTGACTGATAATACAACAAATATAGAATTGACAGTATCCAATTCAACAGATATAGGTAATTTAGACCCTTTTATTTTAATAATGAATAAAAGTGTAACCGTTCCGTCAGCACCTGTACCTGTTAATATTAATGTGAACGGTACTGCAATTCCTTTATATAATAAATATGCAATACAGATTCAAAGTAATAGAATTCCAAGAAGAGCCGTAGGTGCTTATGTTCAAGAAGAAAATCCGTATGTAATTCTATTTACCACACCTTATTGTAGATGTAACGCATAAGAAAGGTAAGGTGTAATATGTATGATTTAGATAAAGCCTCTGAAATATATATTCGTAAATTAAAAGAGGACCCTACTTTTGCGGAAAAATTAGTACAAATTTGGAAGGAAAAGATGCCTAAAGATTTTGCGAAATATATGTATGAAGAGGAATATGGTTGTCATATTATTGAAAAAGATATGTATGATAAAGCAATTTCCTATTTAAGATGGTCAGATGATGAGGGCACCGGTGCAAAATGGGAAGTCAGCACTATAGAAAAATTAGCGGATGTTAATTTTGATAAGGCTGATTTCACGAAATGGGATTATGCTTATGTAGTTAATATGCTATATTCAGATTATTGTCATATCTTTACAGATTCAGACTACTATCTTAAGATGGCAAAGGCTTATTTAACTGATGAAGATTATCCGGGTACACCAGAAGAACGAGCCTATAAAAATGCTATTAAACGGATATGTTATTATGAAAATAAATAATATGACAGCACAAAGCCGGGTACTTGGTATCCGGCTTTTGTTGTATGTGTGAACAAATAATATGTTTACAAAAGTTTACAAATTCGTAATAATATTAATATTATGTTATACAATATTAATATGGCAGTTACAATTATAATAGATTTACCAATAAACTTAAAAGTAGAGAAGGCTTTATTAGTCAGCTTTCCTTATGATGCAAAATTAGTTTGTATTATGAGAGGATTCGAACAAAAATGGTGGCACCCACAAAAAAAGATGTGGGAATTACCATTTAATTGTTTAGATAGTTTAAAGCAACAGTTGGCCTTTGCTCATGCTGACTTTAATATTTATGATAATTTAAGTATTATTAAATATAATGCTGATGATGATAAGTGTAAAGATTGTGGCATTAAACATGAGTATAAAACAAAACCCAGACAACATCAAATAGAAGGTTTTAATTATGGCATGAATAGTCAAAAATGGTTATTAGCAGATGACCAAGGCTTAGGAAAAACATTTCAAACTTTAAATATTGCACTTGCTAAAAGAAAACAAAATTGGTTCAAACATTGTTTGATTGTTGTAGGTGTTAATAATTTAAAATTAAACTGGTATCACGAAATTAAAAAACATACTTGGGAAGAACCGTATATATTAGGGCAAAGAATTATAACTCGAGGGCCTAATAAAGGAAAATTGTGTTTTAAAGATAATAAAGAAAAGATGGAAGATTTATTAAAAGGTATTGATAATTTCTTTATTATTGTTAATGTTGAGTCTTTAAGGAATATAGAATTAGCAAACCAACTTCAAAGAATGTGCCGTAGTGGAGAAATAGGAATGGTTATTGCTGATGAAATACATAAATGTAAAAATCCAAATTCACAACAAGGTAAGGGATTTCAAAAATTAATAGCAAAAGAAAGAATTGCTGTAAGCGGTACGCCTCTAATGAATTCTATAGAAGATTTATATATAATTCTTAAATGGTTGGATTATGAAACTCATACATTTACGCAATATAAAAATCATTATTGTATATTTGGCGGTTTTGGTGACCACCAAATAATTGCATATAAGAATAAAGATGAAATTGTTCAAAAGTTGAAGATGTGTATGCTTCGTCGTAGAAAAGAGGACGTTATAGACCTACCTCCTAAAAATAATATTCCTATATATTTAGATATGTCAAAAGAAGAATGGAAATTATATGATGAAGTAAGAACGTCATTAAAACAAGAAATTGATTTAATTAAATTAAGTCCTAACCCACTGGCTCAATTAACAAGATTAAGACAAGTTACAGGTTTCAGTGGTTTGTTAAGTTCTTCTGCTAAAGAAACAACAAAATTAGATATGATGTTACAAATTATTGAAGATTGTGTCCAAAATGATGAAAAAATTGTTGTATTTAGTGAATTTGCTCATATTATAAGAGAAGCTTATAATAGATGTAAAAAATATAAGCCTGCTATAATTGATGGGGATGTTAAAATCTCTATAAGAGACCAAGAAGTACAAAGATTTCAAAATGACCCTGAATGCAAAGTCATTTTAGGTACTCGACAAGCTATGGGTACAGGTATAACTTTGACAGCAGGTAATAATGTAATATTTTTAGATGAACCTTGGAATGAAGCCAATAAAAATCAAGCTATGGATAGGTGTCATAGGATAGGAACTACTAAAATAGTTAATGTATATACTCTAATGTGTGAAAATACAATAGATGAGGTAGTTAATGATATAGTATTAAAGAAAGGTGAATTGTCTAAGTATTTTATAGATGGTCAAACTACAAATAGACAATTTATAAATGAATTATTGACGAGGGTTTTGGGTGATGATTAATACAATACATACAGGACAAATTTCAATTACCCGAGTTGCTTTTATGCTTAATGTTAGTCCTCTTACAATTAAGAGGTGGTATAAATGGGCAAAGAAAACGGGTAAGACACCAGAAGATGTAGGGTTACCTATATATACAACAGATAATAGAGGAACTTGGTTTTTTACAATGGAACAAGTGAATCAATTACAAGAATTTAGACAAAACCTTAAATGGGGAGAAATGGCTGAATTTAATTCAAAATATTATTGGGGAAAACGAAAGGAGAAATAAATGGTATTATTGTCTAATAATGTCAAGAAAACAATTGATGCCTTAGGTGTGCAAAAAGTAGAACAAAAGGAATTAGAACAAAGCATTAAAAATAAAACTGACTTTATTAAAAATTATATGGCAGATGTTGAAGAAAAAGAAATATATGGGAATACCTATAGAGCTGTTATACAAGAATCTAATAAAGTTAGTATGGATGAGGATAAAGTTATAGAAATTCTTAAAAATAATTGTAAAAAAGAAGATTATGAAAAAATCATAAAAACTAAAGAATATGTTGATTTTGAAGCTTTAGAGTCATTTATTTATAATAATGGTATTGACGCTATGATATTAGCACCTGCACAATCTATAAAAACTACTCGAGCATTATATATTAAAGAAATTAAAAAGGAGAAAAAAGATGAATAAAGATTATGAAATTAAACAAGCTACTTATTCTATGAAATTAAGTTATGCTATGAATGAAAATTTATGGAATGCTTTTGAGTATGCTGTTACTATAGATATTAAAAAAGATACAGATATGAATAAAATTAATGAAGAAATGTGGGAAAAAGTTATAACAGAAGTTGAAAATAAAATAGAAGAGAGTCAAAAATTATACAGAGATATGTAAGAGGTTATTATGAATTTATTGCACATTTTAGCAAATGATGGATTTATTTGTGTAAATAAACATATTATTAAAAAGTTAGGTTTGGGAGAAGCTATTCTTATTGGGGAATTAGCCTCTATATATACATATAATAGCAATAAAGGTTCATTGGAAGATGATTGGTTTTATGCTACTATAGAAAAAATACAAGAAAACACAGGTTTATCCGAATATAAACAACAGCAAATAATCACTAATTTATGTGATTTAGGTTTATTAGAACAAAAATTACAAGGAGTTCCTCGTAAACGATTTCTAAAATTTAATACAGAGAAATTATACGAAATGGTGTTAAATGAGGAGGAAAAACCTCTCCCAAAAATTCGGGAGACAGTTCCCAAAAATTCGGGAGACAGTTCCCAAATTTTACCGGAGCTTGCTCCCAAAAATTCGGGAGACATATATAATAATATAAATAATAATAAAGATAACAATAGAGATAATACCCAAGGGGAATCATCTTCAAATACTAATATTTTAGAGGAAAATATAAAAAATCAATCGGAATCAAGGAAAATTCTCACACCCACCCGGGTTAAAGCACCTAAGGTTTCAGTTTTAGATAGAGTTCCTAAAAAGTTATTAGATAAGTTAATACTTTGGGATAATTATCCAGATACAAAACAAGCTCTGGTTAATTATATTTTGTTTTTAATAGATACTTATAATGACCCTGTCTCTTCTATTAAAAACAAAATAACTCAAATATGTAGAATGGCAAGTAATACGCCTAAAGGTATTGAAATTATTTGTAATTATAATATTGATAGGAATTATAGGACTGTATATAAACCTTCTGATTATAAAAAGCAAATGAGCGATGCACCTGTAGAGAGTGAAGAGTATAAAGGAGATTTTGTTAGGGACGAGAATGGAGAAGTGGAGGAAATTTGGTAATGAATGAAAATTGTTGGTATATAGATGAGGAAAATAATTGTTTAAAAGGTAAGGAACCTCAATGGTGTGACGATAATTGTCCTATTTATAAAAATATGCGAGCACATTTTGAGTCAAGTAATTTACCAAAAAGATACTGGTGGCCTTTTACATTAAAAGTACCTCCTGTAGATAAAGAAGCAGTTAATGAAATAATACAGGTTAGGGATAATTTATCTGAATTTGTCAGTTCTGGAAAAAATTTATTAATACAGTCTTCAAAATGCGGAAATGGTAAGACATCTTGGGGTATAAAACTATTACAGAAGCAGATTGAACTTAATTATAAAGGTTCATCATTGTTTGGACCTCCGGCATTCTTTGTTTATACGCCTAATTTACTGTTAGAAGCACGAAAATCCATACCAAATAAAAATTCACAATTTGATATTTTAGAATTGTATTTTGATAGAGTTCCTCTTGTATTATTTGATGATATAGGATGTGTACCTTTAAAAGATTATGATTTACTTATATTGAGTACTATATTAGAAAATAGAATATTAAAGGGTTTGAGTAATATATACACTACGAATTTACAAGATGATAATTTAAAAGAAGTATTAGGCGAGCGTTTATATGATAGGATAATGAGGTTAAGTAAGGTAGTTACTTTAAAAGCAAATAGTTTGAGAGGCACTAATGTATGATATTGATAAAGAAATAAGTAATAAAGACGGGAGTATAAAGGAACAATATTTAGAATTGATGGAGGACAAAGGTCCTGAATGTAGTATATTATGTAAGGTATTAAGTTCAAAATCAATGATGATACTTAATTCTAATAATATAGATGGTCAATTTTTTGTTAAGTATAAACCTTTATATGAATTTATTGTAGAGCACAATAAAAAGTATGGTCAAGTTCCAGATATCTCAACAGTAGCAATAGAATTTCCTGACTTTACTATTTTTGATGTGCAAGAAAGTGACCAATATTTAGTGGATAGGATGTATGAGCAACATTTATTTAGGTTGTCTTGTATTACATTAAAAAAGTTAGAACCTTTATTAGAAACAGATGCTGTAAAGGCTGTAGAGTTTCTTCAACAGGAATTGCCTAAACTTGCTAATGTTTCACCTCTTAATTCTTATGATGCAATAGAAAAGGCACCTGAGAGGTTAAAGGAATATGAGTATTTAATAGAGCATCAAAATGATTATTTTATTGCTTGTGGTTTTCCTGAATTTGATGAAATTATGGGTGGATTTAAAAAAGAAGACTTTGTTATATTGCAAGCAAGACCGAACCAAGGTAAGTCTTGGGTAATAGATAAAATGGCATTGTCAGCTCATTATCAAAATAAAAGAGTTGGCATTTATTTAGGTGAAATGAGTAAAATAGATGTTGGTTTTCGTTTAGATACTTTGGATAGTCACATATCTAATACTTGTTTGCAGAGAGGAAATAAAGTTGTTCATAATAGTTATGTGGATTATATAACACAAATACAAAACCAAGAAAATCCTATATTTATTGTAACACAGAAAGATTTTAATGGGCGTCCCACCACAGCAAAATTGCAGGCGTTTATAGAAAAGGAAAAATTAGATATATTATTTGTTGACCAGTTGTATAATGTGCAACCAACATCTAAATCTAAGGATAGGCGTTTACAATTTGAAGAAATTTGTCAAGAATTTTTGGATATTACAATGAGATTTGGTGTACCTATTGTATGTGCGGCCCAATCTAAGAGAAAGGTGAGTGAGGATGATAGGGAAGACAGGTTACCTTTATTAGAAGATATAGCAGAGAGTGATTCTGTTGGTCAAATTGCTACCAGGGTAATTTCAATGTGCCAAAAAGACGGTAATTTACTTCTTAAACTTGTTAAGAATAGAAATTTAGCATTGGGTCAGAAAGTTGCTTATTTGTGGAATATTGATAAGGGTTTGTTTGAATATAACCCAGAAGGTATAAATAATAATACAGAAGAAACTGAACCTAAAAAGATTCCCGCAAGTAGGCGAAGAGGACTTAAAAAAGTTAGCAGTGAGGTATTTTAATGTTAATAGTTGATGGTGTCCCTATTTTAGAGAATGAGATGACTATTGTTGAAACTCTTAAAAATGAGTTACATAATAGGGGTATAGATAAACTTGCAGTTATTAAAAAATCTCACGGAAATATTCAGGTATGTTGTCCTGTTCATAAAGAAGGAAAAGAAAGAAAACCAAGTTGTGGTATAAATTTAGATGGTAAGGGCGGTATAGAGCCGGGAACTGTTCATTGTTTTACTTGTGGTTATGTAGCAAGTTTTAAAGAATTTGTGAGTGATTGTTTTGGTTATAACGATGATGGGGCTTATGGTAAGAAATGGTTATTAGAGAATTTTGTTTCTCTTGAAGCCGAAAATAGAAAGAATTTTAAAATAAATATTAAGGGTAGATGTTCACAGCATAACACAAAGTATATTACAGAAGAAGAGTTGGATAGTTATAGGTATATTCATCCTTATATGTATGAAAGACATTTAACTGATGATATTATAGAAAAGTTTGATGTAGGGTTTGATGAGAAGACACAATGTTTAACTTTTCCTGTATGGGATGAAAAAGGTAGATGTGTATTTGTTGCAAGGCGAAGTGTAAAGACAAAATTCTTTAATTATCCAAAGGAAGTAAGTAAACCTATATATGGTTTGAATTTTATCACAAATAGTATAAAACAAGTTGTTGTATGTGAATCTATAATAAATGCTTTGACTTGTTGGACTTGGGGTATTCCGGCGGTTGCATTAATAGGAACAGGGAGTTTTGAACAATATCCTATATTGCAGAATAGTCATATTAGAAAGTTTTTACTTGCATTAGACCCTGATAGTGCAGGTGATGCCGGAAGGCAAAGATTTAAGAAAAATGTCAGAGGAAAATTAATACTTGATTTGAATATACCCGTAGGAAAAGATGTAAATGATTTGAATAAAGAGGAGTTTATAAACATAATGAATATGGTAGTTTAGAGTGTAACAAAGATTTAATAAAGTATTGCAAATCTAGGGGTATGTTATACAATATTATTATACACAAACCTATGGATAGGTGAAAGTATCAGTATAAAAAGAGAAAAGGAGAAAAGTTATGCCAGTAGTTGACATTAATCAAGTTGACAATTATCGTTTTCAAGGTGAGTTTGATTATTTAACACTTAAAGACGATGGGGATGTAGCAAAGGTTAGGTTTTACATTGAAAGTATTGATGATTTAAAATTTTATGTTGTGCATCAAGTAACTACTAAAGATGGTAAAACAAGATATGTAAATTGTTTAAGAACTTATGACCAACCTATTGATGATTGTCCGTTTTGTAAAGAAGCTCTTAAAAACAAAGATTTTAGAACAACGGTAAAAATGTTCTTGCCTGTATTAGATATGGATGACAATAAAGTTAAATTGTTTGAAAGAGGAAGGTCTTTTAAAAGTGAATTAGAAGGCCACATTAGAAGAAATTCTCCATTAGTTAATTATCCTTGTGAAATTGAAAGATGTGGAGCAAAAGGTAGTACAGAAACCACCTATAAAGTTTACCCACTTGCACAAGAAAAAGATAATACAATGATAGCTGACCTGCCAGAACCTACAGAATTATTAGGTACTTATGTTTTGGAAATGACTATCGCTCAAATGGAAGATTTCTTAGAAACAGGTAAATTGCCAGGTTCCGATGATACTAAAAAAGAGGAATTGCCAAGACGTACTCGTAGAGAAGCTACACCAGAAAATTCTGAAGTAGAAAAACAGGAACCCTCAAAAAGAAGGTCAAGTAGGTTTTAATTATGGGATTACTTAATATTAAAGCACCGGTGGGAGTGAATACTTCCGCCGTTGCTACTAAAGTACAAAATTCTAAGAAAAAAGTCGTTACAAGAAGGTCAACAGGTAGCACCATAGGTGATAAAATACAATTAATTAGAAGTAAAGTTGAGCAAGAACTTGGCGATTTAAAAGATAATTTTATATTAATACAAACGGAACAAGAATTATCTAATTACATTGACAAGTGTATAGAGAATAATATATTTTCATTTGATACAGAAACTTCTGGTTTAGACTTTTTGACTTGTGACCTTGTTGGTTTTAGTTTATATACGCCTGGAATGAAGGCTTGTTATATTCCGGTAAGTCATAGAAGTTATGTTGATAATATAATTAAAGATAATCAAATATCTTTAGATATTATTAATAAGCAGTTAAAAAGACTACAAAGTATTCCGTCAATTATGCACAATGCTAAATTTGATATAAATGTTATATATTGTAGGTTTGGCTGGGAATTTAATAATTTATTGTGGGATTCAATGGTGGCTTCTAAAATACTTAACGAATTAGAAGAAGCTGGTTTAAAATATCAGTATTGCAAACATATTTCAAAAGATAATAAAGTTAATGATTATTCTGCATTATTTGAAGGTATGAATTTTGCTTATATACCGATAAATATCGGGTATTTATATGCCGCCAAAGATGCTCAAATCACTTATGATTTATATAAATGGCAGTTACAGGAATATAATAAACCCGAAAATGAAAAACTAAAAGAATTATTAGAAAAAATAGAAATTCCTTTAGTTAGTGTGGTGGCAGAAATGCAGAGAACGGGTGTGTATTTTGATTTAGAAAAGTCAAAAGAATTGTCTAAAAAGTACCATAAAATGTTGGAAGAAGCAGAGCAAGAAGTTGATAATGTTTGCAATATGTATAGAAAGGAAATAGCGGAGTATAATAGAAAAAATCCAAAAACTAATTTTAAGTTGCCTTTGAATCCGAATAGTCCGCCACAAGTTGCAAAATTATTATATGATGTTTTAGGTGTTACGAGTCCTGATAAACATAATCCAAGAGCAACAGGTAAGGAAGTTCTTATGCAAATTAAGGAACCTATTTGTGAAGCTATTTTAAAATATAAAAGTATTGATAAATTATTGTCAACTTATATTGATAAACTACCTGAATGTATTAGTCCGGTAACAGGTAAGATTCATGCAAGTTTTAATCAAAATGGTACAGAAACAGGAAGGTTCTCAAGTAGTGACCCTAATTTGCAAAATATACCTTCACATAATGATGAAATAAGAACCATGTTTACAGCATCTCCTGGTAACGTATTCATATTTGCAGATTATTCGCAACAGGAACCGAAAGCAACAGCTTGGTTAAGTCAAGATAAAAATATGCTTGAAATATATGGAACAGACCCAAAAGCAGATTTATATCCTGAAGTTGCCGCCACTGCTTTTCACGTTCCTGTTGACGAATGTAGGGAATTTAGACCTGATGGTACTGTAAATAAAGAGGGTAAGGAACGTAGAGGTAAGGCTAAAATAATTCAATTAGCTATGACATACGGACAAGAAGCATATTCTTTAGCACAGTCACTCGGATGTAGTGTTAAGGAAGCAAAACAAATTCAAGATAATTTCTTTGCAAGATTTCCGGGTATAAAAGAATTTACACAAAAAGTCTTTCAATTTGCTTATGAAACAGGTTATGTGGAAACTGTTTGGGGTAGGCGTAGACATCTTCCTGATATGCAATTAGAGCCTTATGAATTTTATTGGAATGATGGTGTGGGTAATAACTTTGATTTGTTGGATTTTGATACTGAATCACAAATACAAGAAGTTCCGCAAAACATTCAAGATGAATATGCAGAGGCTCTAGATAAATGTTTTAAGTGGCAGGATAAGGTTAAAATTTTAGAACAAGCTAAAAAGGAAAATATTAGAATTGTAGATAATACTTTAAAAATAGCAGACGCAGAACGCCAAGCAATTAATACACCTATTCAAGGAACAGCTTCAGATATGATTAAATTGTCAATGGTTAATTTAGCACATAATGAAGAGTTTAGAAAATTAGGTGGTAAAATTGTTTTACAAATACATGATGAACTTGGTATTGAAGGTCCTCAAGAAAATGCTAAAGAATTATGTAGGGTATTTCAAAAAGTTATGGAAACAAGTCCTCAAGATAAAATAAAATTACCTTGGAGATGCGATATGGTGGTATGCAAATGCTGGAACGGAGAGGTGATAAATGTTTAATTTGTATTTTGCGGGTAGTGATAATCCCGCATGGCGAGAGTATTTAATTAAAAAGAAAGCTAATAGGTTGGCGAGTTGGATAAATGACCGTAATGTAATTGATGGTTGGATAGAGAATAAGGCCAAAGGTAATTTATTTATAGATTCAGGAGCTTTCTCGGCACATACAGTAGGTAAAGAGGTGGATGTAAATAAATATATAGACTTCTTAAATGAACTTGATGAGTATGTATTCATTGCCGCCCAAGTGGACAAAATACCGGGTGAATTTAGAAAAGCAAAAACAAGAAAACAATGTTTAGAGGCTCCTTTAATGTCATGGGAAAACTATAATTATATGCGTCCTCGACTAAAGAGCCCAAACAAAGTATTGCCTGTATTTCATCAAAATGAAGATTTTGATTGGTTATTAACTATGTTAGAGACAACTTATGATGGTGAGCATATACCTTATATAGGAGTGTCGCCTGCAAATGACAGGTCAACAAAAGAAAAGAATGAGTGGTTTGAAACTGTATTTAGATTAATAGGGCAAAGTTCAAATCCTAATGTTAAAACTCATGCTTTTGGTATGACTTCTTTGCCGGTACTTGAAAGGTATCCGTTTACAAGTGCAGATTCAACAAGCTGGATAATGACGGGTGCAAATGGTGGTATTATGACTCCGAGGGGTACTGTTATAATAAGTGATAAGCAAATTGATAATCCTCACCATATTATACACGCCACAACAGCCGAAATTGATGAAATTAATGGTTTATGCGATAAATATAAATTTAAGTTTGATGATTTAAAAACAAGCTATCAGGAAAGAGTTAAGTTTAATATAGCATATTTATTAGATTGGGCCAAAAATTATGAGTATAAAGGTACAGAAATTAAAAAGAGATTTTTAATACATATGAAACCTAAAACTATTGAACAACATAAAGAACTTATTAGGAAGGCGGAGATGATGGAAATACAAAAACAAGAAGATTTAGATGAAATGCACAAGGCGGCCAATGAAAAAATTAGTACAGAGGATATTTTAGAAGCTACTACTTTTAAATATGAGCCGTTTGAAGAACCAAAAAGAGATGTGGGTAGAGAAGGTGAGGAATTTGGTACTGTTAAAGGTTTAGGTTCTAAAAATACAAAGTATATTTATGATTATGACCCTTCGCAATTAGAATATTTTGAAAATAAACATCCAGAAAATGATTATGTGGTGAAATTCAATGCTTATGAATTCACAAGTTTATGTCCAAAAACAGGTCAACCTGATTTTGCTACAATACATATCAAATATATACCAGACAAGAAAATGGTTGAGAGTAAGTCTTTAAAATTGTATTTGTTTAGTTTTAGAAATCATGGTGACTTTCATGAAGATTGTGTAAATATTATAATGAAAGATTTGGTTAAATTATTAGAGCCAAAATACTTAGAAGTTAAAGGTTTATTTACTCCAAGAGGTGGAATAGCAATACACCCATTCGCTTCTTATAGTAATGGTTGTCCGAAATATAATCAAATAGAATTAAATAGGCAACTTTCTGAATTGGAAAATGGATTTTAGAGTTAAAAATGTTAAGAATCGGTAATTTTACCACTTTACAAGATAGTATATTTAGGTTACAATATAATAAATACAAGGTAAGGAGATTTAAAAATGAGTGAAAAAGCAGTTGTCGTATTTAGTGGTGGTCAGGATAGTACTACTTGTCTTATTCAAGCTATACAACAATATGGTAATGAAAATGTTGTTGCATTGTCTTTCTTTTATGGGCAAAAACATTGGGCTGAATTAGAAAAAGCAAAAAAGATAGTTGATGATTTTAAAGTAGAACATAAAATTATACAATGTAATCAGGTATTTGAAAATTTGTCTAATTGTGCTTTACTTCATCCAGAATTGGAAATAAAACAAGGCGAAAAATATCCAAATACGTTTGTGGATGGTAGAAATCATATATTTTTATCAATGGCGGCTATTTATGCAAAACAAATAGGAGCTCATAATATAATTACAGGATGTTGTCAAACTGACTTTAGCGGTTACCCTGACTGCCGTAGAGAATTTATAGATAGTTTACAGCATACATTATCATTGGCCATGGATTATACTTTTAATATTATTACACCATTAATGTACTTAACAAAAGCAGAAACTTGGAAATTGGCGGATGATATGGGGTATTTGGAATATGTTAGAGATAATACACATACTTGTTATAATGGAGTAGAGGGCGGTTGTCATGAATGCCCATCTTGTAAACTTAGAGAAAAGGGTTTAGAAGAGTATTTAGCAAGTAAGGAGAATTCTAATGTATAGAGTAAGTAAGAGAATGGAAATTTCTGCTATGCATCAGTTAAAGTTGGATTATGAAAGTCCTTGCACGAATATTCATGGTCATAATTGGTACATAACTGTTGAAATAGAAGGTGACAAACTTAATAAAGAAGGTATGTTAATAGACTTTACAGTTATTAAAAAATTAATTCACGATAAATTAGACCATAAGAATTTGAATGAGGTCTTGGATTTTAATCCTACGGCTGAAAATATTGCAAGTTGGGTCTCTTCTCAAATTAATTCTTATATAAATGAAACTGTCTGGCCTTTACCTATTAGATGTAATAAAGTTAGGGTTGAGGAAACACAGGGCAATTATGCTGAATGGGAAAGGGGTATGATTGATGCCTAGCTTAAATGTTGTAGAGATTTTTGATAGCATAGAGGGTGAGGGTATAAGAACAGGAAGACCTGTCACTTTTATTAGATTAGCAGGTTGTAATTTAAGATGTTCTTATTGTGATACTAAGTATGCTCAAAAAGAAACTGATGGAGAATTAATGTCAATTGATGATATAATTAAGAAAGTTAATTATATAGGTGTAACTATAACAGGTGGTGAGCCCTTATTACATCAAGATAGTGTAATTGAATTAATAAATAAACTTAATTCATCCGGACATTATATTAATATTGAAACCAATGGCAGTATAAATATTTTACCGTTTATTCCGTCAGTTAGAGCGGGTAGAGGATTTTTCACAGTAGATTATAAATGTCCTTGTTCAGGTATGGAAAATTGTATGGCAAGTACGAATTTTGAAGTCATGGATGAGAATGATGTTTTAAAATTTGTAGTTTCGGATATGGAAGATTTAAGTGTTGTGAGACATTTTCTTAATAGCCATTCTTCGTTTAAGAGCACCATATTTATAAGTCCTTGTTTCGGTAAAATAACTTTGCCCGAATTAGTTGAAGAAGTTAAATTATTGAAAAAGATATATCCAAAGTTTGATATTAGATTTCAAGTACAGTTGCATAAAATTGTATGGAATCCAGAGAAGAGGGGTGTATAATGTTAAATGAATCAAAATTAATTACAATATTTGAAGACTTATTAAAGGAAATTGATGCTGACCCTAAAAGGGAAGGTTTACAAGAAACGCCAAAGAGAATGGTGGGTTATTTTAAAGAATTATTTGAAGGGTGTCAATATTCAAATCAGGAAATAGCTGATAAATTTAATAAACAATTTGAAATTGGCGGAGATGACCTTGTTATAGTTAATAATATTGAAACATATTCACATTGTGAACATCATTGTGCTTTAATGCGTTTGAATATTAATATTGCATATATTCCAGTAAAGGGTAGGGTATTAGGTTTATCTAAATTTGCCAGAATTGCTGATTTAGTATGTAAAAGATTACAGGTACAAGAACGAATAGGGATGGATATTTGTGAAATTTTACAGTTGTTAGGTATGCAAGATATTATGGTTGTTATAGATGGTGTTCACTCTTGTATGACAGCAAGAGGAATTAAAAGCAGACATTCTATAACAAGAACAAATTGTTTGAGAGGTAGGTTTATATATGATACTCCATTAAAAAATGAAGTATTAAATAGTATAGTAAAGGAGAGATAAATGAAGGTTACGTTAGAAACAAAAGTATTGAAAGACCTCACAACCCGTGCTATGAAAGGCGTAGGTAAAAATGAGTCAATTATGCGAACTTGTTGGCTTGGTATTAAGTGCGAAGATGGTGTTTTAAGTATGACATCATGGGATGGTGAAAATTATTTAGTTGTAAGTGAAGATAAAATTGTATGTGATAATTTTAAGGTTACTGTTACAGCTGAAAAATTTGCACAGTTAATTTCTAAAACCACAACAGATAAAATTTCTTTAGAATTAAAAGATAAATATTTAAAAGTAAAAGGTAATGGTGATTATAAATTAGAATTGCCTGTTAATGATGAAGGGGAATTGGATAATTATCCGGAAATAGTATTTGATACTAAGAAAAAGTCTGCATTGACTAAAATTAAATTATCTTCTGTAGTTTGGGCAATAGAGGGTAATAAGATTTCTTTAGCAAAGACACCAGAAGTTCCTCATTTAATGTGTTACTATTTTGGTGATGAAGTCTTGACTACTAATAATACGACGGCGGCTATGTCAAGTATAAATGTATTCGGAAATCCTATCATGTTGAAATCAGAACTGGTTAATTTAATAGCAACAATGGAAAACGAAGAAATTAATGTTTATACAGATAAAGAAAAAATATTATTTGAAACCCCCAAAACAAAGATTTTAGGTTATTTTAATGAGGGTAAAGAGGAATTTGAAGAAAATATTAAGGATGCTTTAAAGCAATTATTTGATGAACCCTCTCCCGCTTCCTGTTCTGTTGAAACAGATAAATTATTAGGTATATTAGACCGTATTATGTTATTTGTGAAAACAAAAGAAGAAGGTATTCGTGTATTATTTACAAAAACAGGAATTCAATTTTATAATAAAGAAAATTCTGTTAATGAGTTATTGCCTTATGTTACAAGTGATAATTTTGTTTCATTTGAAGTTAAGTTGCAATTAGATGTCCTAAAAGATTTGATTAGTAATGTTTGTGATGATAAATGTTACATTCAGTACGGTTTAGACGGTATGCTTAAATTTGGTAAAGAGAAAAGACATCATTTATTGACAGTATTGGCTGACGAGGTACAAGTATAATGGCGAATAGTGCTTTGAAAAATATACATAATCTTATCAAAGCGGCCAGTGAACAAATTCCGGCACACGAGGCGTTTCTCAATGACCTCGTGGCCACTATTTGTAAGTCGCAATTGAATTATCCATCAAGTCAAACATATAAACCATCTTCATTAATGTGCGTTAGAAATATGTATTATCAAATAATGGGAGCTGAGCCTAATAAAGAAGTAGTGGATGAGTGTTTGATAAGTATGGCAGATATAGGCACTCACAGACATGAATTTTTACAGAGTCATGTTGCTAAAATGAAGGATTTGGGTATTGATTGTGAGTGGGTAGATGTTGCTGAGTATGTATTCAAATATTGTCAAGACTTAGGCACAAAAGTTATAGATAAAAAGGGATTTGAGTATAAGTGTTACAATGAAAAATATAATATGAGTTTTTTATGTGATGGTATAATTAAGTATAAAGGCATATATTATATTTTAGAAATTAAAACAGAAAGTTCTTTTAAGTGGTCAAAACGTGCGGGGGTGGATGATAAGCATAAACCACAAGCCTGTTGTTATAGTTTATGTTTTGGAATTGATAAAGTTCTTTTTGTATATGAAAATAGAGACACTTGTGCTAAAAAGTCTTATTTGTATAAACCCACAGAGCATGAAAAGGAAGAGGAAGTATTAAATAAAATTTCTCAATGCGAAAGTTATGTGAAAGATGCTATTGCACCGCCCAAAACTGAAAATAAAAGAGATTGTGCCTATTGTAAATATTCTGAATTATGTAAAAGGGAGAAATAATGAACAGAGGTAAGGATTTTGAACAGCATTTTAGAACAGAAATGTCTAATGCTGGTTTTGATGTAAATAGGTTAGCAGATAATACAGCAGGTTATCTTGGGGGAAGAAATATTTGTGATTTTATAACTTATCTTTATCCTAATATATTTTATTTAGAGTTAAAAACCACAAAAGGAAATACATTACCTTTCAGCAATATTACAGATAATCAGTTTTTAGGTTTGACTGAAAAAGAAAAAGTTGAAGGTGCTGGTGCTGGTATTGTAGTTTGGTATTTAGAAAAGGATAAGACATTTTTTGTAAGTGCTGATTGTATTATGCAATTAAAGAAGGAAGGTTGTCGTTCTTTACATATTGATACCTTAACAACTTTATCTAAAAATTTTAATATTTGTCAGTATTTTAAATGTTTTGAAATAAAAGGTAAGAAAAAGAGGGTATTTTTTGATTATGATATGGAACAGTTTAAAAAAGACTTAGAAAGGTATATGAATTATGGGAAAAACTAATACTGTTCAACAATTGGTTGAAGATGCAGATAATAAAGTAACTAAAATTCCGGTGGAAAAGACACAAGATGATGTAATACATGAAATAATTAATAAAGTAGAAGATAATTCTGCTAAGGTTGAAAAATTAGTAGATGAATTAGTCAGTAAGTATTGTTATCAACTTGATGATTTAATTAAAGTATTTAAAGAAATTTTACAGGATAAAGATAATCCACCAACAGAAGAAGAGTTAGATGAACTTTGTCTTAAATTACCTACTTATTTGTACTTTATAGGTGAAGCACAAGAACGATTTGGTATTAAAGAGGATATTGCAAAAAGTGTTAAAATGGAATTATATAATGAAGTCCATCAAAGAACCAAGGGCACCATTGCAGATAAGCAGTCAGCAAGTGAGGCGGCTACGTTAGAAGAGGACATTGTTTATAGGGCTTATCAAAGGTCTTATAAAAGAATAAAGCAAAAACTTGAAGCGTCTTATGAACTATTGTCAAGTATTAAAAAAGTAATTAGCAGAAGAATGGGTGAACAGGAACTATCTAATGTTGATTCTGGTAATTTTAGGAGGGTTAATTAATGAGTAAATTAGATGCAATTTGTTCAAATTTGAATAAGCAAGTAGGTGGTAATATATTAACCAAAGGCATCTTATACGAAGATTTACCAAGAATACCCTTTAGTAGTTATAGATTAAATTATATGACACATGGCGGTTTTCCGAGAGGATTTATGGCTGAATTCTATGGTGATGGTGGGGGTGGTAAAACAACCACATCACTTGATATTTTAGCTAATGCTCAAAAATTATTTAAAAAAGAATGGGAAGAAAAAATAGCTGAATTAGAAGCAATAAAAAATCCGAATAAAGCACAGAAACAAGAGTACGCAATACTTAAAGAATCAGGTCCTAAAAAATGTGTATTTTTAGATGTTGAATGTACTTTGGATAAAAAGTGGGCATCAACATTGGGGGTAGATATTGAGGATTTGTATGTATTGACACCTGAAAACCAATCTGCTGAAGATATTTTTCAAATTGCTTTGGATATGTGCGAAACAGGTGAGGTAGGTTTGGTTATTTTAGATAGTATCGGAGCTCTATATAGTGACCAGGAGGCAGAAAAAACAATAGCAGAAAAGACATATTGTGGTGTGGCTGGTCCTTTGACAAAGTTTTCAAAGAAAGTAATTCGTTTATCTAAAAAATATGGAATATCTGTTATAATGATAAATCAAGTACGTGAAGATATGGATGCTCAATATGGTACTCGTTTAAAAACAACAGGAGGAAAAGCATTCAAGCATAGTTGTGTTCTGCGTATGATGTTTATGAAAGGTGAGTATTTAGATGAGAGAAATAATAAGTTGACAAGTGGTTGTGAAACACCTGCGGGTAATATTGTTAAAGTACATATTGAAAAATCAAAGAAATTTCCGTTAGACAGGAAAGAAGGTTTTTATACTTTAAGTTATGCAAAAGGTATTGATAAAGTAGCAGACCTTATTGATGTTTGTATTTTGAATGGTATTATTGTTAGAAGTGGTTCCTATTATTCTATTTTAGATACTGACGGTACTGTATTAACTGATGAGGATAATAATGAATTAAAAATACAAGGAAAAGCAGATTTACAAGAATTTATTGAAAATACTCAAGTTATTTATGATTATTTAATAGAATGTTTAGGATAGTTAATATAAAGTATTAAAATCGGTGTTTTTATTGTATAATAATATAAAGGAGAGGTAAGTGTTATGAAGCCGGTAATAGTCATTGATAATTATTATCAAAACATTTATATTACATTGGGAGAAGCCATACACCAATTAATAATATCTCATAGAAGTATGCAAGTTGATACTTTGTTGTATGCTTTTAATAAGTGTGAGAGTCATGCTCAGTGTATGGACATAATAGGGCAGTATGTTAATATTTTGAAGGAGAAGGAGGTTTAAATGGATGAGATATCTAAAATGCAAACTTTTAAAAATGAGTTGGAGTTAATTAAGGATTATAGAGTCAGGCATATTGTTGAAGAAATTTTAATGAAGGTTCCTGATTATTTTTTCAGAATTCCTGCAAGTAGCACAGGTAAATATCATCCTAAAATGAGTTTAGGTGAAGGTGGTTTAGTTAGACATACGAAAGCC